>OCZU010001379.1_pt1 | contig 16035 bp, 13 predicted proteins | sample 1539001 | NCBI WGS metagenome assembly OCZU01 (sample SAMEA3539306, study PRJEB22396) | soil metagenome | biome: tundra; feature: field; material: soil | place: USA | collected 2010-05 | depth 0.15 m | reverse complement strand
GCGCCGAGACCGGCGACACCCTGTCGGACAAGGAGCGGCCGCTGCTCATGGAGGCCTGGCCCATGCCCGAGCCGCTGCTGCCGGTGGCGATCGCGGCCAAGTCCAAGGCCGATGAGGACAAGATGTCACAGGCTCTCGGCCGGCTGGTGGCCGAGGATTCGACCTTGCGGCTGGAGAACAATCCCGAGACCCACCAGCTCGTGCTCTGGTGCATGGGCGAAGCACACTCCGATCTGCTGCTTGACCGGATCTCCAGTCGGTACGGAGTTGCCGTGCAGACCGTAGAGCTGCGGGTACCGCTGCGCGAGACAGTCGGCGCAAAGGCGCACGGGCTCGGTCGCAACGTCAAGCAGTCCGGCGGCCATGGCGAGTTCGGGATCTGCCATATCGAGGTTGAGCCGCTGCCATCGGGCGGTGGCCTCGAATTCGTCGACAAGATCGTCGGCGGCGTCGTGCCACGGCAGTTCATCCCATCGGTTGAGAAGGGCATCCGGACCCAGATGGATCTGGGCATCCTGGCCGGTTACCCGATGGTCGACATCCGGGTCACCCTGTTCGACGGCAAGGCACACTCCGTCGACTCCTCCGACATGGCGTTCCAGAAAGCGGGCCGCGCAGCGCTGCGGGACGCGGCCGAGAAGGCTCAGCCGCAGCTGCTTGAGCCGGTCGACGAGGTGTCCGTGCTGATCGGCGATAACTACGTGGGTGCCGTGATGTCTGATCTGTCGTCGCGCCGCGGACGGGTGCTCGGCACCGAGCCGGTCGCGGGCGGCCGCACCCTAGTCAAGGCCGAGATCCCGGAACTTGAGCTAGTCAGGTACGCGATCGATCTGCGTTCGCTGTCGCATGGGACCGGCTCGTTCTCGCGGTCCTACCTGCGGTATGAACCGCTGCCTTCGCATCTGACCGAGAAGGTCGCGGCTGCCTCAAAGCCCGGGTAAGCAACCGGTTAGGCATGCCAGCAGGCGCCAGTGGGCGGCAGGCTTGCACCAAGGCTTGCACCCGCCGCCGCCGCCGACGTCTACGCGGGGAGATTCCATGATCACACGGTTCTCTCAGTCAATACGACTGACAGAGTCGCGTGCTCATGGTGTGCCGGAGCTGACAGTCCGCTGACGATTGCCAGCCGGCAACTAGGCGGTGCAGCACATCGACCGCGCGACCGAACTGGGCATGAGCCGCGCACGCGACCAGCAGATCCTTGCAGGCGCTGCCTGCGCTGCCTGCGTTGAACAGGGTCAGGCGGAGATCGGCCTAGATCAAGCCACGCGGCAGTTGCGCGGGCTGGTCAGGGATCGGGAACTCGCGTGAGTGCCGGGATTACTCATCGTTCGCCACGAAAGAGAAGCGTCCAGCTCCATCCCGCTCAAGAGGAACAGTTTTCACAACGGCATGGACGCTGAGGGGCCCGTAGATATGCGGAAACGGGTCGTCCCAGCCAGGGACTTGCTCATACCGGATGTCTGGCTCCACGCGGTCAGCGTCTATGACCAGCACCAGCAAGTCCTGGTCCGCGCCGTAGATAGCATTCGCTACCGGTGCGACCTGATGCGAGGTGCCGGTATGAATGAAACCCTCTTCAGCCAGGGACTTGCCGCGCGTAGATATCCTGTACTCGCCGCCGCCCTGCGCCCGCTCCCAGTCAGAAGCAGCCGCAATATGATAAATCAGCCCCATTCAGCTCACTCCCAGCATGTCAGCAGCGTGTCGGCTGAAGTTCTTCGCGGCAGGCCCGCGCGAGGCTACTGCTCATCGCTACCGCCTCGATGCCATAGCGCCTTGCATCAACCCAGTCTCCCAGGTCACGGACGGAATGCGCGAACCTCGCCGCCCATGATCACGGGGACTCGTGACTTCGGTCGGGCGGCGGCCTTAGGGCGCAGGCAGGGGTGGCGCCGGGGAGGCGCCGACGGTTGCGGGCGATCAGGCGGTAGGCGGACGGGGCTATCCAGCGCAGGGGCGGCAGATCGAGGGCGACGCCGACCGCGCGCCAGGTACGGGACCGGCAAGCACGTAGTGCGGCTGCGACAGCTGGGGCGCCACCTCGGACGCCGGACGGGTCGATCCAGAGCACTTCGCGCTGAGCGCGGTCGGGCCTGGTGCCGTGCGCGGCGAGGTCAGTACGCTGCCACGGGACCGCCGACACGTCGGCGCGCATGCGGCGGCCCAGCCAGTTCGCCGTTGAGGTGCAGAAGGCACAGTCACCGTCGAAGATGAGCAGCCGGGCGGGCGGGGGCGCCTGGGATTGCGGGTCCTGGTTGGCTGAACCTGGTGGCTGGCCGGTCACTGCAGGTCCGGCCAGGCGGCCGCTACCTGGTCCCTGGTGTCGGCAAGCAGCTGCGGCAGCACCTTCGTCCGGGCGACTACCGGCATGAAGTTGGCGTCTCCGCCCCACCGCGGCACGACGTGCTGGTGCAGGTGCGCGGCGATGCCGGCACCAGCGGCGCCGCCCATGTTCATCCCGATATTGAAGCCGTGGGCTCCAGATACTGTGCGCAAGGCTGTCATCGCCGCCTTGGTGAATCCGGCCAGCTCAGCGGTCTCGGCAAGGTCGAGTTCGGTGTAGTCGGCGACATGGCGGTACGGACAGATCAGCAGGTGCCCGCCGTTGTAGGGGTACAGATTCAGCACCGCGAAGACCAGCGTGCCGCGAGCCACGATCAGGCCGTCCGCATCCGGCATCCGGGGGATTCGGCAGAACGGGCAGCCGTCATCAGGACCAGGTCCAGCGGGCTTGTTCTCACCCTTGATGTATGCCATCCGGTGCGGCATCCACAGCCGCTCGAAACCGTCTGGCACGCCAGCTCCGTCCGGCGCTACGGCCTCGTCGGTCCGGCCAGCTGCTGCCGCTGCTGGGCCATTGGATGCGGCACGGTCCATGATTGCAGCATAGATGCGGCCTTGATCCGCCATGCGGCCGCGCCGACTCGTCGTCATCGGCGCGGCAGCCACCGTGGCGGCTACAGCCATGGCTATGGCGCGGTAATAGTGACCAGCGTCCCGAAGGTGAGGTAGGGCCAGATCTTCTTCGCCGGACTGTACGGCAGCTCAACACAGCCGAGACTCTGCTGTGACCCGTAGGAGTAACGCGGGAAGTAGTGCACAGCCTCGCCGGCTCGGAAATAGGAGACCCAGGAAACTGGGTCGGCATACTTCGTGCCGTTCGGGTTGCGGCCCTTCATGATCTGGAAACGGTACTTCAGGTAGACCGGGGAGGTACCGACGGTAGTCGCTGCCACGCCGATCCCGGTGTTCGCCAGGTGCGTGAAGATGACTGCTCCGTTGTGCCACACAGTGAGGGTTTCCGGCACCTTCTGGCTGGCGAGCGCGTAGGTGTAGCCGTGCGTATTGAGCTGGTCGCGGGTCAGTGCCCGGAACATGGCATGCCACACGCCGGTGCCAATGTCCCCGTCCAGCGCCAGGTGATGATCGGACTCGAACGCCATCACCGCACCCCGCATGATGAGGCTCGGCCGGTCCGGCTTCCATAGCCGCTTCAGCGCGGATGGATATCCGCTTTGCCAGGTGTAAGTTCCTGGCGAGGGGCTGTAGGCAGCGCTGAGCTGCGCGTTTGGCTCGCTGAGCGGCGCCGCGGTTCCCTTGTCCGGAGCCCAGGTCAGCGGCAGGTAGCCGAGCTGGGCCAGCAACTGCTCCATCCTGCCGCGGCTGAACTGGCCGACCCGGAACCGGACGGTGCGCGGGGCGGCAAGCAAGCCGCCGCCCGCCGACTGAACGCCTGAACCGCCAGCAGGAATCCGCAGGGTGACCTTCGTCTTAGGTGAGAATCCCCGCGCGGGTACGAACACAGCCGCATTGCCTGATCGCTGCCAGCTGCCCGCGATATCCGGGGACAGGGTCGGCAGAGGCGAGCTCGCGGTCAGTGCCTGGGAGAAGACGACGCGTATCGGAGCGCCGCCGTTGACGCCTGTGGTGCCGTCAGCCGGGCTCACCGACAGCACCTGCTCGGGTGCTGTGCTCGCCGGCGTAGTGCCGCCTGCGTGCCCGTTCCCGCCGCTGGGCGCCGCATGCGCGGCGCTCGGGTGCTGCACGTAGTAATAGACGCCGGCCGCGGCGAGGATCACGGCCGCGGCCGCAGCGACGCTGAGCACTGAGATCAAGCTGCGGCGACCCGGCCGGCCGGCCGGCCTCAGCGGTTCGCCTGATCCATCGCCCCAGCCATCGGGGCCGCCTGCAGACCCGCCTGGTCCACCGCCCCATCCGCCCGACCCGGCCGGGGGCTCGTCCGATCCGCTTGTGGACCCAGACGTCCCGCCGGACCCGGCGGGCCCGCCAGAACTAGAGCCACCGGAGCCGAACGACCCGCCGGACCCAGACGCCCCGCCGAACGCGGCGGGCCCGCCGGAACCCGAAAGGCCCACTACCGTGGCCGGCCTTGCCGATCCGGCCGTACCGAATGGGCTATCTAGCCGCGACGGATCTCCTGACCCGCCCGACCATGCTGAGCCGGCCGATTGCGCCGATGCCGCCGGACTCGTCGTCGCGGCTAGCCAGGCCGGATCTGGGGTACCGCCGGACCCAGCTGGAGTCGGCAGGCTGGATGAACCCGACTGACTGGGCGTCACAGGCCACATCGGGTCACTGCCCGCGCTCGACGGCGACTTCGGCGTCGCGTGCCACCCCGGATCCGATCCATCAGCCGACCCTGACTCTGACCCTGACGGCGAACCCGAAAGCGACTTCGGCGTGCCCGGCCAGACCGGGTCGGGGATACCACCCGAACCCGACGGCGACTTCGGCACGCCCGACCAGACCGGATCAGGCGAACTCGCCGAATCCGACGGCGACTTCGGCGTGCCGGGCCAGACCGGGTCGGGGATACCACCCGAACCCGACGGCGACTTCGACACGCCCGACGGCGACTTCGGCGTGCCGGGCCAGACCGGATCAGGCAAACTAGGCGAACCCGACGGCGACTTCGGCACTCCCGACCAGGCCGGATCAGGCGAACTGGCCAACCCCGACGGGCTCAGCGAGCCGGACGGCCCCAGCAGGCTGGGCGCTGCGGGCCACACCGGTTCTCCGCCCGAGCCAGACGGACTCAGCGGCCCGGTCGGCTTCACCGCACCGGCTCCGCCGACCGCCTCCGTGGTCAGCGCGGCCGCATCGGCAGCCCCGGACGGGCTGACCGGCGGGGAGAGCTCTCGCTGACCAGCCTGACCAGCCTGACCGGCCGGGTCGTCTGTACCGTCGAAACCAGGTCGGCCATCTTGGCCGTAGAGATTCGCGGCCATAGATACCGTCTGCTCGCCGAAGCTGTCTGCGGGCATGCCCTGCTGGCCTGGCCGCTTGCTGTGTGCCCCGATCTGTACCACCTCTTCCTCAGTGCGAGTCTAGGTACCACACGGGGTGACCGGCTCGCAGATCCGAGGAAGAAACAGCAGAGATAGCGGAACAATTTCACGACTTGCCCGCCGCAGCGGGCAAACCAGCTAGCGGGGAGTCAGCCAGTAACGGTTACCAGGCTTCCGTACGTGAGGTAGGGCCAGGCCCGCTCCGCGGCACGGTAGGGCAGCTCCACACAGCCCAGGCTCTGCGCAAACCCGTACGACCCGCGCGGGAAGTAGTGCACTGCCTCGCCGCCGTCGAAGTAGGACACAAACGTCACCGGGTCGGCGTAGTGGCTGCCATCGGGGTTGGTTCCCTGCATGATCTGGAACCGGTATCGCAGGTACACCGGGTAGGTACCGGCGCCGGTCGGTGCGACCGGAATCCCGGTATTGGCGAGCGTCCGCAGCACCACCGCGCCGTCGTGCCAGATTGTCAGGGTCTCCGGCGATCCCTTGCTGGCGATCGCATAGGTATAACCAGCCTTGTTGCGGGACCCCTGATCCGCGGCGGTGAACAGGGCGTGCCAGACCTTGCGGCTGGCTACTCCAGTGATCGCCAGTCCATGCTGGGCCTGGAAGGCCATCACCGCTCCCCGGATCACCGGGCCGGATCTCCCGCGGCGCCACTGGCTGCGCAGCATCGACGGATAGCCAGCGCGCCAGCTAAACGATCCTGGCGGCGGGCTGTACGCCATCAGCTGCTGCGCGGCGATGCCGCCGCCCTGCGGGCCGCCAACGAGACGGCCTCCGGCCGTCGGCTGCCACGACATCGGCAGGTAGCCAAGCTGGCCGAGCAGCTCAGCGAGCCGCAGCTGGGAGTAAGCGACCGTCCGGAAATGCGCCACCATCGGCCTGCCGAGCGAGCCGCCCGCGGCGGACTGAACCCCAGCGCGTCCAGCCGGAATCTGCAGTGTGAAACGCGTCGACGGAGGCAGCGGCAGATCCGGCGTGAAGATCAGCCTGCTACCTGAGGCCTGCCACTCCCCCTGAACCCGGGGCGTGAGCACCGGCCGGGGCGAGTGTGCCGCGATCGGAGCGGAGAAGACCACTTGCAGCGGATCGACTCCGCTGACGTTGGCGGAGCCGGCCGACGGAATCACGGACTCCACTGCCAGCCGGCCAGCCGGCGTTGCATGGCCCGGCCGCGCCCGGCCCGCTCCAGCCTGCCCGGCGCCAGCATGCGCCATGGTGTTCAGATCGGCCTTGGAGTGACCGGACGTTCCAGCCTGAGAGGTCGCGATGACCGCCAGTCCGGTGATCCCAGCCACGACCGCCGCTGCGATTGCCAGCGTCAGCGTCAGGCCGGTTTTCCTCGCCCCACTGCGGTGGCGCCCCGCCAGCCCGCCGTCCTCGTTCGCTGCCGTCCACCCTGGCGCTAGCGGCGCCTCGCTGGCCGGCCGGCTGGGCCGTTTCTTACCCCACACGCACGTCTCCCGTCCTTGCCATGACCAGCTCGGCGACTGTCTAGCAGACCGTACCTGGATGATCACTCCGCGTCACGTCTCGCCTACCCGACTCGCGTCTTCGACAATCCATTGGCGACGTAAAGTGCAGGATTCAGCTCCAGCTCGCGGGATGCCATGCTGTGGGCAGGCACGGTAAAGCCACGCGACGTCCCCGGCGATGACCGCCCGCAGTTTCGGGAAAAGGAGACCAACAAATGTCCGCCCCCAAGCTGGTCGAGTTCGAACACGGTCTATCGGTCTACGCGTCGAGCAGCATCGAGGCCAGGTTCCTGGAGGAGGAGTTCTTCCGCACGGATTGCTATGCCGACATCAGCCTGCCGGACCGGTCCCTGGTCGTCGACGCGGGCGCCAATATCGGGATGTTCACGCTCTTCGTCAAGCTCAGGTATCCGGATGCCGAAGTCCTGGCGTTCGAGCCGGCGCCTGACACCGCCGATGTCTTGCGGCAGAACATCAGGCTGCACGAGCTCGACGGAGTGGCCGTCCAGCAGGTTGGCCTCGGCGCTACCCAGTTGCCGGACGCCCCGTTCACCTATTACCCGGCCCTTCCCGGCAACTCGACGAGGTACCCGGAGCAGAAGGCGTCGGCCAAGGTCGCCCTGACCCGCTTCTACTCGGCCCGCGTCGCGGAGCGGCTCTACCAGCACCGTGACCTGACGGTGCCGGTCGAGCGGCTCTCCACCTTCCTGTCTGCAGACCGGCCGGTCGACCTGCTCAAGGTCAACGTGCAGGGCGACGAGCTCGAGGTGCTCCTGGGCATCGACCCGGCGCACTGGCCCCTGATCAGGCAGGTGATCGTGAAGGTCCAGGACCACGAGAACCGGCTGGCCATCGTCTGCGACCTGCTGCGCAGCCACGGCCTCGACCCGTCGGCGGTGCCCGCTCCACTCCTCGACGACGACCTGCACACCTACCTGGTACGCACGGTCCGGCGTGATTAGACCGATCGCTGCAGCGCGGTGCCAGGACGGCCGATGACCAGGCTGACATTGAAGCCGCCGAAGCCGAACGAGCTGGACAGCGCATAGTCAATCGCGGCCTTGCGGGGCTCGTTCCGAATGTGATCCAGCTCGCACGCCGGGTCCGGCTCATCCAGATTATGCGTGGGCGGGAGCACGCCGCGGATAATCGCTACCGCCGACACCGCGGCCTCTACCGCGCCGGACGCCCCCAGCATGTGGCCGGTCAGGCCCTTGGTCGAGCTCACCGGCGGTCCATCGCCGAACACCGCCCGGATGGCCAGCGTCTCGGCGGCGTCGCCCAGCTTGGTGCCAGTCCCGTGCGCGTTGAGATAGCCCACGTCAGAGCCGGCGATCGCCGCGTCAGCCAGCGCGCGGCGCATGCACTCGGCGGCACCGGAACCGTCCGGGCGGGGGGTGGTGGGGTGATGAGCGTCTGTCGTGGCGCCCCAGCCGACCACCTCGGCGTAACCGGCAGCGCCGCGCTCGTCCGCGTGCGCCTGGCTTTCCAGCACCATCACCCCGGCGCCCTCGCTCAGCACGAAGCCGTTGCGCCGGCGATCGAACGGGCGGCTGGCCGCGACCGGATCCTCCCAGCCGCGCGCGAGCGCCCAGGCATTGCCGAACGTGTCGGCCATCGTCGGGAACAGGTGCGCCTCGCTGGATCCGCAGATGACGACGTCGGCCTCGCCACTGCGGATCAGGCGCACGGACTCCCCGATCGACTGCGCACCAGCCGCGCACGCGGTAGCGATGCATGAGCTGTAGCCCCTGATGCCGAACTTGATAGCGATATATGCGGCCCCCATCCCCGGCAGCATGCCGGCCAGCAGATGCGGGCTCACCCCCAGGCGGCCGCGGCGCGCACGGGCCAGGACATTCGTCTCCAGAGTGGCCAGCCCCCCTACGCCTGAGACGATGACGCCGATCCGGTACGGGTCGACGTCTCGCCCGACCTCCAGGCCCGCGTCGGTCATCGCACTCTGCGCGGCCAGCAGGGCCATCACCACGTAGCGGTCGACTGTTCGGGCCTCGACCGGAGGCAGCACCGTCGTCGCGTCGATATCCGCCGCGATGCCGGCCACATCAATCACTCCGGCCAACGGGTGGTCCTCAGGAGGCTTCCGCAGCCCGGAGCGACCCGTGCACAGCGCGTCGAAGACGCCGTCCACACTGCTGCCGACCGGCGTGACCAGACCGATGCCGGTGATGACTGCCCGGCGCGAATCCGGTGCGCTCACGATGCGGCCATCGCGGCAAGGTGCCGCTGCCGCATCAGGAACTTGCGTACCTTGCCGGTCGGCCCGACCACGATCTCGTCATCGGGCACCGCCACGATGCGCCGCAGCGTCTTCGCGGCGAACTCACCCAGTGCCGCCGCCACCGCGTCGGTGCGATCGGCATCGGGATCCGCGCCGGCCGCGAGCAGCAGCAGGACATCGGTCACGATCTTGCCGTCTGCCTGGACAGCCACCACTGTGCAGTCCCGCACATCCGGACATTCCATCAAGATGCGCTCCTCGGACATGGCCGTGTAGAGCCACTGGCCGCCGCCGAGATTGACCGAGTCGACCGCCCGGTCCACGTGGTAGTAGTAGCCGTCGGCGTCCCGGTACATGAGGTCACCGGTGAGGTAGTAGCCATGGAAGCGGTTGCGGTACGTGTTCACCGAGTCGTTCCAGTAGCCAAGCGCCAGCGTCGGCGCCTTCATCCCCACATGCCCGACCTCGCCGACGGGCACCTCGGCGCCGGTATCGAGATCGAAAAGCACGATCTCGGCGAAGTCATAGGCCCTTCCGACGCACCGGCCGTACCGATCGGTGCCGAGCCGATGAATAGCGCGGAAGGCCGAGTGCCCCATTTCGGTGGAGCCGATGCCGTCGATGAACTTCGACCCGGGCGCGCGAACTGTGCCCTCGCGGGTGTAGGTCAGGTGACTGCCGACCGCGACGAGCCGGCGCACATGAGCCTCGTGCGCGCAGTCTCCGGTGTTGAACCACAACGCGATCGAGCTCAGGTCGCGCGTGGTCAGATCGAAGCGCGCCAGCTCGGCCCAGGTCACCGCGAACCCGAACACGCTCGTCGGGCGCCATCGCTCGATAGCGTCAAGCACGGCGGTCCCGCTCTGCTCGAACTGTCCCCCCTGCGCCGAGAGGAACAGCAGCTCATGCCGGTTGCACAGGGCCTGCTGATGACTGATGATCCCGGCCGCGTGCGCCGCCGGGAGCACGGACAGCGTCCGCTCCGGTGAATCACTGCTCGGGGTCGCCAGATGGACCAGGCGGGTCGCCGCGAACAGGCTGCCATGAGAGTGCACGACAGCAGTCGGCATCCGGGTCGTCCCGGACGAGTGCGTAATCGCGATCGGGTCGTCCTGGTCGTGCCGGTAGTGCGCCGGCGCGCTGGCCGGGTCGCCGGTGCCAGTCTCCGCCGCATCCATGACGAGCTGGACCCCGAGATCGTGATCGCCGAGCAGTTCCCGGTGCACCGGGTCGGCGATCACTCCGACCGCCCGCAACCGCCGGATGAACTCCACGGCGATGTCACCGGGCATATTGCCGTTCATCAGCGCCGGAATAGCGCCAAGCCAGGTCAGTGCCATGAAATTGAGCAGGCAGTCGGCGGACGACGTGACGTAGACCGCCACTGGGTCCTTCGGCCCGATCCCATGGCTATGCAGCCAGGCAGCCCGGGCCGCGACCCGTTGCGTCAGCATGCCGAGCGTCAGCGGTGCCCAGGCAGGATGACCGTCGACCTCGACGTCGAAGGTGATTCCCGGCCCGTCTGGCGAGACGCCGTGCTCGGCCAGCTTGACCAGCACATTGCCCGCGCCAATGTCAGGGTCCGTGGCGAGCGCGGCTCGGATATTCTGTGCGGCCATCAGATCACTCTGCCGGGGTCTTCGCGGCGTCCCTGCGCTCTGCCACGATGGCGCAGAACTCGCCAACCGTCTTCCCAGCAAGCTCCTCCGCTTCCTCCTCGCCGAACTTCACGCCGTACTCGTCTTCGATGCGGATGGCGAGTTCGGCCAGAGACAGCGACTTCAGATCGGCTCCCCTCGGCCCAAGCTGGGTCGTGGCGTCGATGCCATCGACGTCGTAGTTCATCTCCCGGAGCGATTCGATGACGAACTGCTGGATAGAGTCGGTCATTAAACTACAGTCCCTTCGGATGTGAACAATCGGATTCGGCGGCGGCCAGCCTCGGCAGGCCAAAGCAAGGCTGGAATATCGCTGCTGAGAATGGCGACGAGCCGTGAATACGGTTAAAGCGCGCCGGGAATCGGCGCCGCACAGAAACGGGAGACACTGCTGACACGGCTGCGGGCGGGAAGTCGCCCAAACCTGATCGGTCATCTGGCCTGCTCGATCACGTCGCCGGTCGGATGCGTCACGGCCAGCCTCCCTTTACATCAGCGCGACGGTCCGTGGCGATTTCATCCGTAGCGTACCACACTGAGCCGTTATAATCCTACCTGCAGCTTTGCATATCTGACCGTTTGATCGGCGTCCGGGCCGCTGCGGACAGGAACGGCGGACCAGCACATCGCACAAGAGACTCGTCATTGACCGGCGCTGGTGCCGAGCCGTATCGTTTCTAGTACATACTATGTCGTTTCAGGTCCACGGACCGTGGAGCCAGCTGTCCATAGCCGGCCCGCAGAGCGGGTTCATAGCGCCGGTTCATAGTGCGGATTCACAGATCGGATGGTGACAGAGCGTGGCGGACAATGTGCTCGTCCGGTTCGAGGGGGAAGGCTCAGGCGTTGCCGAGCTGTCCTGGGGCCAGCAAGTGGTCTGGCGGGGGATGGAGCTGACCGGTGGCGAGTCGAATATCCTCACCGGCCGCGCGCTGCTGGCCCCTGGCACGACCGTCGAAGACGTGGCGGAAGTTCTCAGATATCTGATGGGCCGGCATCAGTCGCTGCGCACCAAGCTGCGGCGTGACGCCGACGGTCACGTGCAGCAGGTGGTCGCCAGCTCAGGCGAGCAGTACCTGGAGATCGTCGATGCTCCCGATGACGCCGACGGGCTTGAGTTCTCGCTCGCCCTGATGGAGGAGTACGAGCAGGCGGACCACGACTGCTTCAGCGACTGGCCGGTCCGGATGACGGTGGTCCGGCAGCGAGGCGTCCCGGCCTACCGCGTGATGGCCATGTGCCACCTGACGAGCGACGCCTTCGGCATGCTCACGATGCTCAAGGACCTCGGCGACTGGGATCCGCGTACCGGGCTTGCGACGGAGCCGCTGATCACCTCCAAGCCGCCGGTCACCGCGATGGAGCCATTGGAGCAAGCCGAGTGGCAATGCAGCCCGGCCGGTGTGCGGCGTAGCGCGATGGCCGAGAAGTACTGGGAGCGTCTGCTGCGCAGCATCCCGGCGCGCAGATTCCCCGATTCGCCTGACCCTCGCTCGCCACGCGGTGGGCTCGCTGTCTACGATTCGCCAGCCATTCTGCTGGCGATCCGATCCATCGCCGCACGAACCCAGACTGACACCTCACCAGTGCTGCTCGCCGCTTACGCCGTGGCGCTAGCCCGGATCAGCGGCATTAATCCCGTCGTCCCGCGCGTGTTTGTCAACAACAGATTCCGGGGTCGGCTGGCCGACACGGTCAGCCCGGTCGCGCAGACCTGCCCGTGCATCATCGACGTATCCGGCATCACCTTTGACGAAGCCGTCAAGCGCGCGCTCGTCGCATCGATAGCCGCTTTCAAGAACGCGTACTTCAAGCCGGTCCGGATCAGGGAGATTCTCGCGACCGTCAGCGAAGAGCGCGGCGAGGAGATCGATCTCAACTGCGTCTACAACGACCGGCGGCTGGTTGCCCCGCGTGAGGTGACAGAGGCCATTCCTGAGCCGACTGACGTGCAGGCTGCGCTGTCGAAGAGCGTGCTGCACTGGGAGGGCATGAGCGAGGATGCCGCCGACCCGTTCCATATTCACATCCGCGAGTCGCTGGACTCCGTGAACGTGCTGGCGGTCACCGACAGCCACTACGTGGCGCCGAGTGCCGTCGAGGCGTTCCTGCTCGAGATGGAAGCGATCACGGTGGCGGCTGCGTTCGACCCGGACTTGCCTACCGGCATCTAGCTGCCGCTCTTGAATACCTTCCGGATCGCGGTCGCCAGCTGACCTCGGCTGGGCAGCTGGGCCAGGTCAAGCTCCGGCACGCAGCCGAGCACGGCGCTGTCTGGCCTGGTGACCCGCTTCGGCGGCGCGATCAGTCGCATCTCCTCGGCGGCGGTGGCCAGGACCTCGGCGGCTAGCCCGCAGAACCGGTTAGCGTCGTCCATGACGACCAGCCTGCCGGTCTTGTCCAGCGACGCCGCGAGGCCATTCCAGTCGAACGGGTAGATCGTCCGCGGATCAAACACCTCCACCGATATCTCGTCGGCCAGCTCTTCCGCCACGGCCAGGGCATCATGAACCAGATGCCCGACCGCCAGCACGGTGACGTCTGACCCGGCCCGGTGCACCCGCCCGACGCCAAGCGGAATCGGCGCCAGATCGGCGAAGACCACGTTCTCCTGAACTCCGTGGGCGGCGATCGGGGCAAACACCAGCACCGGGTCGTCGTCCCTGATCGCGGTGGCGAGCAGACCGTAGGCGTCGGTGGGCGTGGCGGGGAGCACCGTCTTGACTCCCAGGTGGCCGAATGTGCTGTACGGCTGATCTGAATGCTGGGCGCCCCAGGCGGGCCGCCACCCGGCGGCGGGCAGCAGGTAAGTGACTGGCACGCTGGCCTGGCCGCCGCTCATCAGCGACACCTTGTTCGCCTGGTTGGCGATCTGCTCGATGACCAGGAGCAGCAGGAACGGGATCTGATACTCCACCACCGGGCGCCGGCCGGCCAGCGCGGCGCCGGTGGCGAAATTAGTGAAGCCCTGCTCTGAGAGCGGCGTCTCCACCACCCGCTGCGGCCCGAATCTGGCCAGCAGCCCGATCGTGGTATTGGTCAGCGCCTCCCGGATGTCCTCCCCCATCACGAACACCGCCGGATCCCGCTCCATCTCATCGCCAAGCGCGCGGTTGATGGCCCTCAGGTACGACAGATAAGGCATGACCTCACCGTTCTTCTCGTTCAGTCCAGGCGTCAGCCATCGGTCACCCCGGCGCGGAGCCGTAGTCCGCTGGCGTACAGGTTCTCCAGCCCGTCAGCCGGATCCGGCTTGGGGCTGTCGAGGGCGAACCGGGTCGCGGCATCGACGACGACGTCGACTTCCGCGTCGATCCGCTGCCGCAGGTCCGCCGGAATCCGGCCGCTCTGCAGCTCCAGCGGGTCGCGGGCCTGCCACTTGACCACCTCCTGCGGGTCCCGGTAGTGCAGCCCGGCGGTGAGCTCGAACGTGTGATGGCCCTCATACCGGTAGGTGCGGAATTCCAGGAAGCTCGGGCCCTGGCCGGCCCGTGCCCTGGCTACCGCGCCGGCCGTCGCCTCGAACACAATCTGGGCATCCATGCCATCGTGGCTAGCCGCCGGGATCCCGAAGGCCGCCGCCCGCCCGGTGATGGAGCCCGCCACCGCCGCCTGCACCGGCAGCGAGGTCGCGTAAAGGTTGTTCTCGCAGACGAAGATGACGGGCGCCTGCCAGAGCGCGGCCAGGTTGAACGACTCAAGCAGCGCGCCCTGATTCACCGCGCCGTCGCCGAAGATGCTGATCGCGACCCGGTCGCCGCCGTCCTGAGCGAGCGCCCAGGCCACCCCGGTCGCCATCGGCGCGCCATGGCCGACGGTGCCGGTCGACCCGTACACGCCGACGCCGAAATCAGAGGGATGGAAGGAGCCGCCCCGGCCGCGGGCGACGCCGGTGGTCCGCCCAGCCAGCTCGGCCAGGAACCGGCCGGGCTCGCTGCCCTTGGCCAGCAGGTGGCCGTGGCCACGGTGATTGGCCATCATGATGTCGTCGCGGCGCAGCGCGGCGCCGATCCCGGCGGCGACGGCCTCCTGGCCGATGCACGGATGAATACCGCTCACGATGTCGCCGGACTTCACCAGCTCCATCGCCCGCTCCTCGAAACGGCGAATCAGCGCGATGGTCCGGTACAGGTCCTCCGGGAGTGGTCCGGTGTGCTCAGCCATCAGCGGTTACTCCTTCCTGTCCACAGCGGAGCGCGGCGCGAATCCAGCTGCTACGCGGCGACGCGGTCGAACTGGCGTACCGACCAGGTAATCGCGAGCAGCGCCAGCCCGAGCACGATGACCAGGCTTATCCACACCGAAGAGTCGCCGATATTGCCGTTGAAGAGCGCGCGCATCCCGTTAGTCGCCCAGTAGAACGGATTCCACTTGGCGATGCTGACGAGCCACAGCGGTGCCAGCGTCAGCGGCAGCAGCACGCCGGCCAGCAGCATGACCGGCTGGCTCACCGTGTTGATCATCGGCGCGAGGGCCGCCTCGTTCCGCACTTTCAGGCTGATGCCGTAGGAAATAGCGATGGCCATCACGGACAGCAGCGCCAGCAGCAGGTAGGCGAGAAGAAGGTCCCCGATCGGCACTCTGAGGCCGAACGGCAGCGCGAGCAGTGTGATGATCACGGCCTGCCAGAGCAGCCAGGTCACCTCGCGCAGTGCCCGGCCTAGCATCAGCGCCAGCCGGCTGCACGGGGTCACCTGCGCCCGCTCGATGATGCCGACGCGGACCTCCCGAAGCAGGCCGAAGCCGGCGTATGAGCCGCCCAGGACGGCCATCACCGTGAGCAGGCCAGGCACGTAGATGCGGTATGCCTCGGTATAAGTGGTGGCTCTCAGGGCCAGCTTCAGCAGCGGCGCGAACAGCAGCACATAGGTGACCGGCTGGGAGAGACCGAACAGGATGAAGATGGGTGAGCGAAACAGCAGCAGAAAATGCCGTTGGTAAATCAGCCACGTGTCGCGGGCCAGTTTCACTTCGCTATTTCCTCCGAGCTGATCATGATTCCCGCAGTGAGCGGCCGGTCTTGGTCAAGAACACGTCGTCGAGACTGGGGCGGTGCAACACGATCGCATCCATCTCCACGCCAGAGCCCTCCAGCGCGCGCAGCACCAGCGGGATGGCAGTCGGGCCGGAGTCAACGTAGAGCCGGAGTCCCGAATCCTCCAGGACCTCCAGCTTGTTCACGTACGACTGAGCGCCAAGCAGTTCCGCGGCCTGCGCGGTGAAACCGTTCAGCGTCACCGCGAGCACATCTCCTGAGATCTCCCGCTTCAGCTCATCCGGCGTGCCCTCGGCCACGATCTCGCCGTGATCGATGATCGCGATCCGGTCACACAGCGCGTCGG
>OCZU010001378.1_pt1 | contig 16074 bp, 18 predicted proteins | sample 1539001 | NCBI WGS metagenome assembly OCZU01 (sample SAMEA3539306, study PRJEB22396) | soil metagenome | biome: tundra; feature: field; material: soil | place: USA | collected 2010-05 | depth 0.15 m | reverse complement strand
CGAAAAACGATTGCGCCAAAGCGCAATATTTTCCGCCGCCGATTCGGCACAATCAGCACGATTGGGAAGCAAATACGACGAATTGCAGGAAGTCTTTCTAATTGCGCCTTGGCGCAGTACCCGGCTGCACCCTAGCTGGCAGAATCAGCACGATGGCGGAGGATTTACAAACATTGCGAAAAACGCTCGGAAATTGCGCCTTAGCGCAGTACGTAGCGCGATTTGACTGTCAGAATCGCAACATGAACGAGCAATTCAGAACAGTGGCAGAAGTGGCGGAAATGCTGGGGGTGAGCAAAGACACAGTGCGCCGCCTGTTCGCGAATGAACGGGGAGTTATCGACCTCGGAAAACGCGAGGCGGCTCGCGGCAAGCGGCAGTATCGCGTCCTCAGGATTCCGAGCGCGGTTGTTGCTCGGTTGTTGGAGCAGAAGAGCGTGAAGTAAGCGCCCGGCAGGGGCGGACGCAAAGCCGAGCGGATCGGTTGAGGGATTCACGGAGAAAAAACAATGAACGATTTGATGGAACTGAAGGGCAGGCTGATGGCGCAGGCGGCACTGCTGCCGGGGAAACCTGCCAACAACTACATGGTCGCCATCGAGTTCGATGGCGAGCGGCAGGTCAACGTAGTCCCCGTGAGCGGATGCGAGGACGGCTGCACGGCGGCAATCAAGCTGGCAATCGAGTATCTGCACAGTTTCGGGCATACGGGGATGGCGACCGACGCGCTCGTGTGCGGCACGGGATTCTGGTACCGCCCGCCAGAGCAACTCATCCGCCAGATGCAGGGCGAGCGCCCAATCTTAGTCATGCACGCACGCAATGGGCTGGGACGCGCCTTGGGACGCCGAATGCTGGAGCCTATTCGCAGGGCAGTGGAAACGGTGGTGCCCCGTCGCCAAACATTGAGCGCTCTCAATCGCAAGCGTGTGAAGTAAGCGCCCGTCAGGGGCGACCGCAGAGCCGAGCGGATCGGCAACCCAAGGGAGGAACAAAGTGAAGACAAAGACCAAAATGATGAACCTGTCGGACTTGAAGGTTCCAGCCGACGCCAAGGTCAACGAGCACCTGTCCGAGTTGCTGCGGAAAGCCTACAGCGGCGAGGACACTCACCAAGCCGAGAAAGTCGCGCACTTGGCGATGCTGTTGGAGGAAGAGGCGCGGAAGGCTGGCAAAGACTTCGGACGCCTGCACTCCGCAGTGATGGCGTTCGTGACTGCGCTGGACGGCACGGTCGCGGAGGACGAGGACGAGTGCATTGGCGTTCTCGGCGACACGGAGTTCGCGCAGTTGTTCCGTGAGTCTCTGAAGCGCAGGGGCAAGAACGACCCACGCTACGCGGCGCTCCTGCTCAGCCACGCCAGCGAGATGCTGGCGGCGCAAACCGGCGCGGACGTGGCGAGCGAGGCGATCAACGAGGCGCTCGCCGGACTGACGGGCACCGTGGGAGTCAACTAATGAAGAAGCAAGTCATTGCGCAGGTCGAAGGCGAGGACGGCAACGTCCAAGTCCTCGATCTGGACATCAACGCGGCGCACGAGTTGTTCAAGGCGCTGTACGCCTACACCGAGGGGATACCCGTCGTGATATTCGCTCCCAACAAAGCAATCCTGCACGGCACGGAGACGCTCAAAGGTATCGTCGCCGCGAACGTGAGCATGAACGTCTGCACGGTGTTCGGCGTCGAACCGCAGCGGTTCTACGACAGCGATTGGTCAGACCTGCTGGAGTCGGCGCAGCAAATCTACATGCGCGGCGGAACCTTCGGAGACAGCTTCAAGAAGTTTGTCGAAGACGGCATCGCCCGCACTCAACCGCCAAGGGGTCTCACTGGCGACGTGGGCGTGAATTAGGACTAAAAGGGCGACAGCCCGTCCGACCGTGAAGCGGTCGCTGATGAGTCATCTGGGAGGAGACGATGTTTTACGACGACGCAATCGAGGTGCGGAACAAGCCGATCCGCAAGCTGTCGCCGGACGCCACGGACGCCGAGGCAGACGAGTGGAAGCGGCAGCTAGACCTGCTTGAGGAATCGACGCCCATCTTCGACGTTGACAACCTCTTCGAGACGCTCAACCCGACGCTAATTGAGGCGTCCAACCCGGCAGCCGACAAGCGCAACGCGGAGATGGTCGAGACGCGCAACGAGTTCCTCGAACACGCGAACGCCGCGCCGATACTTCGCCTGTGGGACGCATTCTGGTTGGAGCACAAGTATTCGTTGACAGGGCAGCGTCTCGGCTACATCGTGCGCTACGACCTTGAGAACCACAAGTACGTGACCACGATGGTATTCGATTCCCTCGCGGGCAACGGCGGAATCCACGCCATCGTTGACGCTTTCGAGTTGCTGCCATCGCCGGACACATGGATGTTCGCGAGCTACAACTTCAGGCATTCCTCGTCGCATGCCACGCCGGAGAACGACCGTGGCATGAAGGAAGCCGCTGAGGTCACGCGCTCCGTCATCGAAATGCTCAACTGGCGGCGCGAGGACGTGCCGATGCAGACGATCCAGCAGACGCCGCCGAGCACCAGCCGCAACCAGCCGTGCTTCTGTGGCAGCTGTATTAAGTGGAAGCACTGCCACGGCAAGGGCAAAGGGGGAGCGCCGCCGCCCGCCAAAAAACAAAGCAGCCCGACCATCATCAAGTTCGAGCCGTTCCTCCAGAGGATGAAGAACCACCACAACGGGAGCGGCAACGGCGACGAGCGCCACGTCGGTCTGCACAAGGTCAAGGGGCACTACATGAACGTAATCGGCAACCCCATCGCGGGCACGGGGCTGTTCGGACACAAGGCGGTTCCCGGCAAGACGGTCGGTCGCATTATCGTGCCGCCCCACGTGCGCGGCAACCCGAAGTACGGCACCGTGCGCAAGAAGGGCAAGCTGGTCGTGGGTGATGTGAAAGACCCGAACGGCTCGCAGCCGAACATCCCGTTCCCGACGAACGGAGACAAGGAGAAAGAATAATGGAACTCCACCCGATTGAGGAAGCGCAGGCACCAACTGCGGAATGGCATCGTGAAGAACGACTTCACGGAAGAGGAAGCGGGACGTTGCATTGCCGTCGTGAGCGGGGACGAGACGAATTCGGCGGCAAGAAAATTTTCGCGCAGTGTTTATGCGGGTACGACTGCCGAAACTCGGCAGTCAGCCCCGCATGAATGTTGGGCGGAATGCGTGTCAAGTGCGGCGAAAAGGTACTTCAACCTCGCGACAGTTGGCACTCGCGGGGTCGGATTTCGAGAAACCGCGAAAGTCGGTTTCTAAAATTGAAGCAGTGAAAGTAGGCAGGACAACAACTCTAACGGGAGGCTATATGGCTGGCAACACATGGTTCGAGATCGACAAGGAAGGGCTGCGCAAGACGCTGGAACGCCGGGGCAAGGCTTTCGCGATCTTCGAGCTTGTCCAGAACGCGTGGGACGAGGACGGCACGACCGAGGTGTCCATCACTCTGTCCCGCCCGGAGCGCGGCAAATCGGTTCTCTCGGTGACGGACGACGCGCCGCAAGGCTACCGCGACCTCGGCGAATCGTACACAATGTTTGCCGAGAGCTACAAGAAGAATGACCCAACCAAGCGCGGGCGCTTCAACCTCGGCGAGAAGTGCGTGCTTGCATTGTGCGACGAGGCGACGATCACGACTACTACGGGGCGCGTTACGTTCGACCGCGACGGCACACGGCGGCGTACCTCGACGGTGAAGCGAGAGCGCGGCTCCGAGTTTCGCGCCGAACTGAAGCTGAAAGTTTCCGAGTGGGAAGAAATCTCGGAGAAGGTGATGCAGCTTCTTCCTCCGGTTTTGACGACGTTCAACCGCGAACCCATCGCCAGACGAACCGCGCTGGTGGAATTCCGTGCCGCGCTGCCCACTGAGGTCGCTGACACAGAAGGCATCCTTCGTCGGACGACCCGCGAGACCGACGTGCGCGTCTACGAGCTTCTGCGGGGCGAGACGCCGATGCTCTACGAGCGCGGCATACCCGTGGTCGAGAGCGACAAATACCATGTGGACGTGCAGCAGAAGGTTCCGCTCAATGTGGAACGGGACAACGTTACACCAGCCTACCTGCGCACCCTCCGCGTCGAGGTGCTGAATGCGACTGCGAAGCTCCTCACAAAAGACGACGCCGCTGCCCCTTGGGTAACCGAGGCGTTCGGCGACAAGCGCGTCGCACCGGGAGTGCCAGACCAACTGCTCGACCTTCAGTACGGCAAGAAGCGCGTTGTCGCCGACCCGAACGATCCCGAAGGCACGAAGATCGCGATTACGAAAGGATATGCCGTAATCCAGCCGGGGGCACACACAGGCGCGGTGTGGGAGAACATCCGGCGCGACAAGGCAGCGTTGCCCGCTGGGAAGGTGACACCATCGCCGAAACCTTTCTCGCCTGACGGAAAGCCGCTGCCCACCATCCCCGCGCAGAACTGGACAGAGGGGATGCGGAACTTCGTCAAATTTGCGAGAGAGTTCGCCAAAATCGTGCTTGGGCATGATGTGACGATGCAGTTCACGAACGACGTGACGTGGGGGTTTGCCGCTGCCTACGGAAAGAACAGACTGCTGACCGTAAGCAAGGTGCGGCACGGCAGGAAGTGGTTCGACGGCGAGATCGTCGAGCGCACAGAGGATTGGGCTGAACTGCTCATCCACGAGTTCGCCCACGACACTGTCAGCGACCACCTCAGCGAGCAGTTCCACGAGGAGTGCTGCCGGATCGGCGCGACCTACGCAGCGCATCTTCAGCGCGAACTTGGGCTTGCTTCCGGCGACGGACTGCTGCGGGATCAGTTGGCAAACGGCGTTAGCGCTGCGCCCCTTGAGCAGACTCTGACGGAAGGAGAACGAGTATGAACCGGAGAAGGTCTGGCATGTCGCGACATCGACAAAATCCGGCAAGTGCTCGTTCGCGTCCAAGTGGACAGCGAAAGGCGATGGGCAGAATTGACAAACGGGAGAAAACGATGAAAACCAGAGAGAGGTTGGTTGCGGAGACCATTCATGCCGAAGCAAAGCGGACGGGATCAAAGTATGTCGCTGCCGTTACTTACGCCGATGGCGCTGAGTCGATCTTTTTCTTTCCGACTCTGAGTAAAGTGGAAAGGTTCGGGCGCGAACTCAAGGCAAGAATCCCCGACGTCGAAGTCCACCCGTTCAAAGTCATGTAGAGCCACTGGGTTGGACAACACAGAACGCCTTGAATCGGTGCAGGTGCCAAACTGGGTAAGCTGGGCACGCTCACAATTTCCCCGACAGCAAAGCCAGCGCGAGCGCCTTCTTCGCATGCGCGGGATAGACGTGCAAAATCTCGCGGAGAACGTCGCCCGTCGTGCCTTCGTCCCAGCCCTTGCCGGAGCGCAGCCTCGCCGAAACAAGCTCCAGCACGCCAGCCAACTGCAATTCGCGATGCACCTGTTCCGACGTTCCCTTGAACCATGCGATGTGAACAGCTTCCGCGTCTTCGGTTGTGATCCCGGTCTCCTCTCTGATTGAGGGGAACGTGCAGCCTAATTCGAGAAGGTCGAGAGCCTTTGAAAAAGTTTTTGTCGTCAACATACGTTTTAACCTCGTCTGGACGACGAACCGCGCTCCTAGCCGCCCCGTCGCTTACTAAATGCTGCTTGAACAGAAGTTCGCGTGCTCTGCGCGTGCAGCGTCACTCAGTCGCGACTTCGCCAACGAATAAGATTCCTTCGATGGCGTTCCCATCGGGTTCGAGGAGATAAGCCCTGCCATTTTTCCACTCGAATTCCGACTCCGTACCGATCTGTGCGCCGGGGAACCACCACCAGCGCCCGCCGAACCAGAGCATTTCTTCCATACGCGGGTATGCCGTGCTTCCGAACTTCTCGCGGTCAAAGCGGCGGGTATGCGGACACGATGCCGAGGTTGAGCTTCCGTCCGAGGTCGGGATATTTCGACAGCAAACGGGCGTAGTTCCTCCGCGCCCTAAAAGCCGAGCAGTTCGGGTACGCGCTTGGATAACTTCCGATCAGCGCCCAGCGTTGCATTTTCTTTGCGAGCAGCCGCTCGCGGATTTCCGGTCGTGCGTGCATTCTTTGATCTCCCCTTCGGAGCCTCGCTTCGATTTCTCCATCAATGATGGTAGTTTTGCGCTCCGGCAGTTCGAGTGAGAGCGCCGGAGCGGCGAAAAAGTCGGTTCCATGAAAGGGATTCGGAAGTTCGGGAATCGTACTTGACTGATGCCCGGAAGCGTCACGAGTGCGCATCGAAGACTGATCCCAATTCAGCCGAGCATCGTTGCGTCTTCGCCGCACGAGCCGGGGTGGAGCGGGTGGGGCAGGTGGGGCAATTTCTCTATTGTTATTCCCCTGTAATAAGCACCAATACAGAGCAACTAAGATGAAATTCTTCTTCGGTATAAAACTCTTCTGACAAAATGCCCCACCTGCCCCACCTCAGCCTTTAGAATCAACAGAATTGCTCCACCGCATGCCCCACCTCTTGCCCCACCCCTGCCCCACCCAGAGAACAAAGCCGCCATCAGGCTACTGGTAGCGGCATCGCCAACGGCGAGACTGTTCACCTTTGCCCCACCCATGCCCCACCCTAGCCGAGCACGTCATTCGAGTCTGGTACACCGAGAGCGTCATCGCCGAGATACCGAGATGGTGCTGAGTCATTCCACGCGTCACGGCAGCGAGCCATCTGCTCCGGCGAAGGCTCGAACTTGTAAAACTGGTTGCCCTGCGGTTTTTTGGTGTCGATTCCGAGCACGCGCAAAGCCGTGAGATTCTCCCTGATCTTCCTACCGAACACGGCGTTGCTCCTCCACATCTTCGTGAAATCCTGTCCGTATGCCTTTTGGAGATCAGCGTAGATTTCTCCCGCCCTCGCCCAACGCCCAGCGTTGCTCTTGGTCGTCATGCCGATCCAGCGCCGAACGTACTCGACCAGCGGGGAGTCCTCGGTGATGCGCTCGCGGTAGTCGCCCATGTAGCCCTCCCAGATGTCGTGCATCTCGTCAGCCCACCCTTCGTGGTCGGCGACCCGCATGGTGAATGTCTCGAAGCTGTGCATCTGGCTGACCGGAGGGTAGCTCTTCTTGTTGGCGACGAGTGCCCGCAGCACATTCTGGAGTCGCACCAAGATTTCGAGCTTAATCTCGTCCGCGTCGTCCGCCAGAGCCGTTTTGATCTCCTCTGTTGTCTTGTATTCCAGAGGCGACGGCATGCGGATTGGGAAGAACAGCGTGCGCCGGGACAGGTCGGAACGGTGACTGGGGAACGGGTTCACACGCGCCGTGAAAAACTGGTCACAGCGAAGGTTGTACATCTTCTGCACGTTCGTCTTGTAAAGCTCCGCGATGGGAATCTTGCCCCCAGTGGATGCCTTGCACATGAGGTCGATGTACTCCGGGTAGTCCGAACGCGGATTGTCGAAGTTCACGCTGTCGATGTTGTCGAAGACATTGATCGCGTTGTTGGTCATCGCGGCAACGAAGTCTCGCCTCTTCGACGGCAGCGCAGAACTCTGGTACTGGGTGCCGTAGAGAAGCCACATGAACTTCTCCCAGAGCGTGGACTTGCCGCTGTTCTGCTCCCCGAGGGCGATCATGATCGGTCGCAGGTCGAGGCTGTTGCCGATGAACAGGCTGAGGAGCCGCATGATCACAAGCTGCTGGTATTGCTGCTGCACGAGGCTCCCACCTTCTTCGAAGTGCCCATTGAGGTGCTGGCAAAACAGCGAATCCGTCACCTTGCCGCCCAGTCCGTTCAGCTTCTTCCTGATGTCCTCTAGCTTGGCTTCGTCCAGCGCCGGGAACGGCTTAAGGTCGGGGTAGTGCATCAGTACCCCGTCCGTCCCATTCGGCACCTCGGAGATCGAGTCCGTCGTGATCTTGAACATGCCGCCGCGACCGTTGTTCACGTAGATCGCCTCGCCGCGCAGACAGCCGAGCTTCTCGACCCGCGTCTGCTTTCCGAATTCCATGATGTGGGCGTTGAGGTTCTCCCGCACTAGGTTTGTGTGCCCCTGTGTGATTCTCAGGCGCATCTTGCCAAGCAGTCCGTAGGCTTCCGTATCGTCTTGGAGCCTGACGACCTGCTCCTCCTCCGGCAGGTAGACGTAGGGATAGGCGTCAAAGAAGAACTGCCCCTTTCCGCGCTTCTCGAAGACGTCCTTCACGAATTGCAGGACGCGCTCTTCGGCGATGTGCCGGGGCAGAGCTTTCTCTTCGATGTTGCCCGCTTTGTTCCTGAACTTTCCCTTACCCCGGCGAACCTCATCTAGTTCGTCAGCGATCTGCGACCACGATTCTGTTCCCGCAGCTTGTTCTTCAGCCCCTTCAACACCCTCTTCTGCCACCTCCGCGCCGAACTCCAGCGCCTCTTTGAGCGGGTCGGGTTCCTCGAAGACCAAGTGCGGGTATTTCTCGCCCTTGATCTCGTTCATCTTCTTAATAACCTGCTTTAGCCCGAAGTCCCGCGAGAAGCAGCTTATGCCGATGCCGCCGTCCGGGAAAACGATGATCTCGCAGTCGCGCCTGTGGCTGTGATCGTGGAAATCCTCGCCCTCGTGGCACGGGCAGGGCGCGATGGGATGGTGCTCTTCGCCGTCCTTGTCATAGCTCTCGGACTCGTAGGAAATTTCCGGTGACCAGAAGTCGATTAGGTCGGGAACGCCGTAGTTTTCGAGCCATTCTCGGTTCGCCCTCTGCTTGTCCTTCGGCGCGTGGCGCGTCTCCTCCGTTGCTGCGTCGGCGGATGCCCCGTCCGTTTGGTTGACAGTCAGGAAGATGTCGATGGTCGATGCCGTCACGGGAACGGCGTGCTTCGCCCCGCTGCCGACTTGCAGGAGGTGCTCCGGCATGCTCAGCACTCGGCTCTGCCTCTGCGGTCTGCCGGGAAGGTCGGGGTATTTGCGGTTGTACGTGCCCCAGACGGTGACGACCTGCGTCTCGTCGGCAAGCGACGCGTCGATTTCCATGTTCAGGTCGGGGCGCTCGAAAATTCTCTTGAGCAGCACAAGCAGGCGCTTGTAGAGCTTCTGTGCTTCCTCGACCGGGATGCCCTTCCCCCAATCCGTCGCGTCCCCGATGCGCCACGAGAGGTGGTAGCCGTTGCCAGAATCGGCGAGCACGGGCTGCCTTAACTCCGGCGACAGGAATGCCGCCACTTGGTTCGCAGATTCGAGCAGCACCTCACGCTCCTCCTCGGTGGCATTGACCTTCCGCCCCTGCGCGTCCTTCTTGCTTTTGCGGTCGATGTCTACGAGAACGCTGGTGTAGCTTTCGATGAACTCTTTCTTGCGTTGGCTTGAACCGACCTTGAGCCGCTGAAGGTTCGACCAGATAGCTTTGATGTCCTCGCGCTGGTAGCTGCGCTCGATAAGGGCGGCTGCCTCGTCCACGCCCGCGCAGAAGTGCTCAGTGGCTATGTTCTTGCCATCGACTTCTTTGAGCGCGGTGACGCAGATGGTGTCGGTCAAGCCGTGGCGGGCGAGCAGCGCGTCACGGATGCTGTACTGTTGAATGACGTTGGATTCTAGAAACTTGGGTGTAGCCATGACAAACCTCTCCGGTCGCATGGCAATGTCGAATTGTGGTTCTGTATTTTCACTGTCTTGCTTCCTCAATGGATTTTTCAGGTTGGGTCAACCTGTCACTGTGCGGGAGAAACCTTGGGGGACTGGACAGTGAGAACAGTCCCCCGGATGTCTAGCGACACCCACCCATAAAAGAACCCCATAGTCGCGGGATTCTGGGCGCTGACAAGACGCTTGTCCGTCTAATACTGACTTCTACCCGATTCTTTAACAGAGAAGGAAAGGGCATGGTCTTTACCCCATGCCCCCGGAAAGCATCGTCTATGTGTACTCACAATACTGAATCGGGCTGCGACTGCCCCTGCGAATGCGGCATCCTGCTGCACGACGACAGGTACTTGTGCCCAGTCCACGGAATAAAAGCGCTGGAGGCGAAAGCGCAAGCGGAGCAAGCCTCACGAGAGGTCTCCGTGGCTCGAACCCGACCCCTATGGGAAAAGCCGAGCGATGCCACTGGAATCGACCAGATCGAGCAGATGGTCGAGCGGGCTTATTACGACGCGACGATCACGCGGCAGCAACGCAGCCTGTTCCGGTGGGCGGTACGGAAAGCGCGGGAGGCTGAGTCGCCCACGCGATGCAGTCGGTGCGCCCGGAGCATAGAGGTGGAGGAGTTGTGACCAGCGGCTCGCTCCACTTCGCTCGTGCTCGCAGTCGCATTTCGCCGGAAAAAGGTAAAGGCACCTTCGTCAAGGTGCCTTGAAACCCGTAGCCTCGCAACCTGTCCTATCCGATCATGTCATGTCAGATCAGGTCGAGTCAGGTCAGGTCTAGTCCAGTCGTTTCCGATCCAGTCGGGGACGCCCGTGTCGAACCTGCTACCTCCTCTCCCTTCTCATCATTCGTGCGGGCTACTAACTTGTAGCTTTTCTAGCAAGGCGAGCAATTCCTCCCTAGCTTCGTCCTCCGTCTCAGCCTCGATGACAAAGCAGTTATCGCCCGACATTCCTATGGCTTGAACAGCATTTTCTTGGAATGCTCATTGTTGTGTCTCAACCATGCTGTCTTTACTGTGGGGTCGTCCCACTCCAAACTATTACTGCGTTTCTCGAAATTCGAATCATTCTTGCTTGCTCCTCGACAAAGGCGTTCGCGCAATGCGTTCTGCTGACAGACACAGGTACTCCTCGGAGAGTTCCAGTCCCACGTACCGCCTGCCCAGACCTCGCGCAGCAAGCGCCGTCGTTCCGCTGCCCATGAACGGATCAAGCACAGTGTCGCCCGCCTCGGTCATGAGCCGAACGAAGAACTCCGGCAAGCCGAGTGGGTACACAGCGGGGTGCCCGATGTTAAGGCTGGAAGACGGCATTGTCACCACGTTGGACGGTCTCACGAGTTCGCCCACGACCCTGCGGCTCATGTTCATGCCGGAGCCGTTCGTCGTGCGGTGAGCGCCCTTGTTCTTCCGCCGCACGCTGTCGCCCGCCCACTTGCTGGTCGATTTCGTGCGCACCGCGTCGGGAAAAAACTTGAAGCCCTTCGTCTTGGAGAACTGGTAGCAGCGCTCGAATCCGTCCTTCAGCCTCTTCTTGCTTCCGGTCGGGAACGGGTTCGTCTTGTGCCAGATCATCTCGTCAATGAACAGCCATCCCTGCCTGCGCAGCGCCAGCGCCAACTCGTAGACGTAGGTCTGGCGCTCTCCGTCCTGCGTGCCTTCCTTGATGTTCAGCACGAACGATCCCGTGGGCTTGAGCACGCGCAGAAGCTCAGCCGAGATGGGCATGAACCAGCCGACATACTCCTCGGCGGGAACGCCGCCGTATGCTTTCTTACGCCTCTCCGCGTAGGGCGGCGACGTGATCACCAGATCGACGGACTCGGCGTCCATGACAGCCAGCATCGCGGGACACGGCATGGCGTACACGGTGTTGCTAAGTTTCTTCGGGCGCGGCATATCGAATGGGACGCAGTCGATCATTTTTGCTGCTCCAAGCCTAGTTTCGAGAACACCTCGGTTTGCAGGCGGGTATGCTGCTCGAAGATTTTCCCGGCGATGTCGTCGATCAATTCCTGAAACGCTTCGGGGTCGTTTACCTCGCGGTAGCCGCCTTCAATGTCATTGAGACCGAGAGCGCTCTCTATCTCTCGAACTTCTTCGAGCAGGAATTCAGCGGTGCCCTTGATGTCGCCGATGTATACGATTGTGTCTTCGGTTACTTTCTTCTTGTGGTTAGCCATTGGATTGCCCTTTCGTGAGGACGGCAGCCCGCGCCTGCTGGTATCGCGCATAGGCGGCGTCCGCGTCCTTGCGATATTGATCGTCGGTGCGCCCGCCGAAAGTCATCTCCGGGTAGACATCGCCGGAGGCGAAGTCTTCGAGGATGTTCATCCGGTCGGCGAACGGAATCGGGTATTCGCCCGACTCCGCATGCAGATCACAGTTGGTGATCTTGATGTCGGACAGTGTGACGTTCTCCAGCAGCAACGAGCCGTCTCGGTTGATTGTGATGCGACCCCACTTGCCGTCGCCCTTGCCCTTGATTACTCCACTCATTGTTCTTCCACCTCATCCTTTATTACTGACCAGCCGCCTTCTTCGGCGAAATTGCCTTGGCGGCAGTCGCATTCGCAGTCCTCTTCAGGCTCGTGCGCAGCCCGGGCAGTCCGCCGTTGTCTTGCACACAGTGGAAGCTCTTCCGGTTCTTGATCCTCACACCGCTTCCAAATCAGCTCCCTGTTCAGCGCTTCCGCCCGGAGGCTTCCTGTTTGTTGTCATTCCCAAATACTCGTTCGCGTACCGGGCGCGAAGACTCTGCAAGCCGCGATCCCACTCGTCTGAGGCAACAACTGTGATGGCTTCGAGAGGGATGACACTCTTGTAGGCAACACTCTCCTCCTCGACCAGTGAGTCGTACCAGCAGCGTCGTGCCCATTCGACGAGTTCGCCTGTCGCAGCGAGGGTCGCCTCTTCCTCGTCCGGATAGATGCGCCCGTTGAACGCCCATGTGCCGCTGCCTTCAGCGTAGTCGGGCGGCTCCACACTCCACTGCGAAGTACACCAGTCCTCGTCTGGGCGCAGCAGACGCTTCTTGAGAAAGGAGGTGCCCACCCGCAGAATGACGACGCTGTCCTCGATCCTTTTCTTGGGAGCGAGGTTCCATTCCATGACACGGCAGATGTGGTTGGCGGCACATTTGCCGGTTCCGAGGTAAACGTAGTCCCTGACCGATGGACTCGTGAGGTCGTCGGAAGCAGCGCCGTCTCCTCGCGGCTCCAGCCCACGCGCCATGATGCTTTTCACCTTCGATCCCAGTGTGCCGTGGTACAGAAAGTCTGGCAGCTTGTGCGGATACGGATAGCGGGACGAACCGTCCGAGAAGAACTTGTTCTTAGGCATTGGCGGTTCGTTCCGTGAACGCGCCGACTCCCCCGTCGCCCAGCGCGGGGGACGCAATGGATTTCACCGCCTCAATCGCATTCCACGCTTCGTCTTGGCGCGGATGCTTTTGCCAGCACACAGTCGAGCCGCCGACCTCATATATGCCTGATCCGCCTTGCGGATGCGGGCGCACGGTGTACTTCTTGCCGGGTTCGAGCGGCAACCATTCGGGCGGCTTCTGCGGGATCGGCGCGATCTGCAACGGCTTTGGTGTTCCGTTCCCGTTGCTCTGGCGGTTCGAATTCGTAGCAAGCGCGATCTTGAACTTGCAGGGTTTCGTCAGATCGCGCACCGCCTTGACGAACGCGGCGGGCAATGACGCCTTCATGTCAGCCACGGTCTGCACCACCTTCATGAGGATGCCTTTGTAATCCGGCTCCTGCTCGTGTGCCTGCATGATGTCGTCCACCCGTTTCGCGTTCATCACCGCTTTGAAATTGGCGATCTCCTGCTTCGCGTCGCGACCAGCTTCGACACAAGACACCATCTCGACGGCGCGGTGGTTGCCCTCGATCAGCGCTTTTCGCTCTGCCCGGTTGAAGTGCGGAACTGGGTCGGAGTCACGCGTCGTCGCGGGCGCAGTGGGATCGTTGCGGTACTCCGCGATCCGGCGCTCCATCGTGCGAAGCGACTCCCACAGCTTGTCCTTGTAGGACTCGTAGTATTCCGTCCACCACGGAATCTTGTGCCCCTGCTTTCGTGCCGCCATCACGAGGTGATGGTTAGTGCCCTTCTTGGAGAGGAGGGACTGCATGTCGGCAAGGTGCGGTAGGATGTCGTCCTGCGCCTGCTTCGCCTTGTTCGCCTTCTCAACGAACTTACCCGTAAGGTCGTCGATGGTCTTCTTCTTGTGGTCATAAGCAGCGACGAAGTCGGGGACTGATTGGAAGATTTGTGCGGCAGCCACGGAGACAGGCAAGTTTGGCGACATTTGTCGCGTAACTGTTCCGGTGCACGCGGGTTGGTTTGAGTTCGCAGTGATGGACTGCGACGGGTTGGCTGCTGCTTCTGCGCCTGCCACAGCGGAAACACTTCCGGCTGCGGCACCATCGGGCGTTTCTAGCTTCTGGATTTGGGGTAAAGACACGTAGCCTCCTCGCAACCGAACGCCTTGGTTCGGTTGAAGGAAGCTCCTGAGGCAATGGCAGGAAACTTCAGCGCTTGGCTTTGACCAAACGGAACTTCAGCAGGTTGATACCTCCTCACGCCTCGTACACCCGAAGGTACTCTGCGGCGGTGCCAGATCAGACCTGCTTTTGAAATTGTACTTACGTTGGTTTGATGCCAGCCGATGCAGGAAGGTTACAGGATCGGCGAACGCGGCTTGCCGAGATTCCCATCTGGGCGCGGCTTTTGGGCTTGGGTAGCTTATTCGAGGTCTTTTCAATGCCCCGTAATCTCCCCGGCGTGCGAGGGAAGCGGATGGGATCATGCTACTGCGCGGTGATCCAGCCAGTCGGCAACGTGATCGGGGTCATAACGCCATTCGCGACCCATCCGGTACGCGGGAACGCGCCCAGCACGTGTCCATTCCCGCAAGGTCACTGGATGCACGTTGATAAGTTCACACAGTTCAGCGGAGGTCAGAGCAGTATTGCGGCGACGAAGGTAGTTAACGATGTTCACCTTCCTTAGTTACTGAGTCTGGGGCGAAAAAATACGATTCTGATCTCGTTCCACCAACGGCTACATCACCGCTGTGGTTGCGACCGGGGCGGTGTCAATTTGCGCGGTCTTAAATGCACTGAAGGTTTTCTCGACTGCCGCTCTCGTTTCAGGCGAATTCAAGTCAGCAATCCCGAGATAGCGCATCGTCGTCTTGATGTCTTTGTGACCCAGCAAGTACTGGATCGTCTGAATCTTCGTTGTGCCTGAGAACAGTGTCGCGTATGTCCGCCGGAATGTGTGCAAGTCTGCGTGGAATGTACCACCAGCACGTTTTGCGATTCGCTGCACGATGCGGAGCAGGTGCTCATCCGGGTTCCATGCACCGTTTGGGAAAATGAGCTTGCAACCGGGATTCTGCTTCTGGCGTTCGGCAATCGCTGCGATAAGGTCTTGCGGAATCGGGATACGCCGGATGTGCCAATGCTTCGGGTGCCACTTGAGGTGCGGCTTGTCCACGATGTTTAGGAAGCCACTCTTCACGTCACTGTATTCTGCATGCGCGGCTTCGCCGTCACGAACACCGCTCTTCAGGAAATAGTCGAGCGTGAACCGTTCTTCGTCGTTTTTTGCCGCCGCGTAGAGCGCCTTAACCTGCTCTGCCTCGTAATAAACCACGGGCTTTTCGGCGAACTTGGGATATTCACTTTTCTTCAGCAGACGATTGATGCCGTGTGCGCTAAGGAAAATCACAACGTTGTTCACTTTGTTGAAGTATGTCCGATTTGGATCGCCAGAACGACGCGGCTTACGGGGCGTGCCGTCTTTCCGAAGTTTCGGGGGCTGCTTCCGAAGCCAGCCCATGAAGTCGATCAAGTCCTGCCCGCCGATCTCGTTCAAGAATTTCTTGGGGCATGACTTGCGGAACTCTTCGACCGCGACCTTGTAAGCGCGGACGGTTTTCGGGTCTTTCCCCTGCGAGTGAAGGTTTTTGAAATACTGCTCGACCGCACCTTCCATGCTCAGCTTACTTGTTTGCAGTTTCGAGTTGACAGGCGTTGGAGGAACGACTTGCCGTTCCCGGTCTCGCAGCCATCTTTTCTTTTCCTCCAGCTTGTCCAATGCGACGAATGGGTCTTTGCCAACCTGCACAAACTGCTGCTTGCCCGCGTCCGTTCCCAAGCGGACGTAGTAGACGCCTTCTTTGTGGTGTTGAGGTTCGCCATCGACCATTGCGTATTGAGGCTTGAGGCGACCCTTGGACTGGTAAACGGGCTTGCGGAACGAGCTTCTGCCGTTCTTGGTGATGCGGATGTACAGCGTTGCGGTGCGGTTTGCCATGAAATTCCCCTGAAGCCCAATACTGCGAATCAAGGGATTTCACGATTTTTAGTAACAGGAACCGCTCAAAAATAGTAACAGACTCGCGGAACCCGCATGTTTGGCTGTGATTTGAAAACTGGCGGAGAGAGTGGGATTCGAACCCACGTTACCCTTTCGAGTAAACACGCTTTC
>OCZU010001377.1_pt1 | contig 16084 bp, 21 predicted proteins | sample 1539001 | NCBI WGS metagenome assembly OCZU01 (sample SAMEA3539306, study PRJEB22396) | soil metagenome | biome: tundra; feature: field; material: soil | place: USA | collected 2010-05 | depth 0.15 m | reverse complement strand
ATTGCTGCGCACCCTCGCCGAATTCGCGGTCATGCTGCCGCGCGCCCCTTCGAGCGGTCCCGCATCGCCGGCGGCGCCGGCGTCCGCACGATCGGTCGGTATGACGTCCGGAACGAAATTCTCCCAGGCACCGCCGCCCAAACCCGTGCCGATCCCGGTCGCGGTAAAGTCAGCACGCGCTCCGGCGCTGCAGCTCGAACCGGCGCCGCCGCGCCATGCACCGATACCCGCCAATACCCGGCTGCAAGCACCGCGCGCCGATTCAGCGCCTGCGCTTGCACCGCAACGCTCGGAACGGGAACCCGTAAGTCCTGAGGTCGACCGCCTGCACGCGGCGCTGCGGCGCAGTCCGATAGCGCTCGCCGTGCAGCGTTTGATCCCCCTGACGAGGGGCAGCAAACTCAAACGCTACGAAGTTCTGTTGCGATCCTCGGCCAATTCGGCGCCGAACGAGGCTCCGCAGGCGATGCTGAAAACTGCCGTCGAGCACGGATTGGGCTCCATGATCGACCGCCGCGTCGTTACGGAATTGATCGGATGGCTCGTACACCATCCGAATGTTTGGCAGGACAACGGCAGCATGTTTTCCGTCAACCTCACGAAGACCGCGCTGCACGACGAGCACTTCATGAAATTCGTCGGGCTGTGCCTGGACAAGGCATCGCTGCCACAGGGGACGATCGGTTTCGAGGTGGACGTGGCCACGGCCGTAAAATGCAGCGAGCGCATCGCCGAAGTGTCCGCCGGGCTGCTGCGATTGAGTTGCCCGCTGGTGTTGGACGACTTCAGCATGCGTACCGAGTGCTTCAGTCTTCTGCGTCTGCCGGGCGTGAAGTACATCAAAATGGCCCCGTCGATCACGGGCAACATGCGCACCGACAAAGTATCGCAAGCGGCCGTCACCGCCTTGGTGCAAATGGCGCGCGTCCTGGGTTTGCACACGGTCGCGAAACGCACGGAATCGGCGGCCGAACAGGAATGGCTCACGGCCCTCGGCGTGGATTTCATCCAATCGAATGCCCTGTCGCCGCCGATCACTATCGAGTCGTTGGCGAAGCTACCCAACCCCCGCCGAGCGCCTTGACAAAATAGATCGCGGTCAGCCGTTGCTTGCTGCCATAGGGCCAAGGAACGGCGACGCCGAGTACTTGGTGATGAGCGGTGGTTGGATGCCGGGAGGAAGCTGTCTTAGTTTGGTGTCCTCGATCGCGACGACCTGCGCGATCGCGGTCGCAATGTTCGCGTTCGGCTGAAAAAATACCTTGGTGACCGAAATTCCCGCCAAGGATTGGGATTGGACGTGCTCAATGTCGTTGACGGTCGTCGTCAAACTTCGCTCGGCCGGCGCCGCGATGCGTTGGCCCATTTCTTGGGCGGACATGCCTCGATAGTTCCAGACGATGCTGATGACGGAGATGTTGATCTCGGGAAAAATATCCGTGGACATCTTGAGCAGCGCGAGCGGCTTTGCCAGGACGACGAGCAAGGCCATCACCAAAAACGTATGCGGACGCCGCGCGGATTATCGCCTACTGGACGCGGCGATGCCTAGGCGGCGCGGACTAGGCGACCAATACGGCGAACAGACCCCCGGCATATTTGCCGAGGCCTATCTCGAAATCGATGCGGCCCCTCGCGGCGCCGACGATTGCCGCCGCGGCGGCCGGTAGCTTGCTTGCGGGACAGACCGTGTCGAGGCGCAGATGAGGGGTGTTTTCACGCAGCACGAGGCGCGTGCAAATATTCATGACTTCGCGCAGGTTGGCGATCATCACGTCGGTGAGCTGCTGCGTCCTCGCGGCATCCTTGGCGACGTTGGGCGGCAGCATCGACAGCGCGGCGCCGCTGTTTGCGGCGAAAGCAATGTCGCAGGCGCACAATGCCACCGGTGCGCCGTTATCGGTCACGTAGATCGCGAAATACGTGCTCGATTTGGGGGTAAGGTCGAGTTTGGCGCCCGGCTTCACGGCCAGACCATCGAACAGCATGCCCATGAGGTCACGGACCTGACTGATGTCCGGCAAGGGATAGCTCGTGCTGGCGACCGCGGTGTTCATTTGATGAAGGGCCCTAGGGTTTCTTTGAAGGATTCCGGCGTAAACGGCTTTGAGATCAAGAAACTGGCGCCCGCGCCGGTCGCCCGTTGGAGCATGTCGGGTGTAGCTTCGGTTGTTACGAAGCCGAATTTCACCTTGATGCCGTCCTTCGTCAAACTTTCGAGCAATTCGATGCCGGTCATGTTCGGCATGTTCCAGTCCGAGAGCACGAGATCCTGGGGCGTCGCCTTGATCGCAGCCAAGGCCTTGGCGCCATCCTCGGCCTCCGTAAATTCGTGGCCGTCGAAGCCGGCTTGGCGCATGGTTTTTCTGACGATCATGCGCATCGCGGTCGAGTCATCTACGATCAGGATTTTCAAAACTTTTCTCCGCTAAAAAAATGCACGAAGGAAAACCTGGTGTGTTTTAAATGTATCCCCAAAATCAACCCTTGGCTGTTCGACGCGTCACATCCATCTCGTCGGACAGCGCCAATATGCGATTCGGGATTTCCCCTAACGGCAACACGTCTTGCGCCGCACCCACAGCGACCGCCTCGCCGGGCATACCCCAAACCATGCTCGTCGCCTCGTCCTGTGCGATCGTGGGGCAACCCGCGTCGCGCATTTCCTTGAGCCCCAATGCGCCATCCTTACCCATTCCGGTTAGGATGAGGCCTATCGCATTGCGTCCGGCCTGTTGCGCAACCGAGCGGAACAGGACATCCACGGAAGACTTGTGACGATTCACCGGCGGTCCGTCGTCGAGCCTGCACGTATAGCGCGCGCCGTCACGCACGACCAGCAGATGCATGTCCCCGGGTGCGACATAGGCGTGCCCGCGCAGAATCTGCTGTCCGTCTTCTGCTTCGCAAACCGTCATTTGGCAAAGATTGTTCAGACGGCGTGCGAAGGCGCCGCTGAATAATTTCGGAATGTGCTGCGTGATCACCACGCCGGGCATGTCGTGCGGCAACTTGACCAACACGTCTTTGATCGCCTCCGTGCCGCCCGTGGATGCACCGATCGCCACGATGCGTTCCGTGGTGCGCAGCTGGCGCAGCGGGCCCTGTTTGGCGAGCACGGCATCGGCGCTGATCGAAGCCGGCACCTCGCGTGTGTAGACCCGCGTACGGGCCGCCATCTTGACCTTCGCGATCAATTCATCCTTGTAGTCGGAAAGCGTCGCCGCCAGATCTATCTTCGGCTTCGGCAAGTAGTCGACGGCGCCGATCGCAAGTGCATCGAGCGTGACCTCCGCCCCGTGTTCCGTCAGCGATGAGACCATGATTACGGGCATTGGCCGCAAGCGCATCAAATTGCGCAAGAAAGTCAGGCCGTCCATGCGCGGCATTTCCACGTCCAGGGTCAGCACATCCGGATTGAGCTGTTTGATCTTCTCGCGTGCGATATAGGCGTCTCCGGCGGATCCGAGCACTTCCATCGACGGATCGCTCGACAAGATATCCGTGAGGATGCGGCGAACGAGCGCCGAATCGTCGACGATCAGCACCTTGATGCGCTTGCCCGATTGCACTTGGTTTCCAGCCAAAGCGACATTTGTCATTGGTATTCTCGCGCCGCACTAGTTGAAGAGCTCGACGTCGTCGGTCGCGGGCTTTCGGGCCAGATTCTGCAGGTATTGCGTCTCGCGGTTCGCGATGGCGTCGGCGTCCAGCGCGCGTAGACGCTTGACCATCACGCGGCCGGTTTTCGGGAAATAGACCACGCGCCGCGGGTAGATTTCACCCACGTCCTCGGCGGTAATCTTGAAGCCCTCCAGGTTGAGAAATCCGCGCGCGAAGGCAATGTTCTTCGCACCCACATCGGTCATCGCCGGCAGGATCTTGCCGCCGCCGAAGATCTTCACCTCGAGGCGTTCGCGTTTCGCGCCGAGCTTCATCAGTTCGTTGATCAGGCTCTCCATCGCATAGGAGCCATAGCGAGTCGACAGGCCGTCTGCGCCGTCCATCCAGCTGTTGGCGCCGACCGACTTGTCCTCCGGCAGCATGAAATGATTCATGCCGCCGCAACACAGCACGGTGTCGCGAATGCAGGCGGAAATGCACGAACCCAGCACGGTCGTGATCGTTTCATCGTGGGTCGTGACGAAATATTCGCCCGGAAGGATCTTTGCAGTCCACGCATTGCTGGTCGTGTCCCAATACCGCTGTACGTGCTCGAATCCCTTCAGTGCCGGCAATTTCGGCGCTTTCGCGTGATTTTTCAGGAACTCACTCACGCTTCGCTCCGCCGGTAGATCGTCTTGCCGATCAGCGTGTAATCGCTCGATATGTTGAAGAGATTTTCGGAATGGCCCAGAAACAGCAGGTCGTCGTAGCGCTGCAATTTGGCCACGCGCGCGAACAGCTCACGCTGGGTGTCCTTATCGAAATAGATGACGACATTTCGGCAGAAGATGATGTCCAAGGGCCCGGACATCGGAAATTCGTGCATCAGATTGATTTGCTTGAACGTGATGAGATTCTTGATCTCCGGCAGCGCTTCGTAGGACGTCGAGTTGCCCTCTCGCCGCTCGCGGAAGAAGCGGCTGAGCCGCTGCGGATTGATGCCCTTCGCGCGATCCTGGTTGTATACCCCGCGCTGTCCCATCGCCAGTATGTTCGTATCCAGGTCGGTCGCCAGAATCTTGATGTCCCATTTGCTCAAGTGCTTGATCGTCTCGCAAACGGTCATCGCGATCGAATACGGCTCTTCGCCGGACGAGCACGCCGAAGACCAGATGCGGATTCTGCGTGAATTGCGCGGATCATCGATGCGCGAGGCGAGAAACTCGTCGCGCAGATAATCGAAGTGGTGCGATTCGCGGAAAAACGAGGTGAGATTCGTGGTCAACGCGTTGCAGAATTCAATCAACTCCGATGCGTCTTTTGACTCGAGCAGGCGGCGATATTCCGCGAAGGTCGTCAAGCCGAGCGCACGCAGCCGCCGCGAGACGCGGCCATAGACCAGCTCCCGCTTGGTCTCTGCCAAACTGATGCCGGTCATTTCCTTGACTAGATCGCGCAACGCGCGGAAATCCGCGTCGCTGAATTCATATTCGCGGTCGGATTTCTGGCCAATGGCGGCGGCGGCGCGGTCCTGAATCATAGTGCGGCGCGCGTGTGCGTCACGCGGCTCCGGCCAGCGCCTGCGATACTTCCGATGACGAATCACGTCCGATCAGCGCGTCGACGTCGAGCAGGATCACCATGCGGTCGGCGACGGTTGCGAGAGACTCAATGAAGTCGGCATTCATTTTGGCGCCCATGTTGGGCGTTTCCTTGACGTCCTCGCCGCGGATGTCGACGACGTCCGATACGCTGTCGACCACGAGGCCGAACTCGCTCGAGCCTTTCGCGGTTTTGATCGAAAGTACGATGATTACCGTAAGGGGGGTGAACTCCGCGCTCGCAAGACCAAACCGCACCCGCAAATCGATGATGGGCACGATCGAGCCGCGCAAATTGAGCACTCCTAGCACATGCGGCGGCGTCTGGGGAATGCGGTTGACCACGGACCAGCCTCGGATCTCCTGGACCCGTAATATGTCAACCCCGTAGGTTTCCTCGTTGAGCGAGAAGGTCAGTACTTGACGCGACGCGGCGCCGGCTTTTTCCGGTTTGTTTTTCGATGAAATCTCTGACATAGGCTTTGCTTCTGTGGAACCGGCACATTGGCATCGGTATCGAGATGTATCGGCTGGTTTTAGCCCTTTCTTTAGAACGGTTCCGGCGCCTCAGAACAATTCCACGTTCGAATCGTCGTGGACCGGCGCAGCAGAAGCCCCGCGCTGCTCGGTCTGTGTCGCATGCGCCAGGCGGTGCCATTCCAGATGGTAGGTACGCTCGACGTTTTGGAGTAACTGCAGCCATTCCTCAGACGAGCGCTCGCCCTGATAACACAGCAACTTCTGCAAGTGGTTGAGTCCGACGCGAATGTGTCCGACGCGTTGTGCGAGGCGGTCGTGATATTGCAGCGCGACGACCGCCGCTCCGATGGACTCGATCTGTGCGCACTCGCGCCGCAAAATCGACGACTGCGGCTCCGGACAGGGCACGCGCTCGATGTTGCCGCGCGCTTCCACCAGATCATGGAATGAGTCGCCCACGGCGGTGCATTCGCGATCCGCTTCTTGCAAGGATTCGGCGAGCTGTGCGCTGAATATCTCGAGAAGACGGCCGAATTCGTCGATCACTCCTCGCACCGTCGCTTCCTTGCGCGCAACCTCCTTTGAAGCTACCGCATTATCGGGCGTCATGACTCGATGCCATCGTTATCGCTCCTTGCAGGCCCAACGCCGCCAATGCGTTCGACAGTGCCGCGGATTCTCCGCGAAATTCGACGCTGACGCCGTACTGGGGCTCGACCTTATTGAGAGCGAGCAGCAATTGGACACCCGCGGTATCGATGCTCGCGATGGTGCTGACGTCGACCGTAACCGGCAACGCGCGCGCAAGCACTTCGACGAGGTCTCGGCGTACCTCTTCGATGTTCTGGATCTCGAGATTCGGTTCTAGATAGAGCACCGGATCGATCGAATCGACCTTCGGCGCCTCGGCAACCGCTCCGGAAGTTTGCTTTTTTGACATGGCTTATGCCGCCGCCTTGGTCGCATCACTGACGCTGGAAACCACGAGTCCGTCGACGTCGAGGAGAATCAGCATCTTGCCGTCTTGACAGGCCAGACCCCGGACGAACACCTTTTCGATCGAACCGAGGGCATCGGGCGGCGGCAGGATGTGTTCCGCGGCGATGTTGTAGACATCGGATACGGCGTCGACGACCATTCCGATCGTGCGCTCGCCGCGATCTCCGGGCACGTGCACGACGATGATGACGGTAGTGGCATCATGCGGAACGCGTTCGAGCCCGAACCGAATTCTGAGGTCGATGACCGGCACGATCGAGCCGCGCAGGTTGATGACGCCGAGAACGTGGGGCGGCGAATACGGCACTCTGGTCACGGTATCCCATCCCTTGATCTCCTGAACTTTTTTGATGTCGACGCCGTATTCCTCACGGCCCAGGATGAAGCTCAGGTATTGCTCCTTCGCGGAATCCGCGCTCTCCTTGGCCGCGTCTGCTGCGCTCGTGTTTACGGTCATCATCGCCTCCATGCTCTTTATGCCGCCAAGTCGACGCGTCCCGACTGACGCTCGAGAAAATTCGTGATCAGGCCGGGCACGTCGAGGATCAATGCGACGGTGCCGTCGCCGTGGATGGTCGCGCCCGCTAGTCCCGGCACTTGTTTGAAATTCGTTTCCAGGCTCTTGATGACCACTTGTTGCTGGGCCAACAGCTCGTCGACCAGAATGGAAACGCGCCGGCCATCGGCCTCGACCACGACGAGCAAGCCGTTGGCGATATCGCGGCTGTCCGGTTCGATGTCGAATAGATCGTGGAGCCTGATGATCGGCAGATAGCTGTCGCGATGTTTGAAAAGTTCCGATCGGCCCGCAACACTGCTCAAGTGCTCTCGGGTCGGCTGCACGGTCTCGATGATGGACACCAGCGACGCGACGTAGATCTCCTTGCCGACACGCAAGACCTGGCCCTCCAGAATGGCCAAGGTCAAGGGCAGGCGGATTCTGATCGTGCTGCCGAGGCCTTCGGAGCTGAATATCTGTACGTGACCGCCGAGATCGTTGATGTTGCGCCTGACGACGTCCATGCCGACTCCGCGGCCCGACACGTCGCTAACCTTGTCGGCCGTCGAAAATCCGGCGACGAAGATCAAATTGTAGATTTGCTCGTCGGTCAAAATCTCGTCTTCCTGGATCAGGCCGCGTTCGCGCGCTTTCGCGAGTATCCGCGCCTTGTTGAGGCCTGCGCCGTCATCCTTGACCTCGACGATGATGCTGCCGCCCTCGTGGAAGGCGTTGAGCGCCAGTGTCCCGGTCTCGCTCTTGCCGGCGGCGAGTCGCTGTTCGGGCATCTCCATGCCGTGGTCGAGCGCATTGCGCACGAGGTGAACGAGTGGATCGCCGATTTTCTCCAGTACGGTCTTATCGAGTTCGGTATTCTCCCCGCACAGCTTGAGTTCCACTTTCTTGCCGAGCTTGCGCGACAGGTCGTGGACCAGGCGCGGAAACCGGTTGAAGGAGAATCCGATTGGCAACATGCGGATCTGCATCACACTTTCTTGCAGCTCGCGCGTATTACGGGAAAGTTGTATGAGGCCGCGTCGCATCGCTTCGAGATCAGCGGGTTCGTATTTCTCCGCAAATCTTCCGAGCATTGATTGAGTTATGACGAGCTCGCCGACCAGATTGATGAGCGCATCGACTTTTTCGGTCGCAACGCGGATCGAACCGGCGTCACCGGTGGTTTTGACGGCCGCTGCCAGTGCGGCTGCCGGTGCTGCCGCTGGCGCGGCCGCCGCCGCCATGACCTCGGCCGCCGCCACCGTGACCTCGGCCGCCGCGGGCTTCAGGGACGGCGCAGCCGGTGCGGGATTGCCACTGGGTCTTTGAATCTCTCCATTCGCGCCGCCCAGATATAGCGGTTCGTAGACGATCTTGGATACGGCTTCGACCCAATCGAATACCTCGATGATGCGCGCATGCTCGACATGCCCGCGCAGTACGAGCGTCCACGACATATAGCACAGCGTCGGGTCCATGACCTCGAGCGACGGCAGCGCGTTGACGTGGGGAATGACCTCGAGCGGCCCCAAGGTCGCGAGTTCGTGAAATATCCGCAGCGGGTCGTTGCAAGTCTTGAATAGTGTCGGTTCGGGCGTAAACGTGATGCGCCAGCCTTCGATTCTGCCCGGCGCAATGATGATCGGTACGACTGCTGCCAGTTTTGCAGAGACGGCCGCGGAATCGGGGGCGGGCGCATTTGCGCCTGCGGTCGCATCCGCGCCGGAGACAGCGGCAGTGGCGGCAGCAGCGCCGCCCTTTTGCGCTAGGATGCGCGCGAGCTCGCGGCTCAAGGCATCGGCACCGACCGTCACGATCCGCTGTTTGGCTTGGGCCGACTGAGTCATTTCACGAATCACGTCGACGGACTGCAGCAGCACTTGCACGGCATCCGGCGTAACCGCACGCATGCCGTTGCGCATTTCGTCAAGCAAGGTTTCAACCGAGTGCGTGAACTGGGAGATCTCGAGGAAACCGAAGGTTCCCGCCCCGCCTTTAATCGAGTGTGCAGCACGGAAGATCGTGTTGATGGTTTCGCGGTCCGCGTGGGAATCGAGCGTGAGCAAGCCCGATTCCATCGCATCCAGTCCTTCAAAGCTTTCCTCGAAGAAAACCTTGACGATCTCTTCCATTTCTAAGTCGAGCGACATCGGCTCACAACACCTTAGCTATCGTCGCCAGCAACTTCTCAGGATTGAACGGCTTGACGAGCCAGCCCGTGGCTCCCGCCTGTTTGCCCTCCATCTTCTTGTCTTGACCCGCCTCGGTCGTCAGCACCAGCATCGGCACGAATTTGTAGTCATCCAATTGTCGCAACTCACGCACCAGGGTAATGCCGTCCATGCGCGGCATGTTGACGTCGGTGAGTACCAAATTGACCGAGTTGGAGCGCGCGTATTCGAGCGCCTCCACGCCGTCTACGGCCTGAACGACGATATATCCAGCATGTTTCAGGGTAAAACTCACCATCTGGCGCATAGATGCCGAATCGTCGACTGCAAGAATGGTCGCCGCCATAGTGGTCCCTGTGTCCTTTGAAATCAGTCGTCAGGCGATGCCATGAGCAGCCGTTAGCCCCGGCGTCACCCAGTCTCGGCAGGAATCATGCGAAGTCTCTGACGCATGTGCGCCATGTTTCTTGCCATGACCGAGAATATCGGCGATCCGCTCACAAGGTTTAGCGGGCGATGCACAAATTACTGTGAACAGATCGAATGATTTGATCCTATGTAAAGGCGGCGAATTAGGGCTCGCAACGAGCAATGCGGGCGTGCGCGCACGTGAGCGGCGGACGCGATTACGACGTCATTCCGCAGACAGGACTTGCAAATCGTTGAAAACACCGCAAACTAGTGCGGGTCTGCACTGAGACACCGGAACCGGGCTGAGTGTTTTGTTAGTCCCATGAGGTTCGGTTCCGGTTCCCTTGCTCGCCGCTCATGGCGCACCCTTCAGATACTTATCGAACCACTCCACCGTGCGCCGGATCGCGCCGATCTGATTTTCGCGCTTGCTGAAACCATGGCCTTCGTTCGGATAGTAGTGCGCGTCAACGGTCTTGCCGTCCTTCTTGAGAAGCTCGACGACCTGGGTCGCCTCTTCCTTGGGCACGCGTGGATCATTATCCCCCTGCAGCACCAGCAGCGGTGCTTTCACCGCGTGAATATAGGTGATTGGTGAAGCCGCATCGTAGACGGCCCTGTCCTTGACCGGATCGCCGAGAAGGCTTTTCTCGTATTGCTGCAAGGACGGGTCCTCGTGTTGCAGCATCGTCATCGAGTTGATGATGCCATATTCTTCCACGCCGGCTGCCCATACATCCGGAGTCTTGCCGATCGCCACCGCCGAGATCCTGATAATTGGCGCGCTGGAAATCAATGCCGTAACCGGTCGATCCTCCGACGTTCGGCGCGATGACGACGTATCCGCGCGATACGAGCGCCGCCACGAGCGGATTCCATCGGTCCTGGATTTGGCCGGCCGGCCCCCCGTGCGGAACCACCAGCGCTGGGCCCGCGCTGTCGCGTCTCAGATTGAACGGCACCCATATCAGCGCGCTGATGATTTTCCCATCGAACGCCCGGTAATGGACGATCTGGGATTCCGGCATCGGTGCGGAGCTGAGGCTGGCAATCGCCGACCGGCTGAGCGGCCGGCCCTCGTGAGACCCGGTTTCATAGACCCACAAATCCTTTGGCTTGACGGAACTCTGGTGCGAGAGCAGCAAGCGATCCCCGGACGGCGAGAACGCCGTGGGATATCCCGCGGTGCCGTTCAAGCCGGCGTCCAAGGCAAGCTTCTCGCCATGCAAGGTTGCAACGTCGACGAGGTAGGCATCGGTGAGGCCGTCCACATTGAGGGTGTAGGTAAAGGATTTCCCGGTAGGAGAAAACTCTCCGGATTCCGCCTCCCAATGGGTGCTCGTAACCCAGGTTCGCTTCCTCGTCGCAACATCCAACAGCGCAACGTTGCTGTTGCCGCCGAGTTCGTTGGACGTGATCAGCAGCGTCTTTCCGTCGGGCGACAATGACGAAGCCGCGTAGATGATGTCGCCGCGATGCGGTGTCAGGTTGACGTTGCTGCCGCTTGCCACGGCGACGGCATATACATCGACATCCATCAAGTTGAGTCGAGACCGATTGGCATAGAGCGTCTTGCCGTCGGGGCTCCAGGCAACCGACGTCCAACCATGGCTAGTGGATGCCTCGTGCGTGAGCTTGTGGACCTTGCGGCTTGCAAAGTCGAGCAACGCAAGATCATAGGTCGAGCTCTCCTTGGGTTTGTAATTCAACGCAATCGTCTTGCCGTCCGGAGACCAGCGCGGCAATTCCTCTCGAATGTCCGGTGTCTGCGTCAAGTCGATGGCCTCGCCACCGTCGCTGGGAACCGCGAAGATATCCCAAAGTTCATTGCCGCCGAAGTCTTGCTGGTAAGCGATCCATTTTCCGTCGGGTGACCAGGACGCATTGGCCTGGCGCTCATCCGACTGGATCAGCTGAACGGGCCAACCACCCGCGACGGCAACCTTCCAGAGATTCGTACGGCCGGATATGTTGCTGGCAAACACGATCTCCTTGCCGTCAGGCGACCATGAACCATCGGAAATGGATTGCGTGAAGAATAGACCGTCGATCGGAATCGCCCTAGCCCCGGAATCCGAGGCCGATACGACAGCGTGCGGATCGGAAACGGCGCGATCGGCCGGGCCGGCCGACTGAGATCATACGCACGTGCCGTGCAGCAGTCCGAGCACAACACAATGCGGCAAGAGCAAGGTATTTCACGGTGTGCAGCTCCAGGTAGTACTAAAGGTCCCGCACCTGCTAAAAACAAAAATGGGCCTCATTCAAGGCCCGTTCTATCTTTGGTGGCGGAGAGGGTGGGATTCGAACTCACGCAGACGGCGATAGAAAACAGTAAGTTCATGAAAAACCTGCGGCTCTGCGTCCCCCGTAGACCCCTCCCCTCCCCGCTTTTGGCAGCAGATTTGGCAATAGGTCCGTCCAGCGAACATTGTACCGCTGCCGCGGTGCTGCGCGAAAGGTCGGCTAGGCAGCTTGCAGGACCGCGCGCCGGGTCGAGACTGGTAATTCTGCCACTACGAAGCGTTGGCTGCGGTATAGGTAGTCCTCCCCGGATTCATCGATAATCCGGAGGTACCCAGTGCGTTCCGCTCTCGCGTCCGTCAACGCGACGTATATTTTCAGCCGCTCGAGGGAAACCTCGTAGCCCGCATTGTTGAGACAAATGAATAAGCGCTTTGCTGCTTTTGCCATCGATGTATTGCCCTAATTGAAACTCTTGATCTTCATTGCGCGCCTACTGTGACAGTACGGTCAACGCGAATCGGACGCCTAATTACCCTTTGGGGCGACCCCAAGCCGCCCTGGGCGGCCGTCCGCTATTGGGAACCCAAAAAGTCGGAGTTTTCCCAACAAGATGCGTTCGTTAGCGCCAATCGACATGCCATCTGTTGTCTAGCGTGCGGCGAATTTGCCGGTCTTGGCCCACTCGGCTAGTGAGTCTGCTGCTTCCTTGCCGAGCTTCTGAGCAAGATCATCCATGTCCAAGAACCCCGCGCCACCGATGCCGGCACCTCCCGCATAGGTCTTCCGTACGGAATAATCGGCAAGCGATGCGCCATTCGAATCCGTGAGGTGGAAGTCCGCGGTGATGTGTGCGCGGCCTGCACCGAATCCGACGATCCAGCGGGCGGCCGCGCTACCCTTTTCCACTTCCGTGATTTGTCCTTTTACGATGACTACGTTTGTGCTTGGCGTCGGCGTCGAATCCGAAACTTGAGTAAACGCTTGGCTCGCAGTAAGCGTGCTAATCAATTCGCGGCGTATCTCGACTGTATAGTTGTGCCAGAGTTCGTCACTGCCCGTGATTTCGCTGATTACCGCTTCGGTGTACGACTTTGGGACCACCTGCTGAGTAGTGCTTGGACGGACCGTAGTTCCAGTGCATCCAGCAATAGCCGCCACCAACAGACCATAAAGCGAGAGAGTCAATCCCTTTTGCATTTTTTTCTCCTGTTCCAACACATACTGACTGGTGTGACGCAAGTCAGTCCTCAGATCATTCAGGCACAATAGTTCACTTGCCGCGTGGTGCGTCAAACATCATGCGAACGACCGCAATCGGAAAACCTTTCCGGCATCTCGAATTACCGGTATTGGCAGATCTCAGTCACCGGGGCTTCGCGCGAAACTATCTGGCGTGGCCGAGAAATACCGTCAGTGCGCGGTTCAATCGTACGACATCCTCGTCGTTCAGCTTGCCAAGTTTTTTGCCGATCCGCGCCTTCGGCACGGTAGTTACTTTATCGATCATCAACCGGGAAGCACTTTTCAGGCCATTGCGATCGGTGGGTTCAACCAGCATTCGCAGCAAGGGTGCCTCGGTCGAATCGGTCGTAAACACGCACAGCGTAATCGAACTGGTTGCTTCGAATCGGTCCTCTTGCACAATTACCGCCGGGCGCGGCTTACCTGCATAAGGTGCGCCTCCAGACACCGTCCAAATCTCACCGCGTTTCACGCGTCGAGATTCTCCGTGGCATAGTCGATAAATCGTTGGTCAATTAGGGCGTGCTTACTAGATGCAACCGCGGTGGACTGCTTACGCGCTGCGGTTATGAACGAGCGGGCACGGACATCAGGCACCCATATCTGTACTGGCCTTAATCCCTGGGCGCGCAGACGCTCGCGGTGCAGTCGAACTTTGTCGCGTGAAGAGCGGGAAGTAGACAGCATGGCGTTCTCCGGAAAAGTTACATGTAACCTACTAGATTACGTTGGTCGCTGCAAGAACGGTATCAGGTTCCGCCGAACGTCCGGTCTTCAGCAGGCATTGCCGTATGTGATCAAACCCACGAAGGTAAAGCCTCTCCGCGCTGGTCCAGTGCGGCTAGGTAGAGCCGTGCTCCCGGGACTTGAGGTTCGTCATCAGCAACCCCTTGACGTGATCTTTAAGCGCCTCACAGACGCGCAGGATTGCCTTCAGGACGTCGCATCCGGGACGGGTCGCTGGCTGGCCTTGGTTGGCGGCACGGGGCAACCTGGTTCAAGCAGCACGGACACAGCATCGAGGTCATGCTGCGCATGTACGCCGCGTGGCTCGAGGGAGCGAGGGAAGCCGATATTCACGCGATCAAGGGGGCGATGGAAAGAAGACCCGCCGCGCGCGTCCCAATTCCCGATTCCCGTGCTGCAATTTCCGCTGTGAATGCAGGGACAGATCGCGCGAGGATGATTGTGATCCGTCCCCTGACGTCCCCGGAATTTGGCAGTAGTTTGGCAGTAGGAAAAGGGCTCCGAGACTCAAGTCTCGGAAATGATTCGCAATTGAAGTGGCGGAGAGGGTGGGATTCGAACCCACGTAGACGCAAATAGAAATCAGCAAGTTGCTGAAATCTTAGAGCCCGCCGTCCCCTGGAACCCCCTCGCCTCCCCGTTTTTGGCAGTAGATTTGGCAGTAGTGAAGGCGCTGCCAACGATCTCGGTACGCTTTCTTGACATTCTGTACCTCGTAAGGTACAGTGTACCTTATGAGGTTCGCTACTGATGTCGGATAGAACGAAGCGCAAGATTCTGCCCGCAATCTTCTATCGGACGGCCGCAGGATCGGAACCTGTTCGCGATTGGCTCAAAGGTCTGTCTCGCGACGATAAACGCATCGTAGGTCAGGACATTGCAACCGTAGAATTCGGTTGGCCGGTTGGGATGCCCCACTGCCGCTCGCTCGCCCCCAGGCGTGGGTTGTGGGAAGTTCGAAGCTCGCTGACAGGCAACCGGATAGGCCGGGTCCTATTCTTCATCCACGGGGGACAGATGGTGCTGCTGCACGGATTCATCAAGAAGACGCAGCAGACGCCCGATCAGGAATTGGACCTTGCCGTGAAACGCAAGAAGGAGATCGAGAATGACGGAAAAACGAAAGAATAAGCATTTGGGCTCCTCGTTCGATGCCTATCTCGTCGAGGAAGGACTCTATGAGGAAGCGACTTCCGTGGCCTGGAAGCGCGTGCTCTCCTGGCAGGTCTCCGAAGCGATGAAGAAGGAAGGCATCAGCAAGAGCGAAATGGCCAAGCGTATGAACACGAGCCGCAGCCAGCTCGAACGGCTGCTCGACCCGGATAACCCCAACGTCCTTCTAGAGACGGTTCAAAAGGCGGCGGCGGCAGTCGGCAAGCGCATGACCATCAGCCTCGCGGATGCGCCCTCGTAGGGATCCTGAACCGATCTGACGCGGCTAGCCTAGGCGGCTTGCAGGACTGCGCGCCGAGTCGAGACTGGAAGAACTGCCGCGACGAAGCGTTGGCTGGGGTACAGGTAGTCCTCCCCAGACTCGTCGATGATCCTGAGGTATCCAGTGCGCGCGGCTTTCACGTCTGTCAATGCGACGTAAATTTTCAGCCGCTCGAGGGAAACCTCATAGCCCGCATTGTCGAGACAAATGAATAAGCGCCTTGCTGCTTTTGCCATCGATGTATTGCCCTAAATGAGTGTCTTAATCTCCATTTCGCACCACGAGACCATCGTTTCAGAGCGTGGCAGCACGGTCAACGCGAATCGGTGGCTACCTACCCATCAGTGCGCTGTCGACCCAGTCCTGCCCGTGGCGAACGGCGGCTATCTGGCAAGCTACGATTGATGACCAGCCGCACCACAGGAACTATCTCCGCTTGTAAAGCTCATCAAGCTCCTTTCCAAAATCGTGGCCGACTTTCTCTTTTGGCCAGATTATTGTTCCGTGATTTTCATCGTTAGGAGCACCCGTCGTAATGAGCTTTATCTTGCCCAGACTCATTGCTGATGCCGCGCCGGGCGTATACCAAAATTGGGTTCTGGTGCATCTGCGGACAAGAGGCCGTGATCGGCCGCAGATGCTCTCCGGT
>OCZU010001376.1_pt1 | contig 16098 bp, 21 predicted proteins | sample 1539001 | NCBI WGS metagenome assembly OCZU01 (sample SAMEA3539306, study PRJEB22396) | soil metagenome | biome: tundra; feature: field; material: soil | place: USA | collected 2010-05 | depth 0.15 m | reverse complement strand
CCCGGCCCGCGAGACCGCATCCGCAACGGCCGAGAGCTTGCCAGGCACCGGCCCTGAGGACGGCTGATGCCCAGGCCGCTCCACTTCGGCTACCCCCGGGCCAGGTTCGCGGGCCCTCCGCGGCCTAGCGACCCTTTGGGTCGCTAGGAATGCGGCTCATTATTTAGGAGCATCCTACGCGTGGACCCGGGTGCCCGGGGAGGCTTGCCGGGCCACCTGGGTGATCGTGTGCACGTCGTAGGGGGCGAGGCCGTGGGACTGGTCGAGGTAGAGCAGCAGCGGCCGGTGCTGGTGCAGCAGGTCGCTGACCTGCTGCAGGTCCAGGGTGTGCGGGTCAGGGCCGGTCAGCAGGACCGGGCGCAGGCCGAGGCGGGCAGCCAGGCCGGCGGTGGCGTAATGGCCGGCCTGGCCTGGGGACAAGACCGCGACGGGTGAGCCGGGCTGCCCGGCGAGCGCGGCCAGTACGAGCGTCATGGCGTTCAGCCCCGAGATGGGCCGCACATTCACGTACGCGGCGCCGGCGAGGCGGCGCAGCAGCGGGATGGTGAGCTGTGTCTCCAGGGCGGCAGCATCCCGGGCGGCCGGGAAACGCCAGTCATCGGGGTCTTAGCCGTCGTTGAAGAAGTACCGGCTGTAGAGGTCGCTGAGCAGCGGGAGGCGTGCCAGCGGGGCTTCGTTAAGCCGGTCTGGTGACTTATCGAGTTCCCCAGGCGGCGAGCTAGGTGAGCTGGGGCCGGCAGTTGGGCCGCGGCCTGTCGGTGCCTGGCCTACTCTTGGCGCAGGACACGCGAGAGGCCGCCCAGCGGTGGGCCGATGTGTGGGAGCGCGGCTGGCGCGAGCATGACGCGGGCGCCATTGCCGCGCTGTATGCCGAAGGCGCGTTCTGGCAACAGAATCCGTTCCGCGAGCCGAAGCCAGGTTACCTGGCCCGCGTGTTCGCGGAGGAGGAGTCGGCCCGGTGCCGGTTCGGCACGCCGATCGTCGACAGCGATCAGGCGGCTGTGCCCTGGAGCGCGCAGACCAGGCTGACGAATGGCGGCACCGAGGATCTGGCCGGAGTGTCATTGCTGCGCTTCAGGGCTGACGGGCTAGTCGTGGAAGAGCGCGATTCTGGTCCCAGGGCTGGACATCGTCATAGGACTGGACGATCTGGACTGGGTTGCCGTCGGGGTCGGCGGTCCACGCGAGTGGATGGGCTCGCCGTCGGCGGCCACCCGGAAGGTCTCGGTGAATCCCAGCCGCGAGTAGAAGGCGACAGTTCGCGGAAGATTGTCGCTGAAGAGAATTACCTGCGGCGTGTGGAAGATCGGCATGACGTGACTCTATTGGCTGGCGTGGATCTGGCTGGATACGTCGAGGATGGTAGCGGTCGCTGTTCGCTGGTCCCGCCGTCCGCGCCGCCGTCTCGGTCGCCATCGACATACCGACGTCGCCTTCAGCTAGGAGTAAACCCATGCGCGCTGACATCGTCCCCGGCGGGGTCTTCCCCGACTACGAGCTAACCGACCACACCAAGACCCGGCGACCACTCGATGCACCACCCCTACCACGGCCGGAACCCGTCAGCCGCGGACATGCCGGGCGCGGCGGCCGTCCCAGAAAGTGCCTGACAGGCCCGTACGAGCACATGGGCAAGATCACAGTGCCGTTCGTCGTGGCGCAGAACCCTGACGGCGGCAACTGACTTCGCGGGCAGCCGCCCGCCCAGTCGCGAACGCGACGTGGCGTACTGATCACTCTCTCTCGTGAGCTTTACTACATCGTTACCTTGATTCCAAACCTGGTAACTGCCCGCGGCGTGTATTGATTTATCCCGGCATTGCGTTGTGCCACGGCGAAAGGTGGGCGGAATGCGCCTGGACGGCAGCTTCCAGGAGTTTTACGAGGCCAACTACGGCCGGATTGTGGCGATGGTGACGGCTGTGCTCGGTGACAGGCATGAGGCGGAGGACGTAGCACAGGAGGCATTCGCCCGCGCCTTCACCGGGTGGTCTCGGCTCGGCGGGTACGACCTTCCCGAGGCGTGGGTCAGGCAAGTGGCACTACGGATCGCGATCGACTCGGGCCGACGGCTGCGGCGTTCCCTCAGGGTTGCCGCCACGCTTGCCGCCCAGCGGCACAGTCCGGGGCCTGAACCGGGCGACTCGCTCGCGCTCACCCGGCTAGGTACCGCGCTCTGGCGGCTGCCGATGCGCGAGCGCGAGGTGGTCGTCCTGCACTACCTAGCCGACCTTCCGGTTGACGCCATCGCACACGAGCGCGGACTGCCCCCTGGCACGGTCAGGACGCGGCTGGCCGCAGGCCGGCGGCGTCTGGAGCACGAACTCACGCAGCACCCCGAGGAGCTAACCGATGCAGGATGAAGATCTGCGTGAACAGTTCAGCGAGTGGGCACGGCCCCTGCGGGCCGCTGTCCCCCCGGCGGTCTCGGTCATCCGGAGGCGTGCCCGCCGCCGCACCGCGCGGGTCGCGGCGTCCTGCGTAACCGCAGTGGCCGTCCTGGCCGCTGGCGGGATCCTGGCGACCCGTGAGATCGGCGGACGCCAGGCACCGGCAGCGTCACGCCAGGTACTGTCGGCCTCGCCACGGCTCGGGCAGTTGCCGGCGCCTGACGCTGGCGCCGGGGCGGCACCGTACTACGTCGCTGTCAGCTCAGACGGCAGCAGCGCAGGCGTCTGGGATGCCGCGACCGGCAAGAAGCTCGGAACGATTGCCGCGCCGGCTGAGCCGTCCGGCCGCGGCGGCCGCTACTCCACGATCTTCACCAGTATCGCCGCCGCGGGCGACGACCGGACGTTCGTGCTCGGCGCGACCGCCAGCACCAACAGCGAGAAGGCCTTGCCCGTCTGGCTCTTCGAGATACGCCTGGCACCCGGCGGGGCCCCGGGCCCGCTGCAGCCACTATCCCTCCCGCGGCAGCAGCAAGGCACGGTCGGCCACTGGTACCAGAGCATCTCGTCGATCGCCCTCACGGCCGACGGCGCCAAGCTGGCCATCGCCACCAACCGCGAATCCGGTGACCAGAACGGCCCCGCCGACATCGAGGTCATCTCGCTGGCCACCGGCACGACGCGGACCTGGACGTCCACCCCCCAGGACATCAGCTCCCTGTCCTGGGCCGGGAACAGCACCCTCGCCTATGCCTGCGACGGCGTGTGCCTGCTCGACACCACCGCACCCGGCCACGAACTGAGCCAGTCCCGCCTCCTCATCCCCTGGTCCACCAAGTACCACGGCCTGCAGGGCCTGCAATGGCCCAGGATCACCCCCGACGGGTCGGCCATCTACGTCGCCATGGAAAACGGCCCGGGTTCCCTTGGACTGGTCGAGTTCTCCGCGCGCACCGGCCGCCCGCTGCGCGTGGTCATCCAGCCCCAGAACACCGATGGTGCCTTCTGCGGCACCCTGTGGAGCGACCCGTCCGGCCAGCATCTCACCGCCGCCTGCACCTGGGACGCCCACACCGGCACCGCCGACAACGGCCACTTCACCCCCGGCCGCAACCTCCCTCCCCAAACTCCCGGAACCGACAGCAGCGGCGCCGGCGGAGACCTCATCGCCTGGTGATGCCTGAGAATTCACACACAGGCGGGCCTGTATTAGCCTGGTTCCTCGATCGGTGCCTGCTGGCGCAGTTGCTGGGCCACGCGGGAGTGGCTGTGGCGTATCCAGAGAGCGACGTCGAGGATCCGCAGCAGACTGGCGCCGGACGCGGACGGCGGCCGCAGCGCCTCGACCTCACCGCGTGCATCCACATCCTGCATCAGGCAGGGCAGCGCAGCCCAGGTCCGCCGGGGCACTCCGGCCGCCCCGATCACCACCTTGTCGGTGACCGGGCACAGCCGGGGCCGCTTACGGGCCAGCAGTTTCGCCGCCGTCGCGGTGCCCACACCGGGCATCTCCAGCAACGCATCCCACAACGGGTCCACCGCCGCGAGATCACCATCACCGGCATCCCACAAGTCGAGGTCACTGCTGATCACGGCCAGCATCTGCGAGATTTTCTCCGCCCAGGAGTCGAGCAGGGCCCGCACCGTGTCCGGCCGCCAGGCGATCTCCAGCAGCGCCACGGCCAGCAGGTCATCGGGGATCACCTCGCCAGGCGGATTGCGGCCCGGGTCGCGAATGTCATCCCCCCCGATGTTCAGTCATGTCGATATGCGCGCACGCAACCCAGTCAGGCCGGGTGCGTCCCTGGCGGGTAGCAGGGCTGGCCGTGCGCTTAGCGGGGTCGCGGCTGCGGGCCGGATCATTAGCTCATCAATCCTGACCCGCGGCAGGGCGGCCAGCGCATACACAATCGCCTGGGCGACGTCGGCGGCTTGCAGCGCTGCGGCTCCCTCAAAACTGGGCGCCAAGCGCCCTTGCGTGGTGGCGGGGGGGCGACGAGCCCTGGTTCGATGACTGTGACCTTGATACCGTGCTCGGCGGCTTCGTCGCGAAGCGAATCGGAAAGCCGTTGACCCCGAACTTGGTCAAGCTGTAGACGCCGGTCCCGGCACGGGCACGCCGTCCGGACTTGGAGCTGACGTTCACGATGTGACCCGATCCTTGCGCCCGCATGGCTGGCAGCGCCGCCCGCGTGCAATACAGCACGCCCATCACGTTGGTGTGGATCATTTCCCGCCACTGGTCGGTGGCAGCGCCGTCGATCGGGCCGGGCCGCATCACGCCGGCATTGTTGACCAGGGCATCGACGCGGCTGAGGCGGTCGCGATCTGCTCGATGAAGGCGCGTGCCTGGTGGTCCTCGCCCACGTCGGTGATGATCGCGACCGCCCGGGAGCCGACGTGCTCGATCTGCTCGGCGAGCGCCTGCACGCCCTGGTCGATATCGGCCAGTGACACCGCCGCGTCGGCGTCCGCGCAGGCGAGCGCGGTCGCCTCACCAGGCCAGACGCCGCGCCAGTGATCGCGACGACTCTGCCTGTCAGGTTAAGTTCCCATCTGGCGGACATCCTCATCTCTCATCGGGCGACAGGTCACGGCGGTTTGTTGCTGCCAGGAGGAACGCTCAAGACCGGGCGGAAGGCTTGGGTCAGGAGTTGTGCTGCGGGCCTGGGGCCGGGCTGCGGTGCAGCCAGGTGATGGTGAGGGCGGCCAGGATGGCTTCGGCGGCCAGGGCGATCAGGGCGCGGGCGGCGAAGCTGGCAGGGCTGGTGAGGGCCAGCCGGCCGGTGATGGCGCCGGCGCCCTGAACGGCTGCGGCGGCGAGCAGGCCGATGCCCCAGGCGGCGGTCAGGCCGGTGAGGGTGCGGTGTGGTGGCGGGGCGACCGGGCGGCCGGTGAGCCAGGGCCAGCGCCGGGCGGCCATCGCGACCAGGGGCCGCCGGGCCGCCAGCGAGATCAGGAAGGCCAGGCCCGCAGCGGCTGGGATCACGGCGCTGACGAGGGCGGCGACGGCCAGCCCGGCCAGGGTGGTGGCGGGCGGCCGGTTACGGGAAGCGGGGATGGGATGCATGGCCGTTCTCCTTGGGGTGGCGGTCAGGCGGGATGCCTGTCCGCCGGGGTGTCGATACCGATGAGGCGGGCCACGGCCTGGTCGGCCATCTGCTCGAGTGGGCCGGGCCAGGGGAAGCCGGGGGCGTTGAGTAGCAGCAGCACCAGGCCGTGCAGCGCGGCCCAGACCTGGGCGGCCAGCCAGTGCGGGTCGTCGCCGGCGCGGGCCAGGCCGGCCTGCTGGCAGCGGCTGATCGACTCGGCCAGGGCCTGGAAGGCGGGCAGGCCCACCGGCGGCCGGGCCGGGTCGCCGGTGGGCGCGTGCTGGCTGAACAGGTACCGGTAGGGCCCGGGGTTGGCCAGCGCGAACCGGGTGTATGCGCGGCAGCGGGCCAACAGGCGCGCGGCCGGGTCGTCACCGTCCCGGCTGGCGGCGTCGCGGGCCCGGGCGAATTCGGCGAAGCTGCGCTCGACCACCGCCATCTTCAGCTCGTCGACGTTGGTGAAGTGCCGGTAGATGGAGGGGGCGGCGATCCCGACCCGGCGGGCCACCCCGCGCAGCGCGGCGCGCTTACCCGCCTGATCTGGGCGGTTATCCGTCGGCTGGCGCCACCTGTGCGCCCGCTCATATCTGGCCTGCGCGGGGGCGGTCCAGGAACTGCCGGCGCATGGACACCTCCGCCGGGCCGGCCCGGAACCAGGCCGGCCGCCGCGTCACCTTCCGGTGTCACAGCCGGAAGACTGGCGCGGCGGCCGCCGCACATCACGCAGCCACGCCGTCCTGGATCTCAGGCTGCGGCTGTAGTACCAGGACGTCTTGGTCCGGTTCGCCTCGCGTGTGACTGGTCCGCGTAGCGATGACGGCGGCGACGACCAGGAAGACGCTGCTGGCCAGTAGGGCCCGCTGGAAGCCTGCGGTGAGCGCAGCGGGCATGGCGGTGTGGGCTGCTAGCAGGTGGCCGGTGTGCGAGGTGGCGATCGCCGCGAAGATCGCTAGCCCCAGCGCGCCTCCCAGTTGCTGAGAGGCGTTGAGCAGCGCGGCGGCGAGTCCGGCTTTCTCGGCTGGCACGCCTGCGTTTGCGCCGGTGGTCACGGCCACCAGCAGCGCTCCCAGGCCAATCGACATGGCCACCAGGCCTGGGAGCAGGTCGGTGAGGTAGGAACCATGGACGGGAATACGGGAAAGGTAGTAGACGCCGCCGGCGGCGATCAGCGCGCCGGCCACGATCATCGATCGCGTTCCGGTGCGGGCCAGCAGCTTGGAGGTGATCCCTGCGGTGATGGCGACTCCGGCGGTGACCGGGAGGTAGGCGAGCCCGGTCTGGATGGGTGAGTAGTGGAGAACGTTCTGCATGTACAGGGTGAGGAAGAAGAACATTGAGATGAATCCCGCCGTGGCGATCACCTGGGTGATGTCAGCGGCGGCGAGCCCCTTGATGCGGAAGATGGAGAGCGGGAGAAGCGCGTTTGCCCGGCGCAGCTCGTTGATGGCGAACACGGCCAGCAGCGCGACGGCTGCGGTGAGTTCGGCGATGGTGCGGGCCGCGCCCCAGCCGACGTCGGGTGCCCTGACGATCGCGTATACGAGCAGGAGCATCCCGCCAGTGGACAGGACGGCTCCGCGAAGGTCGAAGCTGGCGAGCTGTGGGTGGCGCCGTTCACCTGAGATCAGCCAGAAAGCCGCGCCGAGCACGAGGAGGCAGATCGGGGGATTGACGAAAAACACCCAGCGCCAGCCGGGTCCCTGGGTCAGGACGCCACCGAGCAGCACCCCGAATGCGGAGGCAAGCCCGGCCACGCCGCCCCAGGCGCCCAGCGCCTTGTGACGGTCGCCGCCCCGGCTGAATGTTGTTGTCAGGATCGACAGCGCGGCGGGGAGCATCATGGCGGCGCCTGCGCCCTGGGCGAGGCGTGCCCCGATAAGGACGCCGGAACTCCCGGCCAGTCCGCCGACGATCGACGCCAAGCCGAACAGGGACGTCCCGGCGACCAGGACGCGACGTCGGCCGAGCAGGTCGGCAGCCCGGCCGCCCAGAAGCATGAAGCCGCCGTAGGTGAGCAGGTAGGCGCTCGGGATCCACTGCAAGTTCTGCACCGACATGTGCAGGCCAAGGCGCATCGAGGGGAGCGCCACATTGACGATTGTGGTATCGACGAAGTCGAGGAACGCGACGGAGCACAGCAAAACCAGGATGAGCTTGCCGCGGCGGGCCGCGAGCAGGGACGGTTGAGCAGCCGCAAGGCCGGTGAGTTCCATGTCCCTCACCTTTCAGGGATCGGCCAGCGGCACCGTGGGGTACCTGTCGACTGCCCGGTCTCACCTTCCCTACGGCCGCCCGGCACTGGAATCGACAGCAGGCTCAAGGTTTTCCCGGGCGGTGCTCCCCGCCTGCCTCATCACGCCGCCGGCGTAGTTCCCCGCGCAGCGCCGCATTGCCTGTTGCCTGCGCGGCCCGGGCCCACGCCGCGGCGGCTTCCTCCATCTGGCCCGCCTGTTCGAGCAGGTCCGCGTGGGCGGCGTGCAGCGGCGCGTAGGCCGCCAGCGACCCCGAGGCCAGGACCGGCTCCAGGATCGCCAGCCCGGCCCGCGGCCCGTCGGCCATCCCGACCGCGACCGCCCGGTTGATCTCGATCACCGGGGACGGGTCCCAGCGGGCCAGTTCGCCGTACAGGGCGGCGATCTGCAGCCAGTCGGTGTCGGCGAAGCTGGCCGCCTGAACATGAACGGCGCTGATCGCCGCCTGCAGCTGGTAAGGCCCCGGCGCGCGCCGGGGCATCGCGGCGTCCAGCACGCCGGTCCCCTCGGCGATCAGCGCCTTATTCCAAAGTGACCGGTCCTGGCCGGCCAGCGGCACCGGCCTGCCGCCGGCGTCCTGGCGTGCCGCCGCCCGGCCGTGATGCAGCAGCATCAACGCGAGCAGCCCCGCGGTCTCGGCGTCGCCGGGCAGCAGCCGGTGCAGCAGCCGGCCCAGCCAGATCGCCTCCTGGCACAGCTCGGCGCGGACCAGCCCCTCACCGCCGGTGGTCGCGTATCCCTCGTTGAACACCAGGTAGATGACCGCGCGGACCCCGCTCAGGCGTCCGGCAACCCGGTCCGGGCCAGGTACCTCGAAGCGGATTCCCGCCTCGCGGATCTTCCGCTTCGCCCGGACCAGCCGCTGCGCCAGGGTCGGCTCCGGCAGCAGGAACGCCGCCGCGATCTCCCGCGTGGTCAGCCCGGCCACATACCGCAGCGTCATCGCCACGCGCACCTCAAGCGCCAGCGCAGGGTGGCAGCACGCGAACACCAGCCCCAGCCGATCATCGCCCAGCGGCCCAGTCTCCATCTCCGCATCCTCCTCACTGGCACTTCGTGTCACCTCGGCAAGCACCTGCGGGTCAACGGCGACCGGACGGGCACGGCGCAACTGGTCGACGGCCTTGCGCCACGCGGTGACGGTCAGCCAGCCGCCGGGATTGGGCGGGATGCCATCACGCGGCCAGGCCCGCGCTGCCGCCGCGAACGCCTCGGCGGCGGCGTCCTCGGCCGCCTGCAGGTCACCCAGCCGCCGGGCCAGGGCCGCGACCACGGTCGTCCATTCCTCCCGGTAGGCACGCTCCAGGCCGGCCATGCTCACCGCTGGCTCACCCGCCGGATCGGTGCATGACCTGCCGCGCCAGGCCGGGGCTCAGTCCAGCACCGCCTGCCACGGCTGGCCGGTCTGCGCAGCCCGCACCTCGACGGTGCCGTAGGCGGCGGGCGGCATCCGCGCCGCCCACTCCAGCGCGGTGTCCAGGCCGGGAACATCGAGGAGGAAGAAGCCCAGCAGATGCTCCTTGGTCTCCATGAACGGGCCATCGGTGAGCAGCAGGTCCCCGCCGCGCACCCGAACGCTGGTCGCCGAGTCGGTATGGGTGAGCTGCTCCGCGGCCACCAGCACCCCGGCATCCGTGGCCGCGCGGGTGTAGGCGACCATGTCATTGATGGCACCGGACGCCGGGGCGGCGTACCCGCGCGCGTCCGATGGCGAGTAGATCAGCAATGCGTACCTCATAGTGGCCTCCAGTTGCCCGTCTGCCAGACCTATGGCCAGGATGTGGCCAGACCCGGCAGCTGTCCCCATTTTCTCGTGCAGCGTCACGACCGCGCGAGCCATCTTCCCGCCCGCCTCCACGCCCAGTTCGCGCACCCCCGGCCTCGCCGCCCTCAATGTCGGCTATGCGTATCACGCGACACTGAGGGCCGGGCCGGCACCTTTTCCTGGTTCCCGGCACCGTTGCCTGGTTCAGAGCAGCGCAAGCAGCATCGCCGCCATCCCGGCGCTCATGGCGGCGTGACCGGCTGCGGCCCTGTCGGTCACGCGTCGCCCAGGACCGATGGCACACACGAGCCACGGCACAGCTGCGAGCGCGAAGTACGCCGCGAGCAGGACGCTGACGGCCAGCACCGCTGCGGGCCCGGCGGGACGGAACATGGCGGGCATGGCACCGCGTGCAGGCCCGGCCGGCCCCATGCGCATAACGGCAGGCATGGCAGTGATCATCCAGATCATGGCGCCCGCCATCAGCGCATGATGCAGGCCAGGCAGCCTGCGCGCCCGGAAACCCACGACTCCGCCCGGGTCGGCCAGCCCGAACCAGACCACGGCGCAGCCGAACAGGGCCGTCAGGAACCACACCGGCGCGATCGGCTCTGACCGCCAGGTCATGACGATCAGAGCCGCGCACATCAGCGCATGGAACACCTCGGAGACCCGGGCCGCCGCCCGCGCCGGGTCCGCCCGCCGGCGGGCTGGCAGCGACCCTAGCCCGGCTGCGGCGAACACCGCCGTGAGCAGCCACCTGACCGCCAGTGCCCCGGTCATCACGAGTCCGCGTCATACCGGTCGTGATGAGGGAACCCGGTGACACGCCGCTGCCTGCCCATCGGGGTCAGGTCAAGGTAGTGGTAGGTGCCGATCAGCGGGTCGACGCCGCGAGCATACGCCGAGTAGGTGTGAAAGACGCGGTCACCCTCACGCAGGAAGACGCTCACCCCAGGCGCGTCCGCCCCGGACCGGATATAGGGGTAGGCGCGTTCGAGCGCCGCCCCGTCCTTGTAGTTGTACTCCAGCGGGGCGGCGTCCTCGTCGAAGCTGACGTGGAAGTCGTAGTTGAAGTCGCTGCCGAGCGAGGAGTACCACGGCACCGGCCAGCCCATCCGCTGCCGGAACCGCTCGATGCTGGCCAGCGGCGCGCGGGACACCAGCACCAGGGTGGTGTCGCAGGCATGCAGATGGGACAGGTCGCCGATGCTGTCCGCCACGACCGAGCAGGTCGGGCAGCCCTGATCCTCACCAGGGAAGCCCGAGTCCTCGTTGCGCCACATGAAGTGGTAGACGATGAGCTGGCGGCGCCCGCCGAACAGGCCGGCCAGGCTCGCCTGTCCCCCCGGCCCGGCGAAGACGTAGTTCTTGCCGACCTCCACCATCGGCAGGGCGCGGCGGGCCGCGTCGAGGACGTCTTTCGCGCGGCTGGCTTCCTTCTCCCGGGCAAGCAGCTCCTTGCGTGAAGCCAGCCACTCATCTGGTGATACGACTCGCGGAGTATCCATTTCGTTCTCCCTGCAGGTTGCGTGCGGACCGGCTGCCCGACTCACCTTCCCTACGGCCACCCGGCACCGGAATCGACAGCAGGTCCAAGATTCTTCTGGTCCGGGCTGCCGGCCCCTCTACCGTCCGCCTTGCCGACGCACGCCCCGCCGCCGACCTAACGGCCGGATGCGCCGTCGCGCAGACCACCCCGATCTGCGCAGCCGCGGGCCAGCAACTCTCAGCGGCAAAATCCATGCAATTAGGCGGTTCTACGCGCGCCCGGCGGCTGTGAGGTGCCGCCGCGGGATAGGGCGATAGTGGTTTGGGTCTCTGCCTACGGTCGGCGTCATCGCAACTCGCCAGGTGCCTCAAGGTCGTCGAGGAGCTCCGGCTGCATTAAGGTATTGGGCTCGGACCGTGAGCCATCATTATCCGGCCGGGCACCCGCCTGTCCCTAGCGTGCACGCAGTGTCAGATACCGCGGAGCCGGGGCGGCCGGGTCAGAGGTCCAAGGGGTTTGCGGTGAGCGTTGGCCGGTCGATCCGGGTGTACCTGGTGGACGGTACGCCGGGTGGCCTGCTGACGGCAGAGATCATGAACTGGACAGGGCATATCGTCGCTGCGCCCCGCTCGGATCTGGCGATACTGCTGAGGCGGCCGGAGACTTCACGGACGGGCGTCTACTTGCTACTCGGCGATGACCCGGAGACCTTCGGCGGCAGTGTTGCCTATATCGGTGAGGGCGACGACGTGGGAACTCGGCCGAGGCAGCATGCCCGGGCCGAGGAGCAAGGCGGGAAGGACTTCTGGGACCGAGCGATCGTCCTCACATCCAAGGACGCCAATCTGACCAAGGCGCACGCCCGGTACCTGGAGAGCGGGTTCATCGCCCTGGCTCAGCAGGCCAGGCGCGCGCGACTGGTCAGGCCCGCGCCTTCGAGCTGCTCGGCGCACCGGTCCCGCTCACCCTCCGGTAGCCAGTACCCACCGGCCATGACTGCCCCGCGCGCGGCATCGCCCCAGGTCAGCAGTCCCGATCCCACAACCAAGATCACGTAATTTCGGCCTAAGGAACTCCGTGAACTGCTTGGCATCCACGACCTCGCCCCCCTCTCAAACGACCTGGGAGACTTTGTAGGCGACCCCACCTTCGACCAGATACCCCGACCCTACGCAGACGATGTCGTTCAGCCACGCGTATTGCTTCGCCCCTGTTTCGAAGAGCGGGTTCGTCCGGAAGTAGTAGCGGGCAGGGTCGATCTGGTGTCTCCTGACGGGATCGGCGATGTCGGCTCGCAGTTCAGGCGGGATGGTCCAGCGGCCGCCGTAGGTCATGTGCACCATGGCGGCGTCGTGCGTGCGCAAGGTCAGCCGGACATCCAGGGTCATTGTTCCGTCGGGGCGAAACAACGCCCAGTCGCCACCGCCTGCCAGCACGTCGCCGTGCAGCCTGGGGCCTTCGAACGATCCGCCGGCGGCGCCGAACAGAACCCGTTGACCGAACGGGCCGCTGCCGATTTCCAGCCGCGGCTTCAAATCGACGACGATGTCGAACAGATGCTCCGTCTTGATCTCGCCGATGGCCTTCATCCGTGAGTCTGATGTCATGCGTCATCGCCCTTGGCCGCTCGGAAGGGAGGCAGGCAGGTGCCGCGTCCCGGAGACGTCTGCCTGCTGATTCCTCTTCGGCCGTGGTTCGGGACCCGCGGCGTCTCCGAACACCTTCCGCCGGACCGCGTCCGTCGAGACGCCCGATTGGGCGCAGAGCGCCGACAGGTCGAAGAAGAACCGTTCGCCGGCGATCAGGCTGTCCTTGAAGGTGAACTGGATGAATACCGGCAGCTCGGCGCGCCTGCCGTTGGCGACCACGCCGAACCGACCGCCAGTCATGGTCATCCGCGCGGTTCCCCAGCTGATCAGAGTGTCGCCGTTGCTGGCGTGACCGTCCAGCGCGACGTCGTAGTCGGGAAAGGAAGTGAAGAACCGGTTCAGCGCCTTCTCGTTCTCGGCCAGACCTCTGGCCGCCATCCCGAAGGCCGGGGTCTCCAGCACCATGTCCGGGTGGAAGAGCTTCATGGCTGCGGGCACGTCCCGCCGGCTCTTGGCAGCAGCCAACGCTTGCGCCAGTTCGAGCATCCGGTGGCCGTCCATTGCGCGCGCTCCTCCAGCTGGTTTCCGGCTTTCCGGGTTCTGGAGACCTGGATTTCCGGCGAGGAACCTGCCGGCAGCCGTGACAAACTAAGAATACGATCGGTCGTACGTTGATGTAAAGGGTGTGGCAGAGTGGCGGCGAGCGAGTTCACGCGACGGCCAGGTTCGGACGCGGTCATCCGCTCAGACGACGGAGCCGGCGCGGCAGTATCGGACCGACGTCTGCTGCGTGGCGCGCGGTCCAGGCGGACGATCGTGCGTCACGCCGTCGACGTGGCGTCGCTCAACGGGCTCAACGGGCTCAGCCTCGGTCGGCTGGCCACCGACCTCGGGCTCAGCAAGAGCGGTGTCCAGACCCTCTTCGGGACGAAGGAGAATTTGCAGATCGCCGTGGTCGAGTGCGCGCGTGATGCGTTCAACGACGCCGTCATCCGCCCCGCGCTGGCGGCGCCTCATGGCACAGCGCGACTGCGCGCGCTGATCGAACGGTGGATCGTGTATGCCGAGGCGCCGCTGTTCCCGGGCGGCTGCTTCTGGGCGGCGAATCTCGCCGACTTCGACAGCCGACCGGGGCAGGTCCGTGACGCGCTCGTCCGCGACCAACGGAAATGGCGCGGCCTCATCGCCGCCGAACTGCGACACGCCGCTGATGCCGGGGAGATCGCCGACCCGGACGCCGACCTTGCGGCCTTCCAGATCGACGCGGTGCTCATCGCCGCGAACACCGCGTTGCGGCTCGGCGACGAGGAAGCCGTGGACAAGGTCCGCCGCGTGGTCGAAGGGTTCCTCGCACCTCCACGCTGACCCGGCCTCGCCGGGACTGGCGGTGATCGCGTTGATCGTCGTTCGCGCCGTCGGTGCGGAGTTCGTGTTGGGGTCTGGCAACTTAACGGTTTGCGCCGTGAGGCGCTGTGGTTTCGAGTGGAGGTGAGAGGCCTTCGCCTGCGGCCTGTCGCAGCAGGTCACAGTAGCTGAGGGCAGCCTGAGTGCGCCGTGAGGCGCTGGGAATCGAAGGAGGTGTGAGACCTCCTCGCCAGGCTGTCGCAGCAGCCGGGTGGGAGCTGAGCGCAGTCCGATCCGGGAGACGCCGGGGAGGGCGGGAAGCAGCGCTGACAAAGCAGGGACGGCTTGGTACTGCCAGACGGGCCGTGTTTTTTATCAAGCAGAAGACGGCATACGAGATGAACCAGTGTCAAAGCCCCGCGACCTCACCTTGGCCATGGCCCGGCAAGGCGACCTGGAGACATGGCTGGCCAGCGCGCAGGCCACCCACCGCACCGATGCGGGAAACTTCGTCCGCTGGGCCCGCAGGCACAAGCTGACCAGCTTGGATTTCGCGGCCATCCGGTTGGGGCGGGCCGACCGGTGTCATCGACACCGAGGCCCGCTGGGAACAAGCCCGCTGGCTGCTGCACGACAGCACACTCAAACCCGGCGACCGCGTCGCAGGCCTGCTCGTCCTGCTCTACGCCCAATGGCCGGCCACGATCAGCCAGCTCACCCTCAGCCATATCCAGGCCAGCGGCGGGCAGGTGCGCATCCGGCTCGGCCGCGAGCCGGTCATCCTCCCCGAGCCACTCGACGCCCTGGTCCTCCAAGTCGCCGCCGCCCGGCGAGGCCACGCCGCCGACGTCAGCCGCCGGCACCCGCACCTTAACGATCAGCCAGCCACCGGACCACACCACCGCCAGCATCGTGATTCCCCGGAAGGAACGCCGCCATGACTGACCTGACCGAAGCGATCCAGCGCGGATGGGCAACCGCCGACGCAGACGCACCCGAGCCGGCAGTCTCCTACTTCCGTGACCTGCTCGCCCAGCACCCCCGCGACCGGCACGCATTGTTCGCCTACGCCAGCGCCCTGGATTTCGCGGACCGTGAAGCCGACGCCGTGCCAGCCTACGAGCAGGCATTCGCCGCTGGCCTGGACCGAGATGACCTGCGGCAAGGCCTGGTCCAATACGGCAGCACGCTGCGCAACCTCGGGCGCTTCGACGACGCCGTCACCGTGCTCCGGCAGGCCGACAACCAGTTCCCCGGCCACGCATCGGTCAACGTGTTCCTCGCGCTGGCTCTTAGCAGCGCCGGGCGCTGCCCCGAAGCAGTCCGGATACTCATCACCCTCGCCGTTGACCGCATCGACAGCGACGAGCTCCAGCAATACCAGCGGGCACTCCGAAGCTACGCCGCCGACCTGACCAAGTGACCTGACACGCCACATGCCAACCCAACCCCGCGCCCTGCAGCAACGAATTCAGACAGTTGCCATACCTGAGTCCGCCAGAGGCAATCTACCCAGCTGAGACGATTGAGGCCCACCAGGCGTTCGGTATCGATGGCCATGCTGGTGATCCTGGAAACTTTCAGCCCCGACGAGCGGGCGGTCTTCGTCCTGCACGAGGTGTTCGGGTTCTCCCACACCGAGATCGCCGAGGCCGTGGCCAAGAGCCCGGCCGCGGTCGGCAGATCACGCATCGTGCCAGGCAGCACGTGCGCAGCCGCCGACCGCGGTTCACGCCGACTGGCAACGCTGTGCAGGAGGTCACCGACCGGTTCCTGGCCGCCGCGGCGATCGGGACATCCCAGCCCTGATGCGATAGCCGTGGGCGAGCAGCCAATCCTCCATAGCTCGTATTGGGTCACGGTGTCCAGGCTGTGCGTGCCGAGAATTCCGTCCACGTCTCTGACCAGCAGAGTTGCTCTCCCCGCCGTCCGGCCGTGATGATCACTGACCATGTGCCTGCGGTTCGCCTTCCTCCTGATCACGCGGATGGTTTCTTGGGTGCGGCTGGCCCAGCGCGAGGAGACGTGGAAGACCGCGGAGATCTTGATCCTGCGCCACCAGCTCGCGGTCCTGCAGCGGCGGCAGCTGCGTCGGCCGAAACTGGACTGGGCGGACCGGGCCCTGCTCGCTGCCCTGCTCGGCGTCATACCGAAAGCGCGGCGCCAGGGACTGC
>OCZU010001375.1_pt1 | contig 16108 bp, 17 predicted proteins | sample 1539001 | NCBI WGS metagenome assembly OCZU01 (sample SAMEA3539306, study PRJEB22396) | soil metagenome | biome: tundra; feature: field; material: soil | place: USA | collected 2010-05 | depth 0.15 m | reverse complement strand
GCTGGCAGGATCCCGACGTACAGAACGTGAGCACGGAGTAGCGTGAGCAGCACGGTAACTCTTGACCCCCGGCGCGATACCGCTCGCCGCGTGGCGCGCTATCTACTTCGGCGCCGATGTTTCGCTCGCCGCGGCCTGCCGTCCGACCGTCTACGCCGGGGCCGCGACGATCGATCGGATCGTCGCGCTGGGCGCTGTGATGCACAAATATTCGATCAGGCCAATTAGGGCACGAGCGAATGCTCGTGATGCAGCCCAGCCAGCACCGAGCGGGCGCACAGGACCGCTCTTGCACCCAGATGATGCCGAGATTTCTCGTCGTGAAACGCCGATCTGTGCATATTGAGGTAGCGATGAGGACAGTGCGCTGGGGAATGATCGGTTGCGGCGACGTAACCGAACGAAAAAGCGGCCCGGGATTCAGCAAGGCCATCCATTCGGAGCTGGTGGCGGTCATGCGACGCAACGGGGCGCTGGCGGCAGATTATGCGCGCCGACATGGCATCGCACGCTGGCACGACGACGCCGATGCCATCATCGGCGCACCGGACATCGACGCCGTCTACATCGCCACGCTGACGGACAGCCATTGCGAACATACGCTGCGCTGTGCGGCGGCGGGCAAGCCCGTCTACGTCGAAAAGCCGATGGGAATGAATCACGCCGAATGCCTCGACATGATCGCTGCCTGCCACGCGGCGGGAGTACCGCTCTGGGTCGGCTACTACCGGCGCGCGCTTCCCCGCTTTCTCACCGTACGCGACCTTATCGCCGCTGGCGCCATTGGGGAGGTCCGAATGGTCATATCGCGCCACTTTCAGCGGCTCCCAAGCGTTGACGAGTTTGCCGCTGGCGCGGTGCCGTGGCGCGTCAATCCCGAATTGTCTGGCGGTGGCTTCTTCTTCGAAGGAGCCTGTCACACCTTCGATTTTCTGGACTTTCTGTTCGGGCCCATTGCCGAAGTACGTGCATTCGCCGGCAATCAGGCCGGCGCATACCATCCGGAAGATGTCGTGACTGCAACGTACTCGTTCGCTTCCGGCGTGTTTGGCAGCGGGACTTGGTGCTACGCGGCGGATTTCGACGAAGAGTACAACGAGATTGTAGGCGCCAACGGACGCATCCGCTTTTCCACGACGCAACCGGTCCCAATCCGGATCGACCGCGGCGGATCCTTGGAGGAAATTATCGTCGGCGACCCAGACCATGTACACCAACCGCTGATCCAGACTATTGTTGACGAGCTCAATGGGAACGGGAAGTGCCCGAGCACCGGCGAATCAGCGGCCAGAACAGCGCATGTGATGGATGAGATCCTCGCGGAATTCAGGAGCCAGCTACGCATGTAGCGACCGCGCCCGTATATTTGGTGGGACGTATACAGTTACACGGGCCAATTCAATGAATGGAACTCGTTAGCCGCTCCGAAAGACAGATGGCCTCTCCGGCGCGCCATATAAACGCTGCGAGCGCTGGCGGGATCTCAACGGTCACCGATTGGATTGCTCTGCGATGTAGTCCATGTTGAGAGTAAGACCCATGCCGGGCAGATTCGGAACTTCCATGTACCCGTCTTTTGGGACATCGTGTCCAGGTAAATCGCCGCGACGTCCTGACCGTTGACGGTCATGCGCTTGCGAAACTCCGGGTCGCCGATCACCGAACGTGGTGCGGTGGCGAGTTGATCCTTCTCGAGCGCCATCCGTTTCACCATGTCCTTCGATAGCGCCAGGCACGAATGGGCACACCAGCACAGCGTCGTGGACCAGTCGCGTATATGCGGCGGAGAGTCTCTCGATGGTCTCCGCGTCTCCGGGGCGTCCAAAGAGATGGGTCTCGAAATATCGAAACTTGAGGCGGCGCGTTATTCCACCGTGCAAGCGTTGATAGTCGAGTATCTGCGCCAGCTTGGCCGGGTCCTCGTTTTCGTAGATCGTCAGAAACGCCTGGATCTTCAGTTCAACGGATTCGAGAATCACACCGTCAAAATCCAATAGCAGTGCGGTAGGCAATTTCGGAAGATCGCTCGTGCGGGCATTGGTCAGCGACATCAATCGATCTCCACCTGCACCTCAAACGCGGTGCAGGTGAAATCCACCGCCGACATTCAGCACCTCTCCGGTGGCGAAGGGTAACTGACCCGAGGCGATAGTTGCGACGGTCGTTCCGATGTCTTCGGGGGTCCCCCAACGCTTCAGTGGCACCCCATCGTTTTGGATGAACCGATCATAGGTTTCCGTCGCGGATTCGGTCATGTCGGTGCGAACAATGCCTGGACGCACCTCAAAGACATGGATGTCGTTTTTCGCCAGTCTGGCCGCGAAGAGTTTTGACATCATCGAAAGCGCGGTCTTGGTCATGCAATAGTCCGCGCGATTGAGGCCGATGACCTCGGCATTGGCGGATGTGATAGTCACGATGGATCGGTAGGGCGCAGGATCTTCGGTCACCTTGCTGGCGATCATCGTCCGCGCGACCGCTTGCGTCAGAAAAAAAGTTCCTCGTAAATTCGTCGCGACGCTTCGGTCGAAGCTTTCCACGGTCAGTTCCAGCAGGTCGCCGCGTCGCAGTGATGTCACGCCGGCGTTGTTGACCAGACAATCGATTGGCCCGAGCTCCGCGCAGACCCACTCGATCAGGGCGGCATGCCGGCTCGTGTCAGCGATGTCGCGCTGCAAGTAGACGGCCTTGCGACCGACCGACCGAACGTCGCTGATGGAGGCGGAAGCGTCGTCAGGTGCCTCCAGACTAACGTTTGCAATGTCGAATCCAGCCATCGCCAGCGCCTTACAAATGCCGCGGCCAATGCCGCGAGCTCCACCGGTGACCAGCGCCGTTCGCTTCCGCTCAGTGCTCATGCGTCACTGGTAGGGGCGGAGCCAAGCGAGCCCGGATGAAGTGCCGCCGGGCTGCATTCCTGCGCCGGGCCGGTACTCACAGCCGACCCATCCCGCATACCCAAGCTCGTCCAACAAGGCGAACAGGTATGGGTGGTGCAGCTCGCCAACATCGGGCTCGTGCCGCTCCGGAACCCCCGCGATCTGGATGTGGCCGACGTTGCCGGTCGGTAGGTATCGTCTCAATTTCATCGCAACGTCGCCCTCAACGATCTGGCAGTGGTATAGATCCATCTGCACCTTGAGGTTAGGTGCGCCGACGTCCTGGAGGACCTGGTGCGCCTGATCCTGGCGGTTTAGAAAAAAGCCGGGAATATCGCGCGTGTTGATGGGCTCGATCAACACATCGACGCGAAGCTTTGCAGCTTCGAGAACGGCCCAGCGCAGCCGGTCAACATACATCCGATAGAGCGACTCCCGAGTGCTGGCTGCGGACACCAGGCCTGCCATGACATGGACGCGCGGGCAGCTCAGTGCGTCGGCATAGTCGAGTGCTTTTCGGATGCCGGAGCGGAACTCCTCTTCGCGTCCCGGTAGGCACGCCACGCCCCGTTCGCCGCGGTCCCAATCCCCTGGAGGTGCGTTAAAGAGGACTTGTTGCAACCCGTTGTCGCGCAGACGAACGGCGATTTCCTTGGCATCGAACGCATATGGAAACAGATACTCGACCGCTTTGAAGCCGTCGCGCGCAGCGGCTGCGAAGCGGTCAAGAAAAGGATGCTCCGGATACAACATCGACAAATTGGCGGCAAATTTCGGCATGGCACTACCATCGAGCGCCGAATGTGCGGCGCAGTTCGTCGATCTGCGTCTCGGACAATGCTCCGCACTCGGGTTCACCAAGGAGCATCAATCGGGTCGTCTCCTCGAGCTCCTCAAGTATCGCCATCGCTGCGGCCGGCGAGTCATGCCAAACGTTGGGCCCCAATCGCGCCAGCATCACCGCGCGGATTGGCGTTCCCGCCTCGCCATATCGTCGGATCGCTTGTGCCACGAGTTGCGCCGCGTCGGCCGAACCGGGGCGGTGGTACGCAATCACCGGGACGCGTCCGACTTTCATCACAAAGTAGGGCGTCAGGGCCGGCAGCAGTTCTGACCCGCAGGAACGAAGCGTCAATGCGACGCAGTGCGTGCTATGCGTATGGATCACGCAGCATGTTTTTTGATCGAACTGGGTTGCGGCGCCGTAGATCTGGGTGTGCAACGCTATCGTCTTGCTGCCAACGTCACCACTGAGTTGCTTCGCAGCGGTGTCCAGGCGCGCCAGCCGTGCAGGTTCAAGGAAGCCCAAACAGGCATCGGTGGGCGTGATCAGATATCCCCCACCCTCGGACTCGTCTAACCGCACACTAATGTTGCCGGCGGTTGCATGGGCGTAGCCTCGCTCGAACAGGCTCCGTCCGACGCGGCAGATTTCGTCCCGGGCCTGAGCTTCAGTCATGTCAGCGTTGAAAATGCCTTTGTAAAGAAATCGTCGGTGCCGAAGTTTCCCGACTTCAGCGCCAGATGCAGGTCAACAGATGGCGCGGCGTGAGTACGGGCGTAGCACCATGGGATACCCGGGTCGATTTGCGGGCCGATTCTCAGCTGGGTAATGTTCAGCGCCTGCACGCAGGCACCTGCCGTTTCGCCACCTGCCACCACGATCTGACGAACACCGAGTTCCACCAGCCCACGTGAGATTGCGGCCAGCGCACCTTCCAACATGGTTCCTGTCTGGTGAACGCCGAGTTTTTCTTGGACAAGCTTTACGGCGCTCGATTCTGCCGTCGAGTAGACCAGCACCGGTCCCCACCCGAGTAACGGTGCCGCCCAAGCCAAAGCCTCTTCGACGACATTGGTGCCCTTGGCAATTTGCAAGGCATCGATACGAAGCGCCGGGCGACCCGACTCAACGAAGGCACTCACTTGGCGATTCGTCGCCAGCGAGCAGCTCCCCGAGACCACGGCCTTCAGTCCCGTGGCGGCGGGCAACGCACTCGCGGTCGTCGAGGGTGCGATATCGAAGTTAGCGCCGAGACCAATAGCCACGCCCGAACCCGCGGTGAGCAGCGGCATGCCCTTGAGTGCCGGTCCGAGCCGCATCAAGTCATCATTGGAGACGGCATCGACGATGGCGAGACCTACGCCCTGATTGCGCAATTCACTGATACGCGCGCATATCGCCGTTTCGCCCTGTGCCACGACCTTATAGTCAATCAATCCCACCTTGCGCCGGGACTGCGCCTGAAGAACACGGACCAAGTTGGAATCGGTCATCGGCGTCAGCGGGTGATTTTGCATGCCGCTCTCACTGAGGAGTACATCGCCGACAAACAGATAACCCTTGAATACCGTGCGTTGATTGTCGGGGAATGCGGGCGTTGCGATCGCGAAATCGGCGCCATCCAGACCCGACATCGCATCCATCAGCGCGTCGGTCACGGGCCCGATGTTGCCCTGCGGCGTGCTGTCGAACGTGGAGCAATATTTGAAGTAGATCTGTCGAGCGCCCTGCTCTCGCAACCATCGCAACGCATTCAGCGATTGCGCGATGGCGTCCTTACTCGGAATCGTGCGCGATTTCAACGTTACCACCACGGCGTCCGCGTCGGTGTCTAGAGCCCTTTCAGGCACGCCAATCAGCTGCAGGACGCGAAGTCCCGCGCGCACGAGGTTGTTCGCGAGATCCGCAGCGCCAGTGAAATCGTCAGCGATGCAACCGAGAAGGAGCTTAATCATCGTCTGCCCGGCGGTCAGGCGGCCTTTGCCGCGGCGCCTTTGGTGCGTTGTTGTCCATTCGAGCGCGCGCGACCACGCTTGTCGAGCCCCGGGACTGTGGAAGGCCTGGGTCTTACCGGCCATAGCGTCGACAATTCGGCCGCGCATTGCGTCACCAGCGGCGAGAGCTCGCGCACGCGGCTTTCCGTCATCCGGGCGGAAGGGCCCGCGATGCTGACCGTGCCAACGGTCGCTTTGTCGCCGCCGGATCGAATCGCCGCTGCTATCGCCGTAACGCCGGGCTCGGCTTCGTTGAATGCCAGGCCATAACCTCGCCGGGTGGTCGCGCGAAGCTCCTTCAGGAGCGCGTCTATGGATCGAATGACGTTGGGGCCATATCGATCTGCCTTGCTGAAGCCGCCTTGCTTTGCGACGTGTTGGACGGCATCGTTGGGCTCGAGCGTGGCGAGCCATGCCTTCCCAGTTGCCGTCGCGAACAGGGGCACGGTGCCTGTGGTCTCCGCCGGTTGGTACAAGAGCCCTCCCGCGGCGCCCTGCGCGTGCGCGATCCATACGAGCGAACTGCCGTCGACGACTGCGAGACGAGCAAACTCCCTGCACTCGTGCGCGAACCGGTCGATGACCGGCTGGCAAATGTCCGGAAGGCCCGAAGCGACGTAAAAGCGCTGACCGAGAACGGCAAGGCGCATCGTGAGTCGATAGAACCCCGTTTCCCGGTCCTGCTCGGCCCACCCCAGGTCGACTAGTGTCGCAAGCAGGCGATGCGCGCCGCTCTTTGGAAGGTCGAGTCCGTCCGCGATGTCGCCGAGCGGCATTTCGCGGGCGCCGTCCGCGAGGAGCTCGATGATTCCCAGACAACGCTCTGCCGGTAAGTGGGACATAGCTTACGCTCGCGCGAAGAACGACATGAGTGCATCGGATTGGCCGGCAATCATGTCGCGGCCGCTCACATGGCTGCACCCGTGGCGCATGGCGTGCAGGATGATCGGCGTCGGCGCCTCGGATACGATTACATCGCCCACCAGCGTTTCCGGCGCAAGCGCGCCGATCTCACCAGGCATGCCGTCCGACTTGCGCATTCCGACCGTCGACGCGTTCACGATCATGTTGGTGTCACGAGGGACAGCGGCGGCCGCTTCGACGCGGCACCCAGGAAAGGCGTCGCGAAGCGTACGCGCAAGGACTTCGGCACGTTCCGCCTGCGGATCGATGATTGCGAGCGACGCAACGCCTGCGGCGGCAAGCTCGCACCCGATCGCACTGCCTGCACCGCCCGCGCCGAAGAGCGCGACCCTGCGCCCGCGCAACACTTCGCCTTTCCGCTCGGCACCCCGCACGAACCCCACACCGTCGAACATGTCGCCCGTCCACGTCCCGTCCGCTTCGCGGCGCAGTGCATTCAACGCTCCGACTCGACGCGCCGTCGGCCCCAGCCGCGTCGCGAAACGCACGGCGCGCCCCTTGTAGGGCACCGTCACGACGAGCCCATCCAAATTTTCTATCCCCATCAATTCCGCCATCGTGGAATCAAATCGCTCGGGCAGTACGTGCATGGGGATCATGACGGCGTTCATCCCTGCTGCCGCGAACAGCTCGCAGTACAGCTCGGGCGACTTCACCTGCACGATCGGATCGCCGACGATTGCGTACAGTCGTGTCGCGCCGTTGATGCGTAGAGCCGTCATCGGCCGGCCCGAGCTTCGTGCCATCTCGCGACGCGAGCCGATCGAAAGCGGTGCGGCTTCGCGTGGATGTCGGCGGACAAGCCCATCGATGCACGTCTGAAGATGCGCGCGTCCATGGGTTTCAAGTCACGCGACACGGCCGGCGTGAACCCCATATTCGAGATCACATCGCGCTCGGCGTCGAGCCCCGGCGCGATCTCGATCAACTCGAGACCCTTCGAGCCGACGCGGAAGACGGCACGTTCCGTGACGAACAGCGTCAACTGTCCACGCTCCCGGCCCATGCTCGCGTTGTAGCAGACCTGCTCGAGCTTCGGCACGAACTTCTTGTGGCGACCCTCCTTGCGAATGACCGTCTTGCCATCGTCCCAGTCGATGTCCAGGTCGCCGGCGGTCAATGTCCCGCTGAAAATCACGCACTTCGCGTTCTGACTGATATTGATGAATCCGCCGACACCGATGATCTTGTCGCCGAACCGGCTCACATTGACGTTGCCTTCCGCGTCAACCTCGGCGAAGGATAGGAACGCGAGATCGAGCCCGCCGCCATCGTAGAAGTCGAACTGGGCAGGTTGCTCTATCATGGCGGCGAAGTTCTGCCCCCCGCCCGAATCTCGGCCCGTGATGGGCGCGCCGCCAATGATGCCCTGCTCGTTGGTCAGGATGGCTACGTCGAGCAAACCCTCCTCCGCCGCGATCGTCGACAAGCCCGTCGAGACTCCGGCGCCGAGATTGCAAATCGCGCCGGGGAACAGCTCCATTGCCGCGCGACGCACGATCACCTTGCGTGCTCCGAACGGAAGGGACTTTATGTCGTCATCGGGGATGCGAAGCTCACCCGAATAGCTGGGATCGTAATGCGTGGCATAAGTCTGGCTCTGCTCGCGGTCGACCACCACGAAATCGACGAGGATGCCGGGGATTTTCACCTGCTGTCCCGGCAACGTACCCCGTTTCGCCATGCGCTTCACCTGCACGATGACGATGCCGCCGGCTTGCCGCGTCGCCTGTGCCATCGCCAGCATCTCGCCTAGGACGGCTTCTTCCTCCATCGTCACGTTGCCGTCTTCGTCCGCGGTCGTTCCACGCAGGAACGCAACCGTGACCGGGACAGGCTTGAAGAGCAGCCACTCCTGACCTGCCAAGTTGATTACTTCCACGAAGTCCGGTGGCGTGCGCGGGCTTTGCCGAGCGCCCTGCTGGCGCGGGTCGACGAACGTGTTGAGGCCGGTCTTGGTGATAAGCCCCGGTCGTCCCGCAGCCATGTCCCGCATCAGTTGCGAAAGCACGCCCTGCGGCAGCGTATAGGCCTCGATCTTGTCCTCGGCAGCGAGGCGCACAAGGCCGGGCGAATCGACGAGCGCGCTCGTGATTGCTCGCTTAAGCAATCCCTCGTGCGCGAGATGCGAAGCGCCGAGTGCGGCGCGATCGCCGACACCAACGACGCTCACCGACGTGAGCCCGCGCGGCATCCCTTCGGCGAGGAAACGACGCTCGACTGCTGCCAGCAAAGCTTCGGGCACGGCGTGCCCGCCCCCCGAACCGCTGATCAGGATCGAATCGCCGTCCTCGATGAGTTGTGCCGCTTCGTCTGCAGTGATCTTTTCCATAGGCTTCGCAGCTTGTCCTAATGCAATTCGTCCTCGACGTACGCGCGCACGACCGATTCGAAATCGGCATCCGCTGAGAGTCCGAGCGCACGTGCGCGAGACGTGTCCCAAGCGCCAGGCCAGCTTCCCACGATTCGCTCGATAGCATCATCGCGTTCCCAGCGGATGCGAGCGACGCTGCTGTCACCGCCGACGGTTCGCAACGCGTCGACCATTTCGGCCACCGATACCGAGAGGCCGGGCAGGTTGACGGCTCGTTTGTTGCCGAGCGCCTCGCCCGGAGCGTCGTGCAGTGCGATGAGACATTCGATGGCCCGCCGCGGCGACAGCAACCATAGGCGCAGGTTCTTCGATACCGGGCAGATCGCGTCCTCGCCATTGAGTGGTTCACGAATGATGCCGCTCGCAAAGGATGACGCTGCCTGGTTCGGGCGTCCCGGGCGGACACTAATCGTCGGCAGCCGCGCCACGCGACCGTCTACGAAGCCCCTTCGCGTGTAATCGGAAAGCAAGAGCTCGCCTATCGCCTTCTGTAAACCGTATGAGGACCTTGGCTCGAGTGCCGTGGAATCAGTCACCACCTCTGGGAGCTCGCCACCGTACACGGCGACGGAACTCGTGAACAGGACGCGCGGACGTTGGTTGCCGCGGCGGCATGCTTCGAGGAGGATCCGCGCGGCATCGACGTTGACCCGCATGCCGAGATCGAAGTCTCTTTCCGCCTCAGCGCTCACTACTGCGGCGAGATGAAACACGGATGCGACCCTGCCGTCGATGACGGCCCGCGCGACGGAGGCATCCGCGATGTCGCCGGCGATCGCCTGGATCCGCGGGTCGTCGAAATCCGACGCGGCGACCACATCGAGGAGAACGATTCGATCGAGGCGCTCCTGCGATCCGCTTGAGCCCGCCAGCGTGCCGCGGCGAAGCAGCTCGCGAGCCAAACGCTTGCCCAGGAATCCCGCACCACCCGTAATGACGACGTTCACCGGCTCTCTCGCGCTCTACCGCTCGTCCCAATGAACGACGCGCTGCTCCTGCACGCCAAGTCCGTCGATGCCGAGGCGCATCACGTCGCCAGGTTTGAGGAATTGGGGCGGCTTCATGCCGAGACCAACGCCCGGCGGCGTGCCGGTCGTGATAATGTCGCCAGCCTGAAGCAGCACGTATTGACTGGTGTCGGCAACGATCCGAGCGATCGTGAAGATTATGTCGCTCGTCGACGAATCCTGGATGCGCTCGCCGTTCAACTCCAGCCACAAACGCAGGCTCTGCGGATCAGGTATGTCGTCGGACGTGACCAGCCACGGTCCGATCGGCCCGAACGTCGGCGCCATCTTGCCCTTGACCCACTGGCCGCTGCGCTCGAGCTGGAACTCCCGCTCTGAGACGTCGTTGCAGATGAAGTACCCCGCGACGCAGGACAGGGCATCCGCTTCGTCGACGCAGTGAGTTTCCTTGCCGATCACCAGTGCGAGCTCGACCTCCCAGTCGGTCTTGGTCGAGTTCTTCGGCAGGATGACCGGATCAAAAGGACCAGATATGCACGAAGGCGCCTTGTTGAAAAGAATCGGATCCTTCGGAATCGGCGCGTTCGTCTCGCGCGCATGCTGGACGTAATTGAGGCCGATAGCGATGAAGTTGCCCGGTTGCGCGACGCAGGCGCCGAGCCTTGTGTTCGGTGGCGCCAGAGGGAGGCTCGAAACGTCGACGCCGCGGAGCTCACGCATTCCATTCTTAGCAAAGAACGCAGGGCCGAAGTCATCACATGCGGAACCTAAGTCGCGGACTCGGCCTTCGCCATCGAGGATCCCGGGCCGCTCGCGTCCGCGTTCGCCGTGTCGTACTAGCTTCATCAATGTTTCCCTGGTAAAGACACCCGACATATTTCGAGTGCATAAGTGGCGGCGTCACGTATACCTACGCCGAGACGATCAAGGTCGCCGCTCTCGAACAGGCGCTTTGCACGATCACCGGCGGCCGATGTCGTCGTTTCGCACAGGACGACCCACGACGGCACGTCTAAGGCGCGCGTGCTGGATTCCGCGGTAGGGATGTGGCTCGCATCCTCGTCGGCGACGAAAAGGTGACATGCGATCACGCCAGTGAATGACATCGCTCGAGGAAAGGCTTCGCGGACCACGTAGTTGCACAGCGCATCGCCGTCTTCGCTGGGCACATTCAAGCGCAGGGCGAGCACATGTCCACCGGTGCTCCCCCCCACGGAGTGCACGATGCGGCACACCGCACGCGACGTGTTGCGAAAATACTGAAGCGTCCGCTGCGTCGCCGGCGTCGGCGCATTCAGTCGCGCGAGGTAGTCGGGCGACGTGACGACGGAAACGTCGTCCGCTTCATACATCGTGAACCACTCAGGCGAATGCGACCGCTTGACGAAGCGACGACCCCGTCGAAACCCCGGGATCCCGAGACGTTCGCGCACGTGTTCCTTGTCGTGCCACTCATAGAACTGGTCGCGTCCCTCGTCCGCAATGTCGTTCCAGATGAGGACCGCACCCTGGCCCATGAGCGCGCCACTATTGGCACGCGCCACCGTCGCGTACGCGAGTTCGCTGCTCATCGCCCGCTGAACTCCGGTGCGCGCTTGCCGAGGAACGCAGTCACCCCTTCGTGCAGATCGTTGCCGTCGAAGACCTGCTGTTGCGCCGCGGTCGACATCGACAGCGCGGCATCAATCGGCATGTCGTCCGCCGCGTCGACGAGCGTCTTGGCGAGACGGTTCGACATCGGGCCCCGCACTGCAATGGTAGATGCCAGTCGACGCGCCGCCTCAAGCGCGCTCTCTTCCTCCGCCACGGCGTTGACCAGTCCCCACGCGAGCGCCATCTCGGTGGTCACCGTTTCACCTGTGAAGAGCATTTCCTTCGCGCGCGCCGGTCCGATCAAGCGCGCAAGCCGCACGGCGCCATTACCGGCAAGCCCTCCCAGGCGAGACTCCGTCAATCCGAGGGCCACGCCCTTCTTGACAACCCGCAAATCGCACGCAAGTGCGATCTCGAGTCCGCCTCCGAGCGCGGGGGCGTCGATCGCAGCAATGGTCGGCATTGCCATGCGCGCAAGCGTGCGAAGCACCATGTCCTCGAACAGGATCTTGAGCTCGCTTGCATCGTGGCGAAGATGCTCGAATTCCTTGATGTTGCTTCCGGCACAGAACGCGCGCGCGTCGCCGCCGTGAAGAATCAGGCAACGAATCTCGTGGTTCACAGACGCGTCGCGAAGTGCACCGTTAAAAGCGCGAAGCATTTCCCTGTCGACCAGGTTCAAGGGACCGTTGTGCAGGCCGAGCTCCGCAACGAATCCATTGACTTCGATACGAACCGCGGGGCGCACTTCTGTCACGTCATGTCCCATCAGTTGTCGCGAGCGCCGGCGTATCGATACCGTGCAAGACGCCCAGGCGTTCGAAGTGGCGATGAATGCGGTCGACATAGGCCGCGAATTCCTTGACATCGCCGAGCACGATCGGTCGCGGTCTTGGCAATTCGACGCGAATGTCCTCGACCACCTCGCCGGGGCTCGGGCTCATGACCAGGATCCGATCCGACAGGCCTACGGCTTCCTCCACGCTGTGGGTGATGAAAAGCACCGTCGGCTTGCGGCGTAGCCACAGGGCCTCCAGGTCCGTCCGAACTTGAAGTCGCGTCAACGCATCCAGCGCGCCAAACGGCTCGTCCATGAGGAGCAGCGACGGATCGTGCACGAGCGTACGGATGAGCGAGACCCGCTGGCGCATTCCGCCCGATAGCTGCCGCGGATACTTGTCCATCGCTGCGCTCAATCTGAGCTGCGCAAACAGCTCCTTCGCCCGGTCCTCGAGAGGCTTGCGCGGCAGCTTACGGATGTCCGCATGCAGCATCACATTGTCGAGCGCGGTGCGAAATTCGAGCAGAAGGTGATCCTGGAAGGCGATGCCGACATCGGTGATGGGACCCTTGACGGAACTGCCACCGATCACGATCTCGCCACCGCTTCGATTGAGCAGGCCCGCAACCATCAGCATCAGCGTGCTCTTGCCGCACCCCGACGGACCGACTACGGACACGAACTCGCCCGCGTCGATGTCAATCGTGACCTGCTTCAATGCCTGGAACGGGTTATCGCTGTCTTCGCCGAAGACTTTCGATACGCGGCTGATACGGATGGGAACACCGCTCTTGCCCGTTTCAGTATCGTTAGTCACCTCGACGCCTCGACGGCGGTCAACGGCACTTTCGACACGAGCAATGCCTTGCGTCCGCGCTGGACGACGCGATCGTCGTGAGTGACGACTTCAACGTCGAAGATAACAATCGCTTGCGTCGGCTTCGACTTGCTGTCGCGCAGCTCGGCGATGCGGTAGTTCACGAACATCGTGTCCCCGACGAAAATCGGACCCACGAACTTCCAGTCGTTGATGCCGAGGAAAGCGATCGCCGTCTCGCGCAACTCGCCGGTGCGCGCCCACATGAGACCGTGGGCGTAGGCGAGCCCGAGCATTCCGTGGGCCACACGTCGTCCGAACTGGCTGCTCTTGGCATAGACGTCGCTCGTGTGCAGCTCGGAGTAGTCGCCGGTAAGCCCGGAGAAGCTCATGAGATCGGCGTCGGTGATTGTCCTTCCCGGGCTGCGGAACGACATCCCCACGTGAAGGTCGGCATACGTATAGCCGCCTTTCTTTTGCTCACCCATCGATCGCTTCTCCGGCTTGATTCCACGCTACTTGCAGGCGCGCATCTGCGATACGGGCGGCAGATAGTCGTTCGAGTAATAGGTCTTTGGATCCTGGCCGACGGGCAGCAGCTTGACCTCGGACAGCAGGTCCTGTGACTTTACCCACAATGCGTCTTCCGCCTTGCCGACGTACTTCGCGCCGCCGCTGCAGAATAGCGGCGTAATGGCCGCCAGCTCCGCGGCGGCCAGCTTCTCGTTCACCTCCGGGAATACCTGCTTCAAGTCCTTGACCGCCTTGTCCGGGTTGTCGAGCGCGAAGCTCCATCCTTTGAGGCTCGCCGCGATGAACTTCTTGACCACGTCGGGGTTGCTCTTCAAGTAGTCGTTGCTCGCGAAGATCGACGTGCTGACCGTGGGCACGCCGTAGTCGGCGAACCGGTACACATCGAGTTGCGCCCCCTGTGCCTCTGCTTGGATCTGGTATGCATCGATCGAGCCAAGAACCGCATCGACCTGCCCTTGCAGAAGCGCCGGGACCATCGACGCAACCGGCATATCGATCATGATGATGTCCGCCTCTTTCAGGTTATTGGACTTGAGCAGCAGCGGAAGCATCGTCGTCTGCGACGACGCCGATGGAACTCCGACCTTTTTGCCCTTGAGGTCGCCGACGGCCTTGATGCCCGTCTTTTTGAGAGCCATCACGGCATTGGGATTGGACTGATACACGGTCGAGACGACTTTCATCGGCGCGCCCTTCGCGATCAATTGGCTCACCGCTACCGCATCGGCGTACGCGAGCTGTGAGCGTCCGTTGGCCACGAGCTGCGCCGTATTACCGGAGCCGTTGCCCTGCACGAGCGTGACATCGAGGCCGGCATCGCGGTAGTAGCCTTCCGCAACGGCAGCTGCAAAGCCGGCGTTCGCTCCCCCTGCCATCCAGTTCAACTGAAAAGTGACCGGCGTGTCGGCTGCTCCTGCCGATCCGGCGACGACTAGTAGTGCAGCGGCCGCGCAGCGGGCTACGCCCTTGATGAACAAACTAAACATGAGACCTCCTCTATTGGAAGAACAAGGTACGCGGGCCTCTCTATTGAACCGGCTGCATACCGGGCATGAATCCTTAAGTGCTTTTCGCGTGTTGCCACGGCGTCATCGCCCATTCACTAAATTCGACGACGTAGTTAATCACGACGCCGATCAGCGTCAGCACGACGAGTACGGCGAACACGAGTTCGATATCCATTGTGCTGGTTCCTCGAAGCAAGACATATCCCAGCCCTTTATTGGCGCCGACGAACTCCGCGACGATGGCCGCCGTTGCTGCGATGGTGGCGGACGTCTTGATCCCTGAAAAAATCACCGGAAGCGCCGCCGGGAACCGCAGATAGCGAAAGGTCAGCCACCGTGTTGCCCCCATAGATTTCGTAAGGTAGAGCAACCGGTCGTCGAGGATCTGGAAGCCGCTGATGCTCGCAATAAGCAATGGAAAAAAAGTGAGCAGCACGGTCAGCAGAATCTTGGATTCGATACCAAAGCCCAGCCAGACGAGAAAGAGCGGGGCGACCGCGATCTTGGGGACGAGCTGCATCAGCATGATGGGCGGATAAACAAGCTGCTTGGACAGAGGGGACAACGCGATCAGCAGGCCCATCGGAATCGCCGTCACGATGGTGATCCCGAAGCCGATCAGGATCTCCGTCAGCGTGACTTGCGAATGAGTCCACAGCAGGCCAGTGTCGGTGACGAGCCTGGCGAAAACGGCTTTCGGTCCCGGCAACAGGTACGCCGGAATGTTGAAGAGTTCCACCGCCGCCCACCAAAGCCCCACGATGCCGATAAAGGTCAGCGGAGGAAGCAGGTTCCATCCGACGCGACGCATCGCTCGCACAGCTTTCGAACGTTTCTTTTTGGGCGTCTCCGGCGCATCCGCTGAAGCCGGTGGCTGCAAGTTCGCTGCCCGAACGGCGTCTGCCCGGTCGGGCGATGACGAGACCTCCATTGCTTTCTCGCTCCTCTTGGGTTGCGTCCGTTTTTACTTCGCGCGAAGCACGCGCGCGGAGGGTCGGATCGCCCGTTCTGCCGTTATGGACTGAAATCAGCCAATGCTGAATTAAAATCAATCTTAGAACTATATTTCAACTTGCGGTTTAATGCAACTGAAATTTGAGGCAGGTCTTTGTGCGTCGGAGCGGTCACCCGAGCTTCGCTGTCATTAAGGGCGCGTTGATAGCCGGCAAGACAAGGCTCGGGTCAAACCCTCGTAGCCCTGTGTGGACACGGCGTGCTGTGGACACAACAGCGCGGCCCGCCATCCCACCACATTGCCATTAGGGGCCGGATGTACTAGCGCCGACGTACTTCCGATAGGCCGCGATCCAATCCGTCGCGATCTCGCGTTGCGCTTCGGCCAACGCCACTTTGCCCTCGCAGACGAGCCGGCAGAGTTTCACCTCGAGCTTGTCCTTACGATCGCCACTCCATTCGCCGAAGCGAGGTGCTCAGGCCGCCTTTATCATTCTCC
>OCZU010001374.1_pt1 | contig 16109 bp, 10 predicted proteins | sample 1539001 | NCBI WGS metagenome assembly OCZU01 (sample SAMEA3539306, study PRJEB22396) | soil metagenome | biome: tundra; feature: field; material: soil | place: USA | collected 2010-05 | depth 0.15 m | reverse complement strand
TTGCCGGTGGCGACATTGAAACCATGCCGACCATTCCGCGCATCGTGGCGATCCAGAAGCGTGTCGCGCGGGAGACAGGCTGCGGCTTCTTTGACACGTTCAACGCGATGGGCGGCGAAGGCACCATGGGGCACTGGTACAACGATCGGCCGCGACTGGTCTCGGCGGATTTCATTCACCCTTATCCAGCGGGCGGCAAGAGAATCGCCACCGTTTTCACGAGGGAGATCGGCGCGGGACTGAACCGCTTCAAATTACGCCAATTGCGGCAGATGGAGGTGCCCAATCACATCACCGGCGCGGTACGCTAGAAGAATGCGACTGTGGTCCGGAACGGTAACAGGATTGGTCGCGGCTGTTACGCTGCTTCTCTTGGTTACCCCTTTCGAAGGCGCCACCAAGAAAAAGACCACGAAACGCCGCCCTCCCCCGCCTGCGCCCAAGGTCAGTACCGTCCTCCGCGCCGCTTCCTTGCGGAAGGTTGGGGACTATCTGGAAGAATCGCCACGGACGATTGCCCAGCCCGGCGCTCTAGTGCCCGTGTTTGAACAGCTCTTCCGGCTCGGCTCGGAGCCGGCCAAGACACCAGTGCACATTCTCCATTTCGGCGATTCCCACACGGCTGCCGACGACTGGACCGGCGGTTTGCGCGACCTTTTCAAGGAGGCATTCGGAGACGGCGGTTCGGGGTTTTCGCTTGCCGGCCATCCGTTTCTCGGCTACCGGAGGTTCGATGCTCGAGGTGGCGGTACCAGCGCGTGGCAAAGCCAGGGACTGCGCTCGGCTTCGGGCGACGGCTTCTACGGACTCGGGGGCGTTGCGATTTCGACCGATCGAGCCGGCCAGTCGGTTTACATCGACGCCGAATGCGATTTCCTGGAGGTGGAATACCTGCAGCAACCCGGCGGCGGCGACTTGGCTTTCTATGACAACGAGGAGCGTCAGGAGGATTTCTCCACGGCCGGGGAACTCGCCCCCGGGTTCGTCCGCTACCAGGTCTCTCCCGGCCTGCACCGCTTCACGCTGCAGACCCTGAGTTCGCGCCCCGTTCGGCTTTTCGGCTGGGTAGCCGACAAGACCGCTGGAGTCACTTACGAGGCTCTGGGCATCAATGGCGCGGAGGCCTCGGTGATGCTTCACTGGGACCAGAACATGCTGGCCACTTACTTGCAACGTCGCAATCCGGGGATGATTGTGCTGGCCTACGGTACCAACGAAGCGAGCGACCCGAACTGGAGTCCCGAGAGCTACCAGGCGATGTTTTCGGCTCTGCTCCAGCGGCTTCGCAACGCGGCCCCGGCGGCGTCCATCCTGGTGCTGGGTCCCACGGACCGATGGTACCGGTATAAGGGCGTCTTGCGCCCGCTGCCCGGCATCGACGATATCATTGCGGCACAGCAGTACGCCTGCCGCGAAAACAAATGCGCCTACTGGAACACCCGGGAGCGCATGGGCGGCAAGGGTTCCATGCGCGATTGGGTATCGGCAGGTATGGGCCAGGGCGACTACGTTCACTTTACTTCGGCCGGATACCGTCGCCTGGCCGCCGTGTTGTTTGCGGATATTCTGCAGCAGTACCAAGCCTACCGGAAGACGCGCCTGGAGATCGCAGCGGACCCCACCTCCCATGGACAAGCGAACTAAGATCGTTGCCATCATCCGGCGCCTCGCCGGGAAGCCCATCGACCCGGCGCCCGACGAATCGCTCTTCGAGTCCGGCCTGCTGGATTCGTTCACCCTCAGCGACTTGGTGACGGCATTGGAGTCGGAGTTTGCCATTCGGATCCCGGACTCCGACCTGACGCCGCGGAAATTCGATTCCATCGAGCGCATTGAGGCTTACGTCGAAAGCCGGGCCTGACGATGGCGTACCTTCGCGCTTTCGGCTGCCACCTGCCTTCCCGGGTAGTGGACAACGCCGAGTTGGCCCCACTGGTGGGAGTCGATCCGGCGTGGATCCTGCAGGCCACCGGCATCCGGGAGCGGCGGTTCGCGGCGCCGGAGGAATCCGTCGCGACCCTGGGCGCCATGGCAGCCAAAGACTGTCTGGCATCGGCCGGGGTCAGCGCGGCCGAGGTGGGCCTGATCCTGGTCTCCAGCGGGTCGAGTGAGCGCCGCTTTCCCGGTCCGGCCACGGAGATCGCGGCTACCCTGGCGGGCGCCGGCATCGAACCCGGAACGCCGGCGATCGATCTGCCGCTGGCCAGTGCAGGTTCGCTGTTCGGGCTGGCACTGGCAACCAGTCTCTGCCGCGACTACCGCAACGTGCTGGTGATCGGGACGGAGATCATGTCGCGCGTGGTTCGCATGGACCCAACTGGCCGCGACACCGCAATCCTGTTTGGCGACGGCGCGGGCGCCTGCCTGGTCAGCGCCGAAACGGGCTTTGCCCGAATCGTCGATTCGGTGATCCGGAGCGATGGCGAATTCGCGGCAGCCCTCCGCCTCGGTCTCGATTCGCCGCTCCACATGGAAGGCCGCACCATCATCCTGCAGGCATCGCGAAAGCTGCCGCGCGCGATCCTCGAAGTGCTGGACCGTAACCGCATGAAGGCTGGGGAGATTGGCACGTTCCTGATGCACCAGGCCAATTTGAACCTGATCACCCGCGTGGCGCAGGCTCTGGGCGTCCCCCAGTCCAGATTCTTCTCGAACGTCGAACGCTACGGCAACACCTCCTCCGCGTCGCTCCTGATTGCCGCCGCCGAGTGGTGGCGGGAATCGGGACAGCGAGTGGAGGCCCCGATGGTCCTGGCGGCCTTCGGCGCGGGGCTGAACTGGGGAGCCCTGCTGGCCGCGCCTTATACTGAATGAATGGAAAGACCACTGAACATATTGGGGATTGCGGGGAGTTTGCGAAAGACCTCTTATAACCGCGGATTGCTGCGCGCTGCGCAGCAACTGGCTCCGGACGGGGTTAGCGTCGAGAGCTTCGACCTTGATGGCATTCCGCTCTATAACCAGGATGACGACGGCAGTCCGCCGGCGCGCGTGACGGAGTTCAAGGCCCGCGTCCGGGCGGCAGACGCGATCCTGTTCGTCACGCCCGAGTACAACTACTCCATTCCAGGGGTGCTGAAGAACGCCATCGATTGGGCTTCGCGGCCGTATGGCGACAGTGCCTGGGAGGGGAAACCGGTGGCCGTGATGGGCGCCTCAGGCGGGCTGCAGGGAACCTCTCGCGCTCAGTATCACCTGCGGCAATGCTTCGTGTTTCTGAATATGTACCCGGTGAACAAACCGGAGGTGATGATCGCAGGCGCTTCGCAGAAATTCGATGCCGAGGGTAATCTCACGGACGAGAAGGCCAAGGAAATGGTGGGACGCCTTGTGTTGGCATTAGCCGATTGGACCCGAAAGCTGAAGTGAGTGCGTCTGGTGGGTTCTAGTGGGTGGTGGGACAGGCGGTTTCGCCTGTCTAAGCCGGCGAACACCGGCCAGCACGGGCTGAAGGGGGCGAGAGCATCCCCGAGTCTGGTGCATCGCCACAGGCTTGAGGGTGGCGGAATCCGAATGCGCCGCCTGCGCGGCGCATCGTTTTGAAATGAGCTTAGACCGGGGCCTTCGTCTTTTTGACCTTCGCGGGTACGATCGCTTCTTTGGCAGCCTTGGCTATGCGGAACTTCACGACTTTCTTAGCAGAAATCTTGATCGCTTCGCCGGTGGCGGGGTTGCGTCCCATTCTGGCCTTTCGCTCGACCCGGACCAGTCTGCCGATTCCGGGCAACACGAATACGCCATTCTTCTTGACCTCACTGATGGCAGTCTCAGAGAGGGCTGCCAGCAGTGCCTGCGACACCTTCTTGGTAACTTCGCACTTCTCTGCCAGCGTTTGAACGATTTGCGATTGCGTCATCATGGTTCTCCCATTCGGCATAGTGCCGATGAGATGATGGTACGCGAAAACCAAAACATTTCAAAGGGAAAATGTTAGGACTTCGGCGAAAGACCCGCATTGCAGTGCCGAAACCGGGAGAGCGGGAGTTTACCAAGGTGGCTGTAGCGCCTGCGGTCCTGCCGCCGGCAACGATCGCCGGCGGCAAGACCGCCGGCGCTACAGTCTTCGTCAGAAGTACAGTTTCAACCCCAAAACCACCCGTCGGGCCGGCGCGGAAGCGATGTACTGGCCAAACTCCTGGTTGACCTGCTTCCCCGTGGAATCGAACCGGGCACTGGCGTCGACGCTCGTGAACTGCGCATGGTTCAGGGTGTTGTAGGTTTCCAGGCGGAATTGAAGGCGGCGGGTCTCGTTGGCACCCAGCTTGAAGTTCTTGAACAACGACATGTCCAGGTTTTCCACGCCCGGCCCAACCAACGGGTACTTCGACGCATTGCCGATCCCCAGTTCCGCCTTCGCCGGTGCGCTCTCGCACCCGGTATTGAACGAGCGGACAAACGACCGGTCTCCGCCCGGCAGATTGGGGTTGCATGTGAGGTCCACCCGGCTGTCGAGGCCGATCCCGCTCCCGCCGGTCACGTCGGTGGCCGTCACAAAAGAATACGCGATCGCGGTGGGTGGCCCGCTGATGAAGGAAGCAATCCCCGTGAATTCCCAGCCATTGAGCGCGGTGCGCGTGAACTTGTTGTCCCAGTACCGGCTGAAGGAAGGCAGCACGTATACATAGCCGATGTCGAGCGCCTGCCGCCTGTCGAACACGGCCGGACCATAGTTGCGCGAATCGTAGTTCAAGACCGGGTTCACCGCGGAGGATGATGTATCCGCGATGTTTAACGCCTTGGACCAGGTGTAGGACAAGTTGAACGTAAGCCTGGAAGAGAATCGCCTGCTGACGTGGACTTGCAGGGCGTTGTAGTTGGAGTTGCTCGCGAATTCCATGTACGAGATGTCGCCGAATCCGGCGACGGGCCGCAGGAAGTTCGCGGGCAACGGCTTGTTGCCGGAGACCGTGGGGTCGATGCTCGCCGGCAGGAAATTGGTTCCGTAGGTATTGGCGTTCAAGTCCCGGACCTGCATGCCGTGGCGGGCGACGTCGCCAACGTATGCAATCTCCAAGGCAGTGTTGAATCCGACGTTCTGCTGGAGGCCGAAACTCCAGCTATAAACGGCCGGCGGCCTGTAATCGTTCTGGATGCCGAAGACGTTGTTCGGGCTCAGGCTCAACGGCGTCGAGAGAAGGCTGGCGATGGTCGTATAGTTTGCCGTCGGTGTGTTCACTAACGGAGGCGACTGGACAAGCTGGGTGATCTGGTTTTGGGGAAACCGATCGTAGAAAATGCCAAAGCCGCTCCGCACGGCGGTGCGGCCGTTGCCGAAAACGTCCCAGGCAAAGCCGATCCGCGGCGCGAGTTGAATGGGCGGGTTCTGGAGCACCCTTTCGTTGTAAAGCTTCATTCCCTGGTTGGGGGTTCCGGCGGCCGTGGAAAAGCTGCCGATCTTTACGGCGGGTACGATCTGGCCGGTCAAGGGGTCGCGGCCTACGCGTTTGCCATTCGAGGGGTCGATATACGGCTGGATGAGTGGCGGCTGTCGGCTAGCCTGGTACGTCGACGGATCGAACGCCGCGAGCTGGTTGCCGGCGCTGCTGGTGGGATGTAACCAGTAAAACCGCACGCCCGCATCCAGGGTGAAGCGCTTCGCCAGTCTCCAACTGTCCTCGGCATACCACTCCACGCTGGTATCTCGTCCGTGCGCCGCGGGATGCGCGGTGGACTCGGTATAGCTATCCACGCTCCCGACCAGGGCGTTGGAGAAGGCGTACCCCGTATCCAGCGGATTGTTTGCGTCCCGGTCGAAGGCGAATTGGCCGTTGAAGAAGGTCGAGAGCTGAATGTTCTTGGACGAATAGTCCACGTACGTTCCGAACTTCAAATTGTGCGATCCACGGACCTGCGAGTAGTTATCGGAGATCTCCCAGGTGTCGTTGGCGCCAAAATAGGGAAATCTCTGGTCGAGGTTCAACTGGGGCGCGTCGGGCACTCCTCCGAAGGTCGTATTGGGTACTACATTGAGAGGATTCGACCCGGGAAAGAACTGGGGAAGGTTCAGATGCAGGGCAGCGCGCGAGTTGGCTGCGAGCGCAGTCTGGGACAGCGGGCCCGCAGTCGCATACCCCCGGTTCACCCCAAAGGTCAGCTCGTTTACGCGAGTGGGACCGAACGTGTGGATCAACGTGCTGACCAGGCCTTCGCTCGAAATGTTGTAGTCGATGGGCAACTGTGGCCATGCCGGCGACGACAGAACCCAACCGAAGCCGCCCTCCTTGTCTTCGTGGTCCTTGATTCCGCGTGCGTAGAACTGATTCTTCGGAGAGAGATTCCAATCCAGCCGGAGCACCTGATCGTTGCGCGGCTGGTCGATGGTATTTTGCACGGCATAGTTATAGGTGTGCGTCGGATCGGCCGCATTGGGTTGTGGGAAGAGATTCAACAACGCCTGCCCGTTCGGGTCAATGCGATTGGCCGGCACGATGTTGCCCGGAAAGGGAACGCCGTTGGACGGGTCCTTAATCACGATCAGTTGCCCGTTCTGATCGACGCTCTGAGAGAAATTACCCTGGCGCTCGAGCGCCGTGGGGAACGTCTGATAGGAGATGGCCGTGGGATAGGCTCTCCGTAGAAACTCTTCCGACCAGAAAAAGAACAGCTTATCGCGGTGTTGGTTGAAGTTGGTTCCGGGCACGAGCACGGGACCGCCGGCGAAGTAGCCGGGATAGTTATAACGGTAGCGGGGGCGCGGAATTCCTTTGAGGTTATTGAAGAATTCATCCGCGTTCAGATCCTCATTGCGGAAGTAATAATAGGCTCCACCGTGAAAGTCACGGGTGCCGCTTTTCGTGACCGTAGTGATGGTCCCTCCGGAACTCCGCCCGTATTCCGCCTGGTAGTTGGTCAGCAGCACCTTCACTTCGGCCACGGCATCGATACTCGGCTCGAAATACGGGCCGGTCCCTCCGCCCGTATCCATGGTCGAAATACCGTCCAGCGTCAGATTCAGCGAACCCTGCCGCGTTCCGTTGAAATACAGGCCTTGCAGGGTGTTGAGGCCGGGAGCTTCGCGGCTGGTGCTGGCGGTGTCCACGATTCCCGGCAACAGTTGCAGCATGCCCAGGTAGTCGCGGCCCTTCAACGCCAGCTCCGTCAACTGATGCGAGTCCAACAGCGCCGAACGCTCGGCACTCTCGGTTTGCAAAGGAGCCAGGTTTGCCTCCACCGACACCACCTCGCTGATCTTTCCGAGCGCCAGGGCGATGGGGTCCAGCACTAAGCGCTCGTTGGCCGACAGGACAATGCCTTTTTGCTCGAACCTGCTGAAGCCAGGCGATTCAACCAAGAGGGTGAAGCCGCCCGGAAGCACTTCCGTGAAAACAAAGTCTCCGATTTGGTTCGTCGGCACCTGGCGGTTCTGGCGCGTGAGGGTATTAGTGAGCGCCACTCCGGCTCCCACTACCGCCTTTCCGGTGGAATCGCGAACGCTGCCCGATATCTGCCCGGTGAGTCCCTGCCCCGGCAAAGTTGTTACAAAGAAGACACAGAACAGCAGCCAGACCAGGAGAGACTGGCCCGTGGGTTGGGAAGCCATTCGGCCCCACGAAGATATGAAACTGAATTCCCGCGACAAATCTCCCTCCCGCCTTGATGCCTTTTCGTGCAATTCTAACATCAAGTTCTTGGATATCGAGCCATTTTCGTTCATTATTTCGATCCTGTACTTCAAGTTGGAGTGGACGCCGGATGCAACACAAGTGCGGTCCAGCGACCAACCGGCGTCAGACGACGACAACGTGCCTTCCCTCTCCGCTGCGTTACAGGAGCAACTCGGGCTCAAACTGCTGTCCCAAAATGGCCCGGTCGAGATTATCGCCATCGACCGTGCGGAGAAGCCATCCGAGAATTGAGATGGGGCGTGAGGCAGGTCAGCTACCTGCCCTCGACAGGCCGGGAGGCCTGTCCCACAGGCGCTACAATGGCTCCAGGCGGGCGCAAGGCAGGAGTTCCATCATTCCAAAGAACACAATCGATGCCACCCAGGAGCCGTCGCCGTTCCGAGGCATCTCGCGCAACGTTTATCTCTTATCGCTGGTCAGCCTGTTTACGGACCTGTCGAGCGAGATGATCTACCCTCTGGTTCCGCTGTTTCTCTCCACCATCCTCGGCGCGCCCGTGGCCGTGATCGGAGCGATCGAGGGCATCGCCGAGACTACCGCGAGTCTTTTGAAGTGGGTCTCGGGAGGGCTCTCCGACCGTTTGGGAACGAGAAAGCCATTTGTGCTGGCGGGGTATGGGTTAGCGGCTGTTTCCAAGCCGCTGTTGGCGCTAGCGTTCGCCTGGCCCATGGTTCTCGGGGCCCGCGTGTTGGACCGGTTTGGCAAGGGAGTGCGAGGCAGCGCCCGCGACGCCCTCCTGGCCGACTCCACGACGCCCGAAGTACGCGGCAGGGCCTACGGGTTTCACCGGAGCGGGGACAGCATCGGGGCCGTCTTTGGACCGTTGGTAGCGGTTGCCATTCTGGCTTACTTCCACAATAGTTTCCGCACGGCGTTTCTGATTGCATTCGTGCCCGGGGTTCTGAGTACGCTGCTCATTTTGCCGGTTCACGAACCCGCCCGCGAGCGAAAACCGGGGCCGCTGTTCCAGTGGAAACAGTCGGGAACGTCGAGCCCGGGATTGCGCGGGTTCCTGCTCGCGACCTTCGTCTTCGGGATCGGGAATTCTTCGGACATGTTTCTGATCCTGCGCGCCAACCAACTGGGCGCCAGCAACATCACGGCTGTGCTGATGTTCGCGTGCTGCAACGTTCTAAATGTGCTGTCCTCCTATCCGGCCGGCATCGTCTCCGACCGGTTGGGACGCAAGCGGGTGCTCATCACCGGCTTCCTTCTGTTTGCCGGGGTCTATTTGGGCTTCGGGCTGGCCGGCGACTTGCGAACCGTGTGGGTCCTGTTTGCCGCATACGGCGTGTATCAAGGGCTAACCGACGGAATTGGCAAGGCGCTCATCGTCGACCTGGTGCCTGCATCGGAGCGGGGAGCGGCGCTGGGGCTGCAAGCCACCGTTTTGGGCCTGTGTACACTTCCCGCCAGCCTCATCGCGGGATTCCTTTGGCAATACGCGGGTCCTGCGGCGGCGTTCCTCTTCGGCGCCGGTGCGGCACTGACGGCGACGGTTGTGATGGCGGTGTTTCCCGCCGGGAAACGTCCGGCTACGGCCGTGTAACCAAGTCACCGCCCCCCGGAGACTGTGGCCGACTTACCCACGGAGTTCGTCAGCGTCACCGCGACCGTGCCGATGACGCTGGGATCGCCGCTGAATGCGAACGGCACGGTCAGCGACGTCGTGCCGCCGTTCGACACTCCGGCGGCGCTCGCAAACCATGCGGCTGCCTCCGTGGCGAAGGAAACAGTGCAACTCGGCGTGCAGCCGTTCATCTGCGTACCGGGAGCGGCGGTGAAGACGAATGCCCCGCTCGAGAGGTCGCGCGTCGTCGAACTGGCGTCCAGGAACACCTGAAAGCCGGAAGCCGTCACATTCGCGATCTTCACCGAGCCGGGTACGACGATCGGCGCCATCGCCGGCACGGTGATCTTGACGCTGGGTGGCTGGCCGGGGACGGGCAGGATTTGAGCGGTACCGGTCAACATCAAGGGGCCGAGAGTGCCGATGATGTCGCCGGCGACGCTCCCGAGTTGGATCGAAGGTATCGGTGGATTCGGTGTAGTGGCGTTGGCCGGAATGGCGATCGGGAACGTCGTGCCTCCGCTTGAGAACTGCACGGGGTTGTAGCCGACCGGCAGGCCTGGAGCATTGGGGGCAAACGCCAGTGTAAGAGTCCCGGTCAGTGCGAAGGGATATGGTTGCGCCAGCGAAAGCTGCGGCGCCGGCTGGTCCGCCGGAGTGGCCGGCTGGGGAGCCGTAATGGTAATCACGGGCAGCGGATTCACGGTCAAGGTGAGAGGCGCTTGGGTTGACTGAGAGACACTGTCCTGCACCCGCACGGTCAGTTGGTAGTTGCCAGCCGTAGTCGGCGTCCCGGAGACAACCGCCGTATCCCCCGAGCTTGTCAGCGCCAAGTCGGGCAAAGTGTTGGAAGGCAGGGTCCACTGGTATGGGGGCGTCCCGCCCGTGGCCTTGAAAGTCTGCGACCAGGCGACGCTCACGAAGGTCGCCACCGGAGTGGTCGGGGAGGCGATCTGAAGCGGACTCCCCGAAGCCACGGTTTCGACGAACGAGTTCGATATGCCGGCGCCATTCCGTGAATCTCCGCTATAGGAGGCGGAAAGCGCGTGTTTGCCCGCCCCCAGTGTGGAGGTCGTAAAGACCGCGGTCCCTCCCGCGAGAGTGACGGTGCCCAAGACAGTCTGGCTATCCAGGAAGGCAATGCTTCCGGTTGCGCTGGAAGGGGTCACGGTAGCGGTGAGAGTCACCGCCTGGCCTGGCGAGGAGGAAGTGGACGAGACCGACAGCACGATAGTGCTGGTCTGCTTGCTTACGGTTTCGGTGACGGGATTCGAGGTGCTGGCTCCGTTCTTGAAATCGCCGCTATAGGAGGCCGTCAGCAAGTGGCTGCCAGTCGCCAGCGTGGACGTTGTGGAGGTCGCGGTACCAGCGCTCACGGCCACGGTTCCCACGATTGCGGAGCCGTCCTGGAAGGTCACGCTTCCGCTGGCCGATGGGGGAGTCACTGTGGCGGTCAGGGTCACGGCCTGACCGAAGGTGGAGGAGGCCGGTGTGACGGAGAGGGTCGTGGTGGTGGTCGAAACGCCAACGGTTTCGGTAACGGGATTCGACGTGCCGGCTCCGTTTTTGGCATCGCCGCCGTAGGAGGCAGTCAGCAAGTGGCTGCCGGTCGCCAGCGTGGAAGTTGTGAAGGCTGCGGTGCCGGCGTTGAGGGCTGTGGTTCCCAGGATCGTGGAGCCGTCCTGGAAGGTCACGCTTCCGGTGGCTGAGGCGGGACTCACGGTCGCGGTCAAGGTGACGGTCTGGCCTGAGGTGGAAGAGGCCGGCGTAACGGAGAGCGTCGTGGTGGTGGTCGAAAGACCAACGGTCTCGGTAACTGGATTCGACGTGCCGGCTCCGTTCCTGGCATCGCCGCCGTAGGAGGCCGTCAGCACATGGCTGCCAGTCGCGAGCGTGGAAGTTGTGAAGGTTGCGGTGCCGGCGCTCAAAGCGCCGGTTCCGAGGGTGGTTGAGCCCTCCAGGAACGTCACCGTTCCGGTGGCGGAAGAGGGGGTGACGGTGGCGGTCAGGGTGACCGATTGGGCCGGAGCCGAGGGGTTCGGCGTCGCCGAGAGTGTCGTCGTGGAAGTCTGGAGCAAGGCCACGATTCGCCATGCGAACGTGCCGGGGATCCGCGAAACGGGAATGATTCCACCAGGGAACGGCGTGCCGCCGGCCTGTGGATCGACCAGAAGTCCGGCAAACGGGCTAAAGTTTCCGGTCCGTTCCGTCGCGGTAGGGACATAGGCGGTCACCGCGATGCCGGGGGCCAGGACGACCGTGCCGCAGAACTGCTGATTCGGGCCAACCGGCAACGGAAGGCCCTGGTAAGTGCTGAAATTCGTCGTACTCATGGCGCCGACCACCACCAGGTCGCCGGCAGCATTGGGCTGCGAAACGTTGGCGGCCGAACTGAACGGAACGAAGCCAACGGGGAACGCAGCGCAGGCCGGCGCCGGCCCAACGGTTTCGAAGACGGAACTCGATACGCTGGCGGGGTCGTTGGCATCACCACTGTAGGACGCGGTCAAGGTGTGGCTGCCCGCGGTCAGAGTGGATATGAAGAAGGTTGCGGTCCCGTTGGCGAGTGTTGCGGCGCCGAGGGTGGTTTGGCCGTCCTTGAAGGCCACCGTCCCCGTCGCGGCGACAGGTGTTACGGTCGCGGTGAGAACAACGCTCTGGCCCGCGGAGGAAGAAGCGGGTGCGACTGCCAGAGTGGTCGTGGTCGTGGCCGCCGCCGCGGGATTCACAGTTTCCGTTACCAGGGCCGACTTGTTTGCTGCATTGTTGCTGTCCCCGCTGTAAGAAGCCTGCAGCGAGTGAGCGCCCACCTTTAAGGTAGACGTGGCGATAGTGGCGCTTCCGCCGCTAAGGGTAGCGGGACCCAGGGTACTCCCGGTGGAACTGTCGAGGACGGACACTGTTCCCGTCGCGCTCGAAGGACTGACGGCCAACGTGAGGGTCACCGTCTGGCCGAAGGCGGCGGGATTCGGGAGGGCCGACAAGGTCACCGTGACAGTCGGCGGACTCACGACCTCGGTGACTGTCGTGGACGTGCTCGCGCTGTAGGCGATATTCCCGTTGTATAACACCGTCAGCGAATGACTGCCAGCCGTGAGGGTCGAGGTTGTGACGGTGGCGCTCCCATTACTGAGCGTGACTATGCCAATGGTGGCGGTTCCGTCCTTGAATGTCACGGCGCCGGTGGCGCTAATCGGAGTCACTGTCGCGGTCAGGGTCACTGGTTGCCCGCCAGCCGCAGGGTTCGGTGTGGTGGAGAGGCTGGTGGTAGTCGGACTGGTTGCCCCGTTGATCACCTCGGTGGCCGACGATGAGGTAATGGCCCCATAGGTGCTATCGCCACTGTACGATGCAGTCAGCGTGTGGCTGCCGCTAGCCAAAGCGGCAGTGCTGAAGCTCGCGGTCCCGTTGGCAAGTGTTGCCGTGTTGAGTGTCGTAGTGCCGTCTTTGAAAGTCACGGTACCGGTGGCGCTCGCCGGGGTGACGGTGGCGGTCAGGGTGACAATCTGCCCGGCGGCCGCGGAGCTTGGCGTCACAAGCAAGCCGATCGCCGCCGGATTCGTGGCTGGATTGATCACCTCGGCGACCGTCGCGGACGTGCTGGCGCTGTTGTTGGAATCGCCACTGTACGATGCCGTCAGCGTATGGCTGCCTAGAGCAAGGCTGGAGGTTACGAGTGCCGCGGCTCCGTTGGACATCGCGACGGTACCGAGGGTGACGGCGCCGTCCTTGAACGCGATGGCGCCGGTGGCGCTGGTGGGGATCACGACGGCACTGAGAGTAACCTGCTGTCCCGCGCTCGCAGGATTTGGGAGGGCAGCCATGCCGGTAGTCGTCGTGGCCTTCCCGCCGGTGGCTACCGTCAGCGCGACAGTCGCGGAGGTGCTCCCGTTGAAGGCGCTGTCCCCGTTGTATTGGGCGGTCAGGGAGTGGCTGCCGGCCGCAAGGATCGCGGTGGAGAGGGAGGCGATCCCAGTGGTCAGACTTACGGTTCCAATTGCGGCATTGCTGTCGTTGAAGGTGACGGTTCCAGTGGCGCTGGAAGGGGTCACGGTGGCGGTCAGGGTTACGGTTTGGCCGAAGGTTGCGGAAGCCTGGGAAGGCGAGAGGACGGTGGTCGACGTGGCCTTGGCCGTTCCAGCCTGAGTGACCGAGTAGGATTGGCCCGCGATCGTCAGCGTGGCGCCGCGGGCTGCGCCGGCCGGGTTCGCGAGCACGTTGAACTGGACGGCGCCATTCCCCGTACCGCTGCTTCCCGCCGTGATCGCGACCCAGTTCACCGGGCTGGAGGCGGCCCAGGCGCACGTCGAACCGCCGGATGCCGTGACTGTCACACTGCCGCTGGATGCCCCGACCGGATACGAAGTATTGCCGGACAAGGTGTAGGTGCAACCGGTCTGACAAGCCGTGATGGAGAGGAGATTGGCCGGCGACGAGGTATCGGCAAATCGGACCACCGGCAAGGAACTGGAAGCCGCCGATCCCGCATTCGCAGAGAATGTGGGCGCAAGGCTGAGATTGACTGTGGCGGTGCCCAGCGGAGGGCCGTTAGACGTGAACTGCTGCCATACGCCGAATTGGAAAGTGCCGAAGGCGTTCGGGCTGCTGTTGATCACTTCCCACACCGCCGTGGCGGAGCCGTTCACAACCAGGAGTTCGGCCAGGCCCGTGGCACTGCCGTTCACAAACGTTGTGGGAATGGTAGTGGGCGCGATGCCGTTGGCATCCACAGCGGACTCACTCTGAACAAGCGCGGCGTATGACGATGTGCCGACGCCCGACGGGGCCGGTGTGCTGGCGGAAGAGGTGTCGGTGGCCAGGTTCGTTACCGAGACAAAGATGCGAACGCCGGCCGGAACGTTGTTGAACGAAGCCTTCAGGCGGGTGCCATAGTCGGCCAGCCCGGCGACCGCGCCGCCACTGGCTGCGGCCGGGAAGACGAAGGCCGACTCTGAGTTGTAGATGGAACCAGGAAGGTTTTGTACGGGGGCGCCGGATTGGCCAGTATAGGCGGACGTCGGGGCAACCCGCGTCACAAATGCCGTACCGAAGTTCTCGGAGAACTGCAGCATCGCAGCCGGCACCGGGTTGGCGCTGCCGGTGCACTGGGTGAAGGCGGCGCCACCGCCCGCAAGGGCGCTCGAGTTCGTGGCATCCCGGACACTGGTGGTCAGGCCGGGTTGGACAGAACCAGCGGTCAGGACCGGGTTGATCACATTCACAGTCACCGGGCCGCTGGCCGTCACCGTAGCCGTCAGCGTCGGGAAGCCCATATTTCCTGCCGGAAGGCCGGGCGCGTTCGCGCGAACGTTGGTGATGCGGATGCCGCGCGGGTATCCCGCCGAAGGGGCCAGGATCGGAACACCATGAAAGGTGACCTGGTTAGCGTTCACGACCCCTTGGAACACGTTTGCCCCCGGGGTGACAGTGCCAGAGGAGGAATTGGCAGCCACCTGAATCGTGCCGCCATTTACCACGCGGGCATACTCCACGCATCCACCCGCAACGGCGCCAAGTGGCGTCGAACAGAGGATCTGCGGCGCCGCCGGCCCGAAGCCCGGCACAACGGGTGGCTGGCTGCTGCCGGGTTCGTCGAGGAGCAGCAACGCCTCCGATGCGGTCGTGCCGCCGGTGGTGCCCAATAAACGACTGGTCACGTTGGTGTTGAGGCTGAGCGTGATGTCGGCCGTGGAGATGGCCGAACCGGTAGCCTGCGCAGTGCCGCCCGTACAGCTCAACACGACGTCGCCGATCAATTCCGTCATGCCCTCGAACCGTATGGATCGGGGCGACACTCCGGCTGCGCATATCACCGGCTGTGCTGACATAAGGGCTGGGATAGCGAGGCCAACAGCCATCAAAAGAGCGACTTGTGGGATTCGCATCACTCGACGCTCTCCGTCAGCCGGTTCGCGGCGGGTACGAACACTACGCGCAGCGTGTCGCCGTCGCGGTAGAAGATCCAGGCGGGCTGGTGCGGCCTGGCGGAAATCAGAAACGTGTCGCGGTTGCGCAGCGGATCGAGGGTGACCGGCACTGCGGCGGAGTCAAAGGACTGGATCTCGCCCGAAGCCAGATCCATCCATGACACGGCTTTCGTTCCCGGCTGCGTCACGAAGATGGTTCCGCCGTCCCAGGAGGGGTACAGCTTTCCAGGGCCCTTCAGCCCCGAAGCCAGCAGGTGCTCGACCGGCGCAGACGAGACATTCCGCAAAAGGTGAATAGACCCAGTGCCACCATCCCAAACCACGGCGTCCGTGCCATTGCGGAAGATCGCGACCGACACAATCTCCCGAGCCGGCATCAGCAGTTGGGCCGCTCCATCCCGCGGAACCAGGTAGACCGCCCGCCCGGATGCGATCAGCACAGTCCGACCGTCATCGCTTACCGCACCGGTTCGGGGCCGCTCCGGGAGAGTCGTGGTGTCCAAATCCAAGGCAACTCGGGGCGTGTCCGGGAGGCCGCTGAGGACCTGCAAGTGGCTGGAGGATGAGGAAAACAGAATCGCCGACGCGGCTGCCGGGCTGAATGCCACCCAATCGGCCGCCGCCATGACCCCATCGACGGCTACTACGCGATCTACGGCGCCGCCACTGAGGTATAGAATCCCGAGGCCGGAATCGGCGCGCTCCACGAGGGCGAAGTCCTGCCCAGGGGCCAGGTGGATTCGGGTCACTCCCTGGGGCAAGGGAAGTGGGTCGCTGAACTGGAACGAGCCGGGTACCCCAAAGATCGCCCGCAACACCGGCCCGGACGATTCCACTATGTAGCCGGCCACCGGCCCGGTGATGGTGGCCGCGCCGGACAGCGATCCCGCCATGGCTGCCAAAAGCCAGCACCAGCCAAACGCACTTCTTGACATCTCATTCCTCATATCTATGTGCTGAGGCGCTCCCAAACATCTCAAAAAGATA
>OCZU010001371.1_pt1 | contig 16140 bp, 14 predicted proteins | sample 1539001 | NCBI WGS metagenome assembly OCZU01 (sample SAMEA3539306, study PRJEB22396) | soil metagenome | biome: tundra; feature: field; material: soil | place: USA | collected 2010-05 | depth 0.15 m | reverse complement strand
GGTCGGCCATCAGATTGTCAGCAGCGTGCAGTTTCCCTGGCCGAAGATTCACGAGTCAGTGCGCTGGCATCATGAGCGCAGCGACGGCTCCGGCTATCCCGACGCTCTGGGCGGCGACGATCTGCCCATGCCGGTGCGCATCATGGCGCTGGCCGACACTTTCGACGCCATGACCAGCACGCGTCCCTATCGCGAATCGCTTTCCCTGGGCAGCGCGCTGAGCGATCTGGTGCGCATGAGTCCGCAAAAATACGATCCCAATGTGGTGCAGGCGTTGCTGATCCAGGTGCGGCGCGACGCCGTGGGCAGCAATCGAACGCCACTCCTGGCGGACCATATGGCCGTGAACATTGCCCCCACCGATGTCGACCACCTGGCGGCGACGCTGCAGCACAAGGTTTCCCGGGGCAAAATGTATTTGACCTAATTTCAGCTTCTAGCTGCTAGCTTCTAGCTCCTGCCACTCCCGCCCACCCCAGTAATCACGGCAGCAACCTTTTCTGTCCTTCCGGGTTGATAATTAGGAGAGATTGTCGTTTTTCCCTGGGGAATCCTCATGCGCGTGACCCGCACAAAGTTCGCCGTTTTCTTTCTTTGTTTCAGCCTGGCGTGCGCGGTTCCGCAAGTACTGGCTCGAAAGAAGGACAAGGACAAGGCGGCCTCCACACCGTGCGATCAGAGGCGAGCGCTGCACGCGCTCAATCGCCTGACCTTCGGGCCGCGCCCCGGGGAGGTGCAGCAAGTCATGGCCATGGGCGTCGACCGTTGGATTGAACTGCAACTGCATCCCGAAAAGATCGACGACAGCGCCCTGGCTTCTCGCCTGGAACCACTGCGCACCCTGCGCATGAGCACGAAAGAGATTGCGGAAGACTTCCCGGATCCGCAAGAGATCAATCAAGTGATGAACGGCAAAAGGTCCATGCCGACCGACCCAGCACGGCGCGCGGTGTTCGAGGTACAACTCGCCCGCCTCCAGGATCGTAAAGACAAAGATGCGGCTGCGAAGAATGCGGTCGCTGCGGCGCCAGAGCCAGCCCGTGGCGCAGCCGCGGCCGGAGCCGCGATTTCGGAGCGCGCAGCGTCAGACGCCAACCCGCCCGCAGACAATCCCACGATGAATGCCGCGATGAGCGATGCGAACGGCACAATGACCTCGGGGGCCATGAACTCGGGCACGGGCAGTGACGCTGCCGCAAACGCAAATGCAAAGAGCGCTCCGGAGAACGGCAACACGATGGCGGCCACCGCGCCCCCAGCGAAGCTGACACCTGAGGAACAAGAGCAAGCGCGCCGCCACGAGCAGCAACTCTACGCCGACCTCGACGTGCAGCAATTGCCGAACCTTCCTCCGGACCAGCGCTTCAAGAAAGTTCTGGCCATGCCGGTCGAGGAGCAAGTCCAGTTTGCCGACTCCCTGCGCGGAGGCAAAGGACAGGAGTTTCTCGAAGGCCTGGCTCCGAAGCAAAAGGAAGTCCTGCTCGCCATGAACAACCCGGGGAACGTGATCACGGGCGAACTGATGCAGGCGAAACTTCTGCGCGCCATCTACAGCCAGCGCCAGTTTGAAGAGGTGATGACCGACTTCTGGATCAATCACTTCAACGTGTTCGTGGACAAAGGGCTCGACCGCATGATGGTGACCAGCTACGAGCGAGATGTGATCCGTCCGCGTGCGCTGGGCAAGTTCGAGGATTTGCTGGTGGCCACAGCGAAGAGTCCGGCGATGTTGTTCTACCTGGACAACTGGCTGAGCGTGGGGCCAAACTCGGCGCAGGCTCTGGGCATTCCGGCGCATCCGAATGGACCGTACGCGCGCGGCTTTCCTCCGCGACCGCAGCGGCCAAATCCGGGCAAGCGCCCCAGCGGCCTCAACGAAAATTACGGCCGCGAATTACTGGAGCTCCACACGTTGAGCGTGAATGGCGGCTACTCGCAGCGCGATGTCACCGAAGTTGCGAAAGTCTTCACGGGATGGACCATCGACAAGCCGGCCGAGGGCGGAGGATTCAAGTTCGATCCGCGCATGCATGAACCCGGGCCCAAGTTTGTTCTCGGACACCGTATCAAGCCCAAGGGTGAAGGCGAGGGACTGGAAGTGCTGCACCGGCTGGCCACGAGTCCGCAGACGGCGCACTTCGTTTCGCTGAAGCTGGCGGAGCGCTTCGTCTCCGACGATCCGCCTCCGGCTTTGGTGGATCGCATGGCGAAAACGTTCCTGAAGAAAAAGGGCGACATCCGCGAGGTGCTGAACACGCTGTTCCATTCGCCCGAATTTTGGGAGGACGGAGCCTACCGCGCCAAAGTAAAAACGCCTCTGGAATTTGTAGCTTCCGCGGTGCGGGCCACGAGCGCTGAGGTCGACGATGCGTTCCCCCTGGCGCAGCGGCTCAACAACATGGGCATGCCGCTTTACGGCGCAGCGCCGCCCACGGGATATTCCATGAAGGCGGAAACCTGGGTGAGTTCGTCGGCGTTGCTCAACCGCATGAATTTTGTGTTAGCCTTGACCAGCGGCAGGATCAAAGGCGTGAAGGTGGATGCGGGACGACTGGCGGGGAGCAGCCCGCTGCCGCCGGATCCGAACGCGACACTTTCGACGCTGGAGGCGAGTTTGATCGTCGGCGGTGTATCGCAGCAGACGCACGACTCGATCGTGGCCCAGATCGAAGCGGCAGGAAAAAACGGAACGCCGCAGAAGCAAGGCAACAAGGCCGGTCCGCGCAAGCCCGAGGACGGACCTCATCCTCCGGACGTGAACACGATCGCCGGTTTGCTGTTGGGTTCGCCGGAGTTTCAGAGACGATAGCCTTTAGCCATTAGCTTTTGGCTCTTAGCTTGAATCCCATGATTCCGGCATTAGAGGCAGATTTCATAATACAGGTTTAGCTAAGAGCTAAAAGCTAAGAGCTTAGGAGCTGTTTTGTATGTCCATCACTCGTCGAGTTTTTCTTCGCAACAGCGCGCTCGCCGTGGTCGGCACGGCGGCGGTGCCAAGCTTTCTCGCTCGCGCCGCCATGGGCGCGGCTGAGCCGGGTTCGCGCACCAAACGCCTGGTCGTGATCTTTCAACGTGGCGCGGCCGACGGCTTAAACATCGTGGTGCCTTACGGTGAGGCGCAGTACTACGCCATGCGGCCCAGCATCAACATTCCGCGCAAGGCAGTGCTCGATCTCAATGGCTTCTTCGGCCTGCATCCTTCGCTCGCGTCCTTCCAGCCGCTGTGGAAGCAGCGTCAACTGGCGATTGTGCACGCCGCCGGATCGCCCGACCCCAGCCGCTCCCACTTCGACGCGCAGGATTTCATGGAGGCCGGCACTCCGGGCGTGAAGGCGACGGAAGATGGATGGCTCAACCGTTCGCTGCGCAACCTGCCGGCTCCGTCGCCAAAAACCGCATTCCAGGCCATCGCCATGGGGCCGTCAATCCCACGCATCTTGAGCGGGCTTGAGCCCGCTATCGCGATGAACAACATCAACGATTTCTCGGTTGGCGGCCGCAATCCGAAAGGTTCGCCGGCCGCGAACGCATTCGAGGCCATGTACGACCACTCCAATGACACCGTGCTTCACGGCACCGGCGAAGAAACGTTCGACGCAGTCAAGATGCTGAGGTCCGCCGACCCATCGAAGTACAAGCCTGCGCCCGGCGCCGATTATCCCAAGGGACGATTCGGCGACAGCCTGCGACAGCTTGCACAACTGATCAAGGCGAATCTCGGCGTGCAGGTGGCCTTTGCCGACATTGGCGGCTGGGACCATCACGTCAACGAAGGCGCAACCGATGGTCAGATTGCGAATGTGCTCCGCGACTTCTCGCAAGCACTCGCCGCCTTCTGGACCGATCTGGGCGATCTTGGGGAAGACACGGTCGTCGTGACCATGTCCGAATTTGGCCGCACCGCGCGCGAAAATGGCAATCGCGGCACTGACCACGGCCACGCCAACGTGATGTTCGTTCTGGGTGGCCCGGTGAAAGGCGGCAAGGTCTACGGACGCTGGCCGGGGCTGGATCAGTCGCAGCTTTACGAAGGCCGAGATCTGGCGCTGACTACGGATTTTCGGCAGGTGCTTGGTGAGGCCGTCGTGCGACACATGGGGAACAAGAATCTGAATGCGGTGTTTCCGGGATACGAGAATCAGCCGGAAAAGTTCCTAAGATTTCTGGGATAGCGGCAGGCTTGATTTCATCGTTCGGGAAGGGCACGGCTTCAAGCCGTGCCGCAACGGCCGCATGATTAGAGCCGGCTTAAGCCGCTGAGGTTGATTCGTCGAATCGCAGCGGTTTCGGGAACAGACGCAAAGCAGAGACCTCAGGGGCTAAAGCCCACGATCTGTGGGCGGTTCTTGCGGCACGACTGGAAGTCGTGCCCTTCCCGAATCGTACTTGCGCACACGACGACTCAGCTCACGCATTTCTCAGATCTCAATCAGCACGTCACCGTTTTCGATCTTCAGCGGATACACGGCAACCTTCGCGCTGGGATTTTGTGACGCCTCGCCGGTCTTTGTGTCCCAGGCCCAGCCATGCCAGGGGCACACAAGCTTGCCGCCTTCGATCATTCCCTGCCCCAGCGGCCCGCCGCGATGCAGGCAGACGTTGTCCATGGCGCGGTAAGAGCCGTTCACGTTGGCAATGCAGATTGTCTTCTGGCCGCAGGGGAATTCTTTGGCTTCGTCGGCGGGCGGGAGTTCGGATTCGGTGGTGAGCTTAACGAACGCAGGCATTATCTTAACCTCGGCCCCGCAGTCTTCTGTCAGTTCTGCTTTGTCTGGCTGTCTTTCGAGGGCTCGGGGATAATCGTCCCCTGCTCGAGCCGTATCAGCCATTTGCCCTTCTGTCGGGTCCACACCGTGGTCAGGCGAAAACGCTGCGGAAATGGCTGGCCCTTGTAGGTCGCATCCACTTCCATCTTGCAGGTCAAATAAGCGGCGCCGCCGTCTGCGCGATCATCACCTGGCGCTTGAAATTTTCCAGCATGTTCGGGTCTAGGCGGACTTCTGTCGGCTTCTTGGCCAGCGTCATGGTATCGATTTTGTCCTGCAGCTTGAGCAGCGCATAGAAAAGATTCTCGGGCCGCGGCGGGCAGCCGGTGACATAAACATCTGTGGGCACGATCTTGTCGACGCCCTGCAACACGGCATACGTATTGAACGGGCCGCCCACCGACGAGCACGCGCCCATCGAGATCACCCACTTCGGGTCGGGCATCTGGTCATAGATGCGCTTGACCACCGGCGCCATCTTCAACGTGACGGTACCGGCGACGATCATCAGGTCGCTCTGGCGCGGGCTGGGACGGAACACTTCCGATCCGAAGCGCGCGATATCGAAACGCGAGGTCGAGGAAGCAATCATCTCGATCGCGCAGCAAGCCAGGCCGAACGTCATCGGCCAAACGGCAGACTTCCGCGCCCAGTTGAAGACGTAGTCCACCGTGCTGATCATGAAATTTTTTTCAAACTTGTTTTGCAGCCAGCCCATGAAGTGACCCCGATCTGAAGCCCGATCTGAAAACGATCACTGCAATTATACAGTTCAAGCGCTCGGCAAATGGCGCGAAGCACCTCAGTCTAGGTATACCGGGCGCAGGCGTCAATCAATCCGGGGGTGGTAGAGTTGCCCCTGCGCTCCCGCTCGGTTACAAATAGAAGCATCCATGGATTCAACAGCCGCCGTGGCCGTCCGCCGCGAACGTATTCCCACTCTGCTCATCAAGGTATGGGCCCATATCCGCACGTCGCAGTTCTGGATGGTGGCCATCGCCCTGTTTCTGCGCGTGGGCTGGATTCTCGCCGGCCACACCTACAAATTCAAGAGCCAGTACGAAAACTTCGGCTTCGGCTGGGAAATGGGCCGCGTCGGCGCAGCGATCGCCTCCGGACAAGGCTTCAGCAATCCTTTTGTCGCGCCCACCGGACCCACCGCCTGGGAACCGCCGCTCTATCCCTACCTGATCGCCGGTGTGTTCCATATCTTCGGCATCTACTCGCGGGCGTCGGCCCTAGTGTTGCTCAGCATCAATAGCTTCTTCTCGGCGCTGACCTGCGTCCCGATTTTTCTCATCGCCCGGCGGATTTTCTCCGAAAAAGTTGCCGTCGGTTCGGCCTGGACGTGGGCTCTTCTGCCCTACGTGATGTACTGGTGCACGCGCTGGGTTTGGGAGACCAGCCTATCGGCGCTGCTGCTGGCCGTGATTTTCTGGCTGGCGCTCACCATGGAGGAACGCGACGGACTGCAACCATGGCTGTGGTTCGGCCTGTTGTGGGGGATCGCTGCGCTGAACAGCACCGTGCTGCTGGCGTTCCTGCCAGTCTCGGGGCTGTGGGCCTGGTATCACCGCGCCAGGCGCGGGAAGCCATCTTTGTCCGGTGTTGTGGTGGCTTCTGTAATTTTCATCGCCTGCATCACGCCCTGGACGGTGCGTAACTATCAAACTTTCGGAAAGTTCATTTTCATCCGCGACAACTTCGGCGCGGAACTGCGGCTGGGCAATGGCAACGGCGCCGACGGCACCTGGATGCAGTATCTGCACCCCACCCAGGACCTCTATGGCATGCGCCAGTACACCTCCATGGGCGAGTTGGCCTACATCGAGATGCGCAGGCGGCAGGCGCTGGATTACATCAAAGCCGACTACGGACGGTTTGCCATCCTGTGCCTCAAACGCTTCATCTATTACTGGAACGGACCGCCGAAAGTGTCGCAGATCTGGTGGCTGGCGGAGTTCAGGAACTCCCTCTTCCTGGCGTCTTCTGTGCTGACGTTCTGGGGCCTGGGACGCGCTCTGCGTCGGCGCAAACCCGGCGCCGGGCTGCTGTTCTGGCTCATCTTGCTGTATCCCGCGATTTATTATTTCGTTTTCCCCATGCCGCGTTACCGGCATCCGATTGAACCGGAGATCACGGTCCTGGGAGTTTATCTGCTCACCGAGGCTGGCAAGAACCGCCGGACGCCCGAGGAACCCGCAGCGCAGCAGGACTGAAAAAGCCGCCGTTTATTTTGAACTCTCCAACTCAATCTTCAAAACATGGATCTGTTTGATCTTGGCATCCAGCACGCCGGTGAGTTTCACTTTCTGCCCCACGAAACCGTGCACCAGATCGGCGCGATCGAGCCGGAAAACATCTTTGGATAGCCTCCCAAATGCTCGATGCATGGGGACTGGTTTTTCCACGTCCGGCGACTGGCCGCTGCCCGATCTGCGCTAAAGGACACAAGCGTGAGGGATATAAGAAGGAATAATCCGGCCAGCCCTGGCAGCATAGCCAACTGCCGGCGCCGCCAACCTGTTGTTTTGCAGAAATACAACAAGCCAAAACCCCACTCAAGCATTGGCTGGGATTGTCCTTCGGCGAGTCAAAACCGGGGAACATCACGGAGGTAACATCCGTATCCCCTACGTGCGGGAATAGAGGCTTTTCCGGCTCGGCCCTCACCAATTGCAAACCGCCACGTCTAACGGGTGGAAACGGAGGAAATGTATGAACCGCCAACGTCAACTTCCCGCCTGGTCGGGCGCCATTCTTGGAACCATCTGTGCGCTGCTCGTTCTCGCCCTCGGAGCCCATGCTTCCGATCGCGCATTCACCGAAGAATTCCATCAGACCTACGCCATCTCTCTCGACGGCCGCGTGGAACTCGATAACATCAACGGCGCGGTTCACATCTCCACCTGGGACCGTAATGAAATCAAGGTAGATGCCGTGAAATATGCCGGCACAAAAGAACGGCTGGACGAGGCGCGCATCGAAGTCGACTCGGGCAAAGACTATGTTTCGATTCGCACCAAGTATCCCGACCACGATCACACGTTCAACTTTGGCTCGCGCAACAACCCGGCCGGAGTCGAATACACGCTGACGGTTCCGCGCGGCGTCCGGCTGGACGAAATCAAGCTGATCAATGGCTCGCTCGACGTGAACGGCGTGACCGGTGAGGTGCGTGCCTCCTGCATCAACGGCAGACTGGAAGCGCGCAATCTCTCTGGCCGCGCCGATCTCTCCACGATCAACGGCCATCTGGACGCCAGGTTTGATCAACTTTCCGGATCATCCATCGAACTGAAATCAGTCAACGGCTCGGTAGAGTTGACGATTCCTTCGGACTCCAAGGCGGAAATCGAGGCCAGCACGGTCTCCGGCGGAATCGAGAATGATTTCGGGCTGCACGTGAATCATCACCAATTCGTCGGCCACGACTTGCGCGGCGAATTAGGCAGCGGCGGCCCGCGTATCAGACTGGAGAACGTGAATGGCCGGATCGAGATTCGCCACGCCTCGGATGGGCGTGCGTTGAGCCCGGTGAAGGACCTGAGCCAGCGCCATCGCGACAGCGATGACGATGACGACAGTGAGATCTAGGGAGTAATTGCGGGAGGCGTTTCAGGTTCGCTTGGAGATTCGTGCGCAACGTAGCGACCACTCTCCAAGGCGTCCGGCAATAGATGCCGAAATAGATAGACGAGTTTGAACCATCCGCTGGTTTCGATCAGGAGCAGCGCACCCCAAAGGTCGCTGTGTCTTCCCTTGTAACGATCCTTCCAGTGCCAGATCGTTAACACATACAAATAGAAAAAGGCGGGGAGGATCAGCACCATACCGACAACCGCACAAAAGACGGTGACTTCCTTGTGCTCACTGAGGACTGCCACCAGAAGAAATGGCAGACCCGCGCCTCAAGAATCGCCAACCATCCCAGACGCCTGAAGCGACGACGCCACATGACGGTCAGAATGATAGCGCACAATCTCAGATTTCAATAAATCGTGTAGCCTGGCGCCGGCGTACGCAAATCGGGCTTCGACGCCATCAGCAACAGCGCCCCCTCGCGCTTGAACTCCCGCAGATCGTCCAGGCTACGAAATGATTTCGTCTGGTAATCATCCGGCGTGGGCGTGTCATCGGGAATGCGGCACGCCTCCACATTTTCGAAGGCGTGTTTCTTCAGCAGTTCGACGTATTCCGCCGCCGAGCGAACGTGCACCGGAACCTTCAGCTTGTCCACCCACTGCAGCGAGTACGGATTATCCTTGTATAGATTGATCAGGATGAACAGCCTTCCATGCGGCGCCATCACCCGAAAAAGCTCCATCAGCGCCCGGTCCTGGTCGGCGTAATAGTAGAACGACTCCACCGATAACACTTTGTCAAAAAAATTCTCTTCCCACGGAATCTGCTGCGCCGACCCCCAGACGTAAAGCACGTTATCGAAATCTTTCGAGGCGGCGCGGGCCTCGCGAATCATCTCGTCGGCAACATCGACGCCAACCACCTGGCCGAAGCCATCCGGACCCTCGCCCACCAACCGCGCCAGCAGCCGCGTGGCCCATCCCGAGCCGCAGCCGAGGTCGAGCACGCGCTCACCGGGACGCAGATTCATCCGGCGAATCGTCTTCGACGTGATGTCGAGATGATGATTCTCCATCTTGGGGCCTTCCCCGGCCGCGGCCCAGCGGTTGAATTCCTGCTGCAGTTTCTCGTCGGGGGTGAGGGATTTTTCAGGCATGTAAGGTTCCTTGGGGGTATTCCAATCGCTTTGGTACATTCCTTTTTATCACGATGCCCCGGGGGACTTTTATTGGCGCGCTTCTATTCACGACCTGCAGTGTGATTCTTGTCATTGACTCCTCCGCCGCGCGGACCTACGATTTGGCTGTGGGGGGAAGGAGACCTTCCCCGTGATCGCTGAGGCGCTCGGCCGCGGCACGTTGGTGGACTGCGAACTGGGTCATTACCGCATCGTTGAGAAAATCGGCGAGGGCGGCATGGGGGAAGTTTTTCGCGCCCGCGACCAGCATCTGGGGCGCGACGTCGCGTTGAAAGTCCTTCCGCCTGGCACACTCACTGACGACCACGCCCGGCGCCTCTTCCGCAAAGAAGCTGCTTCCCTCTCCAAACTGAACCACCCGAACATCGTCACGGTCCACGACTTCGACACGCAAGAGAATCTGGATTATCTGGTGATGGAGCATGTCCCGGGAACAACCTTGAGCCAGAAGCTCTGCCAGGGACCGCTGCCGGAAGCAGAGGTCATCCGCATCGGAATGCAGCTGGCGGAAGGGCTGGCCGCAGCTCACGAACAAGGCGTCATTCACGGCGACCTCAAGCCGGGGAACCTGAGGCTCACCAGCGACAATCGCCTGAAGATTCTGGATTTCGGGCTGGCCCGGTCGGTGCGCTGCCTCAACCCCATGGCCCCAACGGAAAGCCTTGCAGGCACCGAACCATTTGCCGGCACGCTCTCCTACATGGCGCCGGAGCAATTGCGCGGGCAAGCGATCGACGCCCGCACCGACGTCTATTCCGCCGGAGTCGTGCTCTACGAACTCGCCACGGGACAACTGCCTTTCCCGCAGAAACTTTCCACCATATTGGTGGATTCCATTCTGCACCAAGCTCCGGCTCCGCTGACTCAGATCCGACCCGGAATTTCGCCCCGACTCGACGAAATCATCCTCAAGTGCCTGGAGAAGGATCCCCAGAAGCGATGTCCATCACCCCAGAGCCTGCTGCTGAGCCTACGACAACTTGCGACTCCCGTGACGGCCCGGTCGCGCCTGGCCACGCTCTACGGCAGGGTGAGATACGGTTTCTACGGGTTGGCGGCGTGTGTCGTCGTAGCGGCGCTGCTGGCTGCGCTCGGGCTAATGAACGGAGGATGGCGCAACCGGCTGTTGGGTCACAGCCCACCACGGATCGAATCCTTGGCCGTGTTGCCATTGGCCAACCTTTCTGGTGATCCGCAGCAAGACTACCTCGCCGATGGCATGACCGATTTGCTCATCACAGACCTGGGCCAGATCCACACCTTCCAGCGCATCATATCCCGCACCTCAGTCATGCGCTACAAGACGGAGCGAGCGCCTCTGCGCGAGATTGCCCACCAGTTGGACGTAGACGGAGTGATCGAAGGCTCGGTGCTGCGCTCGGACAAGACGGTCCAGGTCACGGTTCGACTGGTCAACGCTGCCGATGACACCCAGATCTGGTCTCGCAGCTACCAACGTGAGCTGCGCGATCTTCTCACCCTGCAGCGCGAGCTGGCCCTGGCCATTGCGAACGAGATCAAGATCAATCTGACGGCAGGAGAGCGCGCGCGGCTCAGCCCAGTTCGTCCGGTAGACCCTGCCGCCCAGGAGGCCTTTCTCAAGGCAAACTACCTGATGAACGGGCCCCCGGAGCAACGCACAAAAGCCCTTCAGTACTTTGAGCAAGCCATCCAGCTGGACGCCAACTATGCTCCCGCCTATGCGGGGCTAGCCGATTCCTATTGGGGAAACGCTGACCGGCCCGCGCGCGAAGCTATGCCCAAGGCAAAGGAATATGCGCTGAAAGCCATCGCGCTCGACCCGACTTTCGCCCACGCACACACGACGCTGGCCTCGATCCGTTTTTATGGCGACTGGGATTGGCCGGGCGCCAATCAGGAGTTCCAACAGGCGCTCGATCTCAACCCCAACGATGCCGAAGCGCATCGCATGTACTCCGTCTACCTGACCGCGATGGGACGTTTCGATGAGGCCCTGGCCCAGATCCAAGCTGCGCAGAAGCTGGACCCTTCGTCGGCGTACAACACCACCGCAGGGTGGACGCTGTACTGTGCCCGCCGCTTCGACGAGGCTGCACAACAGTGCCAGCGAGCGCTCGAAGTGGCTCCGAATTACGAAAGCTCCCACTCCTGTCTCGGTTACAGCTATCTTGGGAAAGGGGCCTACCAACAGGCGGTCGAAGAAAACCGGAAGGCGTGGGCCCTTTCCGGCAAAGACACCGTATTTACGGCCTTGCTGGGCCGCACCTACGCACTGGCGGGAGACCGAACCGAAGCGCGGAAACTGCTTAACCAACTGCTGCAGCTATCCCGTCAGACCTATGTCCCTCCGTACTTTTTTGCCACGCTGTACGTGGCACTCGGAGACAAAGAGATGGCTTTCCGGTGGCTTGAGAGGGCCCTTCCCGAGCGCGATCTCTACTTGGCTTGGATCAAAGTCGACCCTGCGGTGGACCCGCTGCGATCCGATCCCAGGTTCCAGGAGTTGTTGAGGAGCATGGGCCTTTCGCCCTGATGAATCCGCTCTCTAGGCGGCCGCGGTTACACCGCATGCGGTGCTGTTAGGCCTATGGACAACCACGAGCAGCCGGGCAGCCTTGTCGCCAACCAGGCCCACCGCTTCTGTGTGCACGTCCATAGAGTTCACAGGCTTGCCAAAAATTTTGGCATTGTTGACAAAATCTTTAGGAGATGCCAGCAGCTCTCTATATTTCTCCTCCGACAACCGTAGAACCGCAACCTCGGGCTCGGTTTCCTGCTGCGGCAGTTGTTTCCAAACTCTCAGGACCTCTGAACCCTCCGCTAACTTTTCCCAATTCATAGAAACCTCCTTGGGCACACTCACGCCACCAAGGTAGACTTCGCGATGAAGTTCGTCTGTGAGAGCAATCACACTTCTTTCTGGGCGCAAATATCAGGGCAGGCCTAAGTAGCGAGTGGGCGGACGAGCAACTCAGCGAATCTGTAGGATGGGCTCCGTTTCTATGCTACAGTTTTTCTCTTCATGGCCACGCGCCCTCAGAACCCTCCTGAACCGGATCCAGACCCCGCGTCACTCTACTGCCCGAATTGTGCCGAAGAGGTGACCGATCCGCTGACCTGCGGTGACTGCTCATCTGTGATCTGCCGGCGCTGCGGCACTGCGCTGGAATCCTCCGACGAACTCGGAATCGGATAATGGACTCAGCCCTCGCACCTCCTGAAGCTCCCGCCGCTAAATCGCAACCAACCCTGGTTCGCGGACTCAGCCTGCTCGACTCCGTGCTCCTCCTGGTTAGCGGCATTATCGGCTCCTCGATCTTTCTCACTGCCAAAGACATCGCCGGCCCCCTGCCGCAGCCCATGCTGTTCCTGCTGGTGTGGGTTATCGGCGGCGTGGTTTCGCTGTTCGGCTGTGTCGCCTTCGCCGAGCTGGGATCCATGTTCCCAGAGTCCGGCGGCCAATACGTCTATCTGCGCGAGGCTTACGGCGACCTGGTTGCCTTTCTCTACGGCTGGATGCTGTTCGCAGTTGCCAACGGCGGCAGCATCGCAGCTCTCGCCGTCGCCGCGGCCGTCTACACGGGACAAGTGTTCCCCATCGTCTCGCAAGATCACATCGTCCTCCAACTCGCCGGGATCACCATCACCCGCGCGCACCTGTTCGGTCTGCTCCTGATCGCGATCCTCACCTATGTGAATGTCGTGGGCCTGCGCTGGGGCACGCTGCTGCAGAATCTTTCCACGTGGACCAAGTTCGCCGCCATGGCCGCCTTCGTCGTTCTCGGATTCGCCATCGGCAAAGGCGACTGGTCGCACTTCCGCGCACACGGCGTCGGCCTCAGCATGGGATTGCATCCCTCTCAGTTGATCTCCGCCATGGGGATCGCATTGATCGCAGTGTTCTGGGCCTATGACGGATGGGTGTACATCACGTGGGTCGCGGGCGAGGTGAAAGAACCGCGTCGCAATGTGCCGCTGGCCATGGTGCTGGGCGTGCTGGTGGTCGGCGTGATCTACATGGCCATGAACATGACCTACCTTTACGCCCTGCCTTTGACCGAGATTGCCAAACACGAAACCATCGCCCACGCCGCCGCAGCCGCGCTGTTTTCTCCTCATGCCGCGGTGTGGCTCTCGCTCATGATTGCGGTTTCCTGCTTCAGCGCAGCCGCCACCTGCACGCTCTCGGGCGCGCGAGTGTATCTGGCCATGGCGCAGGACGGCGTGTTCTTCAAGCGCATGGCGGTCATCCATCCCAAGTGGCGGACGCCCGCTTTCAGCCTAATTGGACAAGGCATTTGGGCGGCGCTGCTCACCGTCAGCGGGCGCTACGATCAGCTCTACACCTACGTCATCTACGGCATGGTGCTGTCCTACACGCTGACCGTGATTGGAATGTTTCTGCTGCGCTGGAAGCGGCCCGAGATTCCCCGTCCCTACCGCTGCACGGGATATCCCTGGCTGCCCGCGATCTACGTGTTAGTCGGCACGGCCTGGACGCTGAACACCATCGTCACGCGCCCGACCGAAGCTTTCTGGGGAACCGCGATCGTGCTGGTCGGCGTGCCGGGATATCTTTACTGGAAGCGCAGCGGCAGGAAGGCAGCGGCAGCGGCAGCGGAGTAGAACGATGTTTGAACGTTACACCGAGAAAGCACGCCGCGTAATTTTCTTTGCGCGTTACGAAGCCAGCCAGTACGGCTCGCCGGAAATAGACACTGAGCACCTACTGCTCGGTTTAATCCGCGAGGACAAAGCCCTGTACCGTTGGCTGCCCAAGACAGATCTTCAAACCATCCGCCAGCGAGTCGATGAGCATTCAACAAAGCGCCCGCCAACATCGACCGCTGTCGATTTGCCGCTCACCAACACCGCCAAGCGCGTTCTGAAACACGCGGCCGTAGAGGCCGAAAGGCTGGCCAATAAATATATCGGAACCGAGCACCTGCTCTTGGGATTGCTCGATGAAGACTCTTTTGCCGCAGAGCTTTTGCGGGAAGGCGGAGCCGACGCCGCGAAGCTGCGCATGCATTATGCCGAACAATCCCAGCCTACGAAGCCTTGGTCGTTCCAGCGTACCTCGTATCACGCCTGGGGATTCCGGGCCATCTGGGGGGAAACCGTCGAGATCCACGGCTCTCGCTGGAATATTGACTACGTCCGCGATGCCGTCCGGTTCTGCCACGCCTACAACTGGCATTGGCGCAAAGCGGTCTGGACGCCGCGCGACGTCGTGATCCATCGGAAGACGGGCTGCGTCTCATTCGATTTGGGTCTCGCCGCCGACTCCGACAATTTCGGACTCGTGGAAGGTGGCTGGAAAAGAGATCACTGCTTCATTTGCCGCTGGGAACTTTTCGAATCTCAGGAAGACGCCGATCACGGCACGGGCTACACCAACGGCCACGATTGGCTGTGCACGGAGTGCTACGCGAAATTCTGGGAGCGCCCGGATTTCTTCTCGTCCTCGTACTCCGACATCACGTAATTTGCCGCTTTCTTCCTGCCGGAGCCGCCAACGTGACCGTAACTATCCGGTAGACTCCGGCGGGTTGTGGCAAGATAAGCAGATGCGAGGACTGCTTCTCCATTCCATCCCGAAGAACTTGCTGAAGCGACTTCAGGTTCCGGCGCTGGTCCTGCTGCTCGCTGTCTCCGGTTGCGGTGGCGGGCACATCACCAGTATCGGCACCACCCCCCCGCCGCCGCAGAACTTGAAGACCCTGGCGAACCAGCCGCCCGAAGGCGCGGGGCTCGGCTTCCAGCTGACGGATGGTTCGGTGATGTTCCAAACCCGGAACCTCGCCGATTGGTCCAAGCTCACGCCCGATCAGTCGGGGAGCTACCTCAATGGGACTTGGTCGCAGATCGCCAGCCTCCCTGCCGGGTATGCACCCGATGCCTACGCCTCTGCCGTACTAGCCGACGGCCGGCTTGTGGTCATGGGCGGCGAATACAACTTCAACAATTTTGTGCTCACCAACCTGGGCGCGATTTACGATCCCGTGCCTAATACCTGGACCTCGCTTGCGCCCCCCACCGGCTGGGACTACATCGGAGACTCGCCCTCGGCCGTGCTGCCGAGTGGTCAATATCTGGTGGGAAGAAAACTCGACATGCTCATGGCCGCGTTGGATCCTGCGACGCTTCAGTGGACCGCGATGGCATCCGCCAATAAGAGCGATTTCAACGCCGAGGAAGGCTGGACGCTCTTGCCCGATGGATCGGTCTTGACCGTCGATGTGCTGAATGCCCCAAACTCCGAGAGATACATTCCTTCGATGCAACAGTGGTTCACCGCTGGCAGCACGATTGTGGACTTGCACTCGCCTAGCAATTCCGGATGTCTCGCCTATGGCGGCGGTTGTTACTTTCCTCCCGGCGAAGTGGGCCCTGCGGTGCTTCGTCCCGATGGAACGGTCTTCGCTACGGGCTCCAAGTCGACGGCGGGCCCTGGCCACACCGCGATCTACACTCCACCCACGGTTCTCACCGATCCCGGTACTTGGACGGTCGGCCCCGACTTCCCCAATGGCGATAATGCCGGAGATTCATTTGCTGTGCTGCTACCCAACGGACATGTGCTGGTCGAGGGCAATTCCGGAACAA
>OCZU010001370.1_pt1 | contig 16146 bp, 9 predicted proteins | sample 1539001 | NCBI WGS metagenome assembly OCZU01 (sample SAMEA3539306, study PRJEB22396) | soil metagenome | biome: tundra; feature: field; material: soil | place: USA | collected 2010-05 | depth 0.15 m | reverse complement strand
GCGGAAGCAAAGACAAACGCGCAGTTGAACGCGGAGTTGAACGCGATGCTTGGTGACTGATGAAATGAGTCCGATGGACGGACCCATGCCAGGCCCAGGTCCTTTCCCTCCAGATGGGCTTTATGTGGATTCGCTCACATTTTCAAACGGGTTCTTGAAATTTGACATTCGGAACTTGGTTCCAGGAGACACTTACCTGCTTGCTCGCAAAAGCGTTCTTGATGACAACTTCACAAACTATTGGGTACCTCAGTGGTCTTTTAATGCCCTGGACACAAACCAGATCACGACCGTCCCATTTCCAAATGACTCTGCCACGGGGTTCTATCTCGTGGTGGATTATGACTTGTGCCAAGGCCCCAGCCCGACGATCAATTCACCTGCTGATAATTCCACCGTGAGCGGAACTATTCAGGTGAATGCTTCCCTCACGGATATATTTCCGGCAACACAGGCACAGTTGTTTATTGACGGCAAGAATTTTGGCACACTGAAATCCGGATCGATGAGTTTTTCTGTGGATACCGCGCGTCTACCCAATGGATCCCATACGGTTGAATTGAGAGTTCTCTCTTTTATTCCATTCGATCCAACAACTCCGAGTGCATGGTTTTCGAGTGCAATTCTTTACAATCTGAATACCTCAAATTTCCTGGCGGAAAACCTTGCCCCGCGTGCCTTTACTTCAGAGTTGGGCACAGTGCCATTTGCGTTTGATACCACGGAGCCCGCGACCGTTAGCGTCAACATTTTTGATAATACGGGGACAAATCTTGTGCGAAATATTTCGGTCACGAATGATCCCGCTGGAACTTGTTACCCCTATTGGGACCTTACCGACAATGCACTAAATCCGGTGCCCTTACCCAATCCCGGCGAGGTTATGAATTATGCAGTGGTGGTAAGCGCGACCCCACTTAACGCCCCAGCCTCCGCGTCAACGCGAAGCTTCACGGTACATATTGGCACGGATGCCCATGCCGGACGTACAGCAGTTTTTGACATACCGTATGATGTTACTCGCAGCGCTCTGGGATTCGATGCAAAAATGGCGGCTATCTGTAACGGAACTATTGGTGCGGTCGTAGGTGCCTATACCGTCCATCCCAGCGATATGGATGGATGGGATCGTGGAATAAACCCAAATGCAAACCCAAAGACTTTTAATGACGATTCCGAATTTCCCTATTTTTACACCGTCCTCACAAATCAGATGACAGGAACCTTCCAGTTTTTGGCGGACGGAGACGTAGATGCCTTTGGGTCGGGTCCGTATGCTGCGAGTACGTGTACCTATATTTATTATGACGTAGATATTGCCAGAGTGCTTGGAAATTCCACGAATTATGTCGATGAGCATTATTCCCACCGGGTACGCCTCGCGTGTATTGAGGCATGCCTGACTGGGGGCGGACTTTGTAACTTTGCATTTGGATCGCCAGATGATGTGGACTCTGATCCGGCCCTGACCCAAAGCTGCTTTGTTGGCTGGGTCACAAAAAGATATATCACTGTCCCCTTCCTGCCGGATACGCTTTATGGGCAGGTAGCCAAGAATTGGTTTGGTTTTTGGAGCAATGCTGGCTTCGATGCAGGGCCCGGTGTCCGGAATGCAAACATCATCACCCTTAACTTCTTTGGCGCAGGTAGCCTTGACACACTGGACAGAACGCTTGGGATTCATGGATCGCAGGGTATGAGGTGGCAAAAAACAGATTGAATGCGTAATCTAAACTTGTGAATCTCTCTAAGAAATTGAAAAACTTAATTCGACTGATTGCCATAGCGGGTGCTTGTGGGCTAGCGTTGTGGTTTATTCTCCCAATCAGCCCCACCCTCAAGCACAAGGCGGTGAACATAAGTCAATCTATAGCCCCCACCAAGACCCGAGCTACTCCTACTAATGTGGCAAACGATTGTTCCATTACGCTGCGGCCCGAGGATCAGAACATGCCTGACAAACCGGTTTTTTTCACAGGACCAGATGGGCTTCCCGAAGAACGCAGCCGAATTTCCAGAGAGAAAACGCTTAGGGCAATGACCAAGTTTGCTGCGCACGCAAAACAAGCAGGTTTAAAATTTGACGCTGCTGGTGAGGCACGAGTACGCGTGCGCACGGGCGATTTTGTCTCCATCGCGGACTCCCAGACTACTAACGTTTATTTCAACTCGACATTTACAAGTTCAGACAAAATACTTCCAATTGTAGATAGCATGTCGTGCATCGGTACAGACATGAATGGCGTAGATCGTGATATCTATAAATTGATGTCGGGCGACCCAAAAAATCCCGACCTCAAGGCTTTGGCTGATCAATCGCAATATCCGATTGTAAGCAGTTCCGGAGATGTGTACCCTATGGTAACGAATTTTTTGGTGCTCCAGGTTAACAACAGTGATTACCGCCTGAACAAAGACTATCGGCTCCAGTTTCCACTTCCGCTGCCGTTCATAAAGTATGAGTTTGTCACCTCGGATGAGTTGAGAAAAGTTGGAGTCGCAAACGTGATAACAATTACGGTTCGAGTCGGGGGCACTGATTTGCAACCCGGGGAAGCGGAACTGGCCGCGTTTGAGGATACCGGAGTCGGCATCAGAGGGCAGACCAAATCCTTTCCAAAACCCCCGGCATCTTTATTGGGACGGCCATAAATGAGCAGAAGAATCAAGTAGTTTCAAGCTGTCGTATGCAGCGCGCGAAATCAAAGCGAAAAATTCTGCGGCCTGTGCTTATTACACTCATGACGCACACGTAGGCAGTTTGGCAGCGGCTTTTTTCTCTGGCATCAAGCTCACAAACTGAGATTCGGAACGAACGATGCAAAGTGTCACGGGGACAACGTTGGTTCCGCGCCTGGTACGGCGCGGGGACGGCGCAGCGCGCCACCCCCTACCAACTTCGGATTTCAAGTTCAGTGCGTGGCGAAGTATTCGACCATGGCCATGATGCTGGCGCCGCCGAAGGGCATGGCCAGGGCGCCAATGATCGGCTGGTTCGAAAGCGGCGCAAACGCCCCTTCTTCGTTGTTTTCGATCAGGCGGATCACCAGCCGGATCTGCTCGGCGCGGTTGGAGTTGGTGCTGCCATCCGAAAGGGATCCCAGTTCGCGGGAAAGCCTTTCGTTCAGGCGGGTCAGTGATTGTTGCCGTGAGCGCTCCGCCACCCGCCGCAGATGCAAGGCGCTGAACAAGGCAAAGGACACGTTGAAACCTTGAATGATGATGAGCGACGCGGGCCACTTCCAAGCGTCAAAAAAATAGTTGCGTGAGATGATGAGCAGGAACAAGACGAGGAACGGATAATAAATCATCTTCCCCACCGACTCGGTGCGCCGGGCAATAAATCGTATCGTCGTCCACTCGTTTTGTTCCTCGCTTGACAGCTTCCACAGCTTGTCGTCCTTTTTGAATTGTTCCGTTTTTTCCGTCGGCCACATGGCGCCATTGCGACTCAAGATTTCTATGAATCGAGCGCATAATCGGGTGGCATCCATCACATAGAAGGTCACCACAATAAGAGAAATAACGGTCATGATCACTGCCACCTTGTCCAAAATAAAGCTGGCGCCTCCGCGGCCGGGTGTGAACGGGATACCGCAGGCGAAGAACAGGAATATGGCAAACAAGAAGTAGCTGATCATCACCGGCACGCAGCGCCGCCAGCGGCACAATTGCCGGCCAAACATATTGTATTGTTTCCAGACCTGATTACCGTCTTCCGGCCTGCCTTGCGATGGATTTTCCGACTTGAAACACTGGATTCCGATCTTGTCTGGCCGCACGGACAGGAATTTGCCGGGAGGTTCAAGACCAAATTCTCCCACCAAATCGTCGGTGTCCTGTTGAAGGTCCCATACCGCTTTCGATACCAGGCCAAAGCCCAGGAAGGCTGCGGCCAGCCGGATTAATTCAGTCGGCCAGAGGCTGATGCCGGCCAGAATTGAAAAAGGTTCGCCATCTGGCGACAGATGCTCCTTCAACATTATCGCGACATAGATCAAAAGAAACACGAGCGCCAGCACGAGGGCTCGAACCGCTTTCTTTCTGGCAAGGAGCGCGCCAATTGCCTCCCTTAATTTCCAGCTTATCAGACGGAACAAAAACAAAGCCAGGCACACCGGCAGCAGCCACTTGACGACGGCCCATAGAGGATGGGAGGTGTGCGAACTTGATCCGCCAAATTCGTTCGCGCGAGGGGGATGTAATTTCTCGATGTTGGGGGCCACGCTCAGGTCATACGGCCCGTACCGCCCGATCTCGAACAACCGTGGCGACAAGGCCTGCGTCAAATCATTTGTATAAGCGCCGAGCGCAACCTGGGCAGCCAGGAATTCGGCCGTTTGGTAGGTGTCGCGGAAGGGTGGCAATCCTCCCTGAACGTCCTCTTGCAACGACAGGCCGAAGCTCGACGCCACGATCAGGTTCCTCGACCATTTGAGCTGGCTGGCGTGCGAGAGCCGCGCATCCAGATCGGTGGTGAAAAAAATCACCTCGGGAAAGCGTTGCCGCAGCGATTGCAGCAGCAGCAGTTTGTCATACACATCACTGCCAAGAAGACCAATCGCTTCGAGCTTGCCGTCTTTATGAAAGTGAAATCCCGGCCTGACAGCCTGGCGAATGGACTCCTTTTCACGCGCTTTGAGCGAGGCGGCCAGGCGCGGAATGTAGTCGAGCTGGCTGTTGCCTTCAGGCCGCTCCAATTGTTCCAGGCTCAACGTCTTACTGCCGTCTTTCTGCTCGGAGGAGGCTGCGGACTTTTCGTTCGATGAATCTTCGTGCCCGGCGAGCTTTCCATCCAGTCCGCGCAAGTAAGTGAAACGCCAGATCGCATTGGTGGTATTGGCCGGACCGCAATTGGTCATTTGCGCAACCGCGTTGGTGAAGGACTGTGGAAGCGCCCGGCCATAGAACGTGTCCCATTCCGAGATCAACGCGACGCGGTGGCCGGGTTCGTCTAAATCCACGCCCCGCCGCTTTAATTCTTTCACCAATTGATCAGCCAGTTGGTCGTCGGTGCAGGTCACGTTCACAAACTCAAGGCCCGCGGTCTTGCCACGAAGATTGGCGATGGTTTCCTTTCGGAAATCTTTCGTGCGCAAATCGGCATTGGTGGCCACGATTCTCCAATCCGCTGCCGTGGCGCTGGGAGAATAAATTGTCACCCGGTCCAGCACGTTGCTGACGCTGTTTGTGGAAGAGAAACAGCCGATGTTCCGGGTTGTTTCCTCGCAGAACATCTCGCGCAGCGTCGTCGAACCCCAAGGGCCGATGATTTTCACGGGGAGCAGATTGGTGGCGCTGTTGTCCGCCGCGCGCACATTCTGAATCAACATCGCCAGGCGGGTGAGGGGAAAATCTTCAAACAGCTCTTCGTGGAGCCACAGCAGCAAGACGAAATCTTTTGGGGAATCCGTTTTGCTCGAATCGTAGCGGACGAGCCACTCGAAGGGCACGGTGAGATTGAGGTCCGAGTTCGTATCACACTCGGGCAGGGTGGCCGGCAGGCCGTTGCTGCCGGTTAAAAGCGAGCCGGGGGGCCACGAGATTTTGAAAAAGCCGATGTGCTCCCGGTCTTCAGACACGTAACCCGCGCGCTCCAACCCGGACAAAACGGCGAACCGGGTGCGTACACGCCACTCGGAGCCTTCCGCATATTGACTGCCTGTGACCATCACGGGCATCAGCACGATGTTTGTTCTGCCCTGCTCGTCGCGGTGCGCCATCTGGGAGACCAGGGCGCTTTTGATTCGAACCAGTGCATCGGCGGACTTATTGGCCTTGAGATAAAGCTCGACGGCTTCAAAGGGATCCTGCCACAGCCGCGCATCAGCTTTTTGGTCACCCAAGAGCGCGCCCTCATGCGGTGCGGTTTCCGCGGGCCGCGAACTCGTCAAGGGCGACTGCAACCAAAGCAGATTGCCGGCCAGAGCCACAAGCAAAGCGACGCTCGGCCAATTGATTGGTAAACTGCTTTTGCGTTTTTCTTCCATGGACTTCTGCTTTCTGCGGGGGAAAAGTCTCGGCCCCCCATACTCTTGGAAAGCAACCAACAAATACCAAAGGACACCCGATAGGCAAGTGCCAATGCGTCCTTCGCAAACGCGGGCCGCCTCAAGGCTCCTGCGCAGTTGCCAGGCGATGGGACTTCGGCTACAAACTCCTCAGTTACACCAATCCAAAAAACATGAACACCACATCTCTTCTGCTGAAAATGTGTGCCGCGATGCTGTTCCCCGTTGCCATATTCGCCGCCGAACCAAAGGAAATTCTGCTCTGGCCGGACGGTGCGCCCGGTTCGGAAGGCAAAGCGGGCGACGAGAAAGTCCGTATCGCGGACGGCGGCGATCATGTTGTGTCGAACATTCACAAACCTTCCATCACTCCTTATCTGCCGTCGCCGGACAAGGCCACCGGTTGCGCCGTGATCGTCGCGCCAGGCGGCGGCCATCGTGAATTATGGATTGACCATGAAGGATACAATGTCGCCCGGTGGCTGAGTGAACACGGGGTCGCGGCGTTTGTGCTCAAGTATCGCCTCGCGCGCGAAACCAACTCGACCTACACCGTGGACGGACACGCGCTGGCGGACATGCAACGCGCCCTCCGCCTCGTGCGCAGCCGGGCGCGGGATTGGGGCATTCAGACCAACCGCATAGGCGTGATGGGTTTTTCCGCCGGCGGCGAAGTGGCCTTCCTGTCCGCCATGCGCTTTGACAACGGTGCTGCCGACACCACCGACGCTGTCGAGCGCCAGAGTTCCCGGCCGGATTTTCAGGCGCTCATTTATCCGGGCAGCTCGCGCCGGATTGAACCCGCCACGAATTCGCCGCCGGTGTTTCTGGCCTGCGGCTACAACGACCGGCCCGATATCTCGGAAGGACTGGCCGGCGTCTATCTCAAGTTCAAACAACTTAAGGCGCCCGCCGAACTGCATATCTACGCCGGGTCGGGCCACGGCTTTGGTTTGCGGGCGAACAACACCCAGCCCTCCGGCAAATGGATCGAACGCTTCAATGAATGGCTGGCGGACAGCGGCTTTCTGAAACAGCCGTGAATGCGAACGCGGAAAAAATGATCCACCCTCAACAGCCACGTGAGCGGGCTTCAAACTGAAGAGGCTGAAAGCCCGAAAGATATTGGCCCAAGGCAAGCAAACAATGCGACCCTCCAAAATAATTCCCCCTCTCCTCGAGGAGAAGGAGTCCGGCGCGCCCAGTTCTACCGTTCATCATGGGCGTTTGGTATCATTCCGTTGACGGCAATTCCTTTAAACGGATGCGGCGATACTCCATTTGTCCGCGGTCCGCTTCCAGACCGATGGGACCGGTCTCTGGAACTTTGAGCGCGGCCTCCAGCACCTCGCCGTTGCACGTGCAATGCGCCACGCCGTTTGTCACGGTCACCTCGATTTCATTCCAATCCTGCGGTTTGTATTGCTTAAGATTCTTGTAGGGACCGGCAACAAGATAATCGCGACATTGAAGTTGCGGCTTGCGGATAAAAATTCCGCTGTCAGCGTTCACGGCGGCGCGGAATTCCAATTTGAGATTGAAGTTCATCGGAAACTCTCGGGTCGTTGACAACTGCCGCAGCCTCGGCCCCGTCTGCGGTTTGTGCGGGTTCACGACGAGGATGCCGTCCTTGGCGGAGTAACGACCGTCATCGCTTTCGGTTTTGCCGTCAAAATTGTTTGTCTTGTAACCCCAGCCGGTGAGGTCCTGGCCGTTGAACAAACTTGTGTAACCCGTCTCCGGCTTGAAATCATCGGCCCGCGCCACGATGCAGGCCAGAGCGGCAATCAAAACGATGGATTGGATCCAGTTGCGAGTTTTCATGAGATAGTTTGGTACCATTCCGCAGGCAATTGCGAACAAATTTTGGAATCATGCAAGGTTTGCAAACGTGAATTTATAACTTGTCTAATGTTCTGGAATTTCAGTCGCTTGCTGTTAGATTCCGTCATGGTTGCCTCGGATTTTGATGTCAAACCGGATGAAGCCCTTCCCGGCGCGGGGCAGTTTGCGAACACGCACTGGAATGTTGTCGTGCCGGTTGCGGGCAAACGGAATGCAATCCGCGCCTTGGAATCGTTGGCAAAGTTGTGCCTTTTCGCGGTCCGCGGGCAGCCAATGGCACTTTTGCTCGCCGGCTTCTGTTTGTTTGTTTTTTCCGGCTGCAAAAAGAAACCAGCGCCGCCGCCGCCACCTGAAGTTCAAGTCATTACCGTCGTTGCTACGAATGTTTCCATTATTGAAGAGTGGATTGGCGCGCTTGATGGATTTGTGAACGCGCAAATCCGGGCACAGGTGACGGGTTATTTGCTCACCCAGAATTACAAAGAGGGTGGCGAGGTGAAAAAGGGGGACTTGCTTTTCCAGATTGATCCCCGTCCCTTTCAGGCCGCTCTTGACCAGACGCAGGCAAAGCTTGCCCAGGATCAGGCCCAGGCACAGAAAACCGAATTGGATGTCAAGCGCTACACCCCACTGGCAAAAGAACAAGCTGTCAGCCAGGAACAGCTCGACAATGCCGTGCAGGCAAATCTTTCCGCCCTGGCCCAACTCAAGGCGGACGAAGCGGCGGTGGAAAACGCCCAATTAAATCTCGATTTCACAAGGATTATTTCACCCATCGACGGTCTGGCGGGAATTGCGCTGGGACAAATCGGTGATTTGGTTTCCCCATCCAGTGGTTTGTTGACCACGGTTTCCACGATCAATCCCATCAAGGTCTATTTCAACGTCAGCGAGCAATCGTATTTTGTTTTGTGGCGGCATTACGCCAACTCCAATGAAAATGACATGGCTTTGGAGTTGCAATTGATTCTTTCAGACGGGACGGTCTTTCCCGAAAAAGGAAAATTTTACATGGCTGATCGGCAGGTAAATCCAACCACCGGCACATTGCAAATCGTCGGTCTGTTTGCAAATCCGCAGTTGCTGCTTCGTCCCGGGCAATACGGGCGCGTTCGCGCGCAGACGCAGACCAAAACCAACGCCGTGCTGGTGCCCCAGCGCGCCGTGGCGGAACTTCAGGGAGCCTATCAGGTGGTTGTGGTCGTCGAAGAAAACACGACGAACAAGACGCATCTGAAGCCGGTGAAAGTCGGCGAACAAATCGGTTCGAACTGGATCATCGAAGATGGCCTCCATCCGGGTGACCGCGTCGTGGTCGAAGGAATTCAACAGGCAAAAGAAGGCACGATCGTAAACTCCAAACCATTCTCGACGCCGCCGCCAACGATTAATCCAGCCACGAACCAATCCCCGGCACCATAACTCGCGAACTGCATGTATCGGTTTTTTATCAACCGCCCGATCGTCGCCATCGTGATTGCCATTCTCACGGTGATCATCGGGGCGGTTACGATGGTGAGCCTGCCGATCTCGCAATTTCCCAATATCGTTCCCCCGGAAATTCGGATGCAAACCACCTATCTCGGTGCGGACGCGCAAACGCTTGCCCAATCGGTCGCCACGCCCATCGAGGAACAAATGGCTGGCGTGGACAACATGAATTACATGTATTCCATCAGCGCGAACAATGGCGTCATCCGCCTCATGGTGAATTTCGACGTCAAGACCGATCCGAACATTGATCAGGTGCTGGCCCAGCTTCGCGCAAACCAGGCCGAAGCTCAACTGCCCCAGGACGTCCGCAACTATGGCATTACTTTGCTGAAATCGCCCAGCAGCCCGATGATGTTGGTCGGTCTTTCTTCGCCGAAAGGAACCCATGACGCCACGTTTCTGGCCAACTACGCCTATATCAACCTGGTGGATCAAATCACGCAATTGAAAGGCATCTCCAACGTGGGCGTGTTTGGGGCCGGCCAATATGCGATGCGTTTTTGGGTGAAGCCGGATCAACTGGCGAAGCTCAATATCACCGTCAACGATATCATCAACGCCATCAGCGCCCAGAACACCGTCAATCCCGCCGGCCAGATCGGCGGCCCGCCCACGCCGCCCGGCCAGGAGTTTACCTACGCGGTAACCGCGCAAGGCCGGTTGGTTTCAGAAAAAGAGTTCGCTCAGATTATCATTCGCGAAAATCCCGACGGTTCGGTTGTGCGGCTCAGTGACATCGCGCGCGTGGAGTTGGGCGCGCAGACCTACAATATTAGCGGCCGGTTGAACGGGCGTCCGACCGCGATCATGGCCTTGTATCAATTGCCCGGCTCCAACGCGCTGGACGTGGCCAGGGAAGTGAGAAAATTACTGGAGCAACTCAAGCGGAAGTTTCCGGCGGATTTGGATTACGCCGTTTCGCTGGACACAACACTCGCCGTATCCCAGGGCATCCATGAAATCATGCAAACGCTGATCATCGCGTTGGTCCTCGTCATCCTGGTCGTTTTTATTTTTTTGCAGGGTTGGCGGGCGGTGCTCATTCCGCTCGTGGCGGTTCCGGTTTCTCTTATCGGCACCTTTGCCTTTTTCCCGCTTTTTGGTTTTTCCATCAACACCCTTTCGCTCTTTGGCCTGGTTCTCGCCGTCGGGTTGGTGGTGGATGACGCCATTGTGGTGGTGGAAGCAACCGAGCGCCATATTGATGAGGGTTTGAGCCCAAAAGAAGCCGCGCTCAAAGCCATGGATGAAGTGTCCGGACCGGTGGTCTCGTTGGCGTTGATCCTCGCGGCGGTTTTCATCCCGACCATATTCATTGGCGGAATCACGGGTCGTCTCTATCAACAATTCGCGCTGACCATCGTCATCTCGGTTTGTCTGTCCGCGTTCAATGCGTTGTCCTTGAGCCCCGCGCTCGCCGCGATGCTCTTGAGGCCGAAAGATGAAAAGAAAGGCGGCCCGCTGCGGAAATTTTACGATTGGTTCAATCGTATGTTTGGGAAAACCCGGGAACATTACCTGCGCTATAGCGGCGCGCTCATTCGCAAAAGTGGCTGGGTGCTGGTGGTCCTGGGAATCATCGCGGTCGTTGCCGTTCTGCTGGCGGCGCATCTGCCGTCCGCGTTTCTGCCGGAGGAGGATCAGGGCTACGCTTACGTCGTGGCGCAGCTTCCGTACGCCGCGTCGCTCGAGCGCACACACGCGGTCTCCCAACGCATCGAAGACATCTTCAAAAACGCCCCCGGTGTGAAATACTACACGACCGTGGAAGGCTTCAGTCTGCTGAGCCAGGTGCAGGCCACCTACAACTCCTTTTTCTTCGTGACCCTCCAACCGTGGGCGGATCGCAAAAAGACTGCGGAACAATATCCCGCCATTCGCGCTTATCTCAACCGTGAATTGGCCAAATTGCCCGAAGCGACGGCCTTTGCCTTTTCGCCGCCCTCAATTCCCGGCGTGGGTTCGGCGGGCGGTTTCACTTTTATCCTGGAGGACCGTTCCGGCAAACAGGATCTTTCTTTTCTGACGCAGAACCTGGACAAGTTCATGGCGGCGGCGCGCAAACGTCCCGAACTTGGCGGTGTGACCACCACGCATTTGCCGAGCGTCCCCCAGGTTTTTATCAAAGTGGACCGCGACAAGGTTTTGAAGCAGGGCGTGGCGCTAAGCGACGTTTACAAGACGATGCAAGCTTTCATGGGCGGATACTTCGTCAATTATTTTAATCGCTTTGGCCGCCAGTGGCAGGTTTATATCGAAGCCGAATCTGAATTTCGCGCGCGCGCGCAAAACATCGGGCTGTTTTATGTGCGCAACAACGCGGGCCAAAGTGTTCCCCTTTCCGCCTTCACCGAAGTCCAGTCTCGCACCGGCCCGGAATTTGTCCTGCATTACAACGAATATCCCAGCGCCCAGATCAACGGCTCGGCGGCTCCCGGCTACAGCTCCGGACAGGCCACCAAGGCGCTCGAAGAAGTTTTTGCCCAAACCATGCCCGGCGAAATGGGGTTCGATTATCTCGGCATGTCGTTCCAGGAACAAAAAGCCGCGGAAGGCGTTGGGCTGGGCATGATCTTCAGCATGTCCATTGTGTGCGTCTTCCTGATTCTCGCGGCGCAATTTGAAAGCTGGTCGCTGCCGTTGAGCGTTTTGCTCGGCACACCGACCGCGATTTTAGGGGCGTTTCTCGCGTTGAACGCGCGCAGCATGCAAAATAATGTCTATGCGCAAATCGGATTGATCATGCTGATCGGTCTCGCCGCAAAAAATGCCATTCTCATCGTCTCCTTTGCGAAAGCCGAATACGAAAAAGGCGAATCCATCACCGAGGCGGCGCAGAACGGCGCGGGCATACGGCTGCGCCCCATTTTAATGACCTCGTTTGCCTTTGTGCTGGGATGCCTTCCCCTGTGGTTCGCGTCCGGTTCCGGCGGCGTCTCGCGCCAAACCCTCGGCACCGTCGTCATTGGAGGAATGCTCGGCGCCACGTTTGTGGACACGCTGATTGTGCCGGTTACCTTTTCAATCGTTGAAAACGTCGTGGCGCGTTTCAGAAAAAAACCGCCCGGACAAGCCGCGTCAAAAAGCCCGGCATGAAGCCCGACTTTCCAGCCCAAGAAAGGCGCAAAAGCTTTCCCCGGTTTTGGCGGGCGGCCTGCCTTGGTGCGGTTGTTCCATTGGTTTTGATTTTCGCCGGTTGCACCGTGGGGCCAAACTACCGCCGGCCGGAAATCAACGCGCCGGCCGCTTTTCGCGGTCAGACCGGCATCTCCTCCAATTCATTTGCCGATCTTCCGTGGTGGCAGGTTTTTCATGATGAGGCGCTGCAGAGGTTGATCCGCACCGCGGTCACCAACAACTATGATTTGCGGATTGCCTTCACCCGTGTGGAGCAGGCGCGCGCGATTGCGGCGGAGGCCCGCGCGGGATTTTTTCCGCAATTGAATTACGCCGGACTCGCCGGCACGGGCAAAAATGTGGGCGCCAATAGCACGCCGTCGCCGACCGGGACCGGCGGCAGTGTTTTTGCCGCGGACGTAAACGCCTCCTGGGAAATTGATTTATGGGGCCGCATACGCCGGCTCAATGAATCCGCGCGCGCGGAATTTTTTGCCAGCCAGGAAGCGCGGCGCGACGTGACGATCGCGATCATCGCCCAGGTCGCGCAGGATTATTTTCAATTGCTCGCCCTGGAGCGCGATCTGGAAATTGCCAGGGACACGACCAATTCCTTCGGTCAGAGTCTCAATATCTTCACGGAGAGGCTGCAAGGCGGCGTGGCCTCCATATTGGAAACGTCGTCCGCCGAAGCATTGATGGATTCGGCCGCGGCGACGATTCCCGAGCTGGAGCGCCTGGTTACCTTGCAGGAAAACCAGATCAGCGTCCTGCTTGGAGAGAACCCCGGTCCGGTTTTGCGCGCCGGTTTCCCGCTCGATGAACAAATGCCACCGGACGTGCCCGTCGGTTTGCCATCGGCACTCCTGGAGCGCCGGCCCGACATACGCGAAGCCGAGCAGCAGTTGCGATCCGCCAACGCGCAAGTGGGCGTGGCCAAAGCCGGCTTTTTTCCGCAACTCAATCTCACCGGACTTTTCGGAAGGGTCAGCCCGGAACTTTCCGCCTTCACGGCCGGTGGCGCGACCGCATGGGGCGCCGCGGCAAGTTTGACCGGCCCGATTTTTCAAGGCGGACGGATTAAGGCGGAATATCAGCGGACCCAGGCTGTGCGCGAACAATTTGCCCTGCAATATCATGCCGCCGTGCTCAATGCGTTTCAGGAGATTTCCGACGCCCTGATTTCGCGGGAGAAACTGGCGGCAGCGCGCGCGCTGCGAACGCGCGCCGTGGCTGCCTACCAGGAGGCGGTAAAAACGGCGATGAAACGTTATCAGCTTGGCAGCGCGAGCTATTACGAAGTTTTGCAGGAGCAACAGCAACTTTTTCCAGCCGAAGTTGCGCTCGAGCAAACGCAACTCAATCAGATCTTAAACATTGTTCAACTCTACCGCGCGCTCGGCGGCGGCTGGCAACCATGACTGCCGTCCGCTGCGTTTTTACAGTGGTGATTGGTTTAAAGACGCAGAAAGCATTTGAAAGGATTTTTGTTGCAGGCCCTCAGCCCGCCAGTTTCGCTATCGCCGCTTTTGCCTCCGCCAACGATACGCTGTGAATCTGGCGATAGAGCTTCAGGGCCAGAATCTTCTCTCCCGCTTGGGCCAGGCGTTTGACGTGTTCGAGTGTTGGCAGTTCGCCCAACTGCGGCCACAGACCTCGCATGCGCGCCTGTTGAATCTGCTGGCGCGAATGGAGCTGAAGGACGACGACCACGATGGTTCCCAAACTCAGGACCAGCACGCAAATGCCGGACAGGTTTCCCTGCAAGCCGACCACGCCTATCGCCAGGCTTGCGAGCACCAACGCAAACAAGACTCTGATGGCGGTAGGGAACCGTTTCGGGGCCACCGTTGGCGGGGTCCATCGCCCGGCCGCAATTTCGACCCAGGCCGCCTGGTATAAACGCTTGGTTGCCCAAAGCGCGCAAGCGAAGTAAATTAAACTCCAGCCGCCAAGCAAGGCCACCAGGAGGACCAATTTTGACCCCTCCACCCCTCCGAAACTGAAGCTGCTCCCCTGCATGCCACCGAACCAGAAAGCCCGCAAATCAGCTTTGGCGAGATTCACGAGTTCCTTCACTGTTTGCGGCGGCTGAAGCTCATAGGCTTTGATCAACCCATAAATTTGACCGGCCTCCTCCTGGAATTTCGGGGCGGCGGTGTCCAGTCCCGCTCCTTTATGGAGCCATTCGACGAGTGAGTCTTTGTCGAGGATGAAGGTGTAGTCCCAGGAATTCGTGGCGGGGAAACGATAACTGGCGCGCAGGCCGGGCAAAGTCACTTTCATGACCGCTGGTTCCGCGTTCGTGCGGTGAACGATGAGCGAGACGGTGCAGGCGGGCAAGGACTCAGAATCGTTTTTGCCATGCTGGTCCAAGGAGGAAAAGGCAGCGTTCAAACCGAGTTTTTCATATCTGCCAGAGAAAGGGACAAACCACCATTCTGTGGCCTCGTCTGAACGATTCTGATATTCGCGCATGGAAACAGACGCGCCAGGGAAAATGTTGCACAAGAATAGCGACGCCAATGCGATGACGGCAAAACTGCCGCCGGTCACGGCCGTCCACAGCCAGAAGCGGCGGCGAATTGGCGGCGGAAGCTGACGGAGGGTCAAGCCGCACTTTGCGCGCGCTTCGAGCCACGCGACCACCACCAATACGAAGCCTGCGGGCAGGAGGAACTTTGCCATTCCCAAGTCACCCACCAGGCCGCAGGCGAGAATAAAGATGCCGGAAATGATTTGGATGGGAATGGAACTGTGCGGGTCGGTATTAAGCGACGCGTCGCCGAGCGCCCAACGCAGGCATAATCCAGCGACCAGCCACGCCGCAGCAAAAATGCCGAAGCGCTTGAGCACATACGACACGAAGCCCGGCGGTGGTTGAGGTTTTAACGCTTCCGGCGCGCTAGCGGCGTTTTTTTCCCGCGGCATCGTGGACGTGATCGTTTCCACGTTACTCTTGACTTCGCTGACGTGCTGATAGCGCCGCGAAGGTTCGCGTTCCAAAGCATGCAGAACCACTTCATCCAACCGCACGTCAATCCGGACTTTTTTTGAGGGCGCTTCAAACCGCCCCATCGGAACTTCCCCCGTCAGCATCTCGTAAAAAACCACGCCCAGGGAATAAATGTCCGCGCGATGATCCACCTCCAAGGGTTTCTCGCGTTGTTCCGGCGCCATGTAATTCATCGTGCCCATTACCATCTGGCTCGCCGTCAACGCAGTCTCCGGCTTGCCGCCCAGCAGCTTGGCCAGGCCGAAATCGGCGATCTTCACCTGTCCCTTTTTCGTGATGAGGATGTTTTCCGGTTTGATGTCGCGATGGACGATTTTTTCGTCATGCGCGAATTGGAGCGCCGTGCAAATCTGCGTGACTAATTCCAGCGCCTGGCGCGGCTCCATCGTCCGGGCCTGGATGAGTTGGCGCAGGTTCATGCCATCCACAAATTCCATGATGAAATAATAATATTCGGGCGTCTGACCGAAGTCGTAGAGGATGACGATGCCGGGGTGATTAAGCCGGGCGAGGGCTTTGGCTTCCCGCTCGAAGCGTTCGGCGAAGGAAGCGCCGCGGGTCGAATCAATGGGCAGGATCTTCAAGGCCACCAACCGGTCCAAGCGCGGCTGGCGCGCCTTATAAACCATGCCCATGCCGCCCACGCCCAGGAGGGCAATGATT
>OCZU010001369.1_pt1 | contig 16152 bp, 13 predicted proteins | sample 1539001 | NCBI WGS metagenome assembly OCZU01 (sample SAMEA3539306, study PRJEB22396) | soil metagenome | biome: tundra; feature: field; material: soil | place: USA | collected 2010-05 | depth 0.15 m | reverse complement strand
AGGCACCACACCGTCGCGCTGATCGACGGGCCGTCCGATGTGGACACGGTGCATCGCCGGGTGGCGGCGGCCCGGCGGCTCTGCGCCACCCGCGGGCTCGGCCTCACGGTGATCCACGCCGCTGTCACCGAGGACGGGGGCTGGGATGCGGCCATGCAGCTACTGCGGCACGGGCCGAGGCCGACGGCGTGCGGGGTTGGCAGCCTCAATCAGCTCTTCGGGGTGCTGGCCGCACTGCGCCGTAGCGGTGTCGCGGTTCCCGCTGCGATGTCCGTGGTGAGTTTCGACGAGGACGAGTGCCTGGCCTTTCTCGATGTGCCGGTGACCAGCGTCGCGATGCCGCTGGCCGAGCTGGGCAGTGCCGCGGTCGACGCACTGATCGCTCGGATCGAGGGCAACCCGGCACCCGACGTGCAAGTCCGCAAGCCGATGAGCCTGGTGCTGCGGGACTCAGTCGCCGCCTGCAGTAGCTGAGCTCGCCGCTAGCCCCTTCCGTGCTGTCGCACAAAATCGAGGAACGTCTGGTTGAAATCCGCTGGGTGCTCCCAGAGGCAGGCGTGGCCGCCCTTGGTGGTGGCCCATTGCGATCCGGGGGTAAGCTCGTGCAGCCGTCGCGACAGTGCGACGGGGATGAGGATGTCTTCCGCTCCGGCCAGCACGAGCGTGGGGACGGTGAGCTGGCTGAGCCGGTCGGTGGTGTCGTGCTCCTGGATCACCGCGAGCTGCGCCAGGTAGGCATGAGTCGGCTGGTCCAGGTAGCGCATCGCGGTCTCGAATTCAGCGAGGTCGTCGCCGTGGTCGGAGAAGAACGGCTGGGTGAACGCCCAGAGGGTGACGTCCCGCATGACGAAGGGCACGCCGAGGACGGGCGCCATGTCGGCCCACATGGCGAACATCCGGGAGCAGAACGGTCCGGGTGCGGCATAGGTGCAGCCGAACGTGGCCGAACGCAGGTCGCCCGGGTATGCGAGTGCGTACTCCTGGGCGATCATCCCGCCCATCGAGACGCCCATCAGGTGGAAGTCGGTCACCCCGAGCGAGTCGGCGAGGGCCTTCGCGTCGTCGGCGAGCATCCGGCTTGAGTACGGCCCGACGGGCTTGGCGCTTGCCCCGATGCCCCTGTTATCGAGGCGCAGCACCCGGTGTCCCGCCGCGAGGAAATCGTCCATCTGGAGCGACCAGGTCTCCAGGTCGTCGGCCAGGCCGTTGATCAGGACGATCGTCTCCTCGCCGTCGCCCTCCAGCTTGTAGTTCAGCTCGGTGTCATTGACCCTGGCTACCGGCATCGGATTCCCCTCCGGTTCGAATTCGGATACGTGCGTGCAGTTCCCTGAGCGTGTCTTCGGTCAGGGAGAAGTGCTGTGCGGCCAGCTCAGCGGCGCGCTCCGGATCTCCGGAAATGACGGCTTCGGCGAGGTCGGGATGCTGTCGCAATGCGCGGTGCCGAACCTGCGGTGTATAAGGCTCGGCGTCGAAACCGAGGCTGACCTCGCGCCGGATCCCGGCGCTCAGGTCGACCAGCCGGGTGTTGTGCGCCGCTCGCGCGATGGCCTGGTGCAGCGCATGGTCAGCCAGGTGGGACGCGTCCCGGTCGGCCGCGATGGCGTAATCGTCGACGGCTTTGCGGATCGCGGCGATGTCATGCTCATCCCGCCGTTCAGCGGCGGTCCGGGCGATCGTCTGCTCCACCAGCCGGCGGAAGTCGAGGATCTCGGTGAGCCCCTCCCAGGCCGGCAAAAGAGTACGGCGGATCATCTCGTCGGAGTCGGGACCACGGCCGGTCCGAACGAAGGTTCCTCCGCCCCTGCCGCGCTTCGTGGTGACGTAGCCCGCGGCCTGCAGCCGCTGCAGCGCTTCGCGCACGGTGGTCCGGCTCACCGCCAGCATCGCGGCAAGATCACGCTCTGCAGGCAGCCGCTGGCCGGGGACGAACTCACCCAGCGCGACCGCCGTCACGATGCGCTCGGCGATCCGCTCGCCAGCCGTCTGCATCGGGATCGGGACCAGCAGCGCGCCAAATGCTGGCTCGTCGGTCACCGGACGGCCCGGCCCGGTGACGCGCGGAGGCGGCCCGGTGACGCGCCGAGGCGGGCCGGTGACGCGCCGAGGCGGGCGGCTGTCTCCGCCATGTAGTCGCCCGTCTTGGTCTAGAGGACTGATCTTTAGACCATTTTGGGTTAACGGGAGCATCGGCGTCAATGGGGCAGCTGAAGCGGGTCTGGCCCGGGCTCAGTCTGGCTCGTGCTCAGTGCTGGGCGCTGTGCTGGATCGGCGGTATACTACGTCGCGGCACCCCGAGAGCCCGGCGGACAGCCGTCGGCCGCTCTCGGCTGGGGCACATCACCAGCGCGACGTCGAGGTTTAACTCACAGTGAACCGAGAGCCGGTATCCGGCGTCTTGGTTTACAGCTAGTATGCCGGAAATGGCGGCACGGTTCGGATAACCATCCTCCGGGCCAGGGTCGCCGCTCGGAGGCACACATGAGGCGCAGGCCATCCAGGCGCACGAGGATCCTCGGCTGGACCTCCATCGTGCTGACGACTGTCCTGGTCGCCGGGACCCTCGCTCTGTATATCGCGGTCCGCGCCAAGCTGGACGGCATCACGCACATCCAGGTCACCGACACCAAGCACCGGCCGCCGAAGTACAACAACGCGCTGAACATCCTGCTGCTCGGCTCGGACTCCCGGGTCGGGGGCAACGCCGCGATAGGCGGGGCGGTCGGCTGCAACTGCTCGGACACCATCCTGCTGGCGCACTTCTCGCCAGGCCGGAAGAAGGTCACGGTGCTGAGCATCCCGCGCGACACCATGGTCCCGCTCTACGCCTGCGCGGCGGGCACTGGCCTGCCTGGGCAGCAGGCGGATCCGGCCGCGTTCGAGCGAATCAACGCCACCCTGCAGGCCGGCGGTCCTGAGTGCGTCCGGGAGACCGTCGAGCAGCAGACCGGGATCAGGATCGACAACGTGATCTTGCTGACCTTCGCTGGATTCGAGAAGGTCATCAACGACATCGGCGGAGTCAATGTCTGCCTGCCGTTCGCGATCCACAACACAATCACGGCCAGTGGAGGTTCCGGGCTCGATCTGACCGCAGGGCGCCATCACATCGACGGCAGGGTGGCGCTGGAATTCTGGCGCACGCGCGAGAACGTAGCCGACGGCTCCGACACGGCCCGGATAGCGCGGGATCAGTACCTGATGGCGCAGATCGTCAAGGGCGTGCTGCACAGCGGCCTGCTCACCAACCCGGGGCATCTCTACACCGTGATCGGCGACGTCGCCAAGGCGATGACCACCGACGCCAGCCTCGGTGGGCTACTGCACATCGCGTCCAGCCTGAACGGCGTGTCTACGAAGAACGTGCAGTTCATCACCACCCCGACGACTCCGTGGCCGCAGGATCCGACGGCCGAGCTCGAGTTCGCCCAGCCGCAGGCCGGCACGCTGTTCTCGGCCATCGCGCACGACACCAAGCTGCCCAAGATCAAGAAGACGGGTAAGGGGTCCGGCGGCGGTGTATTGCTGACTACCAGCCCGTCCAAGGTCAAGGTCATGGTGCTGAACGGGTCCGGCATAACGAATCAGGCAGGTAACGCAGCCACCGCACTGGCCAGCCTCGGCTTCGACGTAGTCGGCACCGGCTCGGCAACAGGCGCCAGCGGTGCGCCGGACTTCAGCTACATCAAGTCGGTGATTAAATATGCCTCGGCAGCCGACCTGCCCGCGGCGAACACGCTCCGGGAGCACTTCTCCTTGGTCCGGCTCAAGCTGGTGCCGACCCTGACACCGGGCACGATCGAGGTCGTCCTCGGCTCCACCTTCACCGCCCTGGCGCCACCGTCGAGTTCGAAGGCTGCCCAGCCCGTCACTGGCCTGTCCACCAGCTACGGCGGCATCACCGCCAGCGCGAGGTGCCGCAATAGCGCGTTCTACGGCTACTACGACACGGCACCAACCTCAGGCAAGACCCCCTGCAGCTGCGCAGCCTGAGCGACTGGTCTTCCAGCCACCAAGCCGGTGTTTCAACTGGCCGCGCGCCTCTCATGCGACTGCGGGGTCCCGACCTGTCCAGTTGGACGCCACGACCATCAAGAAATCGGACAATACTGGCCATTCGGCGCCGGGCCGCTGCTGGTCGCTGCCTGGCTGGCCGCCAGGCAGGACGCCGGGCCTGACGCCGGGCCTGATGGAACCCGCAATCCATAGCGTTTCTCCGCTATGAAATCCCGCATCCATCAGACGCGTACGCGATTTGTGCCGGACAAACTTGGCGTGCCGGACAACCTTGGCGTGCCGGACAAATTCGGTGTGCCGGATTAGGTGACATGCACCGCGAGTGTGAACCAGGTCGTTCGCTTGCCCATCCCGGATGTAGTGCTGCCGCATGAGCGCGCCACGGCCTGGACGAGCTGCCAGCCGCGTCCGCTTTCTGCCATCAGGTCACCGGAAGCATCTTGTGGAACGGTCTCGCCGCCATCGTCGGATACTTCCACCAGCAAGTAGCCGTTCGGGCGGCGCCACACCGCGACGCCCACCTTCCCGTGCGGGTGCGATCCAGATCGACTGTGAATCACAGAATTGGTGAATAGCTCGGATATCAACCACTGCGCCGTTTCGAGCTGCGGATCATCCGGGCCGAGCAGCAGTCGCAGGAACGCTCGCGCTATTCCCACCGACTTCGCGCGGCCCGGCAGTTCCCAGCGCGCCAGCTCGGCCACCGACGCGTCCCAGAGGTCGCTGTCGTCACTGGCCGGTCGCGGCAGCCAGTCCGTCCCGGTCACGCTGCGCGTGGCCGGGTTGATCGGGCTGCCCGTGGCCGTCTTGGTCGAACTGCGCATGGCCGTCTTGGTCGGGCTGCCCGTGGCCGGGTTGGCGGTGCTGGCGATTCCGGGCATGATGGCATCCGTTCTGTATAGCTGCTAGAGCATCCAATGCTGCCATGGCTAACTCATGGCGAGCATCGTGAGCAGCCACGACACCGAAAGACTAAGATTGCGTCGTCCCCGCTAAGACGGGCCGATGCCCGGTAAGAGAGGTCTTACTGAGCGTGAACACGGACCCAAGCTCCAGCCCGCTGGCGTTCTTCGCGGCTGAGCTCAAGCGCCTGCGCGGCACCTCTGGCCTGACCCAAGAGCAACTCGCGGGAGGAGCGACCTACAGTTCGGCGACTGTGGCGGCAATTGAGACGTGCCGGCTTATCCCATCCCGAGAATTCGCCGAACGTGCCGACAAGATGCTCGACTCCGATGGGCATTTAGCGCGATTGCAGGATCTGGTCGAGCAGACTTCGGTGCTGCCATGGTTCCGCGATCTAGTCGAGACTGAGCGGAAGGCCGTCAGCATCCAAACCTACGAGCCGTATCTCGTGCCCGGGCTCCTGCAGACGGAGGACTATGCGCGTAGCTGCGTTAGCGCTACCAGACCGCTGCTGTCGGACGACGATCTAGCGCGTGCCGTAGTGCTCCGGATAACCCGGCAGGAGATCCTGAATCAGGACGACGCACCGAGGCTCTGGGCGATCATCGACGAGTCGGTTCTGCGACGGCAGGTGAGCAGCCCAGAGGTCATGAAAGCGCAATGTGACCATCTGCTGTCGATGGCACGGTGCCCTCATGCGGCTATTCAGGTCATCCCGGATGCCAAGGGTGCTACGTGCGCGTACGGCCAGCAGTTCATGGTGCTGACGTTCAAAACACGTCCTCCCATGGCGTACCTCGAGGGTATGAGGGGCGCTCGATATGTGCGTGAACGAGATGAGATAGGGGCCTATTCAATTACTTTCGACTATTTAAGATCAAGTGCTCTTGATGATGAACAATCCGCCGAGCTGATACGAGGTGTCATGAATGAACGATATATATAACTGGTACAAGTCGAGTTACACGAGCGGGCAAGGCAACTGCGTCGAGGTTGCGGCGCTGGCCGACTTCGTCGCGGTGCGTGACTCGAAGGACCCGGATGGGCTGGTCCTGACCTTCACGCCCGTCGAGTGGCTGTCATTCGGCGCTGGGGTAAAGGCCGGCGAGTTCGACCTGGGTTGATGCGTGCTGAGGGCGCGGCGCGGCGCGGCGCTGCGCGACCCGACGTGGCCCGGCATGACGCGCGGTGCCGCGTGTGCGGGCGATCAGGGCCTATTTGCCGTCGGGTAAAGTTCCCAGCGGATGCTGAGCGGTCGCCTGCTGGCAGGTCCCTGACCCGGCGCGAGCGGTCGGCGGCCCTTGTAGTTACCCCGTCACTAGCTAGCCGGAGATCTCGATGAAGCATGTGAACCTTGGTGCCACCGGCCTGCGGGTGTCCCGGATCTGCCTGGGCATGATGAGCTATGGCAACGACAGTGACCGGCCCTGGGTCCTGGACGAAGACGCGGCCGAGCCCATCGTGCGGGCCGCGGTTGACGGCGGGATCACCTTCTTCGATACCGCCGACGTCTACTCCGGCGGCGCGAGCGAGGTGGCCACCGGGCGGCTGATCAGCAAGTTCTTCAGCCGCGACCAGGTCGTCGTGGCGACTAAGGTGCACGGATCGACCGGGCCGGGCGAGAACGACCGCGGGCTGTCCCGCAAGCACATCCTGGCCGGCATCGACGCTTCGCTGGGTCGGCTGGGCATGGACTACGTGGACTTGTACCAGATCCACCGCTGGGACAGCCACACGCCGATCGAGGAGACCATGGAGGCGCTGCACGACGTCGTGCGGGCCGGCAAAGCGCGTTACATCGGCGCCAGCTCGATGTTCGCCTGGCAGTTCGCCAAGGCTCAGCACACGGCGGACGTTCGAGGCTGGACCAGGTTCGTCTCGATGCAGAATCACTACAACCTGATCTACCGCGAAGAAGAGCGCGAGATGATCCCGCAGTGCCTAGATCAGGGCATCGGGGTGATCCCGTGGAGTCCGCTGGCACGGGGCGTGCTGGCTGGAAATCGGACGAAGGAGGGTGAGCGCCACACCGTCCGGTCTCGCACGGATCCCTTCAGCGACGCGCTCTATGCACAGCCGTCCGACTTCGATGTCGTCGACCAGGTGGCCGAGCTGGCCGCGGACCGCGGCGTGTCGTCGGCACAGATCGCGCTCGCATGGCTGTTGCACCGGCCAGGGGTGACGGCGCCGATCATTGGTGCGACCAAGCTAGGCCACCTTGAGGACGCGCTGGCCGCCGAGCAGCTCGACCTCTCCGATGCCGAGCTGGCCCGGCTGGAAGAGCCCTACGTCCCGCACCCAGTGCTGGGGCACTAGTAACGACGCGTCGCCAGCACCATGCCGCTGCCGCGACTCGGCCGGTTAGCCCGTGAGGTGCTTGCGGAAGAACACCCGCCGGAATCCGTCCTGTTCGGCTCGGCGGGTCTCGACGTACCCGTGCCGCAGGTAGTAGGCGAGGTTCTCGGTCATCGCCTCGTGGGTGTAGAGCTGTATCTCGGGAAGGTTAAGGCTGCGGGCCCGGTCCTCGGCCAGGTTCATCAGGCGGGCTCCGACACCGCGTCCTTGTGCGGCTGGCAGGACGGCTACATTCTCCAGGAGCAGATGGCCGGGCTGAGGGACCAGGATCACGAGACCGGCAATCTCGCCGTCCTGCACTGCGGCCCACGCCTGGCGGCTGCGGACGGCATGTGCGTAGTCGGCTGACATCGGGGCAGGGGCCCGGCCGATCCTGGGTACATAGTGTTCGTAGGCTGCCATAACGATCATGCGAATTCTCGCCACGTCAGCGTCATCGGCGAGCCGGACGGTAACCACTTGCCCACCGTAGGCCGGGTTTCTGCACATCAAACCCCATCGCGGCAGTGGTCGATTGTGGCCGCCGACGACCCGTGCGACGCTGGCCGAGGATGGGTGACAGGCGGATCCAATGCCTCAGCGGCGCCTATGCTGCACAGGTGAACTACGCGATATGTCCTGACGATGGCACCCATCTCAAGGCCGTGCAACCGCGGCCCGATCCAGCTCAGCCATTGCGCTTGACATGCCCGGCCTGCGGGAAGCAGTTCAAGCTAGCCAGAGACGGGGTTGTCGAAGTGCCTCCGGACGGGGACCACGGGACCTAGCCCCGCCGACGTCAGATCGCAGGACCGCTGAGGAACGGGAACCGCGGCGTCGTTGTTGCGCCACGGGTGACGCTCATGCAGGCAGATAGGACGACGCTAGGATCGCTGCGCGCTGGTCGAGTCCGGCAGCGCTGACATCATGGCCGGCCTGCCGCATCGCCGCCGCCGCGGCGCGATGCTCGTCCTGCTCGCGAACGACTACCCGGCGGATATCTAGGTCGGAGAGCTCCTTGCGCTCAACGTCGAAACCCAGGCCCGCTCGCGTTGTGGGCAGGGACGGATCGACAGCCCTCGGCGTTCGCGATCGCGGCAAGGGTCGTCCTGAGCACCGATACCGTCACCGTGTCGCCAGCCTTGACGGCCGCGCGCAGGTCAGCCTGCATCCGCAGCGGCAGTGAGGGTGGCATGCAGGCACTATCCCAGCGAGGCCCACCTGCTCGCCACGCATTTTTCCATCGCCGCGCCCACCCGTGCTCGGGATCACCCGACGCTCGCCGACACCAACATGTGATCAGCCATGGTGCGGAGCGAATCGACGAGTGTCTCCGATTGCGACCGGCGGCAACCGGACCTTCCGCGAGTCCGCCCAAATCAGATTCTTGTGTTCTTACCTGAGTAACTCAGGCGACTCTCTGGCGCTTTTGACGACTGACTATTATTGTGAACCTCATTGCGAGCGCAGACCCGTTAAAGCCGCAATATGAGATGTAAACACCGCCGGTAATCAATAGCGGTCGTGCCGGATATTGGCCATTGGCTGGATATGCGGACCGGCATGCGAGCTGGAGGAAACATGTTGTCCTCGTTGTGGTTGCCGCCGATAGTCGCCGCCATGGTTCTCGGGTCGACTGGAATGCTCCCAGATTCGGGCGCTCAGACCGGGTCACCAGGTCGCTACGCCCAGGCGATTCCAGCCGCGCGGGCGGTCCCAGCCGCGCGGGCGGTCCCAGCCGCGCGGAAAATTCCAGCTACCCGGTCGGCCGCGAGCGAGCCAGCCCCGCTGGTGACGGACCTTGTCCCAGCCGCCACATCCAAGCGAGGATTGCTTGCTCCTGCGTTCAGCACAGCGATGACCAGGGCAAACGCGATCAGGCAGGCCGAGGCGCTGAGTTACCTGCGGCATGCTCATCCGGTCGCGGCCAGGGAGCTGACCGGGAGCCAGCAGCGTCAGGTGCGCAACTACTTCTGCGGGCCGGCGGCGGTGTCGGAGATGCTTGCCCAGATGAAGGTACCGCTGACGCAGCAGGCTGCCGCGCGGGAACTGGGCACAACCCCCTCCGGCACCAATTGGTCCGACGCCGGCGGGTATCCGGTCCCCAAGGTGCTGAATGCGAATCAGAAGCTTCGAAATTATGTCGCCGTGGCGCTGCCATGGACGCCGACAGGCGCGCAGATCAAGACCTTCGAAACCGATCTCGTGACAGATATCAATCACGGCAGCGGAGTGCCCATAGCCGGTAACGCATACGAGGTTCCCGGCGGTCCGCATCTGGTCGGGCATCCGCCGGGCCAGACGATTATGCACTGGTTCGATATCCGCGGATACTCCCAATCTGGCGCGATCACTGACTACGAGGATTCCGTGCATGGCGCCGCGAGCATCGGCTGGAACGCCGCTGTTCCTGCGTACTCGTCGCTGGCGTCAGCCACGATCGTGAATATCGTCGGGGCGCGTGGCTACGTCTGGTAGGCATGCGACCTCGGCCAGCCGGATCCTTGCGGCGCTAGTCGTGACCGTGGGCCTGGCGATGAGCGCATGTACCGGGGCAGCTGCGCCCGCGCGAGGTGGAACAGCCGGTCAGTCGCAAGGAGCGGTGGCAGCGCACGTCCGAGGCGCGGGTGGCCGGGTGGCGCACGCGGGTGGCGCAGCGGCGCACGCGCCTGGCCGGGTCGCGCACCCGGGTGGCGGGGTGACGGCGTTCTGCCGGATTCGGGCCACGGTCGGCATGACGGCTGCCCTGTCCCGCACCGTTGGCGCGTCGCTGCGCGGCGAGATGGTGCCGCTCGGCGTCTCAGCCGACGGGCGGACCGCCTATGTGTCTACCTGGACGCCGGGCTTCTCCGGAGTTGCCGCGCTGAACTTGCTCAGCGGGTCGCTACGCCCGATCCAGCGGTTCAGCAGACCGGCGACTGATCAGGCGGATGGCGCCTGGGGCGGTCGATGGCTGGTCTGGGTGGACACGTACTCGCTGCAGAGCCTCGACGACTTCGCGGTGTTCGCCTGGGACTCGGTGACCGGCAGGCTGATACGGCTAGGCCATTCCCGCCGATCCCCGGCGGGCGTCATGTGGCCGAGCCCGTGGCATGCTCCAGCGGTCAGTGGTAGCTACGCCGCCTGGGCGCAGGGCTATGGCCCGGCCGGCCTGGTTCAGATCCGGCTGGCCGATCTGCGGACAGGCAAGATCACGGTGATCAGGGCGGGTCATGTCCAGGCACCGTTCTTCGACGGCGGGTTGCTGGTCTGGCCAGAATCGGACCGGCCTGGCGCGTCTACCACTCTGCGGGCCTACAGTCTCGCTGCGGGCAGGCCGGCGCCACTGCCGACGGCGCTACGCGCGATACGCGGCACCGACTTTGTGGTGACCGACGGTGCCAGAACGGCGTATCTCAGTCCGGACCTGACCGAGCTGTACTTGTCCCCGGCGCCGGGGACAACGGCGACCATGGTGCTGCGACTGTCGGTCGGCGTCGACTTCTCTTACCTGGCTATGGGGCCTGGTGCCCTGGCCTGGACAACCACTGCGGCGACCTATCTGGCTAGTACGCGGACCGGCGGGTACGCCCAGGTGACGCCTCGGTACGGTTTCGCGGTCACCGGGCCAGGTCCGGCGATCCTGGTCTCCGACGCGCCGTCCGCCAAGTCGGCGCACCCGATCCTGGCGTTGCACGTCGTCAACCCGTCGGCGGTCAACTGGCCGCGCTGCCGCCAACCGCGTACCCCTTAGATGACCCGACCGCCGCCCGCTGTGAGTCACCGCTGCCAGTGGTGACTCCCAGCCGCCTACCGCGGCCCCTGCTGCCGCCGGCCTCAGACTCGAACAAATACGATGCGCCATCGACTCGGTTGTTTCCGAGTCGATGGCCCGTTCTATTCGTTCGGTCCGGCGGACAGACCGGCCATATCCGGCGCGGGCCGCCGCCGCCGGCAGGCGGCCCGCGACTTGGCACGGATTGGATAGGCTCAAAAGGTATTAATCGAGTCGCGGAACCCGGTCGGCTGGCGTCGGGACAGCCTCTAAGCGGCGCTGCACTGCGGGCACAGGCCGAACAGCTCGACGGTGTGCCCGACATCGGTGAATCCGGCCTCGGCGGCCACCTCGTCGGCCCACCGCTCGACTGCTTTGCCTTCCACTTCTACGCTGCGGCCGCACGTCCGGCAGGTCAGATGATGATGATGCGCGTCGCTGCTGCACCGGCGATACAGGATCTCGCCACTGGCATCCCTGATCGAGTCCACCCGGCCGGTCTCGCTGAGCAGCTGCAGGTGCCGGTAGACGGTGGTCAGACCGACCTGCTCGCCGCGTCCGCGCAGTTCGGCATAGATCTGCTGCGCACTGCAGAACCCCGGCAGCCCGTCAAGCACGGCTGCCACCGCCTCGGCCTGACGGGTACCGCGCACCCGGGTGCCGTGCGGCCGCGCGCTCGCGCCGGGCTGCGGAGTACTCACATCTCGCACGGTAGCAGCCTGGTCACGGCGCTTCGCCGAGTCGAGGCGGGGGCGCTGGCCCGGTGCCGACCAGCACCGTCGCGCTGCGCGAGAGGATAGGGGAATGGCGGACCGGCTACGAAACGCGACAAGTCCTTACCTGCTCCAGCACGCCGACAATCCGGTGGACTGGTGGCCCTGGGGTGACTCGGCGTTCGCCGAGGCCCGCCGCCGCGATGTGCCGGTGCTGCTCTCGGTCGGCTATTCGGCCTGCCACTGGTGTCACGTGATGGCCCACGAGTCGTTCGAGGATGGCGCGACCGCCGACCTGATGAACGACCAGCTGGTGTCGATCAAGGTGGACCGCGAGGAGCGGCCGGACGTAGACGCCGTCTATATGACGGCGACCCAGGCGATGACCGGCCAGGGCGGCTGGCCGATGACGGTATTCATGACTCCCGACCGGGAGCCGTTCTACTGTGGCACCTACTTTCCGCGGGAGTACCTCCAGCGCCTCGTGCGGGCCATCGCCGCGACCTGGCGGGATGACAGGCCCGGCGTCACCGGCAAGGCGCGCCAGATCGCGGCGGCACTGGCGCAGACGGCGTCGCGTTCCGGCGCGGCGACCGGCCCCGCCGCCCTCCCCGCCGCCATCTCTGCCGGTCTTAGCGAGTCGGCGGTCAGTGCCCTGGCCGGGCGCTACGACGCCAAGCGCGGCGGCTTCGGCGGCGCGCCTAAGTTCCCGCCGTCGACGGTGCTTGAGTTCCTGCTCCGTCACTCCTGGCCGACTCAGGCGCAGACGCCGGCCCGGGCCGAGTCCTCGCGCCAGGCGCTGGCGATGGCGGCGGGCACCGCCGAGGCGATGGCTCGCGGCGGCATCTACGACCAGCTCGGCGGCGGGTTTGCCCGGTACAGCGTGGACGCGGACTGGGTCGTCCCGCACTTCGAGAAGATGCTCTACGACAACGCGCAGCTGGCGCGGGTTTACGCACACTGGTGGCGCCGATCCGGCGATGACCTGGCCCGCAGGATCGCGCTGCAGACCTGCGACGCCATGATTGCCGAGCTGGGGACCAGCGACGGCGGATTCGCCAGCGCCCTAGATGCCGACAGCGACGGCGAAGAGGGCGCGTTCTACGTGTGGACGCCGTCACAACTGGTCGATGTGCTCGGCGCCGATGACGGAAATTACGCCGCGGAAATATTCGCCGTGACATCTGTAGGCACCTTCGAGCACGGTCGCTCGGTGCTGCAGCTACCCGCTGACCCGGCGGACCCGCAGCGGTATGAGCGGGTCAGGACCGAGCTGCTGGCAGCCCGCGCGGCCCGGGTCCGCCCGGCCCGGGATGACAAGGTCGTCGCGGCCTGGAACGGGCAGGCGATCGCAGCGCTGGCCCAGACCGGCCTGCTGCTTGGTCGGCCGGATTACATCGAGGCGGCCAGCGCCGCCGCCGAATTGCTGGTCAGGGTGCACCTGTCCGGCAACCGGCTGGTCAGGACTTCCAGGGACGGCGTCGCCGGCCACAGCGCCGGAGTTCTCGAGGACTACGCGCACGTCGCGGACGGATTCATGACGCTGTCCGGGGTGACCGGCCAGGCGCGATGGATCACGCTGGCCGGGCCGCTGCTCGATACCGCGCTGGACCGGTTCCGCGCGCCGGACGGCAGCTTCTTCGATCCCGCCGACGATGGCGAGCAGCTGATCTACCGGCCCGCCGATCCGGCCGATGGCCCCACACCATCGGGAACCTTCGCCGTGGCTGGCGCGCTGCTGAGTTACGCCGCGCTGACCGGGTCGGCTAGGCACCGGCAGGCTGCGGCTGACGCCCTTGGCGTACTTCCGGCAATTGCGGCCAGGTACCCGCAGGCAGCCGGCTGGGGACTGGCCGTCGCCGAGGCATTCGCGGCCGGGCCGGTCGAGATCGCCATCATCGGACCTCCGGGCGACCAGCGGACCGCTGACCTGCACCTGGTTGCAGCACTCAGTGCCCCGCCTGGAGCCGTGATCGCACTCGGCCCCCCGCCCGCAGCTGACCCGGGCGCTACCGACCCGAGCGTTGCCGGACCCGCCGAGCCTGGCATTCCGCTGCTCGCTGGCCGCGGGCTAGTCAATGGTCAGCCGGCCGCCTATGTCTGCCGCGACTTCTCCTGCCGACTGCCGGTGACGGTTCCCGATGAGCTCCGTGCCGCACTGCGCTCGTAGCAACCTGGCCATGTACCAGCCGTTCGGCCTGCTGCCGTGGTGTGGCCATCTTGACTTCATCTATATGTTGGTTGTGACTGTCTAACTAGAAACCGTTCGGCAAGGCCGATCGTTGGTTCGGCGAGCTTCCCTGCGGAGCACAGATCGGGCATAATGTCTTTAGCTTAGTAGGAATATCGCCGAGCGGGAGGGTCTAGGTTGCGCTACCGAGTGCGTCACCTGCTCCCGGTACTCGCATTTCTCGTCGTCGTCGCGTTGATCATGGCCGGAGTGGTCAGGCAGCCCCGGACGCAGCTAGCCGTGGCGAGTCAGCACCAGCGCGATGCTGCGGCCGGGCCGCGCGGTGCCGCCGGGCTGGGTGGTACCGCCCAGAGCGCACCGGCTAGGACCTTCGCCGGAGTCAGCTCCGCAGTCGGAGCAATCCCCAGCGTGCCAGCGGCATCAGCGGATCCGTGGCAGCCGAGCGCCAGCTCGCGGGCCACAACCAGCGCGATCGCGGCTACGCCGCTGCCATCATCGACCGTCGCGCCGGTCGCACCGCTGCGGCGGCTGGTGCAGGCAGACATCCTGGTGGTATCCGCCGGACTGCTGCCCGCCGGGCTCGCGGCCAGTATTCGCCGACTCGGTGGTGTGGTCGCTGCCATCCCGGTAGACGCCGGCCGGATTCAGGTGAACGGCGTGTTCGTGAACGTCCTTGGCGTGAACCCGGTGGCGTTCCGCCCGTTCGCTGCCCGGCCGACGGCGCAGTCGGCCGACCTGTGGCAGAACGTGGCCGCTGGCGGCATGGCTATCTCTTACACGATGGGTCGCCAGGACAAGCTCTCCCTGACCAAGCCGCTACGCGTCACCGGGACCCGGACGCTGACGGTGCCGGTAGCCGGGTTCGGCACGGTCGGCATCGGCGGTGTCGATGCTGTGGTCTCGGACGCGGTGGCCCGGTCGGTCGGACTGCCTGCCGGGAACGCGATGGTGATCAGCGCTCCGCACGCTCGCCTGGCCGCGCTGATGGCCAAGATCAAGAAGCTGGTGCCGACTCAGGCATCGGTGGCCGCGCTGGTGACCCAGACGATCGCTGGCGGTACCGTCGTGACGACGGCCGCAGCGGGTGGGATCGGAGTGACCGCCCACCAGGGTTCTGGTCTGACCTCCGCGGAGCTGGTGAGATTCCTGGCCGCTGCCAAGAGCAGGGTCGGCTTGCCCTACGTCTGGGGCGGGGACGGCCCGTCGGTGTTCGACTGCTCAGGGCTCGTTCAGTGGTCGATGGCGCAGGCCGGGGTCGTGATGCCGCGGGTGGCGGCTGACCAGGCGCGGACCGGACCGCTGGTGTCGCTCAGCGGGCTGCAGCCCGGCGACCTGCTCTTTTACCACACCGACCCGACAGCGCCGAACTACATCTCGCATGTGGCGATCTACATCGGCAACGGCCTGATGCTGCAGGCTCCGGAGCCTGGCATGGACGTTCAGATCGTGACGGCCGATTTCGGCGCAGGCTTCGCCGGTGCGGTGCAGGTCTACCCCGGTGTCGCCGCAGCCGTCGATCACAACCCGGCCGGCTAGCCGAGCACTTCTCACGGCCTGCCGCGCTAGCTAGCGGCGTCAACTGGCCGGCGTCCCGCGCTGGCTGGTGTAGTCGAGCTGGCCGAGTGGTGTCGAACGAGGTAACCCGAGAGGGCGTGGCTCGCCCGCGAGTGCCTGGCTGCCCTGGACCTAGCCCAGCGGGGGCCGGGCTGCCCTGGCATGACCGGCCTCGGCTGGTGCTTCCTGGCCTTCGCGCAGTGGTTGGTTGCACCAGCATCTTCGATGTGTAATCATGATTACATGAGTACAGACAAAGAAGAAGAAGTCTCCGCGGCTGACAAGCTCCGCGGATGGTTCACCGGCCGGATACCAGGCGACTGGGTTGACGGGACGCTCGACGTCCGGATCGACCGGGAGGAGATCACCGTCATCGTGCCGATTCCGGCACCGCAGACGGCCGATGGCGCGACGGAGGCCGAGCGGGCCGCGGCGTCCGATGGCCGCAGCCGCAGATTCCGGGAAGAGACCAGGCAGCAGCGGATCGAGATCGCTCACGAAGCCGAGCACGCCTTCGGCCGCAAGGTCTCCTGGGGGGTGCTCTGCGACGGCACCAAGGTGATGTTCACCACATTCTCCCTGCCGGTCATGACGAGGCTCCGGCAGGCGGAGCGGATGGTTCTCGACACGCTGGTGGATGCTGGCGTGGCGCGCAGCCGTAGTAGATCGGAAGAGCACACGTCTGA
>OCZU010001368.1_pt1 | contig 16152 bp, 12 predicted proteins | sample 1539001 | NCBI WGS metagenome assembly OCZU01 (sample SAMEA3539306, study PRJEB22396) | soil metagenome | biome: tundra; feature: field; material: soil | place: USA | collected 2010-05 | depth 0.15 m | reverse complement strand
GGTCCAGCGGCGCGATCGCGCCGGGGGCGTGATTCACGAATATCGCCTGGTCGCGCAGGTTTTCAGCACCCACAAGATCGAGGAAGTCCTCCACAACATCGAAGTTCGGGAAACCCAGCGCCGGTCTGCCACGGGCGGGGTTCCGTGGTTCGCCGAGCAGGTGCGGAACGATCTCGACGACATTGCCGAAGTAGTCGGCGTCTCTCCAGCCGAGACTGCGTAGCAGCCGACGGTGCGCCAGCACCCTGTCCCGCGTACCTGTGAGCAGGGCCAGTTCCAGCCACATGCCCCGGTCGAACTTCGCCTCAATGGCCTTCGGGACATACGGGTGGAGCTTCCGGGTTCTATCCCTGGACGACGAACGCTTCAGCCCGGATGCGTACGATCTTGGGGACTGCTGGCTGGAGCGCATCCGCGGAGACGGAGTCGTCCCAGAAATCGGCCAGCCTGGGGGCACGGTCGCCGAAGGCCACCTCGTGGTCGAACAGGCCGGGCCCGGAGGTGATCAACTGGAATGAGGGGGCGTCGATGACGACAAGGTATGGAGATGACACATTAATCCCTCTGCTGGATAGAAGGCGCCCTCAGGATTGGCTGACGCCAGATTCCTGAGGGCGCCCGCAGTGCGTCTCCAGGCTTGCTAGAGAGCAACCCCTGGAGGCGTCTGACGATTAGCGAACATCGCGAGCACCTCCTTCCTGATACAGAGGACATATCTTGCCGCGGCGCGGCCATTGTAGGACTGCACGCCGACATGCGGCAACGCATTTACCGGCGGCCAAGATCGTCACGCGCTCGCCGGTCACGTCAGGTTGCCGCCAGGCGCGCTCGCGGCGACGCGTTATCAGGTCGGGCGGCTGCAGCATTGGCGTGTTCTTACGGGCATCCGTGCCGATGACCAAGGAACCCTAGGCGGACGTGGCCGGTGTGTCAGCAACGACGGGCGCCCGGCCGGGTTCGCGCTCGCACAGCACCCGCGCCCGCGCGGTCGTGACCACGATGCACGCAGTCAGAGCGGGCAGCACGCCCAGTGCCGCGGTCAGCGAGGTGGCCGAGGCAAGCTGTCCGATGACTGGCGGGCCGAACACGAACCCGGCCCAGCCCCAGGCGGAAACCATGGCGATCGCGGCGCCCGGGTTCAGTCCCGGCAGCAGCCCGGCCGCGCTGTTGACACTCGGGACGACCAGGGCCAGGCCGATCCCGAGGCAGCCGAATCCAGCGATGACGGTGGCGCTGCGGCCGCCGAGCAGCCCGGCGGTGAATCCGATGGCGGCCACCGCGGCCAGCGCCGGCAACAGCCGGCGGCGCGGGAACCTGCTCAGCAGGCGATTGCCCGACAGCCGGACGGTGACCATCATCAGGGCAAAGACGGTATAGCCGAGCCCGGCAGCGCCGGGGCTGACGTGGATGGAGCCCCGCAGGTACACCGACGCCCAGTCTGCGCTCGCTCCTTCGCACAGCATGGATGCGAACGCGATGGCGCCGAGGATCAGCACCGGCCCCGACAGCCTGCCGGCGGCCCACCGGGCCGGGTGCTGGCTGGTGGCCGGCGGCGCGGCAGGATCGGGCAGCATCCGCGTGGTGAGCCAGCCGGCTATCAGCAGGACCGGCACGGCCAGCAGCAGGAGTTGCCGGGTCAGCGAGAGGCCGGCTGCCACGCCGAGCACGCCAATGCCCGCGCCCGCGAATGCCCCGATGCTCCAGCTTGCGTGAAAGCCGGGCATCAGCGGCCGCCGTGCGGCTCGCTCGACCGTGACGGCCTGCGTGTTCATGGCGACGTCGAGCGTTCCCTGGAAGGCGCCCCAGGCGAACAGCGCGGCGAACAAAGCCAGCAGCGACCCCGCTACACCGGCCAGCGGGCCGGTCAGGCCGTAGCCCAGCAGGCTGATCTGCACCGTGCGCTTGCTGCCGATCCTGGGCAGGATCCTGGCGAGTAGCAGCATCGCCGTGACCGCCCCGATCGGGGCCCCCAGCAGTGCCAGCCCCAGCGTGCCGTCGCTCAGCCTGAGGTGATCTTTCACCTGCGGGATATGCGCGGTCCACGAGGCGAACAGCAGCCCGTGGCTGATGAACGCGGCCACCGTCGCGGTGCGCTCCGGGCGGGTGGTGACATCACCGCGCCGGGCCGGGCGGCCCGCAGCAGGGCTAGACACACCGCACCTCGAGTCCGGCAGCGCGCAGCGTGTCGACCGCGTCGGCTGGCGCGCCGGTGTCGGTGATCATCATGTCGGCGTCGCTTGCCGCGCCCACCACGGCCAGCGCGGTCTGCCGGAACTTCGAGCTGTCGGCCGCGATGATCACCCTGGCGGCCGACCGCACCATGGCCTGCTTCACCTCGGCGTCCGCGAGGTCATGCACTGTCACCCGGCCGTCCGCGAGGCCACAGCAGGTAAGGACGGTGGTGTCGAACCGCAGCGCGCCGATGCTGGCCAGCGCGAGCGGGCCGGCCATCGCCAGCTCACCCGGGCGGGTCTCGCCGCCCGGCATCAGCAGCCGGACCGAGGTGCTGGCGGCGAACTCCGACGCGGCGTGCAGCGACATCGGCATGACGGTCAGCCGCCGGCCGGCCAGCGCGTGCCCGATCAGTGCTGCCGTCGTTCCGCTGTCGAGCAGCACCGCCTCACCGTCGCGCAGCACCTCGGCCACGGCGGCGGCGATCCGGGTCTTGGCCTCAGCCTGGTCCAGCACGCGCAGGGCGAAAGGCAGTTCCTCGCCGCGCATCAGCAAGCTGATCGCGCCACCGCGAACCCGCCTGGCCATGCCCATGGCCACGATGCGCTCGAGGTCGCGGCGGATGGTCATCTCGGCCGCGCCGAACTCGGCTGCCATCTCGGCGACGTCAAGCCGACCGTCTCGCTGCAGAACCTCCACCAGCGCGGTCAGCCGCGCATTCCCGTCCACACCATCAAACGTACACATTTTATGTGCGTTCGCACAATGCAGATGGGCGATCACTCTGTGACCAGGGACAAAACACGCCGCCGGCGGTCCCGCGGAAGGGAACCGTCGGCGGGCGTTCTGGCTGCCACCTCACCCGGGCACTTTGACGGATACTGAGTGATGAGCCGGGCCGGGCGGTTTCGGGCACCGCTCGACACGAATACGTCACTGGCGGGCGGGGCCAAGACGGACACGTGCACCGCGGTCACCGCTGCCTTACTGCGCGACCGCACCGGCACCCGGGCATCCCCGCCGGTCCGGGCCGATCAGCCACCACCGCCGCAACCCAGCATGATCCCGCTGACCATCCCCGAGATCATGCACCCGCTCGCCGGGCTCACCAGCCGGCCCCTGCCCCGGTGGCTTGTCATCCACTGGGATGCCTGGACCCGCCGCCACCAGGCCCGCCCACGATGGTTCCACAAACGCGCCCGACTCACCCGCGACGCCGAGATTGCCCTGGTCAGCCAGTGAAGTGCGGCTGCCGTAGTAGGCATCAACCTATTTGAGAAAGCGCCATCTAAGATGAGAACCTACACAGGTGGTGTAGGTTCTCATTCTTGTTGTCCGTGGCCGTGGCGCTGACCTGGGCTTCTGGTGCGAGCCTCATCGATTCGCCCGCTGCCCTTTCTCATAGGTCTGTCCTTTCTTCGTCATGCGCCCGCTGTGCTGGTCCGCTGCCGGTGGTGTTGGGTGCCGTGAGGTTGACTAGCTTTGGGCTGCACGCATCTCCTGACCGTCGAGGCAGGCACTCAGCTGAAGGCCAGGATGCGCTCAAGCGCCGCCCAGCCCGCCGGTCCCCAGGTCTGCTTGCCGCCGGGCAGGCCCTGCTCCCAATTCTGGCCGATGCCGATGAGGCCAAGGGCGCGCAGCACGGCCCACCCCCGGGCTCGCTGGATCGTCGCATCATCCGCGCTCGCGTAAGCGTCGAAGAATCGTGCTGCCGTGCCGGCGGGCAGCAGCAGCCAGGCGGCCGCGAGATCCGTCGCCGGATCGCCGGCGCACATTTCACCGAAGTCGATCACACCGGAGAGCGTCCCGCCGGTGACGACGACATTCGCGGGATGCAGATCACCGTGAATCCATACCGGCGCGCCCTGCCACGCGTCAGCCGCGACGGCCTGCTCCCAGGTACGTCGCACGCCGGCCGCGACATCAGTGGAGGCGACCACGGGGAACCACTCGAAGTCGGGCCTGAGCGTTGCCAGGGGAACGCCGCGGTCCGGATTGGCCGGTGCCTCGCCGGGTGCCGTGCGATGCAGCGCCCTGAGGAAGCCCGCGAGAGTGCCGGCCGCCTGCGGGCTTGTGATCGGAACGTGGTCGGCCGGTTCGCCGTCAACCCATCGAGCGACAGTCCACGTTCTGGGGAAACGCGCCGACGGTTCGCCGACCCGCACTGGAACCGGTACTGGCAGCGGCAGGCCCGGGGCCAGGAAGGGCAGCCATCGCTGCTCGGTGCGCAGCAGGGACGGGGCACGCGGTGTGCGCGGCAGGCGCACGGCCAGCTCCTCCCCGAGACGCCACATCTGGTTGTCCCAGCCACCGGCGACCGCACGGAGCGCCAGCCCTGCGAGGTCCGGATGCTGCTCGTGCAGGAGGGCACGCACCAGCGCTTCATCAATGTCGGCGTTGTCCATGAACAGCGCCTCCAATCGCTGAAGTACCGACCATCATCCAACTGCACGTAGGCCCGCACCACGCCGACAGGCTTCTCACCGAGATGTCCAAAAGGACAAGTCAAGGACATCTTTTCTGAGAATAAGGACATCCTCAGTGAGAAACTTGTGGGTTCTCATCAGTTTCTTCGCCTGGGATCGTGCTGACCTGGGCTCTAGCGGGCCGTCTCATCGATTTTTCGCCGGATTCGTCTCATGGTTTCTTCATTTCCCTCGTGGCTGGGCCTCGTGCGGGCGTAATCAGAGCGTGTCCGGTAGCGGCCCAGGAGACCGCCGGTCACGTACCGTAGCCAGGCCTGGGTGCCAGTCGGTACGCACATCCCCGCCGATCTGCGCGGCTCTCTCCGCGCGGCGGAGGCCTAGTCGCGCCGTGCCGAACGGGTCTATCTGCGCCGCTGTTGCCTCTCGACCGCTGCCGCGGCGGGTGGCAGCTCCCGATCCAGGATGGCGGTCTCACTGACGCGACAGGGCCTGGCCAAGAGCCGGAGGAGGCGTTTGATATGGACGTGGGGGACCTGTTGATGAAAGCGTCGGACAAATCTCTCGGTGCGTCGCGCGTTCGGCGCCGCGTGCGAGAAGGACGGCATGCTCATCATTCCGGTCGCGGTGGTGGCCGGCGGAGGCGGCGGGGGTACAGGACGCCCTCGCCACGGTGACCCGGCCGCCGGTCCCGATAGCCTGCCCGAGGGGAGCCCGGCGGGACACGGCGCAACACCGCAGGACTTTGGGCACATGGACGCTGGCGGGGGCTTCGGCGGGCTGGTGTTGCCCGCAGGCGCCTACGTCGTGAAGAGCGACCAGGTCCGCTGGGTGCCCGCAGCGGACACGACCATCGTCGTCCTGGCCATGCTGAGCCTGGTGCGGGTGCTCGCCCGCACATGGACCCGATCGCGTCGGCACCATAGCCACCCATGAGACCCTTCCGGCATGCCCGGGGTATGCCAGGCCGTCCGCCGGGAACCGGTCAAGCGCTCGTGCCTGCTTGCGCCCACTCGCGGCCGTAAGCCCGGCCAGGCCGCCGCCAGAGCTGGTCGTTCCGCGGCAGTCACCCACTGCCAGACCCGGGGTCACTTCGTGAAACCTCATCGGCACCTCTGGATGGTGCGCCAGTCTCACACAGCGCGATCAGCCCTAAGGCTTCACCGCCGCGCGCATCGCCGCCCCGGCCAGGATGGCGACGGTGTCGGGTGGCAGGACAAGCCCCTTGCGCGTCTGTTTGATCTTGGGGTCAGAGGTGGCGAGCAGCGCCGCCTCCGGGCCGACTGCGAAGGTCCAGGTTCTGGTACCGAGGTTGGCGGCCACCGTGACTGGTCCGCGGCGCACGATGAGCCAGCGGGTTTCTTGGTCGTATTCGGTCTTGGTGCGGTCCAGGCGGGGGTCGGTGAGCGCCGGCATCTGCCGGCGGAGAGCGATCAGCCGGCGATGCCAGGCCAGCAGGCCGGCATGGTGGTCCTTTCGGAGCTCGGCCCAGTCGAGCCTGGAGCGCTCGAACACCGCCGGATCCTGCGGATCGGGCACGTCGCCCTGGTCCTGGCCGAGGGCGGAGAGCTGGTGGCGCCGCCCTTCGCTGACGGCCCGGCCGAGGTCGGGATCCTGGTGGTCGGTGAAGTACTGGAACGGGGTGGTGGCGCCCCACTCCTCGCCCTGGAAGAGCAGGGGCACGAACGGCGAGGTGAGCAGCAGGGCGGCGGCCACCTTGAGCCGACCCTCGCTCATCAGGGCACCGCTGCGCTCGCCGAGGGCGCGATTACCGACCTGGTCGTGGTTTTGGGTGGACACCACGAACTGGCGGCCGGACAGGCCCGTCGGCGGCCGGCCGTGGATCCGCTGACGGTAGGGCGAGTAGGTGCCGTCGTACACCCATGCTTGGCGCAGTGCCTTGGCCAGCACGGGCAGCGGCCCGTAGTCCCCTTCGTCGCCGGTTGCTTCGCCGGTCAGCGTGGCGTGCAGGGCATGATGCCATTCGTCAGCCCAGGCGGCGTCGATCCCGTAGCCGCCGGCGTCGCGGCTGCGGACCAGGCGGGGATCGTTGAGATCGCTTTCGGCGATGAGGAACAGCGGGCGGCGCAGGTGAGCGGCCAGCGCGTCCACTTCGACAGCGAGCGCCTCGAGAATATGGGTGGCTGATTGGTCGGCGATGGCGTGGACGGCATCGATGCGGAGCCCGTCGCAGTGGTAATCGCGCAGCCACATGAGGGCGTTGTCGATGACGAAGCGCCGGACCTCGTCGCTGCCTGGCCCGTCGAAGTTGACGGGGGGGCTGCCCCACTGGGTCTGGTGGGCGGAGAAGTAGGGCCCGAATTCCGGCAGGTAGTTTCCTTCCGGGCCGAGGTGGTTGTAGACGACGTCCATCACCACGCCGAGTCCGTGGGCGTGGGCGGCGTCGATGAGCCGCTTGAGCCCCTCTGGGCCACCGTAGGCACGGTGGGGGGCGAACAGGTCGACGCCGTCGTAGCCCCAGCCCCTGCGGCCAGCGAATTCGGCCACGGGGAGCAATTCGATGATGTCGGCGCCGAGGTCGGCCAGGTGCCGCAGGTGCTGGATCGCCCCGTCGAAGGTGCCTTCGGCCGAGAAGGTCCCGACGTGGCACTCATACAGGACCGATCCTGGCAGCGGCACGCCCCGCCAGCCGCTGTCGTGCCAGGTGAAGGAGGCGTGATCGACCACTTGGGACGGGCCGTGGACGCCCTGGGGCTGGAAGGCCGAGCGGGGGTCGGGCCGGGACGGGCCGCCGTCCAGGCTGAAGGCGTAGTCGCTCCCCGGCCCCGCCCGGTCGGCGCGGCACGCCCACCACCCGCCCCCGGCCGGCCGCATCGGCATCCGGCGCTCGCCGACGACGGCCTCAACGCGCTTGGGGCGTGGCGCCCAGACCCGGAACTCGTGCATCATCCCTCCTCGGCGAGTAGCGCGACGGGTGGGCCGCTGAAGGGCATGCACGCCCGTGCCGCCACCGTCCGCCTTCTCGCCGGTGAGCATACGGCCGGGTGGCGTCGCACTGAAACTGAAGCGGCAGAAGGAAGCGATCGCTGCGCAAACGCCCGCCCATCCCGATCACAGTCCGTCATAGAGACCAGGCGCAAGGGCATAGTTCGCGCCCTTTCTGGCTGCTGGCGAACGAACTCGCCCACAGCCCTGTTCAGCAGCTGGACCATGGGTGACATTGAGGTTGGAATGCGCCATTCTTGGATGGTGAGGGCGAGAGTGGATTCGCGTGCCGTAGCGGTAGGGGTCGCGGCGGTGCTGCTGGCTGGGGCGCTGCGGGCCGCGGCCGGGAGCATCGCTGAGGTGTCCGCGGGGGTGTTGTCAGCGTTAGCCGCGCTGGTAGCTGCGCCGGTGCTGGATGCGGCGCGTCGGGGCCCAGACGATGCCGTACATGTTGCAGCGGGAATCCGTCAGAAGGAACCCGGTGACCGGGTGTGGCCGAATGTCGCGCTGGTGCGGTCGTTGCTACGCGCTGACGCTGCTGTGGCAGCTGAAGACCATGGCTGCGGGGCAGGCCTCTGATTGTAGGGGGCGATGTGATGAGTACGAGCTGGAGGGCGAATCGCCTCGCGCTGATCGCGGGCGCGCTGGCCTTGCTGGCGGCGACCCCGGCGATCCTGGCGGCAGCGGGGGTTAGGAAGTCGTGGGTTCTGGCCGGGGCAACCGCGGCGGCGGCCGTGATCGTCGTGTTCAGCGCTGTGTGGCAAGAACGTTACCGGCGCCAGGTTCAGCGCCGCGACAAGCAGTGGGCCAAGGTGGCGGCCGGGTCCCTGCTCCGGAATGGCGACCTACCCAGGGTCCGTGACATCACGGACCCGGTAGAGCTTGGCACGCACCCGGCGGGCATTGCGCTCGAAACTCACGACGGTCGGCCGACGGTGACGGAGCATGTGCCGGACTTCGTGCCTCGTGACATCGATGATGAATTGCATAAGCATCTGGAGGCCGGCGGCTTTGTGCTGCTGGTCGGTGATTCAACGGCGGGTAAGAGCCGGGCCGGGTTCGAGGCGATCAGGGCTAGGCTGGCTGACCACGTGCTGATCTACCCGTCGCCGAAAGTAGCCATACCCGCCGTGATGATTGCCGCCCGCTACGAGCGGTGTGTGTTGTGGCTGGATGAGTTGGAACGCTACGTCGGCTCCGAGGGGCTGACTGCCACCTTACTTGGCAGCCTGGTCACAGGAACTGGCCGTGGTCACCGGGTCATCATCGCCACGATCCGTACCGCGGAGCTGACCCGGATCACGGCCGACGGCTCGTCCGATGATGATGCCCCACGCCAGGCGTTGCGAGATATCCGGCAAGTCATCGAGCTAGCCCACCCGATTCGTGTCTCGCGGATCTTCTCGCCGTCCGAACTCGACCGTGCCCGTAGTGCTGAGGACCCGCGGGTGGCTGAGGCTCTAAGCCACGCTGATACCTACGGTCTCGCAGAGTATCTGGCCGCAGCTCCCCAGTTGCTGGAGGTATGGCAGAACGCCCGCGATTCCGTGGAAGGTCCGAACGCCCGTGGCGCTGCGCTGGTCACTGCGGCTGTCGACATCCGCCGCGCTGGCTATACCTCGGCGATCCCGCGTGCTGCGCTAGAGGCCGTCCACGAACACTACCTGGACGCCCGGACCCATCGCGAGCCGCTCGCCGACGCTTGGGTGTGGGCCACTACCCCGGCCCGAGCCACGACCGCCCTCCTCGAGGCTGGCGAAGAAGAGGACTCGGTCGACGTTTTCGATTACCTCGTCGACTTCGCTCAGCATCATACCGAGGTCGGCAGCCACGTGCCTGAACCCGTAGTCCGTGCCGCGATCGATGCCGCAACTCCCGCCGATGCTGACTCACTGGCCGCAACCGCTTTCGCGCAAGGCCGGTACGCCCTCGCTGAACGCGGCTGGCGCAAGGCGTGGCAGGTGCAAGCCCGCACTCCCTCCCTAGGGCCCAAGGACCGTCGCACCCTGCGCAGCCGGGCGAATCTCGCCATAATCCTGGGCGAGCTGGGTCGGCTAAAGGAGGCCATGGACGAGCACCGCGCCGTCCTGGAGATCTCCGAAAAAGAGTTCGGTTCCCGGGACCCGGACACCCTGACCGCCCGCGCTAACTTCGCCGACTGGACCGGTGAGGCGGGCGACCCGCGCCGGGCCCGCGACCTATTCGCCGAGCTACTGCCCGACGTCAGGCACGTGCTCGGCGATAGGCATCCAGAGACGCTCAGGACCCGCGCTAGCCTCGCCCGCTGGACCGGGGAGGCGGGCGACCCGGACGGGGCCCGCGCCCTGTTCGCGGAACTGCCGTCCGCCGTCGAACGGGTGCACGGCCCCGACCACCCCGACACGCTCCGAGCCCGCGCTAGCGTGGCTGGCTGGACCGGGGAGGCGGGCAACCCGCGCCGGGCCCGCGACCTATTCGCCGACCTGCTGCCCGACGTCAGGCACGTGCTCCGCGACAGCCACCCAGAGACCCTGAAAGTCCGCGCCAGCCTCGCCCACTGGACGGGGAAGGCGGGCGACAGCGACCGGGCCCGCGACCTGTTCGCGGGCCTGCTGCCCGACGTCGGACGGGTGTACGGCCCCGACCACCCGGAGACGCTCCGGGCCCGCGCCAGCGTGGCTGGCTGGACCGGGGAGGCGCGCGACCCGCGCCGGGCCCGCGACCTGTTCGCGAACCTGCTGCCCGACGTCGAACGGGTACTCGGCCCCGACCACCCAGAGACCCTAAAGGATCGCGCCAGCCTCGCCCACTGGACGGGGAAGGCGGGCGACAGCGACCGGGCCCGCGACCTGTTCGCGGGCCTGCTGCCCGACGTCGGACGGGTGTACGGCCCCGACCACCCGGAGACGCTCCGGGCCCGCGCCAGCGTGGCTGGCTGGACCGGGGAGGCGCGCGACCCGCGCCGGGCCCGCGACCTGTTCGCGAACCTGCTGCCCGACGTCGAACGGGTACTCGGCCCCGACCACCCAGAGACCCTAAAGGATCGCGCCAGCCTCGCCCACTGGACGGGGAAGGCGGGCGACAGCGACCGGGCCCGCGACCTGTTCGCGGGCCTGCTGCCCGACGTCGGACGGGTGTACGGCCCCGACCACCCGGAGACGCTCCGGGCCCGCGCCAGCGTGGCTGGCTGGACCGGGGAGGCGCGCGACCCGCGCCGGGCCCGCGACCTGTTCGCGAACCTGCTGCCCGACGTCGAACGGGTACTCGGCCCCGACCACCCAGAGACCCTAAAGGATCGCGCCAGCCTCGCCCACTGGACGGGGAAGGCGGGCGACAGCGACCGGGCCCGCGACCTGTTCGCGGGCCTGCTGCCCGACGTCGAACGACTGCTCGGCCCCGACCACCCAGAGACCACAGCCGTCCGGAACGACCTCACCCGCTGGAGCACGCGGATAACCGATGCGAACTAGCCCTGTTCGCCCGTACTCGACTTGTCAGGGCCAGCTGATCAGAGGCGCATATCTGCGCGCGGTCGAAGCCGCGGGCGAAACTGTTCGCGGCGGTGGTCTTGCCCAGCCCGGGCAGCGCGTCGATCACCGCGGCGCCGCGTACCCGGTCCGGGTCCTGCCTCCCGGCGGACACGATCAGCTCCAGTTCGTCGTGCACGGCAGCCAGCTGCGGGGTGCGCAAGGTGCCGAAGTTGGCGTGCCAGTCGTGGCGGGCCTCGTCGTAATCCTTACGCGCACCCTCGCCCAGCCGTTTGAGCTGAGCGAGCAGTAACTGCTCCGGGCGGTCCCGCGGCGGCGTGTCCACGTAACGGCGCCAGCCTTCCTTGCGCGACAGGCTATAAAGGGCTCCGCTCATTCGAGGACCTCGAACGCGTCAGCGTAAAAGTCACCGTCATCGGGTCCGTCGAAGATCTCATCTGGCCCGTCGTCGTCACCGCTGAGGTCTTCGCCTTCCGTGGAGCCCTGCGCCGCATCCCGGGAGGTTTGCGTTCCGCTGATTGTGCGGACACTGGGCAGGAACGCCACCTGACCTGCCGGGTCCTGGTCTGCGGGGACAGGCAGCGCGGCGCGCTCGGCGGCCAGCCGGACCGCCATCCGCCGCTCCCGCCGGCCGGTGACCATGCCCTCGTCCCACCGGGCCAGCAGCCCGGCCAGCGCCTGCCCGGTATCGGCCAGCGGTCCTGCTGGGCGGCGAGGCGGCGCGCATACCGGGCGGCTTCGCCGCTGAACGGCGTGCCGAGCCCGGGTGCATGCTCCCATTCCAGCCGGTGCCAGATGTGATCGGCAGGGTCCTGGAAGTAGGCGTAGCGGACATCGTCCGGGTTCACCCGGATCGGCCACTTGCCGCCGTACCTGCCCCCATAGGGGCTTTCGGCGTCACGGTAGGCGTCAAGGGCAGGTCCGTTGTATCGCAGCCCTCCCACCTCCACGCCGTAATGCTGGACAGTCCGGGCGTGCACCTCGAAGAACTCATACGCCAGCTCAGGTGAGGCCGGGATGCGCAGCAGGGCCGCCTTCGCGACGCCGATCTCATACATCTCGTTCGGCGACAGCCGAAGACGCGGCCATTCCGGCACGGCCAGCCCATCACAGCGGGTGCGGTGGTAAACCAGCCCGATCCATTCACGGATCGCGTCCTCAAGCTCGTGAACGAACAAGAACGTCGCGTCCTCCACGTGCTCGCCGCGGCTGTAGATGTCCGGCCCCTTGTAGGCGGGCAAGTGCTGGATCAGTCCTTCCCGCAGGGTCTTGAAAAATCTCTCGCACGTGGGCTTATCCGTCGGCTTTTTCGGCTGGGCGGGCTGGATCGAAATGCCCAGCCTGGTGCACACGCTGATCACGTGTGCCGACAAGAATGCCTTGCCGTGGTCGATCACCAGGGTTTCCGGCGGGCAAACGGGTACTCCTGGCAGCCGTCCCTCTTCAGTGAACACCAGGTGCTGCGGCACCCCGTGATAGGCCCAGCATGCCTCCTCAGGCCAGTCCTCCGGCGTGGGCTGCGGCACGATCGCCTGGTAGAGGATGCCCGCCACGTCCACCGCCTTGGTCGACACCGGGGTGACCCGCAACCCGGTAATACAGCGCGTGAACAGGTCTTGAGCCACCGTGAGCTGCGTGCGCACCCACCGGCAGGTAACCGGCTCCATCGCGAACACGTCGAGATCCTGGGTGTCCAAGATCGCGTACTCGCCCGGCCGCATCGCCCGCGGCCGCCCGTAGGCGCCCGTGGGCCGGCCGGCGATCGAGCGGCGGCCCTTCGCGCTCCCGGTCACCGCGTTGGTGCCCTTGGCCAGCTCGGCTAGCCGCCGGTAGGCGGTCGCGGGCGACGGCCGGGGCACCATGCCCTCGCCGTGCAGCTCATCCAGCCGTGCGGCCACTTTCCGCAGCACCGCCGACCGGGTCGGCGTGGACTCGCCTACCAACTCAGCCAGCACAAGCCGCACCGCCTCATCCCAGCGAGGATCAACAGCAGTCTGCTTGCCGCGAAGCATCCGCGTGTCCACCAGGCCCGCCTCGCCGGACTCCCGGTACGCCGTCGCCCACCGCTCGACAGTCCGCTCGCCCACGCCCAGCTCCCGGGCCTTGGCCTGGTAGCGGGCCTTCAGCGGCTGGCCGGGCCCGTATTGCGAGCGCGGTCCCCGGCCGCGGCCGACCCGGCGTGTCCGGTCCGGTAACCGGTCAGCACCTCACGCACATGACCGGCGCGTTCGCTCACCGCTGCCCGCTGGGCATCGGTCAGCCCGTTCCAGGCCACCCCCAGCGACGGCGACCCGTCGGCCGCAGGCGGGGAATCCGCGGGCATGGCCCCCGCGACCAGCCTGCCGAGCTTCACAGTCACGAACCCGGCCGTCCGGCTACTGCGCAGCACGAGGCGGGCTCCGTCCAGCTCCACCACCTCAACAAGGTCACCGTCATAGATCAGCCGCGCCGTGACGCTAAGCCACGGCCACGTCTGGCGAAGCGCCCGGGGCATTGGTCCCATTGTGTCCACGTCCCGCCGGTCAGGCGTCACGGCGGGCGAGCACCCAGCAGCCTGCGGCCAGTGCCACGGCCGTGTACAGGCACAGCATCGCCAGGCCCTGCCAGGACGGCAGGGAATCCGCGATCGGCTTGACGGCGGCCAGCGACTCCTGGGCGATGATCATGGGCATGTAACTGTCGATCGTCTGCTGGTGCGGCAGCGGAAGGACGGCAAGCGGCAGCACGTACAGCACGCCGACGATCGTGCTCACCGCCGCGGCGGTATTCCTGATGATCGCGCCCAGGCCGAGTCCGGTCAGCGCGATCAGGCAGGGGTAAGCGCCGGCCATCAGCACCGCGCGCGCGACGCCCGGCTGGCCGAGACTCGCGTGCGGGAGCCCACCGTAGAGCACTGCCTCGCCGACGAAGAACGCGGCGAACGCGAGCACTTCGCCGGCCGCCAGGGTCACGGCCGCGAGGACTGTGGCCTTGGCGGCGAGCAGCAGCGGGCGGCCGGTTACGGCGGAGAGCGTCGCGCGGATCATGCCGGAGGAGTATTCGGTGGTGATTACGAGCACGCCGAGCAGGCCGGCCACGAGTTGGACGAAGACGAGGCCGACCGCCAGTCCCTGCTGGGTCGGGTCGAACGACGCCAGGTCGGCCGCGGACATATGGCGCGGAGCCCCGACGTCGCTCATCATGAGGATCGCCAGGCCGATCATCGCGACCGCGAAGATCACGACAATCCAGCCGGTCGACCGGACGGTGCGCAGCTTGATCCATTCCATGCGCGCTACATCGGCGAATCCAGTCATCGTGTCCTCCCCGAGTATTGGGTGGCATCCGCGGTCAGGGCGAAGAATGCCTCCTCCAGCGACGCGTGCTTAGCGGATAGTTCCTTGACCGTGGTGTCGGCGAGGAGCCTGCCCTGCCCGATGACGATGAGATGGTCGGCGGTGACCGCGATCTCGCTGATCAGGTGGCTGGAGATGAGGACCGCCCGGCCCTCGGCGGCGAGGGACTTGAGCAGGCTGCGGATCCAGCGGACGCCCTCGGGGTCCAAGCCGTTGACCGGCTCGTCGAGCATGATCACGCCCGGGTCCCCGAGCAGCGCGGCGGCGATGCCGAGCCGCTGCGCCATGCCGAGCGAGAACTTCCCGGCCCTCTTACCCGCTGCCTTTGTCAGGCCCGTGTTGGCGAGTACCTCGCCAACACGGGCCGCCGGTATCGCGTTGCTCGCGGCCAGCGCCGTCAGGTGGGCCCGGGCCGTCCGGCCCGGATGGAAGGATCTCGCCTCCAGCATCGCCCCCACCTCGCGGAGCGGCCGCTTGAGGTCACCGTAGGGGCGGCCGTTGACGAGCGCGGATCCGGTAGTCGGCCGGTCCAGGCCGAGGATCATGCGCATGGTGGTGGATTTGCCGGCGCCGTTCGGGCCGAGGAAACCGGTCACGTGCCCCGGGGCGACCTCGAAGCTGAGCCGGTCCACGGCGAGCTCGGCGCCATAGCGTTTGGTGAGCTCCCTGATCTGGAGCGTGTGGCGGGTCATGGAAGTCAACGCTAGAAAACAGGGCGCCCCGGCGAAATCCGGCAGCCATCCGCCTTTCCGGTGGGGTTAGCCCCCCCCGCCACGCTGGCGGCCACGTGATCCGGGCGCTGACGGACCCGGCATCCTGTGGCTCGGGATTATGCTCGGTCCCATGGAGGCGGCGCGCCCGGCCCGGCTTGAGGACGTCCATGACCTGGCGTCCGGATGCCCCATGTGACGGTGGTGCACGGGGGGTCACGCAACCCGGTCTACCAGGTCGGCGGCCGCCCGGGGCGGTATCATTCAGGACTCGGCCTACAGCGCCGTGTGGGCCGAGGCCCGCAGCACCGTGCTGCCGGACCTGACCCTGGACAACCTGTGCGTGCCGACAACCTCGTCCACGTCATGCGACCAAGCGATATTCGTTGATCAGGCCAGCGACGTGAGCCTGTTTCCGGACGCGGTAGTGGTCGAGATCGACTGGCTCGGGTAGAGGTTTCAGCGGCGCGGCTGCGTGCAGGGAGCGATGGGGCCGGTGCTGATTGTGGTGGATCTCGTACTGGCGCAGGACCTGCCGCAGATGAGCCTGGTTCCAGATGAGCCCCCATTAGGGTGCGGTCCAGGAACTCGCGCGGCATCCCCCGATCCAGCGTTCGGCGATCGCGTTCATGCGGGGCGTCCGGACGTTGCACAGCACGGTCTGGATGCTCGCGTCGGCGAGGACCGCGTCGAATGCGGCGGTGAAGTCCGGGCCGCGGTCGCGGATCATGAACTTGACCCGGTGCGTTTGCTCGCCGAGGTCCATGACCAGGTTGCGGGCCTGCTGGGTGGTCCATTCCCCGGTAGGGTGCAGCGTGACGCCGAGGATGCGGATGCGCCGTGTCGCGTGCTCGATCACGGTCAGGACGTGGGCCTGGGTGCCGCCGGGCAAGTCGGCCGTGAAGAAGTCGCATGCCAGTATCGCCTCAGCCTGAGAACGCAGGAACTGCGACCAGGTCGGCCCGGTTCGCCGCGGAGCGGGGCCGGTGCCGCTGGCCTTGAGGATCTCCCACACGGTCGACGCCGCGACCTTGACTCCCAGTCCCGGCCAATTCCCCGTGGATCCTGTGGTAGCCCCAGTCGGGGTTCTCCCGGGCCA
>OCZU010001367.1_pt1 | contig 16153 bp, 10 predicted proteins | sample 1539001 | NCBI WGS metagenome assembly OCZU01 (sample SAMEA3539306, study PRJEB22396) | soil metagenome | biome: tundra; feature: field; material: soil | place: USA | collected 2010-05 | depth 0.15 m | reverse complement strand
CGCGTGCGGCAAGTCAATGCGTTCTCTAGTGTCTGACGGGAGGGCCTGCCCCGCCCTTGTTCGTCTGCGTGGCTTGCCGAATGCCACGCACGCATCCACTAAAGGGCCAGCCGCCGCAACTGCATTGGGCCACGCTGATGTCCCTCCCACATTAAATGGTGTTTTCATTCTAAGAACAGGGGGCTGGGAGAAAGCGTCGTGCCGTATTGGTGCCAATTTATGTCCCAGGGACCAGCGGAAGGACTTGACACGAAACAAATCCACGTGAAACCTATAAACGGGAACAATACTGATACTCCCGTTCCGCCAGCAATCGGTCGATTGCGCCACAGTCGTATATCTTCGCTACTTGGGTGAGCCATCTTGTTGCAAGGGACTTTGTACGTCCTGGTATTTCTGGTTGAGGTAGGGATCTTCGCCAAGGTCCGCTCGCGGAGCATACGGCAGGTGACCCTTCTGGCGGGCAGCTACACCCTATACCTCACCTGGGGAGCCTGGTTTGCGGCAGTTCTTCTCGCTTCCACGTTGCTGAACTACCTCCTGGGGGCGTGGATTCGCCGGAAGCCCTCCGGCCAAAATCTTTTAGTGGGTATTCTCTTCAACCTGGCGCTGTTGAGCGCCTTCAAGTATCTGCCCGAATTTGCTGTTGCAGCCCCTTTCTCCTCCTTGCAGAGATTTGCCCACCTGGCACTGCCGCTTGGGATATCGTTCTGGACTTTTCAGGCGATGAGTTACCTGTTCGACCTTTATCGCGGCGAGGAGCTCGACCCATCGTTCGTCGAGTTTGCGTTGTACATGGCTTTCTTTCCGGTGGCGATCTCCGGACCGGTTTGCCGCATGCCCGATATGCTTGCTCAGTTTCGCTCCGATAAGGACATACCTTGGAGCGACCTGGCGCGCGGGTTTGGCCGCATTGCAACGGGGGTGTTGATGATGCAATTGGCCAAGCTGCTGGGGCAGGGGATTCTGGGCGGCGACGGGATCAACAGCGGATTCGACCGTCTCACCGACTGGAGCGGCACGGACGTCTGGTGCCTGGCCTTTGGCTATGGATTGCAGCTTTTCTTCGATTTCGCGGGATATTCGCATATTGCCATCGGCGCTGCCAAAGTGCTTGGCTTCGCTGTACCGGAGAATTTCGCCCGCCCGTTTGCATCGATCAGCCCCTCGATCTTCTGGACGCGATGGCACATGTCGCTGTCGTTCTGGATTCGCGACTACGTCTTTCTCCCGCTGGCAGTCTTACGCCGCGAGGTTTGGTGGCGAAATCTGGCTCTGGTGATTTCGATGGTGCTGTTCGGTGTGTGGCACAAGGCTAGCCTGCTATTCGTACTCTGGGGCTGCTACCACGGAGTGCTGCTTGTACTGCACCGGCAGGTGCAGCAGTTGCAGCGCAAGCTTGACTGGGCGCCGCCCCCACGCATTTGGGAGGCCCTCTCCTGGATTGCTACCATTGCCCTTGTCAGCCTGGGATGGATCTTCTTCCGCGCTAATTCGCTGACCAAGGCGGGCCAGATGCTCTCCGCCGTCCTGTCGCCCGCGAGCTATCGTTCCCACTTTCTTACGGGAAGTCTGTATCTAGTGGTGTTAGTTTTCGCGATAGGGTATGCCCTTGTCCTGCTGGTAGTGGACGAACTCAATCGCTACTCGGCCGGACCGGAAGCCGCAGCGTCCAAGTCCGGTGGAGGAATGGTGGCACTGCTGGCGCGGAAGCGCTGGTTCTGGGTACCGACTCTGTACGCTCTGGTCCTGCTGATCGTGCTCTTCGTAACCCTTACTCAGGGTCCGAGTGCGGCCCAGTTGATGTACCGCACCTTTTGAGACGAGGCAAGAGAGACGCGTCTCGATGATGACCTAGTATGCTCGGTCAGCCTACTGGATCCGCCTACCGTCCGGCGTAAACACCGGAAAACCGTCCCAGGGCTGCGACATCTTCAACTCTTCGGCCCCGGCTGCGGGATCGAAGTTATAAAGAAAAAGACCGTACTTGTAATGCAGGATGCGGTCGTCCGGATTTTTCCCGATGGCCAACTGATACTCGGCAGCCGCCTGCTGCGGGCTTTCGGCAGGTGGGTCTGCATCCGCTATGAGCCGTAAGACCTGGTCGGAGTGGTTCAGTTGCGTGGTGAAGGGAGGCCTTTGCAATCGGTCTAACATTTCCGCCGCAACGCGCGAGTGGTCAAGAGCCGTAAAAGCGAGCAGCCGCTCGCATTCTGCCTTCGACGGCACCTCGCCGTCCGCGATTGGATGCCCTTCGAACCGGCCGGCGATCACAAGGAATATGGAGCGCGCAAGCAGGTAATTGCCCGCGGGCGTCATGTGTACGTGCTCGTATACCAGTTCGCTGCCGATGACCCCGTGCGGGCTCTGCTGCGAGAATATCGCATCGGCGTCCACCAGTTCGGCGCCTGGCATAGAAGACGCCACGGACCGATTGATGTCATTGATCCTGCCGTCTGCGCGAAAACGCAGCGTGTCGAGATCGCGGGCGCGCCGGAAGTGTTCGTTGGCTGCCTGATAATTCTCCATCTTTCCCAGGCACCGCGCTATGCGGAACTCGAGCTCAGCGTACTGATCATCAATGCGCAGCGCCGACAGGTAGAGCTTCAATGCTTCCTCGTACGACCTTTCGTTCTCCAGGGCCGACGCCTGCTGCACCAGGCCCGACCAGGTGCGCAAGTCATCCTGGCTCAAGCCCTCGCGGTGTTGCGATGCGAACGGGCTGCAATCCTTCAGATTGGTGGCTACGGTGCTCACAATGACTTTGGCGCCTGCGTTTCGGGCTACAGCCACGGTGTCGCGCAGGTTACTTTCGAAGTTTGCGTAGGCGTACTTCATCAGCGGGGAACTGGCCGGGACTTGCTTGTCGAGGAACATTTCCATCCCGCCCCATTCCTTTTTCCGGGTCCCTAAGCTGGTGAGGAGCTGGCCGATGCGGGTGGAGCGGAGGAAGATGCTGCCGCGGATGACCGGCAGGCTCATGTTGGAAGAAGTCAGCGCCGTCCCCGGACCGTAAGGCCCCACGACCTCATTGTTGCCCGAGTACATGATGAACAAGTCCGGGCGCTGCTTCGCTAATTCCTTGGCGATAAGCAACGAGACGTGGGAGTTGATTGCCACGCTGCCCGTATTCACGACCTCGAACTTCCTCGACGGGAAGCGCTCCTTCAGCATCACCTCCAGGTATCGGCTGAAGGAGTAGGCGGGATCGGGATCGCCCATGGCCGCTGACTCGCCCAGAACGAAGATGCGGAAGGTGCCCTGCGGTTTGTCCGTAGGAATTGCGTAGACCTGCGGCGTCTTAATCATGCCGGGAGGAAAGAACGGGGCTGGGAAGAACAGGTTGTAGCAGGCAGCGGGACGGCCCTGTACGGTGCAGGGCTGCGTCAGGTCCGTGGAATATCCGACGCCTAAGAGACGTAGCCCTAGCTCCATCGCTCCGAGCAGCAAAATCGGAACGAGTATCGCGGTTGCGATTCTGGGAAGCCAGAAGCGCCACGCCAGTCTCGCCGACACTGCATTCGGCGATTTGTCCAGCTCCGGTTCACCTTGTTTATTTTCCACTTCTGATTCGTACATCATTCAGGCCGCTGGGCTCAGCATTCTCCGCTTATCGCGAGCCGTGATTCTTCAATCCGGTAAAGTAGTCCACGGCAACGCTACAAGTCCTATGCCGGGCCTTTGGTACTTTGCTTTGCCTCGCTGATCATGTGTTGGACGGCTTCTTTTTGCGCGAAGTTGGGATTGAGCTTCAGCAGCTTTTCCCAGGACGCCACCGCTCCGGGCACGTCATTCTTGGCTTTCCACTTGATGAGCCCGATGTTCATGAGCGCGCCCGGATGCTTCGGGTCGTAGGTGAGCGCTTTATCAAGTTGCGCCAGGGCTCCGTCAACATCGTTGGTGTAGTACATGCAAGCCGCCATGTCGGTGCGGACATCCGCATTCTTCGGATCGACCTGCAAGGACTTCTGGAAATACTTCACGGCTTCCTCGAATTGATGCGTGCTGCGATAGATGATGCCAACCTGGTTCAGCAACTGTGCGTTGTTAGGGTCCGCTTTCAGCTTGGTAAGCAGGGGCTCGGCCTTTTTGTCGGCCATGTGCTTCATATCTTCCATGCTGGGCATCGCGTGCGGCATGCCGGCGCTCGTTCCGCCAGCGGCAGCCGCGGCACCGGCCAGCGGCATACCTGGGGCGGCCGCTTCTGTGACCGCCGGGGACTTCTCTGGTGCCGACCCGCGCAAAAGATAGCCAACCGGCAAGCCTATGACAAGACAGACAGCAGCCAGCACGTACACTTGCGTGGCTCGCCAGAAGGCTTGCTGCCTTTCGGGTTGATCCGCTCCCTGTTCCATCTTGAGCACTCCTCGTTCTGGTGAATGGCACGTATCGCTCGCAATGCAGGGGGCAAGCGTGCCAAGCCCCACGCAGATACTCACTTTTGTATAGGCATGAGAGCTGCCAAACGCTGAGCGGCCCGCGATCGAAAGCAAACACTTTGGCTCCAGTGACTTAGCTGGCCTGGGATCGGCAGGCCTGGCAGCACTGCGGCGAAAGCGCGTTTTTTTCCTCAGCCCGCGAGTCTTTTGACCCGTCGGTTAGCGGCTTCCTGGCTCGGCGACACTACATTCGCTCTGCGTATTTAAACACTTGCGCGACCTGACATATGGTACGGCAGGTGCTCTCAACAACTGGGGAGCTCTTGGATAAGAGGATGGCGACGGCTGACTAACCGTCAAACCAGACTTGCGCCGTCCGACTCTGTCAGCTTCCGCGCTCCCGAAGCAGGTTCGTAATGGAAAATAAACTGTATAAGGCCGTGATCGTGGGTGCCGGACCGGCAGGTTTGACGGCCGCCTACGAACTCTCCAAACAGAAGCAGCCAGTCGTGGTGATTGAGTCCGACCCCCGCTATGTGGGAGGCATCTCGCGGACGGTCGAATACAAAGGCTTCCGCTTCGATATTGGCGGCCACCGCTTCTTTTCGAAGTCCCGGGAGGTCGAAGATCTGTGGACGGAGATTGCCGGCGACCTCATGCTCGAAAGACCACGGTCATCGCGCATCTTCTACAACGGGCAGTTCTACAGCTACCCTCTGAAGGCCATTGAAGCGCTGACGAAACTGGGGCTCATCGAATCCATTCGATGCCTGGCGTCGTTTGCGGCGGCGCGCCTTCACCCCACGCCCAACCCCAAGACATTCGAGGACTGGGTGGTCAACCAGTTTGGCGAAAGGCTTTTCCGGATCTTCTTCAAGACCTATACCGAAAAAGTGTGGGGCATGAGCTGCAAAGAGATTTCCGCCGATTGGGCGGCGCAGCGCATCAAGGGACTTTCGCTTGCATCCGCAATCAAGCACGCATTGCTGCCACAGCGAAAACCCAAGGAGCGCAAGAATGTGGTCAAGACCTTGATCGACACCTTCCGCTATCCTAAGCAGGGACCTGGAATGATGTGGGAAGCTTGCGCAGACAAGGTGCGTGCCTTGGGTGGCGAGGTACTTCTCGGCCGCAAGGTCGCGGGTTGCCGGTTCAACTCTCATACCAAGCATTGGATCATCACTGCCCGTACCGCCGACGGGGCAATCGAGCAGTTTGAGTGCGAACATCTGGTGTCGTCGATGCCGATACGAGAGTTAGTTTTGCAGATTGAACCGCCGCTTCCACCGGCGGCGATTAAGGCCGCGCGTTCGTTGCGTTATCGTGACTTCCTGACCATAGGGCTCATCCTGCGCGATAAAGACCGCTTCACCGACAACTGGATTTACATTCACGATTCGTCAGTCAAAGTCGGCCGGGTGCAGAATTACAAATCGTGGTCTCCGGAGATGGTTCCCGATCCCGGTTTCTGCTGCTACGGGCTGGAGTACTTCTGTTTCGAAGGCGATGACCTTTGGAGCTCATCCGACGACAAGTTGCTGGCGCTGGCGAAGAAGGAAATTCAGCAGATCGGATTGGGATCGGCGGAGGACGTGGTTGACGGGTGCGTTATTCGCCAGCGAAAGGCATATCCGGTGTACGACGATGAATACCAGACTCACGTCGGCAACGTGCGACAGGCCCTGGAAGAGCACTGCGAGAACCTTCATCTGGTGGGTCGCAATGGAATGCACAAATACAACAACCAGGACCACGCTATGATGACCGCTATGCTTGCGGCCAAAAACATTCTTGCCGGCCGCAACCTGTACGACGTGTGGGCGGTGAACCAGGATGCCGAATATCACGAGGCCGGAAGTATCGGCGAGCAGTCGAGCGGGCTGCGGCTAGAGCTGGCGAGAGCGCAGGAAATCCCGCTACAAGTGACTGAGTAGTTGAGCGACACTACTCACGAAATTAATGGTAACCGCGGATCTATGGCGTCCCCTTCGAGTTCTGAAACATGAGCGCCCTGCAGGAGCTGCGCGCACTGCTACGTTTCCGGCCGCTGCAGTTGCTCGGCCTGGCCGGGTTCCTCGCGGCCATTGGCGGCATTAGCTTCCATCTCAAGTACTGTGTTCTTGACCTCGACATCTGGTGGCATCTGAAGGTTGGGGACTGGATCCTCGCCAACCGCGCGGTGCCGCATACTGGAATTCTCTCCCGCACCGCGGCCACTCGTCCCTGGGTAGCCTATAGCTGGGGCTACGAAGTCTTGCTGTCCTGGGCCTACCGCTGGTTCGGCCTGCTCGGAGTCGGCGTTTTCGGGACCTTGTTGACCATCGCCATCGCCTACGCCGTCTATTGGATGCTGCGCCGTCTCTCCGGCCGTTTCTGGGTGGCCCTCGCGCTGGCAGCCGTGGTCTGTTCCGCATTCCTGTTTAACGGGATGCCGCGGCCCTTCTTTTTTTCGGTCGTGTTCTTTTGCGTTGTCTTGACCCTTGTCCTCGAGGCTAACCGCTCGGGGCGCGTGGAACTGCTTTACTGGCTTCCCCTGATTTTTGTGGTCTGGGCCAATCTCCACATTCAATTCATTTACGGGTTATTCCTGATTGTCCTCCTGGTAGGTGTGAATGTAGCGCAGCGAATGGCCGCGTACTTTGGCGTCGCGCCGAGTTTTCTGCTGCCGCCTACGCTGCCACTAGGGAAACTACTGGCGATTTTTGCCGCCACTGTACTGGCCACGCTTCTCGGGCCGAATCTCTACCATCCTTATCAGGCGGTCTATGAGTACTCGAAGGCGAAGTTCACCTACACAATCATCATTGAGCTGCAACCGCTGAGCTTTCGCGGCTACAGTCACTATGCCGAGCTGATGCTGACAGCTTTCGCTTTCTTCGCGGTGGGCTGGCGCAGAAAGATCGATCTGTTCAAGCTGGCCATGCTGACAGCGTGCAGCGTGGTCGCTTATCGCACCATGCGCGACGCCTGGTTCATCTGCATTCCTGCAGCAGCCTGCATTGCCGACTTTCCGGCATCGGAGGAACAGCGTGATAAGCCCGATAGCGGCCTGGAGCTTTCAGGGGTAGCGGCTGCTGTGCTGGTTTTGTTGTTCCTATTCTCTCGCGGAACCAACTTCTCCGAGCGCAGCCTCGATGGCATGATCAGCGCAAACTACCCGGTGGATGCAGTCAACTTTTTGCGTCGCAATCCCCCGCCGGGGCCGTTGTACAACAACCTCAACTGGGGCGGCTTCCTGATGTGGTATATGCCCGACTACCCAGTTGCCATCGACGGCCGCAATGACCTGTACGGGGACGACCTCGACAAACTCTTCTATCACTCCGAGAATGCAGATGACTCCTACACCAGCGACCCTTACCTGAATGATGCTGGCGTGGTGCTGCTTGAGTCGGCGGTCCCGCTCGCCAAAGTGCTGACCGTCGATCCTCGTTTCAAGCTGGTATATCAAGACTCAATTGCGGTGGTGTTTGTAAGGCGCTAGGGACGGGTACGAGCAAAAATGAAATACACTTCCCGCTCATAGACGGCGCGCTTGGCGAACATATAGCCGTCAGAGATATGCACCAGGGTGTAACCGTCGGAAACAAGCGGCTGATGTACAGAGTCCAAGAGTGGCTGAAGATCTTCTTGCCTAACGCCTGCCGATATAATGATGTACCCCGGCTTGACCCTTTCAACTTCAGTCAGATTCAAGGTTTCGGTAGCGGACGAGATTGCCAGGTGAGAATACGTATAAGCTCTATTGGCAAGAATATTGTGGTCAAAATACGCCTGGACAGCATTCATTCCGAACATATAACCAAAGATCGGCCTCTGATCGGCACCTACGGCTTTGAGGTAATTGGCAGCATCCTCGGCGCCGCTGTAGGGAAACTTATATTCCCGTTGGATGACGACGACCGCATCCCAGATGTTCACGGCGCATAGAACCAACAGCAGTCCAACCATAGCTCGCAGGTACATCTGCTCCCGGCGGCCGAATGATTCCTGCTCATTCTCGGTCGGCCATGCTATCCAGAGACCAGTCACCGCGGCAATAAAAACGGTTCCATGGTGGTGAGCAAAACCGTGGACCAAACTATAGAACACAATCAGCGAACCTACCGGCAGAAGAAACGACAGATATTGCCGGCGCGAGATGCACCAAATAAGGGATAACGCAACAAACAAGGCCGACGGTACTATGAAGTCTAGAAAAGCGCCCGACGTGACTGCGATGATCTTTGTAAGATGGGTCGGTTGAAGCTGCTTGACTAGATCACTTACTGCAAAGAAACTTGCGTCTGGCGGCAACTTCAATATAAAGAAGAGAAACACGCATAAGGCAACCATAAGTCCGATACAGAAAACATATTTGTGCCGAAGCCGTTCTTCAAACTGAGGCCAACATTTGTACGCCTCGACCAAGTAGGCTGCGCCGAGGCAGCCAGCAATGATAGTGCCGTGAAACGTCAGCATAGCTAGTAGGATGAGTATGAGAGTCAGCCGCTCGGGATGTTTCCTATCTTTGAAGAAGATCGCCGCCGTAAAGCAGAGCAGTGGCAAGAGATTATAGGGTCGCGCGATCACGGCGTACTGGTAAACCAAGAAATACGTGAACGCCAGTGGCCAACGGACGATGCGTGGAAACGGCGCCTTGAAGATCAGCACCGCTACCCCGGCGATCGCAAATGCCAAGCCTATGTAGCCGATTGCGCTGTACGGAGCATGAAAAACACGCTGCGCAAACCACAAAATCGTGTGCCATAGGCCGGGATGGCCTTCATAGCGCAGTTCGTGGAACCATAGGGTCTTCAGGTCGAGGTCGCGGGCCAGCAGCCAGGCTTGCGCTTCGTCGGCCCATTTCTCGTGATACTGGAGCGTGAAGGTGGTTATGCACACATAGACCAGAAGTACAGCTACGTCTCCGATCTTCCACCAGTTGCTGGCAACGGCTTTCTTTCCGGGTATTGCGGTGGGCACCGGTTCGGTATCGGGGGCATGAATCAAGACTTCAGTCATACCGTGCCCTTACTCCGTCTCTTTTCGCAAGAGCACTGTAGCCACGTCGTCGGAATACGCCACCTGGTATCCCGGCATACGGCTGAGCACCTGCGCCTTGATCGAGTCCTTCTCCAGCAGAATGGTGCGCGCCCGGCTTATCGGAGCGTAGGCGCTGTATGGAATCTGAGACTGCAGGAACCTGGCGTACTGGATATTCTGGTCGTCGTTATAGAGTTCAGCCCGGCCATCAATAGCCACCGGGTAGTCGGGTAGATACCACATCAGAAAGCCGCCCCACTGCGAAGGATTAAAAAGTGGCTGGGGGAGATGGTGGTCGCGAATATAATCAGCAGCACCCACCGGATAGTTGACTTGCATTCGTTCCAGAAGCGCTTGCCGGTCGCGGGGAATCAGGACCGTGGCGGCAAAAAGTACAACCGCGATCACAAGGGCGGCCGTGATGGACCGTGGCAACGTCCAAGATTTCTGAAATTCTGCTTCCGCAGTGGCGCCAGCGGCCCAGGTGGTGTCGCCAAGTATTGCAATCGACACCATGACTGCCAGCCATCCATCGCGCTGCAAATGGAAGGAAAGCATGGCGCAGCCGACCAGCAGCGTGATCTGGAAAATATCGTGCGAGCGGCGCAGTCCCAGTGCCAGAAATGCTGCCATAGTGAGCAATAGGAGCAGATAGTCCTGCGGCCGGCGAAAGCTCATTGCGTGATAGTCGAACAGATAGCGATTCGCGGCGCTGGTAGCACTGGCGAAAAAGACGCCGTAGGAGCGATAGAAATACGGCGTGATTATCGTCGCGAGCAAAGAAATCCCAACCAGGCCGGTGGTTATGGCGAGACTTTGCCGAACTGGGGACGTGCCAGCAAATTGCTTGCTGGATTGCTCAATCAGCAACGCAGCCAGAAAAAGCCCAAGCAGCAGGATTCCATAAACGAACTGGATGTCGGTGTTCGCCCATAACAGAAACAACGCCGGCAGCCAGAATAACCGCTTGGGACGGCCTGAACGGCGAACTTCAAAGATCAGCAGCAGCTCAATGGCAAAAAAGAGGACAGTGGCATAACCGGGTCCGGGCCCGGCGTCGGCCAGTAGATACTGCGCCAGCCCCGAGAGCAGCACGGCCATCCAGAACTTTCCACGCAATCCCCCAGCCAGCAGAAACGCCAGCACCGCCAGCAAGACCCGCAAGGCCGCCAGCAGGAGAGGCGCAACGCGCAGATCGAAAACCTTATAGGCGACAGCGAGTAGCGAGTCATACAGCCAGCTGGTAGCGATCCAGGGGAGATGGGCTGACTGCGAGTAGATACCAGCATGAGGTACGGCATGGTTCTGCAGGATCCAAAGACCGGTACGCAGGTGCCACCAGAAGTTGCTGTTAGAGATCGAACTGAGGGAGCCGAGATGCCTGGCCTCGTAGATCGCACCAACGCTGAAAAGCAGTGCACAAGTCGCAATCCGCCAAAGCGAATGGGCAGGCGATAACTGCCTGACTCCGGCAATACGCGGGGTTTCGAGGACGGTGCTCATCCGTTTTCCTGCGGGCGTACCTGAAACGGGTAACCCTGAAAATCAATCAGCCCGTGGGAACGGACCCTGCAACGTGAAATCCTGCCGCCGTCCCCAAAATCGACCTATCTCCTAGGCCCTCGGATACCTTTCGTACCGGGAGCACCAATGCTGGTCACGGTTCCGTTCTGATTATGGGCAACCTGGTGACAAGTCAGCGTGCAGGTACTGCTGCCGCGGTTATAGCCGATGGGTGCGCCATTGTTCAGTCCCACGACATTAATGTCGAAATTCACCAGCCGCTCTCCCGAGATTGTGCCCGAGTTCGAACCCATTCCATGGGCTGTGTGGCAAGTCGAGCAAGTGAAGCCGTCGGTAGACACATGCCGGAAGTGCTGGTTGAAGCTAATGTTGGCCAGCACATTGGTCAGATCATGGCACTTGCCACACATGGCATAGGGACCATTCGTGCTCAGGTTAGGATTGGGGAACAGATTGGTTACTAGCCCACCTGGCGTCGCCGCCTGGCTGAACTGGTAGTTGCGCTCCAAAATGTGGGAGTTCAGGGAGCCATGCGGACCGTTCGGTCCATTCCCGCCGAACTCGCGGGTGTCATCGCTGTTGTGACAATCCGTGCAGAAGAGGCGGCTACCCATGGCGCGAGGCGAGGCAGTGCCATTCTGGTTGAGCATATTCAACAGAAGACTGGGCTGTGGCAGGTTGCTGGTGCGGTCATGCATGACCGGGTGGCTGGAGGTGGCCGTCGAACTGAATTCTGGAATCACATTCAGCGGATCGGGGGCAGACACAGCCCGTATGGGTGAGTACCCATAGATCATCAATCTCTGTTTACCTGCTCCGGTGCCGTGACACCGCAGGCAGGTTTCGTATTGGTTTACCGCAGGTATCAGCACAGTGACGCCGTCGGTTGCGCTTATCCCGGTGGCGCCGGCCTGTGGAGGCCGAATCGCCGGCGGAGCGGTGAAGGTGACCTCCGGGTTAGAAGCGTGAGCGTTGTGGCAATCCACGCAGGTGGCGTGCCGGTTGTTGATCAGCACTCCAGGTTCGGCAGCGTCGTGTCCGTTGTTTCCCGCCGGCAGCAGATGCGAAGTCTTGGCATACTCGGCCATGATGTTCGGCGCTGCCGGATAAACTAAAGTGCCTCCGTTGTGACAGGTCATACAGTCTTGCGTCGCAGGATCCATGGTGGGCACCGGCGGCGTGGCAGACCTCAGCAGCCTGGCTGGGGATGTGCCATTGTGGTCGGTGTGGCAGGACGTGCATGCATTCAATGCTACCGTGCCGTACGAACCGACGTGCGCATCGGGTGAGACCTGGTTGGTGGCCGTCTGATGAATGCTGTTGGTCCATCCCGCAAGCGGGTTAACCTGTCCTTGCATTACCCGATTGGGATCGTGACAGGCAAGACACATCTGCCCCGCTGAACTGTCGCGCACCAGGAACTTCTGCGCCACCCTGTCCAGCCCCTGCACGTGCGGACTGTGGCAGCTGGTGCACTCGATGTTCCCTTTGACCAGCTTCACAGCCCCAGTCGGATCGTTAGTTTTGCCCTGCGATACCAGCGATGCCACCAGGTTCGACGCATCTTTGAGCGGCAGCACGAGACTAAACGGGTGCGACCCGGTTAGGCTTGTGCCAAAAGAGTCGTAATCGGCCATCTGCCCAGTCGTAGGAATCTTGCCATAAACCGCTGACTGTCCCACCGCTACTGTGCCATCGTGGCAGCTCAAACACAGACTGCTAGTTACTCCCAGAGTCGGTTGCGTATTCCCTTTCTCATGATAGGTGGAACTGTTGTACGGATTGTAGGCCGCTTTTGAAAGCGTCTGGTTCCATAGCGGGGAGTTACCTCCGATGCCGCTATGCGGAGCATGGCAGAACGTACACCCAAGACTACCCTGTGCAGTTACCAGCGAACCGCTTCCCGGCGACAGATTGTGCATGCCCATTACGTCCGCGGGAGCCTGCGCCGGCGCCAGGCTCTGCGCCAGCAACACGAGAGAGGTCACCAATACAAAGTACTTCACTGCTTGATCCCATCGGCCTGCTTACCCTGGCCATAGTAATGAAAGACTTGCACGCGGCGGTTGAACGAGTCCACCACGTAGATCCGGTCGCTGCTGTCAATGTGAAGCCCCGCAGGCAGTTGAAACTGGCCAAGCCCGGTACCCTTGTCGCCGAAGTAATACAGCAGCCGTCCCTGGTTGTCGAACACCTGCACTACCCCCCATAGGCCATCGACGACATAGAGGTGCCCTTCCGAGTCGAAACCAATTCCTTTCGGCCGAAACATCGCTCCCACGCCATCGCCAACCTTCCCGATGGAGTAACGAAACTCACCCGACCGGCTCAGTACCTGCACCCGAAAGTTCATGGCGTCGACCACGACGAGGTCGTTCCCATTCAGGCGTAATTCCGTTGGAAAGTTAAACTCGCCGTCGCCCGTACCCCTCTTGCCGATGAGCTGCAGAACGCTGCCCTGCATATCCATCATGTAGATCTTGTCGCGCAAAGTATCGGTCACATAAATGCGCTGAGCCGCCGAGTCCACTGCAATACCGGTAGGGCGCTTGAACAATCCCTCGCCACCCTTCAGGCTTCCGATGGCGCGCTGATACTTGCCGCTCGCATCAAAGACAAAAATTTTGCCCGCCTCTGAATCCGTCACGTAGATGTTGTCGTGCGCATCCACCGCTACACATTGCGGCAGCAGCATGGGGTCTTTATCTTTGTCTCTTCGCGTCAGGAACTTGTACTTCTGCTGGGCGAAATCGAAGATGTGGACGCCGTCCGCCCCAGGATCGCTAATGATGACACGCCCTCGCGAATCGGTCGTGATGCTGTAGGGATTCACCAGGTAATGAAAGTCCGGTTCGCCGGCGACCACGTCCACCAGCTTGGTCCAGAAGCTGCGCTTTGGTTTCACCTCGCGTTGCAGGCTGAAGCTTCGTTCAAACGAAAGCCTGCGCCCGCCATCCATCAGAAGGTCGGGAGGACCGGGTTGCGCGGGAACTTCCTTCCGCTCCCTGGAACCCCAGACGGGGCTGGCCAGCAGCATCGTGATGAGGATGACCGTAGTTTTTTTGCGCAGAGTTTCCGTCCTCGTTCCCGTTAGAAGAAGTCGAACCATCTGGATACCCCAAAGTAGTACGAGGTCACGGATCCCGGCAGCGCGCCCGCTGCACTGATGCCCTGGTTGAACTGCGTGTACCCCGCCATCAACCCGATTCTACGCAGCCGATAGCGCATCTGGAAATCTATCAGCTCCAGATCGTTCCGCGAGGCGATCGTACTTGCCAGGGTGTCGCTGAACGCGCGATTGTAGGTGACGGCCAGTGACAGCCTGCGCAGCGGCGTGGCGGAGAGGCTTCCGCCGTAGGAGTGACCGGAGAACATCACCAGGGCGGGGTTGAACTCTCCCGGCACCGGCGGCAACGGCACCAGGCCGGCGCCGGTCAGCAGCGAGTTACCGCTGCTTTTGGAGTAAAGTGCACTGGCGCTAACCCATTTGTAGGCCAGCGAGGTCGAGAGACCTTCGCTGCTGTTTGCCGTGCCCGCCTGGTTGGTCAGCCCGCTGTGGCTTCCGCTGAACGCGCCCGTCCATTGGATCCGGTTGCTGAAGCGCCGGTGCAGGTTGGCGCTGTAGCTGTAGGACGAAGTCGTGTAGGTGATCAGCAGTGACTGCACATTTTGCGCGTAGCTGGCGGCGCCCGACAGCTCCCACGCTCCTATCCGGTGGAATGCATTGAGGTTGCCGATGAACCCCATCGCATTGTTGCCCAGCCCATTGGAGCTGTCCACCACCGACGCCGAAAATGTGAACGTGTTCAGCAGCCGCTTGTTGTAGTTTACCGTGCCGCTTAGGTAGGTTCCGGTGTAGGTGGTACCGAAATAATGCTGGTTGTAGTAGGTCGCCTGGGCCGAGCCGCCGAGGTTGTCCGTGAACTGGTAGCTAGCGCTCCCGCCCATGGTAATGGAGCGCGAACCCGATCCCAGGTTAATGGGAGGGGGCACAAACCCGCTGTTGATGATGCCTTGCAGCAAATAACCGGAAAGATTGTTGGTAAGGGACTCGCTGGCCGACAGGGTCAGTTTCTTCACCGGATGAAAGCTGACGCCTGCCGTCTCGTTGTCGGTGGTGTAGCTGGTTGTACTATTTTGGCTCTGCAACTGATCCAGATATTCGCTCGAAAAGGAAGAGCGGCTGTAATTGGCATAGAACTGCCCATTCCACGGCAGCTTGTGCGAAGATGCAAGACCGAAATCCTGGCCTTGGCCGTTGGAGTTCGCTTCCGCGGCGCCCAGAAAGAGCGGCAGGGTCGTGTGCTGGTCCAGATGGTCGTAGAAGGCACTCAGCCGAAAGCCGGCCAAGGTATAAGACGACCGCAGGTTCAAGGTCCGGTTGTCAGACTGGGTGGTCAGGTTGGTACCGTAGAGGTTCCCGCTGCCGCTGCCCTGCGAATAACCTACCGACAGCGTGGGCCAGTCCGGAAACAGCGCGCTCCAGTTGATGGCAAAGCCCTGGCCCGTGCCTTTCTCGGTAAAGTTTGGCACTCCTACTAAACCAAACGTCCCGGTGCTGTTGTAGTCGTAGCGGTAGCTCACCGACCCCGGAAAGTGGCTGCCGGTGAAGAAATTGGCATCCGCTGTGACCCCGCTGGCATTGCTTAGTGACTGGTACTCGGAGTTGGCGTGCGACTGGTTGTAGTAAGGGACAATATCGAAGTTCAGGAAGTTGGGACTGTAGTAGTAGCCGGAGAAATTTGTATCCAACCCAACGTCCAGGCCGTGGTTTGACTGGATCTGGTCGCCATAGGCGGCGTTGTATCCCATCGTCAGCAGACCGCCGCCTTTCATCTCGACGTCATCGCCAAGCTTGATCTGGGCAGGCGCGGACAGCGTCATTCCCAGCATCAGAAACCAAATCGAGCCGATGGCAAATCTGTTCACCACATCTATCCTTCCGGCACTACCTCCATAGAGAGCACCCACCTTGCCAAATCACCCCGCTTCCGTGGTCAGATTAGTGGTTTGTTATCAAGAGCTTAGTCAGGCAATCGGAGACCTTCATGGAATCCTATGCGGCATATCGCCCACAGGCAGGGGTGAATGCCACAACAGCTTTCCTGGGATGGCTTTAAGTTCAGTGGGAGAGAGTTTTGTTGGTCTTTAGCCGTGCTTTCAGGGCACGACTTTACAGGCCGCTGAAAAAGTCTGAAATCTGCTCGGGTAGTGCGGGCCTTCAG
>OCZU010001366.1_pt1 | contig 16159 bp, 19 predicted proteins | sample 1539001 | NCBI WGS metagenome assembly OCZU01 (sample SAMEA3539306, study PRJEB22396) | soil metagenome | biome: tundra; feature: field; material: soil | place: USA | collected 2010-05 | depth 0.15 m | reverse complement strand
CCCCTGACCCACGCATTACGAATGCGTTGCTCTACCAACTGAGCTATTGCGGCATTTGCGTTTCGAGCCGGATATATTAGCCACATTGGGCCTTCAGGGCAAAAAGTTATGGGCCTCGGCCTTGCGCGAGTTCCAATTTTGAGGATTCCGTCATGCCGGCTCGTGCGTTAATCCCCCTCCCAGGGATTGGAACCCCGTCATTGATCAAAGCTGCATACGAAGCCGCGCTGATCCCGACTCGGCCGCCGGCGTGCGCATCGCCAGCGCCCGCGGCTCCTATCTCCCAAAATTTCCAACTCCTGCACCCGCGCCGGCCGAAAGGGTCGCGGAACCTCGTCCAAGGCTTCGATACTTGCGGTTAAAGGAGGTGTGCGTTCAAGTCGGACTGAAGTCATTGGGCATCTACCGGCTCGTGAAACTGGGGCGGTTCCCGACGCAAGTGAAGTTGTCGGAGCGATCGGTGGCGTGCATTGAAAGCGAGGTCGAGGTATTTACGGAGGCGCGCATCGCGGAGCGTGACCGGGGACCCGCACCGGTACTGCCAGTGCCGCCACATGCGCATGGGAGAGGTCATGCGGGCGACGGTTCTTAAATCGTCGAAGATCTACTAACTCGTCCAGCGCGGGGAATTTCCCAAATGCTTCGACTTGCCGAAAATTGCCTCGGGGTGGCTGCGATCGGACGTGGAAGCCTGGATCGCATCGCAAGCGGGTGCGCCGATGCCGGGCGAGTATAGGGATACGCTAGCGGCCAGGCGTGCCGACGCCGAGCACATAAGGTTACTGCACACTAGGCGGGGGGAAAGTTGCGACCTTTGTTTCGCTGCCGTGTTGTGATGGATCAGGGATATGAAACTTGTCGACGGCAAACTAGGCAGATCACAAGAATGAATCCCGCCTTAATGCGACCCATAATTGGTGTACTTATCGCGATCGCGGTCACCACGAGTATGGACGCGACAGGGCTCACGGCATTCAGCGCGTTGCCGCTGTTTCCGTTGATGGCGGGCCTTTGGTGGCTGCAGCACTTTTCGCGAACGGAGATGGGATTCGCCTGGGGGAAATGGCGCTCTTCCGAGGCTGGCTCTGGGCATCGCTGAAACGCGCGGGAGTACCGCAGATCCGCATCTTGCTCTGGAGCAGCGTCGCATTCGCGCTCTGGCATTTGTCGTGGGCAACGCTCACAACGGGCAAGCTGCCTATAGGCCAGGTTCCGGTCTTCAATATCAATGCCGCCGTCCTCCGAATCATTTGGGGACTGATGCGATGGATCGCTGGATCCGTGGTCGTCACCAGCGTCAGTCATGGTTTGTGGAACGGACTGGATTACGTATTGTTCGGATTTGGTACGAAACTTGGCATCCTCGGTATAGCCAACACGGCGGTTTTTGGACCGGAGGTTGGTATCTTGGGATTGGTTGTGAATCTCGTGTTTGCCGCTGCGCTTTGGCTGGTGTGGAGAGCTCGCCTGATGCGCACCGCCTAATCAGCCAATTGCGGTTCCATCCAAAGGCAATTCAAATAGCTGCTTTGATCCATCATGCAGCGTCGATGACCAAAACATTGATTCACGCGCAGATCGCCGTGAGCGCTGAAGCCGCAGAGTGGCTCGGGCCGATGACAACGGCGCAAGGGGCGCACCGACCGGCGATTAGGCGTAGTAGACTATCCAGACCGCGGTAATGCCGTCCTGCCACGCTTTTGCACGAGGAATTATGATGAGTAAGCCGGTGGCGTTGATTGTCGGTGCGGGGCCTGGCATCAGTCTCGCCTTTGCTGAAGCGTTAGTGGGCGCCGGTTATCAAGTTGGTTTGGCGGCCCGTAATATTGAGAAGCTGCGGCCGTTAGCCGAATCCGTGGGAGCTGTGCCATTCACGGCTGACGCGTCCTCCGCGGACAGCATCATTCAGCTTTTCCTCGCGGTCGATCGGGCATTGGGGGCACCCGAAGTCGTGCTATTCAATCCCAGTGCACGTATTCGAGGCGAACTGCTCAGCCTCGATATCGCGGCGGCATCCGTCGCGATTCAGACGACGGCGGTCGGTGCACTCGTGACCGCGCAGGAAGCGGCGCGACGAATGCTGCCTCGCGGTCGTGGGACTCTCCTGTTCACCGGTGCCACGGCCGGAGTCAAGGGGTTTGCCCGTTCATCTGTGTTTGCAATGGGAAAGTTTGCCGTGCGGGGTTTGGCCCAAAGTTTGGCGCGGGAGCTCGGACCGGCCGGCATTCATGTCGTGCACTTTGTCATTGACGGTGGGGTCGTCCGGGGTAGCGACGATGTTGGCGAATTCACGCCGCGGGCGATCGCACAGACATACATGGCGGCTGTCGCTCAGCCGCCCGGCGCGTGGAGTTGGGAAATCGAATTACGCAGTCATAATGAACCGTTTTGAGGTTGCTGGAAGATCGGGCGGCTCGCCGGAGAGGCCCAGCGGGCCGCACAGTTCGCGAATCGCTCGCGTGCAGACGAAACCTATTTACTCGGGCCATCCATGGCCCTCGCCCTACGCGGCCGCCTGCGGCGGTTCAAAACGGCGGCGCCGTTCTACTCAGGGCATCCCATGCCGAGATCGCAAAGACCGAAGGTGCTGTCGTCATTGCCGTGTTCAGTCAGCAATCAGATGCACTGCGCGTCGGGCGTGAAGAATTTAGCGCTGGGTTTGAAGGCTATGTCGCGATGGCCAGGTTCGTAGTTGACGATTTGCGCGTCGCAGTGGGCGATCAGTTGTTTGGTTTGGGTTTTGGTGAAGAGCGTCATGTTGAAGTTCCTCATGTAAGCGGACCCGCGGGGGAACTAAACGACATTCGGCGCGACCAAGCCAATTCACACAGATAGCAGGGCTGAGCTAAGGCTAAAAGCACCGATCCTGAAAGCCACTTTGGGCTGGCGCGGACGGCGCTGGCAGAGACGCTGTCGAAAGGTCCTAAATGCCGTGTGGGTGCGACGTGACACCCAATTCAGTCCGCGATTGGCTAGCTACTCATGTGTATAAGTTTGGACTGGATCGGACTGGGATTGTCGGAGCGTTGGGCGATTGAATCATCGCTTTGCGAAAGCGGCTACTGCCGATACCGGCCACCTTGAGACATTCGTGTGGCGAAAATGCATGCCACACACCAGCCATTCGTATCATACCGTGCGTCGGCTCAACTGAGATTCATTTTCGATGAACGATGACAAAGACCTCGCGGCCGTCTGGATTCGATTTAAATGCCTACGACGTGAGTCAGATGAGCGAGACCAATCCCACTATGCCTTTTAGCGCGCCGCACCGGAAACCGCCGCGCCCACATCAGGCAGCAAATTGCCGGTGGACGGATCGATCACGCCATCAACGCATAAACCCGGGCGGTCCGGCATCCGACTGTCCTTGACGTGATCGCATTTCGGTGACTTTCCGGCCGAATCGTAAGAATAGTAAAAAACCTGACTGATATTCACCGGCGCTGTCGCCGCTGCGCGGAGTTTCTCAACGAGTTCGTGGTGGAATACGCGAATGACGGCAGCTCGGTCCATCTCCTTGTAAACGCCGTGGGCATCGGCCTTGTTCAAATCACCGCCGACTCGGCCCCGCGCATCGTATTGAAAATACCAAGGTCGACCATTCCACCAGCTCGATCCCGTCGGGTTCCACTCCGTGATCCAGATGGGTCTTTGATTGACGCGCGGGTAGTGGGCCGCTTCATAGCGCAGCGCGTTGGTCGTGTCCTCGACCATGTTCAGGGTGGTATCCGAAACCGGATACAGATGCGATCCGTAGCCGTCGACCTGGCGGGTGTAGTCAATGATTTTGCCATTCGCGTCCCGGACGCTAGCTAGCGCCTCGATCAACGGTGCTGAGGCGGGCATCGAATTGCCGTAGGTAATGACCTTGGCTTGTGGAAAATACTTGCGGATCGACGCGACCGAGGCGGCCAGATACGGTCCATAGCCGCGCACGAAGGTTTCTACCTGGGTTGGGCTTAGGAACCATTTCCATTGATGCTTGGCCCACTCCGCGCCGGTCGGACTGTCCGCATCATTGCAATATAGATCGAATTCGTTACCGATCTCGAAAGCATCGACGGTCTCGCCGGCAGCGCGCACCGCCGCGAATTGCTCCTCAATGCGCTTCTGGTAGGCGTCCATATTGATTTTGCTCAAAGGGTAAGTACCCCATTGGCAACCGCTCTTTTCGTTACTCAGATAAGCGCCCGGCGGATAGTCAGAGGCGGCCGGCCCGAAGACCGTTAGCATTTTCATGCCGCGCGCATGAACGAGTTTCAGTAGGTCGACGAACAAATCGGGCGATCCTTTGCCGAACCCGTCGCGAAACCACTGCACATGGAGCCGCGCGATCCCGTCAAGCACAGCGACGCGGCGCGCCTCGAAATTGCCCGGCTTGTTGTATTCGGCCTTAAGGAACGGCGATACATTCGGTTCCTGCGGCCACGCAAGTGTCCACTGTGTCCCCATGTTGGATCGATCGATGCCGAACTCGAGCGCGGCGCCGTGTTCTTGCGGCGCATCCTCCGGCGCGACGGCAACCGCCGCGACGCACATCGCCGAGAAGGCCTGAGTGCACAGTGCGGCAGTCGCCGCGACCCGAGGTACTCGTGGATTCATGGCGCCTCACTCCATGGCTTCGGATCAATCATGGCTATTACTGACCCATCGTTCGAAAAGGGAAGACTCGTGGGTTTGGGGCGTCAACCTTGATTACCATCAGATCGCTGCAATTGAACAAGATTGATGGGCTCCACCGGGATCTGCTCCTCGTCCGTAACGCCCCGCGATATCGATATTCTAGCGTCCCCGTAACGGACCGTCGCCAGCGGCGGCTCGGGGCAGTCGTCATACTCCCGACCAGTAGAAAAATTAGCTTGTCAATTTCGAACCGAATGGCCGGTTCGGAGCGGATCGTTAGGCAGCAGGCGGCCAAGACCAGAAGCTCACTAGATTGAAATAGCTTCCCCAAAGCCGACATTCCACAGATTAGCTTCGCCGCAGTTCTAAAGTTCTAATGGCCCTTGAATTGCTGCATCATGCTGTATTCGATGGCACCTCTCGAAGGCGATCGACCATACACGAAGTTGCGGTAATACAGCGCCTTTAAGAAGGCCAGATCACCCGCCGTCATCGCCGTCAGATTTTCACGGTTGGCGCAGCTCGGGGACATCACATCCAGAATGCTCGGGAGGGGATCGCAATGATCTGGCGATTGGATCAGTGACAACGTAAGCATCGCCGCATAGTCAGCGATCGTTCCGAGCGAGTTGCTGCCGACCTTGGTCGTGTCGACCACCAGAATGACGGTGCCGATCCCACGCATCTCGTGATCGTCCCCGAGATAATTAGGCGTAATCTGCGGCCAGATGGGTTCAAGATAGATGTTGAGGAGTCCTAAGTCAGTATTTGAGACAGCGCTTGCGCGAGGTGTGGTGAGGTACCACCCCTGAATCGGGTGATCACCTTTGAACGCGATCAGCCGCCTCGTCCGCGCATACCGTCCCCCTCGTCGAAAGTACACTGACGCCCAATCCACGACATCATTCATGGCAGCTTCGGGGTCGGATGTGAACAGTATCTGCACATTGTCCCTGCATTGCGGATCCGACTGTAATGGCGCGCCGACGTAGGCGGCCACCGCACGGATTCGCGCCGTTACGAAAGCGTCGCGTGCCGGGTCAAGCCCGAGAGTTCGCGGACAGATACTTTGCTTGTCGCCGCGCCAATGCGCCAGGTTGCCCATCACGTACGTCCCATAGTGCACAGTGGCGTGATGCACGATAAATTGATGCAGGCTGTCTCCCGCTAATTCCTGTTCGGTGGGTGGTCTCGGGGCCGTCACGGTGATCCCGGGAATCTCGGGCGTTACATTCACATTGAGGTCGGTAGCGGGCTGCGCGGAGGCATCCGCCGGCGTCCCAGGCGCGGCTCGAACTCCGCTCGCAAGGGGTAAAACCCCGAGCACCGACCCTACGGGCGCGGTTTGAATCGCGACTGTGTTTTCCCCAACCCGTGAGTAATTCAAGCCGGTGTCCTGCAGTAGTGTCTTCAATGCCGCGCGAATGGGGAAGGTACCATTCACACCGTTCGTCTTCAGGCGCGAAACGTCCGCGTCCGCGGCGGCAACCTGTATGCCGCTTTGGCTCGAAAATTCAATCAGCGCGCCCGCGAGCGGCGAGGGCAAGATGTGGAAAGGTACGGTTCGGTCGAGCACGTCATCTGCGCGCGCCGGTGCAATCCAGACAGTCGCTGCCACGAAGACGGCAAGCACGACCCCTAGGATCCCCGCCTCACTTTTGCGCGGCATGGTCGGCACGTGGGCGAATGAGGACTCCATCAACACCTTGATCGACCACTGTGACCGCATAGATTTGCTCCAATGCTTTCAGCCATTCATCGACGTTATTCGGCAACACCGTACCGGTAAATCGTGTCTGCTGCAGTGCGGGTGCCACGACAATACGTGCTGCGGCGTAGCGATTGACTACAGCGGCTACCTCCTCGAGAGATTCACCCACAAATTGCAGCGTCCCCTCACGCCAGGATTCAGCTACCTTTGGGTCAATTCTTGCCACGGTTAACTGGTGCGCGGATTTGGAAAAGGTCACTCGCTCACCGACGCCCGCGCGAATAGTCGCCCCTTGAGGGCTCGGACCATCGCCCGACGCATCCGCGCTCGGCGACACGCCGACCCGGCCCTCGCTCACCGTCACCACGGTGCTGCTTGGACCGATCCGCACATCGAACGCGGTACCGATGGCTGTCACCGTGAGGCTGCCCACATGAACGATGAATGGCCGCACCCGGCTATGTGTAATCGCGAAAAACGCCTGGCCGTGCTTTAGCTGTACATCGCGACTTGTCAGTGTGAAGCGCGTGCTCACTAGGGAATCCGGCGCTAAGTCGATCTGAGTTCCATCAGTCAAAATGATACTACGTTGCTTGCCAACCGGCGTAGCAAGCTCTTGCGCATCGGAATATCCCAAGATGAACCACGTGGTCACGCTGACCGCCAGGACGATGCTTGCGGCCAATGCGATAACCCCAATGCGGTGCTTGGGACGATTCATGGGTTCGAGTTCGGGGTTGGTCGTGACCCTCACGTCGGGAAGTGCATTCCAAACGCGCTGCATTTGCTCGAAGGCCGGTAGATTCAGAGCATTCGATTTGCACCAGTGCATCCACTGATCGGTCAGCGCTTGCGCGTCCTCGTTCGACTCGCTGAGCCGCTGGACCCATTCGCTAGCCTCTCGCAGCCTCATGATGTCGGATGCCGTCGGGTCTGACTTACTCACAGCGTCACCTTCTTTCGAACTTGATGGGCCGCTATTCCCTCCAACCGCAAGTGGCAATAGACCATCGCGTAGGTGACGTAGCGTCGGACCATTCTTTCGGACATACCCAGGCGCGTGGCTACCTGGTGTTGCGGGACACCCTCGAATCGATGGTGTTTCAACACGCGCTGACACTTGATCGGCAGTTCCTGCAGATAGCGGAGAAGTTGGTCGGCTTGCTCGCGCGCTAGCAGTTGTTTGGCGGGGTCATCCAATTCCTTGCAAACAGGGGCGAACTCCCCGAATAATTCCTGCTGCTCTTCGGCCCGCCGCTGGACCCTGCGGTGCCGGAGGCGGTCAATCGCAAGGTTGGTGGCCGTCTTGAAGAGATATGCGCGCAATAGATTCGGCGTACCGGGCTCGTGCAATTGCAATAGGCGGACATAGGCTTCCTGGGCGACTTCCTTCGCCTCCTGCTCGGATTGCAGGCGAGCGGTGAGGTACCCCACCAGCACGCGGTTGTGCTCGCGAAACAATTGCGACACGGTAGCGCCATTCGACGCAGAGGGCACAATGACCTCATTGCAAGGCGCCCCCTGGTCTTGATCCGCATCTGCCATTCGCTTGCGACCTCCCCGGGGAGCACACCCGTGTACAAGATACGTTCGAGCGCCGAAAACCGGAACCGCAGTAGATGGGTCCGGGCGCAGCGACCCATTGATTCGGGTGCTCTCGTTTTCCCCGCTATAACATACGGCAGTGGGTCGAAATCGGCCGTAGCATGTCCGATCGAGTCTGAGCTAATACAACTTAATGTGCGCTTTTTAGGGGCTACAGCATAGCCAATCGGCTCCGCGACATCGTCACAGACCATCGAGGGATTGCAAGCTTTCAGTACCGCGCAAGGCGTTCAGGTTCCAGCCTTCTCGCCCCAAGCACCTGTGGATTAGCGATCTTCCTTACGCCTACCGGCACTCAGGAGCTTAAAGGCCGCATCTACCGCTGCGTTCACGTCCGCTTCAGCTTCGGCTCGGTCACGGTCTAAAAGGTGGAAGCTCAGGTCCACGTTGTATCGAATGTAGCGCGGCTTGAGTGCATTAAGCGCAATGCACGCCGCATCCACGAGCAAATCCTGACTATGTTCCAACCGGGGGTATTGTGGCGCCACCTCCATCACTCTCGCAAACACCAATGTTTCTTGAAAATTACGGACCGACTCGAAATTCATCTACCAGCTCCTAAACTTATCGCACAGGATATCGACCGCCCGTTCGAAAGTGTACCGGATCGCCGGGCTGCCCACTGCCGCCAAGGTGCGTCAGTTGGTGAGTTATTTCGTTCGCTAAACCTCGGGCTGATTTTCGCTAGCTGGCGGCCGCGTACTCGACGCGGTTGCGTCCCGTGTGCTTGGCACTGTATAGCGCCGCATCGGCGCGACTCAGCAGCAGTTCGGCGTTATCCGACGCGGCGATCAGCCACGCCACGCCGAAGCTGGCAGTGACCTTGATGTCCGAACCCGCATAAGTGAAGGGAATCTCGGCAATGGCGCGCTGCATGCGCTCGAGGGGCAGGAAAGGAGCTTGCGTCGGCGCACCCGGCACCACCAGCAGGAATTCCTCGCCGCCGTAACGCCCCAGTGAATCGGAGGCACGTACCCGGCCGATGAGCTTTGCGCCGAGCGTGCGCAGCACCTCATCACCGGCCAAGTGTCCGCGGGTATCGTTGATCTGCTTGAAATGATCGATATCGATGATCGCGACCGCGAGTGGCGTCGCGTGCTGCTTGGCTGATTTGACCTCGCGCGCGAGTATTTCGAGTATGGTCGCGCGGTTCCACAGCCCGGTGAGGGCGTCGTGCGTGGCGCGTACCAATAATGCCTTGTGCTCCTTTTTCTGGCGCTCGAGTTCGCGCTGGTGCTGTCTGAGTCTGCGCGCGCGCCAGTTCCAACCGAAGGCGAGCATGGCAATGAGCGCCGCCGCAGCCGCCAGTTGGAACCAAGTCGTCCGCCACCATGGCGGCAGAATCTCGAAGCTCAGCTGCGTCAACTCCGAGGTCTGTTTATGTTCGGGATCGATCGCAACGGCTTCGAACGTGTAACGTCCGGGCTCGAGCCGCGGATAATGTAAGTCGTGGTTGTAGGTGTCGAGCCACTGATCGCCGAGACCGCGCAACCGAACCCTCAAGTACGACCGGCCAACGCTGCCATAATTGAGCTGCGCCAAGTGCAGGTTGAGTGCCATGTTCGGCTGCCATGGGCGCCTCGTCGATTCTGCGTCGAGTTCCTGCGCCCCGAGGTCGGACTGCATGATTCGCAGGCCGATCGGCCTGGCTTGCATCAGCACTTCGGGTTTCGTGATGTGTGTCGAGCCCCCACTGGTTCCAATCCAAAAGGAGCCGTCCGTATCGGCGAAAAAACCATTCTCGACGATATTGTTCGAAATCAAACCATCTTCGGTGTTGAACCGGCGCCAAACTTGGCCATCGAAGACGACCACACCCGAGTCGGTGCCAGCCCAGAGCCGGCCGTGTGGGTCGATGCGCGTGAACCTTACCGCCGCGCGCGCCAACGTGAAATCGGGAACCCATTGCGCAATATCGACGCCGTCACCTTCGACGTGTACGTGCAGCATGCCTTGCGAAGCTCCTCCCGCCCAAAGCCAGCCGGTCTGGTCGGCAGCAACGGAGGCAAAGCCGGCGCGCGCGTCTTCGCCATCGATGCCGAGCACGATCCAGCGCCCACCTGACCAGCGCAGCAATCCACCCTGCGTCGCCAACCAAATCGCGCCCTGGGCATCCTCGGTCACATCGGTAACTTTGCCGACCTGCGTCGGGAGCGGCATGGACTCGACCTGTGCCGCACCGGGGTTCGAGCACGTCGACGCCGTCATTCCGATCCACAGTGCGTCGCCACCCCGGGTCATGACCGGTCGAAATGCCCGTAGCCAGGCCACCGTAGCATGCCGCCGCCGCGCAAACCCAGCCACACCTGACCGTCGCGGCTCACCAATAGGGCGGAGATTCCGCCATCGGGAATCCCGTTCGCTGTCGTGAAATCCTGCCAAGCGTCCCGGTGCCACCGGGACAGCCCGACCGCGCTGCTCGTCAGGATGCGTCCCTCTAGGTCTTGGGCCAAGGGCACGTTCAAGCTCTCGTCGGTGAGCTTGCCATGCGGCGGATCGCGCGTTTCAAAGCGAGTGGCATTCGCCTCGAGCACCGCAACCGAGCCAGATCCGACCCAGTTGGTCAACGCTGAGGCTGCCGAGGTGTTCGAGCGCAGGCGTCGCGCCGAGCTGCTCCTGCGTAAAGAAGGGCCTGCTGTGCCAGATCCCATCGGGAGCGGCGCTGAGCTCGAGCAGCTGATCCGCATCGGACCCATCGAGTCGAAATAGGGCCGTTTTCGGTGCACGTCCAGATAAATCCGGCATGGTCCTGCAGCAGGCATGTCACGACAAGATTGTAGAGGCCTTCGGCCTGCCGGTAGTGCCGAGTCGTAAATTGCTGAGCTGCGCACTCGCCCGGTGTGATGAGCAGCGCGCCCGCGACAAGCCATAGCGACGCGGCGCAGACGAGGGTCCGGGCGGCCGCGGGCGCGCATTCCCAACGGCGCTGCTAGGATGTGGTGTGCATGACAGTTAGAATTATATCGGTTGGCGCGGCCCGTCCTGGAGCCCGGACCTGTGACGGCGGCCGCTAGACGCCCTGGGTCCTTCGTCACGTTTCCGCTATAGAATCGACACGATCTCGATAGAAAGCTAGGTGGTCTTTGATTTGGGCGACTGGCGTGTGTGGATCTTCATAGGACCATACGGCGTTCGTCGACCTTGCACCGCCAGCCGGAATGTTGAAGTAAGAACAATCGCCTTTGTATGGGCAGTATGTGGAAAATCCCGATCGCTGCAAGAGGGACATGTCGGCGTCTTTCCGAGGAATGTAGAGAACAATGGGATAGCTCGCCTCGCGAAGGGAGAGTGCATTGCGGGTATCGGCAATGACATGACCCGCCACCGATACCACCACATGGAGTCTGCTCGGCTCTATTGTGATCGGATGATCTGCACTCGGCACCTTAGTGGATTTCAAATTCATGGTGGACTCTCCCTGCGGCCGTTGACCGATAGCAAATTGATATGGTTCGGTTCCCTGGTGCGTTGGTTGTATTCAGTGTATCTCGCCGACGGCAGTATACGAGCGCGAGACGATGGCGGGGTAGCAGCGCGGTCGATGCCGAGGCAGAATGTGTGTGGCAGGATACGGCATTAGCAGCGATCACCATCTCGGCTCGGTAAACCTATGAACGTACGGACGCTTACCGTGAGCCTGCTTGCACTGATTGGTACTGGTGCAATTGACGCCACATTTGCTGCGCAGTCCACGCCGCTGCCGATGGCCAAGGCGGAGTCGGTCGGCATGTCCTCGCAACGCCTGGCCAGGATCGGGGTCGTTTTTCAGCGCGAAATTGACCGGAAGACGATGCCGGGAGCCGTGGTCGCGATAGCGAGGAGAGGCAAGCTGGTCTGCTACGAAGCGTTTGGCAAACTGGGCGACGACACGTCGGTCACCATGCCGAAGGACGCCATCTTTGCGATCTATTCGATGACCAAGCCGCTGACGGCGGTCGGTGCGCTCGAGCTCTTTGAACAAGCGCGCATGATGTTGAACGAACCGGTCGGAACCTATCTACCGCAATTGGACAAGATGGTCGTTGAGACTCCGTCGGGCACGGAACCAGCGCGGCGCAAGCCGACCCTCCAAGACATGATGCGGCACACCGGGGGCGTAACCTATGGGAGGGCGGAGGGTACCGAGACCGCCAAACGTTACGGCGAATTGACGTCAACTTTGAGTGCGGACGAATTTCTCGCGAAACTAGGCAGTCTGCCGCTGCAGTACCAGCCTGGAACGAAATGGGCGTATAGCCTGGTTTGGATGTCACGGGACTGGCGATCGAGTCCATCGCGAAGCAAAGGCTCGGCGCCTATCTGCAGCAGAGTCTCTTTGAACCGCTGGGCATGACTGACACCTCGTTTGTGGTGCCGGCAAGCAAGGCCGCACGGCTGGCGAAACCGCTGGAAGAGGATCCGGCGGCGGTGCCGGGCCACGACAGCGGCGGGGAGGCAGCCTTGGAGAGGTTCGCGTGCTGGGGCGAAAAACTGTGGAATACATGACGTCAGACCAGTTAGGCCCAGAAGTCGATATCGATAAATTGAAAAATTTCCCGAACTTGAATGGCTACGGTTTTGGGTTGAGCGTTGCTGTGCGACGCGGTGCAGGGATCTCTGGAATCATGGGTTCGCCGGGCGACTTCAACTGGGGGCGGCGCAGGCGGCACGTACTTCTGGGTCGACCCCAAGGTGGAATTGACCGTCGTGCTCATGGAAAATGCCAGAGATCGAATTCATATGCGGCAGGTAATTACGACCTTGGTCTATGCGTCGCTTGTGAACTGAGAAACGCAGGCGCGCGAAGCTACCGCCTGTTACGCCGTGCGATTCACGGGCCTGGTACATGCATGTGATGTTCCGCACGCCGATAGCGTTGATACCCTTGATCACGAATGGCCCACGCTAACAGAGGAGCCAAGTCGGGGTTATCGGACTAGATCGAGTAGAATTGCTGGGGGCGGTTGGTTGTGCGATTGGTTCAAGCGACTCGGATCGCGCGTGCGAGAGGATCTCATGTGATTGACGATCGCAGCAGTATTCCCGGGGGGACGCAGGACGTCTTCTACTCCCGTTCATCCGACGTTCCGTTGCCGATGATGGCGCGCGCCGATGGAATTTGGTTCTGGGACGAGGACGGCAACGCATACATCGATGCGTCGTCCGGCCCAATGGTCAGCGCAGTTGGACATTGCAATCCGAGGGTCATTGATGCGATGGTGCGCCAGGCGCGTACGCTAGACTACGCCTATACGCTGGTCGCGCGGAACCGGGTCAATCTCGTGTATGCGAACCGATTGGCAGCGTTGGCGGGTCCGGGCTTCGAACGCGTGAGCCTCTGCTCGGGCGGTAGTGAAGCGATCGATAATGCCCTTAAGTTTGTGAGGCAATATTGCCTCGCGACGGGACAAGCCAGCCGTCGCCGGATAATCTCGCTGGATCCCTCCTATCACGGTGCCACGATTGGTTCGCTGGCTGCCGGCGGAAACGTCGCGCTGCGCGCCTTCTTTGACGGATTCGCGGTCGCGGCGGAGACCATACCAGCGCCTCTGTCGTATCGCGTTCCCGACGGGCAAACCGTCGAGGACTACGCGAGTTACTGTGCGCGCGCGCTCGAGGTGAAGATTGCCGAACTGGGCTCCGAAAACGTACTTGCGTTCTTGCTCGAGCCAATTGGTGGGCTCTCGACAGGTGCGGTCGTGCCGCCGCCCAGCTATTTTCGTGCGGTCCGTGATATTTGCACGCGGCATGGCGTATTCCTGATCTTCGATGAGGTCCTGTGCGGAGCAGGTCGGACCGCGCAATTCATCACTGCCCATCATTGGCCTGACGCCCTGCCGGATATTATCGTGCAGGCCAAGGGCATAGGCGCAGGTCACACGCCGCTGGGCGCGATGTGGGTGTCTGCCGCGCACGTGGATCTGCTAGCCGCGACTGTGGGGTTCGACTTCAGCTATTCCTACAACGCGAATCCCATCGCTTGTGCCGTCGGGTTGGCCGTGCTCGACGAATTCGAGCGGCTGGATCTCTGCACAAACGCGACTGCGCGCGGTGCGCAGCTGCGGGCAGGGCTCGAACGGCTCAAGAATCGATACGCGATCATCGGTGACGTGCGCGGCAAGGGGTTGCTGCTCGCGGTTGAACTCGTCGCGGACCAGGATACGAAAGCCTGGCTTCCGCCGGAGTTTGGTGCGACGAGTCGCCTTCGTATCCACGGTCTCAATAACGGCATCATGTTGTATTCACGCGCGTCTGCGGGCAGCCGCTTTGGGCAATGGTTCATGCTGGCCCCGCCGCTGACGATCACCGAGGCAGAGGTCAACGAGGTCCTGTCTCGAACCGAGAAGGCCGTCAGCGCGCTTTGCGATGAGGCTCGCAGCGCCCGCTTGCTTCGATGAAGGATTCTCCTGAATCAACTCGTGAGCACGTTTGACCATTTCGGGCAGCGGACCCACGCCGAGGTCATCGATTTGGACTCTGCCGAATGTCGACGGCGGAATGTCGGAATTTCACCGAGGTACCGCGGCGCTGGCCAGGCGCAGGTGCGCGAATCTGCGGGCGGAGTGCGAGCTGCAGACGCTCGAGGCGCCCACGAGACGCTCGTGCACTGCGCATTGCCCGTCGTCCGAGCATACGGAGGCATAGCCGGAACTCAAACTCGATAAACCCGACAGCGCGGCTTCGAGCGCCGGCGCGGAGCGGAGGAAATTTCGGCAGTTCCGGCAAGCGTTGGAAGTCGTAGGCATCGGGAACTACAGCCGGTTCCAGAATTCGTTGAAGACCTGCGTCGACAGAACGAACCCGAGCACGATATTGACGATCACGCCGATCGTAAATGCATAGAAAGGCCGTGCTCCCACCGACGCAAAATCGCGTAATCGCGTCGTGAGTCCGATGCTCAAAAACGCGAACGTGAACGCCCAAGTGCGCAGCGCCTGAAGCGGCGCCACCAGGCCGGGAAGCACCTGCGCTTTATAGTCGGAATAATCATAACCGCGCGATAGTAGTGTGACGAGCGCCGAGGCAATCAGGAAACCCAGTACGAACTTCGGAAACCGGCGCCAGATTTCTCCGGCACCATTGCGGCTCTCGATGCCGGTGCTCTCCCAGCGCGTGGTCGCAACGAGCGACAATACGAACGCCCAGACCCCGATCCAAACGTCGCGACCAATGACCTTCATGAGCGTAAATGCGGCCACCGCGGCGTCGGCGCGGCCGGCGATGCCGGGCACATTGCCGGCGTAGCCTCCATAGGACTGCGCCGCGGCGAGACCGGCGGCATCGGCAAATTCCGATGTGCCGATCCAGGCGCCGGCGACTCCGGTCGTCAGGTGCAAGAAGCGCGCGGCGAGCGGCAGCAGGAAAATCATCGCGATGGCCCAGACCACGACGAGCGCGATCGCAATCGAGACATCCTCTTTCTTTGCGCCCACGGCGCCGCCAATCGCAATGGCTCCCGAGACTCCGCAGACGGCGCCGCCGGTTCCGAGCGTGGCCGCCAGGCGCCGATTCAGGCCCAGGCGTATGGCGCTAAAGTAGATCACGCCGAATGTCACCAGCGAGACGATCGCGGCCTGAACGATTGCGACGGGGCCGGCCCATGCGATGAGGGTCAACGGCAGACTTGCTCCGAGCAGCACGATGCCGGTCTTGATGTAGAACTCGACGCGCAGTCCTGGGCTCAACCAGCGGGGAACTCCGATGGTGTTGGATATCAGCAGCCCCAATCCAAGCGCCGCGAGGGGCGGCTCGAGATTGTAGTGCGCCGCTCGATCCCACAGCCCCAGAAAATACAACGCAGCGCTAATCGAGTAGACAAACAGAAACGCAGGTAGGAACGTCGATAGCCGGATGCCGAGCACAGCGAGGCCCAGTCCGAAGAGGCTCGCCCACAGTACGAACAGCGCCCCATAACGCAATCCATGCTGGCTCAACTGGGAAGAAACGTCGGACAGATGACTCCATTTCTGAGGAGCGACCGCCAGCCACTTGATGCTGCCGCCGTTCGAGAAGATCACCGCGGCGACGCCGATGAGGCCAACGCCGATCCATATCGCCCACCAATCCTCTTTGCGGAATAGATCCTTCCATGCGGAAGCACGGTCGGGTGAGTCGAGGTTTGCTCGAGCAGCAAATTCCGTCACATGGAACTCCTCGGGGATTGCGGCCAACGAACATAAGCCAATCGCGCTGTGGGATCCAATAGAGGCTGGGCATGACAGGCTGCCGATTGGTTAT
>OCZU010001365.1_pt1 | contig 16164 bp, 18 predicted proteins | sample 1539001 | NCBI WGS metagenome assembly OCZU01 (sample SAMEA3539306, study PRJEB22396) | soil metagenome | biome: tundra; feature: field; material: soil | place: USA | collected 2010-05 | depth 0.15 m | reverse complement strand
AAAATGACAACGCAAAAAAGTCGGCCGGGATTCTGCTAACCCGCTAAACAATTACGATCGCTTCAGCGTTAGAGTCTGGATCGTGGTACTCCACCTCTAACCCGGCGACTTTGGCTCTTTGCTGGATTGCTTCCCCTCTGCTGATGCCCTGCAACTTCATCGCAAGCTGCGTTAGGGTGCCCTTCTCTTTGCACCCGAAACAGTAAAAGCAACGCTTCTTGGGGCTTACAGAACACGAGGGAGTCGAGTCGTCATGGAATGGACAGCATATTGTTAGGTCGCCGTTCTCTTGGTCGATGACCGTGGCTCCTGGCGGCAAGCACGACCTGATCCACGCCTCGGCTTGGGCTGGATCACCGCTATTGAGATTAACCTTCTTTCCTCCTGTCTCTGCCGTTTGAAAGTAGCGCGCTGGATCGTCTTCTTGGTTCCCATTGAACTCGTGAACTGGCTCGCCTGTGTTCGGATCGCAGAGGGTAAACTCCTTGCCTGTACCGTCCATGAAAATCAGACCGCGTGTTTCCAGTTCATCTAGGGCCTTTTTGAGCGTCGGCCTAGTCAAGTTGCATAGAGTCTTCAAGTCCGAAGGCTTAACTTCAATTGTGTTTCTGCCGCTCCTGTTGGCTAACCATGACAGCGACGCGTACGCCGCCAGTGCAGAGCCAGTCATCTTTGCAATTGACCATTCGGCTGCTGTTTCTCGCACCAAACAAACGGGGATGTTGAAATACGAAGCATGGTTGGCGTAAAGGAATTTGAACCCCTCCCTCGTCTTAAAGGGCTCCCCCGTTGATGGGTCGCACAAGAAGTACTTGTTGAGTCCGAACTCGCCATACTTCTTGCGCCGTCCTGCGAGTTTGATGAATCGCTTCGCCTCCAAATCCTGTGCTGCCTTAGTAATGACATTCTTCGAGAAACCAGTCCGTTCGATGAGGAGTTTCTGTTTGATAGTGACACTGGCAAATGGGTCTGCGTGTTTCCCCTGGAGGCCCTTAGCAGTTTCATAGAGCACAACCAGGATTGTGAGAGGCGAGGGACTCAGCGATAACGATGGCTGAGTCTTCAAACTGGGACTGTCTGGGAACAGTGGCTCAGACTGGAAGATAGCGCAGGGTGCTTGGAATACTTTAATGCTCCCCCATCGAGTTGGCTTGAATACTTTCACAACGGGAGGCTCTAGTTGGGAGGTTCTTTCCATAGCAATTACTCCCCTTGTACTGTGCATCTATGCTGAAACCATTGATAACACTGTATAAAACTCAACCTACGCTCCCAGTTGTTATTCATTTTGTGACAACAAAACGACAAAAACAGGGACTGGACCATTCCCAGGTTTGTGGATTTGGACAACCCACCCTTACTGCCGGGGCGGAGGCGGGTGATCGCGCCTCAGTTCGATCTTCCTAGCTTCCCAGTCTCGTTCGGCCTTCCGTTGGCGCTCGGTTTCGCAAGCCCGGCAATAGCCTCCCGATCCAGTTAGCGTTTCGATTCTCGCGTCTGGCCCATGACGCACGAAGTCCCCGGTACGAAACGCGGTGAAGTTAAACCGTAGGACGACGAACGCAGACCGCTCAACAGCGAACCCAGCACCCGGCCAATAAAAATGAGAACAATGATAACGATGACCAGTGCGAGAAATCCGAAAACGATTAGCTGTGAAGCATCTTGTCTGTGTCACGCGGCACTACGACCGCGCAGCCCTCCGAGCCGCCGCGCCTAACTTTCGGTTCGCTGCTACGCGACGTGAGGCGATAGGCGCTGAATAGGAGCGGTCGTTGAGCACGTCCGAGGAAATGCGCGTAATGATCGAGAGGCACAGGCGACACTGTATGGTGCCGTCATTGAACAGAGACAACTGGCCTCTATAGCAAGTGGGGCAGGCAATCAGCGGAGCCAAACCGTGCAAGTCGCCTCGGCTTACTTCCCATGCGGTGAGCGGTGTGTGTGCCATTGTCCAATGGTCACGCCTCGGGAGCCACAGCGCAAGGTTACCGACGGGGTGCGCCGCGAAGCAGAAGGCGAGACCTAAACGAACGATTTCAGCCGCAGGCCGCAGGAGAATCGCAGCAGGCGCAACGCGCACGCCGGGCGAGAGGGAAGAGAGCGAGGAAGTGAGAATGTGCGACGGGAGCGGTGGCGCGAACGCGTACAGAAAGACCGGGCGCAGCCTTAGCATCGTTATGGTTTGCGCATGGGTAAAACCTACGCGCCGACGCGGAAGTTTTTAGGTGCTCTCATTGTAAGCATTTGCTGAGAAGCCATGCGTTTTGGTCACAGGCGGGGCCTTCTCTATGTCTAGCCTGCGCAAATAACATTCTTCGTGAACGGCGTCTCCCCCCTCATCTGTTGTGCAATCTTCAAGGGAAACCGTCTGGGCGCACACGTCGCATATTGGAAGTAGCAGAATTGGTAACCAGAGCACATGGCCTCCAAATTCGGACGGTTGTCATGTTGCACGATAAATACCAAGAACAACCATCTCCGAGTTCAATGCCCTAATTATTTTTCACAGAGGAGAGTTCAATGTGCGATTCGTTTTGCGGCTGGTCCGACCTAAAGTTTTGCTCTTGCAATTTGCAACGCCAAGGAATCGACATCGTCTTTGGTTAATCAGCTTCGTTAGAGTCCGACGGTTATCAGAGGCAACACAAGTTGCCTCAGTGAGAGCACGGCGCGATTAGTCCAGCAGCGCAGCCAACTTCTCAGCCGTCTCACGTATACTCTCCTCCTGTTGCTGCACATAGTTAATCGCGGCTGTGTCAGGCTTCGAGTGGCGCAGGATCGCGGCGATGTCCTTGGGAATCCCCATGCTCTGCGCGTGGGTAGGAACAGTGCGGCGCAGCAGGCGCAACGTTAGTCTTTGACAAAACCAATTCCACATTCTACCTGCAGAAGGTTAAGCAGGCGAAGAAACCAATTAAGGGTTCACGCTGGGTTTGGAAGGATGGGAGAACACTGCCGAACGTAGGAAGGAAGAGAGCAGATGCCAAATTAGCACTCCTCAGTTTGCCTGTGCGATGCAGCCGACCTTGGGTAGACACGAAGGAGAAAGCAGCATCTGGGATAAATATAATCGTGGGTTTTTGGAAGACCGAGTGCAAGGAAGATATTAAATATCTGCGAGACAACAAAGAATTGCTTAATCGCTTCCTGCGTCTTGTACTTCAATTCTGTGAATCCCATAAGAACAGCAAACAGTTTGTGCAGTGGGTTTCCAAGGCACATGCGTTGCGTATGGCTGGCGTGAATGGCAGCCAAGTAAAACCGAGCAAAGTAACCGCAGCAGAAGCGCGCTGGGCTGAGGATCAGAGAGAGGTGATTCAGGAAAATGACGGATACACCATCAGGCAAACCCAGTGGAAACGCTTTGGAGAAGCCAAGCGAACACAATACACATACGAAGGGAGCACCGAGGATGATGTTTGGAAGGCAAAGGATGAATCTGAAGAGGCTATGAATGAGTTGAAAACGGCTCTGGATTTACCGAGGGAAGATGACTGGGAAAGTTCCGAGCAAAAGGTGATTAGTAAACTCTGATGTTCCTGTGGTTAAACCCAAGCCCAAGCGACAGTCCACGCGGCGAGTTGGTTCGGATCACGGGGACGTTTGCCCTTGCCGATGGTCATAGCTTACGCCTCGTGCCGTTCTGTGGCACGGATAGCGGCCAGGTTGAAGTCCTCGGAGTGCTTCAGCTTAATGTGTGTGCGAAACGCTTCGTAGAGCATTTCACTGGTTTGTCCCTGGGTACTCGGTCCGTCGGTCACGGCCTTTTCGACGCAGATGATCTCATGGCACTCAGAACACTTGCCGAAGCGATGACTGGCGCGATCCATTTCGCCCTTTGGTCCAAGCCAACCAATGTCGGTCAATTCTGGTTTTTTCATGCCCTCAGTTTCCCACAGGACGGACGGTTTGGCTACCCTGTGGATATTCAAACTGGTCCACTACCAAGCGAAGGCGTCAGGCAGGGCTTATTTTTGTTTCGTGGTAAAATTCTCTGTTGAATGCGCCCGTAGCTCAGATGGATAGAGCACTTGCCTACGAAGCAAGGGGTCGGCAGTTCGAATCTGTCCGGGCGCACCACTTCCCTGTTGACGGTCTCCCCTCACAACTGTCAGGATGTAACCAGACGGTTGCAAAACGTTGATACGTTCGGTAATCGAAGCCTTCCCCTTTGTTTTCAACAAAAATGCAGAGAATCATCCACCGGCTGGCTACGAACCAGAAGGTCGGGAGTTCGAATCTCTCAGGGCGCACCATTCTCTCAACTCCCAAACTCCTCAATCACTTTGATTACGTTTTTCCGGCTACTGCAACTTCGCGTACTCTGTTTTGGCTTCCTTCAGGATGGGGATATCGGCATCGGCGTCTTTCCAGAGGGTGAGGAAATCCTGGTAGGCGGCCTTGGCTTTGGCAGTGTCGCCGGAGATGACGTAGGCACGACCGAGTTGGAGATGGGCGAGCGAGCCGAGCAGGAAGTTCTGCACGACTCCGGAATGATCGAGGAACTTCTGGAATTCCGCCGCTGCCGCCGGACCACTCTTTTGAGCGAGGTAAGCGAGACCGCGAATGTACGCGGGATACATTGAGGTACCGGGAGGAGGCCCTCCCAATTCGTAGGGAAGGGCGGGTTCGAGCGCGACGGTGGCCCGGTCGGGCGCCTGTTGCGCCATCGCGATGGACGCCTCGATCACGGGAAACCAATACACTTTCAGATAAGTGTTGCCGGGTTCGGACTTTTGGAGCCCTTCCATAAGGGTTCTGGATTGAGTCGTCTCGCCGGAGCGCGCCAGGGCCAAGGCCGCAAGGACTTTGACGTCACGCCCGGGAGCGAGCGCCAACGCGCGAGTAACTTCTTGCCGGGCAGCAGTGACATTGCCAAGCTCAGCCTCGCGGAGCGCCTGATAGGCGAGCCACTGGGCGCCGGTTTCTTTGGCATCCGCACGCACGGCGGAGTCAGAAGCCCGGCGGGCGAAGTCGCGGGCTTTCTCCAAGCGTCCGTAGTAGGCCTGGGTATCGGCGTGGTTACTGAGCATCTGGTCTTCTTCGCCGGGGCGGCCAGCGGCCCAGGCAACCTGGCGTTCCATTTCCGCCACATCCCCAGACAGAAATGCCAGGGAGTACAGATCGGCTCTGATGGTGAGGCCATCGAAGGGTTTCTGCTGTGCTTCCAGGAGAGTTTGCCGAGCGTCCTTCAGGCGATTGACGTTGATATAGTTGCTCGAAAGGTTTCCATAGCCCACGATGGTGGGTTCCAGCCTCTGCTGCGTTTCGCATTCCGCGATCGCCTTATCAAACTGGCCTAGAGCAGAATAGATAACACCCAGATTGGCGTGAGGCACCATATCGCGCGGGTAGCTTTTTGCCCAGAGTTCGTAGGCCTCGGTAGCCTTCTCGGCTTCGCCGGTAACGTACTGAAAGTAGAAAGCGGATATGCGGTACCTTTCGCGTTCACTGACGCGGTCGCGCAAATCGTAAGCCTTCTTGGCATTGTCCGCGGCCAGACTCGCGCGTCCAAGATTCGAGTACTCGACGGCCAGACCGACATAGGCCATGGCGAAGTTCTGATCGAGTTCGATAGCGCGCTTCATAAACGGAATGGCTTCCGCGTCGCCTTTGGTGCGGCCGGTGGTGATGCCCATGCTGTAGGCCTTCAGGGCTTCGAGGGAGGGTGTGGTGGCTTCCACGGGCACATCAAACTTCTGTACCGAGGCCAGCGATTCGCCCAGTTTGGTGCGCAGGCTGGCCGCTGCTTTACTTAGTGCCTTCAGCACGTCTTGCTTGCTTGCTCCCTCTTCTTGCTCTTTGGCCAGCGTATCCCCACTGCTGCAACCGACAGCGTCCAGACCAATCACGTACTGCCCGCCCAGGTTCGAAATCGAACCCAACACGATGGCCTTGCTGCCTGTCCGCACACACAGTTCTCTGGCTACCTCCGGGGTGATACGAGTGCTGGGTTGGCTGCCCATGAGCCGGAGCGTTTCGCTGACCTTGCGATCCGAAAGAATGTTGATGAACGGAGATTGTCCGAGTTGCACGGCAAGCGCCTGTTTTAATGCGTCATCGAAGACAGCATCGCCCGTCTTGTTGTCGAAGTCGGCGAGGACGACGGTATCTTTTTCCGTGAGCGACGTTGCAGTGGTCACTGGGGCAGCGGTCGAACGTGAACGCCAGTAGAGGCCACCGGCGATGATGGCAGCAACGACGATCACGACGACTGGAACTAGAATCTTCCCCCGGGTACCCGTCGACGGCACCGCCGCCGATGTCCGCACCGAAGAAACTGCCGTCTGCTGCCTGCCGCTCGATGCACTTGAGCTTGCGGCGGCCATTCCTGCTGACGGACGGCCTGCGTCATCAACGGCGGCTGGAATTCCCGGACGGCTCGATTCTGTCTCCCGCTTCAGGCGTTTCAGGTCGGCCCGCATTTCCGCCGCAACCTGAAAGCGTAGCTCGCGGTCTTTCTCCAGCGCCTTATTGATGATCTCGTCCAGCTTAGGAGGAAGGTCAGGATTCAGCCGTACCGGAGACACCGCAGTCTTATGCAGGATGGAATCGAATAAGTCCGTGGTGGTGGCTCCCCGGAACGGCAACTGGCCGGTGGCCATCTCGTACAGTACCGCCCCGAAGGAAAACAGGTCGGTACGGATATCAAGCTCGCGGCCGCGCGCCTGCTCCGGAGACATATATGCGGCGGTGCCCACCGCGGTGCCAGGATTGGTAAGGTGTGCTTCGACCGCCTCGGTTCGCGTGGCCTCATTCTGCCCACTGGAGCTCACTGCGGTGACCTTGGCCAGGCCAAAGTCCAACACCTTGGCGTGGCCCCGCTCGGTTACGAAGATGTTGGCGGGCTTGATGTCCCGGTGCACGATTCCCTTGGAATGGGCGGCGTCAAGAGCGTCCGCTATCTCGATGCCGAGCGACAGCAGCGTGTCTAACTCCAGCGGCCGAGATCCGATCAGGTACTTCAGCGTCTGCCCGTCGAGAAACTCCATGGCGATGAACGCCTGGCCATCCTGTTCGCCGATGTCGTGGATGGTGCAGATGTTGGGATGGTTCAGTGCGGAAGCAGCCTGCGCCTCGCGCTGGAAGCGGGTGAGCGCCTGCGGGTCTCGGGCAACTTCGTCGGGCAGGAACTTGAGGGCGACGAAACGATGAAGCCGGGTGTCTTCGGCCTTGTAGACAACGCCCATGCCTCCGCCACCCAATCTCTCAAGAATGCGGTAATGCGAGATAGTTTGGCCGATCATCAGGGGCAAATCTTACGTGGGCGAAATGGGCAAGTCAATGAAGGCTGGGGATGAAGGCTGGGGAAGGCTGGGGAATTGCAGGGCCTCAACGAGAGAGATGCTGGCGCACTATCCCCATTTCTGTGCGCCTTTGCCTTTTGCCAACCAAATCTCTAGTATGCGCTTGCGTTTTGAAGAGGAGGAAACATGCGCACGAAGAGAGTTGCTTGCAGTGGATTAGTGCTGATGCTGGGCGCAGTGCTGGCCGTTGTTCCGGCAGCTGCGGCTGACAAGTCGGACGTGGCGGGGCGTGCTGCGACCTGGGAGAAAGAATACAACGCCGGCAACCTGGCGGGCGTTGTGGCGCTGTACGCTCCCGATGGCTGCCGTATGCCGCCCAATCAGGAAGCGGCACGTGGCAGCGATGCGATTCTGGCCAATCTCAAGGCGGCCAAGGATCGCGGTCTTGCCACGGTTAAGATCGTCGTCACTAGCGCCGACAGCAGCGGCGATCTGGGCTACGGCACGGGGACGTACGTGGTCACCGGCGCGGACGGCTCCCATGTTGACCATGGCAAGTGGATGCTGGTGTCGAAGAAGTTGAATGGGACCTGGAAGACTCAGGGCGATATCTTTAACTCGGACATGCCCTTGCCGAGCAGCAGCATGAAATAGGGTTGCGGCCTTGACGCACCCGCGAGGGCTGCAGGAATCGCGGGTGCGGTGCATTCCACTCGCCGTTGTCTTTTGATGCGGTTCCCGACCTCTGCGTCGTTACAGTCACCATGATGGTCAGATGCGCAGTGCGCACCATCCTTAACTGACGGTCAAAAAGCAAAACCAAAATGAAGCTCAAAGCCGACGGACAAGAGTGTCCGTCCGAGTTGATATATCCGACGCGGGCTGATATCACGCGTGGTGCGGGCCGGGTTACGTTCGCTACATTTTCTGCTAGTCTGGGTTTGCCCTGTTGTTTCTGTCATTTGTTGCTGTCACTGACCGGAGACTTGCTCCGGAAATCGGGTGGCGTGCGCCATGGCCAAGGTTATCGAGCAAGAAGTGTTTGTACTTTCGTCGTCGAAGCATGGATTGGTTTATCTCACGGCTAACGACTGGGCTCTGGTCGCCGACAAGGCCGCCCGCGTCCAGTTCAAGAAAGGTGAGGTCCTGGTGCAGAGGGGTAAGAGAGCGAATGGCGTTTATCTCTTGCTCAAAGGGACCGCCCGGGTGCAGATCCCTTTCCAGGCTACGGTTCCGACGATCGGAGCGGGCGAGATCTGCGGAGAGATGTCATTTCTGGAAGACGCGCCGGCCAGCGCCAACGTGGTTGCCGAAGGCGACGTTGAGGCGTTTCATCTTGACCGGCCCACGTTGCAGGGCTTGTTTGAGCTGTTTCCCCACCTTGCATCGCGCTTTTACCGCTCGCTGGCTACGAATCTGTCCCGGCGTCTCAGAGATCTGATCGGGCCGAGTTCCGAAGCGACAGCTACGGGGCAGAAATTGTCGTCTTGAAGGTTGTCTCCGCGGCGCGGCAGTTCGAAGCTGCATCCCTAGTTCTTGCGGGAGAACCGTTGAGATGAACCGTTTGTGGGGAAACTTTGCCAGAAATTTAAGAAGCGTCCCGAGACTCTTTCGAGTTTCGGGACGCCCGAACAGCCCTCCCCCAGAACTGCTCAGGGCCTACAGTACTTGTGGTCCGGCGGGTTTGGGAATTACACTTCTGTGCCATTTTGATGGCACGAGGAGGCTAAGGGATCGGCTGAGTGTTCCGACGTCGGTAGTGTCAGGTGGCTGTCGGTATCCTTCTCGGCTCGACGCGATTGAGCTTCTCAACTGCAACCCGCAGCCGGCGGACGCAAAAGGACTGTAATAGTGTGCAGCGCTTTGCAGCTTCGGATCGGTGGCATTGTTTGAACGTGGTTCCTAACCGATAGATAAGTAAGCGCTTTTGCTTTCGTCGTGGTTTGGCACCTGAGGTGCTTATACAACCGTATTAGTTCCCAGGAAGTTCAGGAGGACTTGATCATGAAGCGGATAGTTTTGATGGCTTTACTGACTCTGGCTTTGCCGATGGCGGCTTTTGCCAGCAACGTGGATTTGAGTAATGCCGGTGGCACACTCTCGGGGAGTTCCTCTGGGCTGACCTTGACTGGCTCCAGTCTCACTTCAGTCAACGGCTTCACCAGTTCGGGCGCTCTGGGGTCGGTGAGCTTTTCGACAGGGTCGTACATATCGACGGCGGGCTTGGTTTCATCGTTCAACAGTGGGGGCAGCTTCACGATCAGCAACAGCAACACAGCAGATGGGCTTCCCAGCGGCGTGATCTTTAGCGGCACCTTCACGAGTACGGTTACTTTGACCGGTAACCCGATAGGAGCCGATGGTTCAACCATTTACAGCTTGTTGGGCTCGGTTTCTGGTACTTGGTACAACGGGAAGACCGTGAGCGGCGTGACCACGCAAATTTACGTTTTCACGGGCAAGAACGGGTGGATGGGAACCTCAACCGTGGGCAGCGGCGATACGATCATCACGGTTGCGGCCGTTCCCGAGCCAGGTACTCTCGGGTTGCTGGGAACTGGCTTAGTGGGTCTGGCTGGAATCGTTCGCAAGAAGCTGAAAGCCTAATTCTTTAACGCTGTATCCGCTTCTCAAGAGCCCCGCCGCGCGGCGGGGCTTTTATTTGTGTGCCGAGCATGTTCGACAGCTGGGAGGTGCAAGTCCTCTACCCAACCTGATGGAGGTGAAGGGTTAGCGAAGCGCAAAGGTGAAATAACACTCGTCGCGAGGCGGGGCCTGAAAGAAGCGTGGAGCAAAGACGCGAGCCGATGAACAAGAACCGGATAGGAGGCCTACGGTGACGGGCGAGCGAGCAAAGGATTGCGAAGCCCATATCCATCAAGCTCACTGGTGGTAAATCCGGCGGTTGCGCGTCGAAGGCGGTCGAACTTACCTCGGGAGACCTGCGGCATGTCACGGAATCGTGACTGAGGATGAAGCGATTCATCCTGACCATGTCGCAGAAGTCAGCAGAGGGCAAAGTAGGTCATGCAGTCGGCAAGGATATTGAGGCACTCCAATGCCGAAAGGCGGAGCAACGGATAGGCCGAGCCGGGAACGATGATCGAAGGCCCGAACGGTACCCCGCAAGGGGAATAAAGGGAACGGCAAGTAAGCAGTGCGATCTCAGGGACGATACGCGGCAGAAAGCCAATATTGTTTGGCCTTCCCGGAGGCAAGTAGGGGTGAAGCCCCGAGGGGCGTCCAGGCAGGGACCGAATCGTCTCCTGGCGACGCACCATGCAGAACGCCTGGCTATTCACACTTAGCTCAACCCGCCGAACCGCCGTATGCGGACCCGCATGTACGGTGGTGAGGGAGGGGAGGACAGGCGACTGTCTCCCCTTATCCCGATTACTCCCACTGGCCGGGTGTGCTGACCATTCCCGAATCCCTGGCGAACCCCCCGATTACCGCGGTAACCCTCAGGCTGGGATTACCGTTGACCCCCCTTGGTGCCCCTCCTTAACATTCTCCATAGGGGGTCGTATGAAAGATATTCATGAAGTGTTGCGGCAGAAGCAGACCAAGTACGCCCAACTGGGTAAGCAGATCGAGATGCTCCAGCAGGCGGCGGAGAAGCTGCGTGAAGTGGCTCCCTTGCTCGCCGAGAACGATGACGAAGATAATACTGTCTTGATGGAAGTAGACGAGTCTGACAGCATGGCGGCGAAGGCGGGTGCGGCTCCTTCGGGCGGAACAGCGTCCAAGGCAGCCCGTCCCACGGCGCCTCGTTGGCCGTAATCTCGCCCGTAGTTAGGCGGGGAATCTAGTTATGACCCTTTTGGCATTGCTGGTTTCCACTGACGATTCCGCTTCCGAGATCCTGGGCCGGGTTTTGCCGGCCTCCGGGATCGTTGTGGAGCGTTTCAGCGATTTGGCCACGGCTCTCGACCGTCTTCAGCAGCAAAGGTTCGACACACTCATCATTGATTTTGAAGACCCGAAGGCGGCTGCCTCCGTGGTCGAAGAGGCGCGCAAGCTGAATTCGGGAAAGGCGCCCGTAACCGTAGCATTGGTTGCGGAGCGTGCCAAGGCGCGCGACATTCTCAGTGGCGGCGCGCATTTCGTGCTGTACAAACCCCTTTCCGAAGAAAAAGCCAAGGCAGGATTACGGGCTGTGGCTGCCCTGTTGAATCGCGAACGCCGCCGCGCCTACCGCGTCCCGGTGCAGGCTCCAGTGGAACTCAGCCTGCCCAATACTCAAAAAGCCGAGGGCATCCTCCTCGACCTGAGCGAAACCGGAATGGACGTTCTTACGGCTGAACCTCAGGTTCAAGGCGCCCTCTTGAATTTCCGTTTTCAGTTGCCCGACGGGAGTCTTGAAGTCCAGGCTCTCGGCCAGGTGGCGTGGGCGAACTCAAATGGTCAAACGGGAGTCCGCTTTGTAGAGCTTGATGAGACCATCAAGTCCCAGCTCCAGGTCTGGCTGCAGGCCGCGGCGGCAAGCACCGGTGGAGGACCGGAGGAGACGGTTCCTCACTGCAATCTCACAGATCTGAGCCTTGGCGGCTGTTACGTGGAAACCGATTCGCCGTTTCCGGAGCATGCTTTGGTCGACCTGTGCCTGAAAACCCAAGAGATGGCAGTCCACACCGAAGGCATGGTGCGGGTCACGCATCCGGGTCATGGCATGGGGGTGGAATTCCCTTCCCGGACGGAAGAACAACGCGCCCAAGTGGGCAACCTAATCAACTTTCTGCGCAATTGCCCGGACTCGACGCCCGAACTGATTGTTTCTCCACGCGCCTTGACGGCGGACTTGAGCCAGTTTGAGCACGCGCCGGATCCAGGGCGCGAGAGTGTGGACGAGCTGGAAGATCCGTTGCTCGAACTGCTGCGTCAAGGGTCGGCGCTGCAGCAGGATGATTTCCTCGCCGAACTTCGCCGCCAGCGATCGGGCGAAAGCGTCGCTCAGTAGCCAGTATCTCCCTACACATCTACAATCGCCTATTTTCCGGCGCACTTTCCTTATCTTCAAGTTTCACTTTAGATAAAGGCCTATCGCGGCATGTGGCTGGGAGACTTTCGAGACTGGCGCAAAGGCGGGGAGAAGACCGGGGCAAGAGTAGCGGAGTTGTGCGAAAGGCCTGCGGTGGAATGCTTCCGAAGGGCGAAGAACCCGCGCTCCGTCTCTGGCACGGGTTCCTACCCTCCGTGGTTTTTCCACCCCTATGCGAGAACTGTAGCTTGTCCCTGTTGCGTGGCGGTTTCAGGAATATTAAATCTACGTTAAATGGATAGCGGTCTTCCACGGCTGGGCTAAGTATGGCCTCGGATTCTTGTTGAAAGTGCTGGAGCCACGAGTCCACATCGCTGCACCGTTCCCGCCCTTGTGCGAACATGGACACCTGCACAAGACGGCGTCGACGCGCGGACGCTGCTGGGGGCGAAGCTGGCGGCAAGTAAAAAATCCGGTCAAGCTGACAGTGCAATGTTGCCGGGAAGCGGGCTCGGGGCATCGTACAGCACCGTGGCCTGGATGCCATTGCTCTCGATCGCGGCAGCGGCCTTCGCGGTTGAGATTCCCTTCCTTTTTCGCGGCACGCCCTCCGGGCACGATGTCGAATTCCATTTGTATTCGTGGCTCGAGCTTCTTTCCCAATGGAAGCAGGGCATCTTTTTCCCGCGCTGGGCGGGCCTGGCGCATTTCGCCTACGGCGAGCCGCGCTTCATTTTCTATCCCCCGGCATCGTTGGCTCTGGGAGCGGCACTTAGCGCAATCGTTCCCTGGACCCTGGTGGCCACGATCTACATTTGGTTTGTCCTGATGGCCGCGGGAGTGTCCATGTTCCTCTTAGCGCGACAGTGGCTTGATCGGCGGGACGCCACCTTCGCTGCCGTGTTGTACGCCGTCAATCCTTATCACCTGGTGATCGTCTATTGGCGGAGTGCGTTCGCCGAGTTGCTGGCTAGCTCGTTGTTGCCTGTCCTTTTGTTGCTGTTGTTGCGGACGGAAGAAAAGAGACGCCGTGTGACCGTCTTTTTGGCGCTGCTTCTCGCGTCAGCCTGGCTGATTAACGCACCGGCGGCGGTGATGATCCACTATTCGCTGGTCTTGCTGATGGTGGTCATCGCCTGGCAGCGGCGCTCGCCACGTATTCTGGTGGTGGGAACCGCGGCCGTGCTTCTCGGAGCGGCGCTAGCCGGTTTCTATTTGCTGCCTGCGGTGTATGAACAGAAATGGGTGAACATTGCGGAGGCAGTCTCCGGCGGTTCGCGGCCCATCGACAATTTTCTTTTTGTCCGCACTGCCGATGCGGAGCACGATGCCTTCAACCGGGTCATTTCCTGGATTGCCGTCGCCGAGATCCTGCTGACTTTTTTAGCTGCCTGGAGTGCGCGAAGCTGGGGCAGCCGCAATCGCACGCTTTGGTACTCGCTGGTGGCGTGGGCCGCGGCGTGCGCGGTGCTGATGCTCGCGATCACCGGTCCGCTGTGGGATGTCCTTCCCAAGCTGCGCTTTATGCAATTTCCCTGGCGATGGATGCTGTGTCTGAGCATTCCATTTACTTTGCTGATCGCGGTTGGGGTAAGGCGGTGGACAGTGCGGGTGACGATGTACGTGGCTATGCTGTGTGTTCTCGCTTTTGTGTGGCAACACTTCCAGCCTCCGTGGTGGGATAACATCGCCGATCTGCGTGAAATGCAGGACAACATGGCGACCGGCGCAGGATACGAGGGGACTGACGAATATGCGCCGGTGGGAGCTGATCCTTCCGCCATCGACAAAGACGCCCGCCGCCTGACCGTCGATGGCCCGGCTCATGCTGCGATTCGAGTTTTGCAGTGGAACCCGGAAGTCAAGGTCTTCACCGCGGATATGTCAGGGCCGGACAATCTTGCTTTGCATCTGTTCAACTACCCGGCTTGGCGCGTGGAGGTGAACGGGCGGCTCGTGCAGGCGGGTACGCGCGAGGTTACGGGACAGATGCTGGTCCCGGTGGATGCAGGCGCGAATCGCGTGGAGATTACTTTCATTCGGACATGGGATCGCACCGTGGGCGTGTGGACGTCGCTGCTCGCGCTGGCTTTGGCGGTGGTGTTGTTGCGAAGGCCTCTACCGTCCTCATCCCCTGCCTTAAAACCATTATTGAACTCGTGAGACGGACCTGCGATGCGAAGGATCCTTATTGCAACTTCCAATCCGGGCAAGCTGCGTGACTTCGCTGGGGCCGCCCTCCGACACGGAGTCGAAGTCGCCGGCGTTCCCGGCTTCTCTTCCCTGCCCTTGGTTGTCGAAGATGGCCTCACCTTCGAGGACAATGCTCGGAAGAAAGCTGAAGTGTACAGCCGATATGTTCCCGGAGAGACCGTTGTCGCCGACGACTCTGGCCTGGAGATTGATGCTCTCAACGGCTCTCCGGGCGTGCATTCTGCACGCTACGCTGCCGACAAGCCCGACCAAGCTGACGCGAATACGGATGACGAGGCTAACAACGCGCGGGTTCTGCGTGAACTGAATGGCGTTCCGCCAGGCCAGCGCACTGGACGCTTTGTCTGCGTGCTGGCCGCTGCCCGCGATGGAAAGACTCTGGCCACGCTTCGGGGGACGGCCGAGGGAACTATCCTCGGCGCTCCGCGTGGGGAGAATGGTTTTGGCTATGATCCGTTGTTTTACTTTCCGCAGATTGGGAAAACATTTGCGGAGCTGAATGCCGAAGAAAAGTCCAAGTACAGCCACCGCGGCGCGGCGTTCCGCGAGTTTCTCGCTTGGTGCGAGCGTCTTACTGATTAACTAACAGCTGACAACTGGTTTCTTGACTTCACTTCTCTCCTCGCCGGATAATAAAAAGTTCTTTTGTCGTCCTTGAGCGGACTAGCAGAGGTATTCGAACTCATAAGGAGCGATTGTGGCGTCAGCAGCCAGTTCTACTGCTCCCGCGGTAACCGAGGGCGTGGCGCCCCTGCGCGCTGGCCAGGGAATCTCATTTCTATTGCGCCGCCTGCATTCGCTATCGGGCATCGTTCCCGTGGGCGCGTTCTTGTTCGAACACATTCTCATTTCCAACTCCACCGCGATCAGCGGACCTGACGCCTATGCCCGCCAGGTAAGCTTTCTGGCCAATCTTCCCCTGGTCCCTCTGCTTGAGTTATTTGGGATCTGGTTGCCGATCGCCTTCCACGCGCTTTACGGTTTCTACATCTGGTACCGCGGTGAGGGAAATACGGTTGCGTATCCCTGGACCGGAAACTGGATGTACACAGCGCAGCGCTGGACCGGTGGCGTCGCCTTTGCCTACATCATTTGGCATACGTGGACGATGCGCTTCACCGGAGTCGATCTGCATGCCTACCCGAGCGCATCGTTCGGCAAGGTGCAGGCCGAGGTATTTCAGACTCCGTTCTTCCTGTTTTATGTTGTCGGCTTGATTGCGGCTTCCTGGCACTTCGCTTACGGCATCTGGCTGTTTTCGGCGAAGTGGGGCATCGTTTCCGGCGAGAGGGCACGGAAGCGGTTTCTGGTCGTGTGTCTGGCCTTTTTCTTCGTATTGACCGGCGCGGGACTGGCCAGCCTCACCTCTTTCCGGTCTCGCCCGCAGCAGCCTACTGAGCCGGGGAGAGCAGTGATGAACAGGCAAATCACAGAAAGCCGATAAGGGAACGATGGCAGAAGCTCCGAAGATCATTGTCATAGGCGGCGGCCTCGCCGGACTCTCCGCCGTCATCAAGATTGCCGAGATGGGCGCGAACGTCGATCTCTTCTCCATCGTTCCGGTAAAGCGTTCGCACTCAGTGTGCGCGCAGGGCGGCATTAACGCGGCCAAGAACCTGAAGGGTGAAGGCGACTCTACCTGGCAGCACTTTGACGATAGCGTCTACGGCGGCGATTTTCTGGCGAACCAACCGCCGGTGAAGGACATGTGCGAGGCCG
>OCZU010001364.1_pt1 | contig 16170 bp, 14 predicted proteins | sample 1539001 | NCBI WGS metagenome assembly OCZU01 (sample SAMEA3539306, study PRJEB22396) | soil metagenome | biome: tundra; feature: field; material: soil | place: USA | collected 2010-05 | depth 0.15 m | reverse complement strand
ACCGCACCGCCGAAGTAGCTGCCAGGGTGGCCGGCGCGCTGACGGCCGCGCTCCCCGGCGACGAGGAGTACCTGACGCGGCTGAGGTCGCACGGCTACCGGCTGCCGGACGAGGATGATCCGGCGAGGTATCCGGGCCCGGTCTGCGTCCTGACCGGACGGCAGGACCGCATCGCGGGATACGCCGACCAGTTCCGCGATCTCGGCGCCTTCCCGGCAGCCAGTTACGCTGTGGTCGCCGAGGCGGGCCACTATCTGCCGTTCGAGCAGCCCGGTACCTTCCGGGCACTGGTACTCGACTGGCTGGACAACCGCGTAACTCCCGTGCTCGATAGCCAGCCGGCTGGCAGTATGCGACGGTAATGCCCGTGGAGGACTACCGGACGCTGAACAAGGCAAGCTGGGACGAGCGCGCGCCCGCGCATGCCGCATCGCCCGACTATGCGGTCGAGCGGTTCGCCGCCGAGCCTGGCTTCCTCAGCCATGTCGTCCGGTTCGACCTGCCGCTGCTCGGCGACATCGCCGGGCTTCGCGGCGTGCACCTGCAGTGCCACATCGGCACCGACACGATCTCCCTGGCCCGGCTCGGCGCCTCGATGACCGGGCTGGACTTCTCGTCCGCCGCGCTGGAGCAGGCCCGGCGGCTGGCCGGGCGGACCGGCGATGACGCCAGGTTCGTGGAGGCCGAGGTCCACGACGCTGCCAGCGTGCTCGGCCCGGGCACCTTCGACCTGGTGTTCACCGGTATCGGCGCGCTGTGCTGGCTGCCGAGCATCCGCCGGTGGGCCGGCGTGGTCGCCGATCTGCTGCGGCCGGGCGGCCGGCTGTTCATCCGCGAGGGCCACCCGATGCTCGGGTCGATCGACGAGAGCAGGGACGACGGCCTGGTGGTCGTCGGCTTCCCTTATTTCGAGCGGGCGGAGCCGCTGGTCTGGGACGAGGACGGCACGTACGTGCAGACCGACGCCGTCTTCGCGCACAACCGGATCCACGTGTGGAACCACAGCATCGGCGAGATCGTCACCGCGCTGCTGGACGCGGGAATGGTGCTGACCGGCCTGACCGAGCACGACAGCGTGCCCTGGGAGGCGCTGCCAGGGAAGATGGAGCAGATCGAGGGCGGCGAATGGCGGCTGGCCGACCGGCCCTGGCGGCTGGCGCACAGCTACACGCTCCAAGCCGTCAAGCGCCGCTGATTTCCTGACCGCCCGGCGGCCAGGCACAGGACTAACCGGGCCGGGCATCCGGCGGGCAACTACGTAATTTCGCCGTAGTGCTGTGGTTCGGCCGGGCGTTAACGTCTAGCTCCGACGGCAGAAACCTAGGGAACGCGGCGCGAAATCTGGGGAATCACTCCCGATCCAGGACGTGAGCCCGCCGCCGTGCGGTCACATCGATCCATTCCGCGGCCAAGGAGGCACCATGCCGCAGGCAGCCGCGGAGGCCTGGTCGATGACTAGCGAGCTGGTACGGAACCAGGCAACTGACAGACGACGCTAACAACGCCGAGGGGCGACGATAACAGGACCAAGAACTCATGACCGGGCCACCGGTCGAGCGCCACTGCGGGGGCGGCGGTACCTGGACCGCCCGGCGGCGGCCGGCCTGGCGGCTGCGCTCGCCGCCGTGCTGGCGATCCCCGCGCTGACCATCGCCGACGGAGCCGCCATGGCCGGCACAGCAGCCGGGACGGCTCCGTTTCAGGTAACTGGCGACCGGGTCAGTGCGGGCAGCGCCGCCGCGAGCAACGCGAGCAAGCACGTCCTGGCCTGGGGCAACAACGGCAACGGGCAGCTGGGTGACGGCACCACCACCAACGCAGACGTCCCGGTCAAGGTAAAGCTGCCGAAGGGCGTCAAGGTCACGCAGCTGCGGGCAGGTTGCTTCCACACGGTGGCTGTCACCTCCAAGGACCATGTGCTGGCCTGGGGTGATAACGGCAACGGGCAGCTCGGCAACGGCACAACCGTCGACAGCACAACCCCCGTCCGGGTCAGGCTGCCCAGGAGCACGAAGGTCACCGCCGTCCGGGCGGGCTGCCAGTACAGCCTCGCGCTCACCTCAAAGGGTCACGTTCTGGCCTGGGGCTACAACGGTTTCGGCCAGCTCTGTAACGGCACCAGCACCGACAGCGACGCCCCGGTCCGGGTCAGGCTGCCCAAGGGCAGCAAGGTGCAGATCCTGTCAGCTGGCTTTAATTTCGTCTTCGCCAGCGTTTCCGGCGGCGGGCTGTTCGTCTGGGGCGCCAACAACCTCGGGCAATTCGGCGACGGCACCACTACCGGCAGCGACACGCCGGTGAGCATCGGCCCGATGCACGGAGGCCATATGCACGGAGGGCCGATCGGGCACCTGGTCTCGCTGGTCGCCGGTTGCGGCCACACTCTCGCGCTGTTCTCCCGCGGGGCGGTGCTGGCCTGGGGGGGCAAACGCTCAGGGGCAGCTTGGCAACGGCACCACCACCAGCAGCGACACGCCGGTCGGCGTCCTGCTGCCCGCCGGCGCCAGGGTGAAGACGATCAGCGCCAGCTGCGACGACAGCTACGCGCTGACCGCCAAGGGCAACGTGCTGGCCTGGGGCTACAACGGTTTCGGCCAGCTCGGCGACGACGGCGGTCCCGCGGGCAGCGATACGCCGGTCAGGGTCGACGTCCCGAGCGGATGGCGCGCGTCAGCGGTGAGCTCAGGCCCGGACGCCAACCACGCGCTGGCCATCGTGCACAAGAAGTCATAGCGAGCAGGAAAAGCAGCAAGCAAAGGCCAGCCGGTGACAAGCCACGCTGACGAGCAACCGATGACAGGACCGAGAACTCATGACCCGGCCATCGGAGGCGCACCCAGGCGGCGGCTGTACCCGGCTCGCTCGGTGATGGCACCACCACCAACGCGGAGACTCCGGTCAATGTCGTGCTGCCGAACGGCGTCAAGGTCACGCAGGTGCGCGCGGGCTGCTTCCACCCGCTGGCGCTTACCTCCAAGGGTCACGTACCGGCCTGGGGCTGGAACGGCGAGGGCCAGCGCGGCGACGACAGCAACACCGAGAGCAGCGTCCCGGTCAGGGTTGACCTCCCGGCCGGATGGCGCGCGTCCGCGGTGTGCTCGGGCCGCGATGCCGCCCATCCGCTGGCCATCGTGCACAAGAAGCCGTAGCCGACCGGCAGCAGCAGCCGCAGGCCCAACCGCCCAGGAGAGCCTCGCCATCTTGCACAGGAAATGGCGGCGGCCAGCCAACTGGACCGCGCCTGCTAGCTGATGAGCCGATGACTGTCAGTCGGCAGACGGCTGTTTCCGACAGCAGGCACGCAGGCCGGGTAGCGGCCAAACCTGGCGCCCCCGGCAGGCTGGCGCCGCCGGCAGGTCAGCAGCCGTCGGCAGGTCAGCAGCCGTCGGCAGCTTCGTGATCGCGCCCGGAGCGCGGCCGCAGCCCGAAGGCATTGCCGGATCCGGCCAGGCCAGCCGGGCGCCCGCCAATACGGCGGCATTGCCGGGCGGCTTGACGGCAGATGCGCGCAAAGTTAAGCATTCATTACAAGTAGACATCCAAGATCCGCCGGGGGGACGTGAACGTGAGCGGAAACAGTGAGCGGTACGACGTCTTCCTGAGCTACGCGCGCACCGACGACATGGACGGAGCGGTCTCCCGACTTTCGGAAGCGATGAGCCGTGTCTTCGAGCAGCAGACCGGAGCGGAGCTTCGGATATTTTTCGATATGCAGGATATCCAGAACTCACAAATCTGGAGGGCGCGCATTAACGGTGCGCTCAGGGCCAGCACCGTTCTTGTCTCGGTCACTAGCCCAGCCTACTTTGACTCAGAGTGGTGCCGCTACGAGTGGGATCACTTTATCGCCCGTGAACGCGAGCCACAGGAGGACCGCGGCTTCTACGCCATCTTTCCGGTCTGTCTCGACGGGCGGCCAGACCTGCCCGATGCGCAACCCTCCGTGCAGCGATGGATCAGGGACTGCATGGCGCGCCAGTGGACCGACATCGACGGCGCGAGATACGACACTGAACAGTATGCCGCCCGGGTTTCCCGCCTGACAGAGCACATTGTCGAGGCCGTCCGCGCCCATGCGGAGGGCATCGGCGGCTTTGCCGACCCGGACATCGAACACCACACGATGGTCACCGACTACGTCGGCGACGGCGCGCGCTTCGTCCGGCTGCTTGCCGAGGCCGTGAACGTGACGATTGTCGGCCTTACCAATGAAGCGCTCGCGGCGACTCTCCAGGATGCGCTGAACCGGAAACGCGCCCACAGCAACGACCGGGCTTTCTGGCGGTCGCTGCGCGTCGTGTTCCTTGGCAACAAGCTGCTTGAGGCCATCAATGACGAACGGGCCGAGTACCCGGACCGCAAGGACGCCCTGCGGCAACGCCGGCTGGCAGCAGTCTGGGGTAAACGCTCAGTCAGCGTGCTGCTGCGCCGGACCCCGTCATCCCGGTGGGCCCTGTACGAGTCCTCCTTTCTCCCGCCATTCGCCGGAACGCTTTTCGAGATGCCGGACGGGCGCCGCATCGTGCAGCTTCTCATTCGCCGCCCGCAGCGGGGCACCGCTGACCATCTCTACCTGGAGTTCGAGGACACGACCGACCAGTACTTCACGGCCGCGTTCGAGGACATCGTGCATAACAGCGTGAACGACAACAAGATCGTCCCCATCGGGGATCCGCGCAACGGGAGCTTCCTGTGCACCGGCTCCCGGTATCGCCAGAACGTCGTCATTGACCGGTCCGGGGCCACCGGCTGGCTGCCTCTGATCCTCGTGATCACATGGCGGAACAGGCGCGGCCATGCAGAACCGCTGCTCCAGCTGCGGAACGAAAGCAACGCGGCGAGGGAGCTGAACCGGCTGTCGCACTTGTCCGGCTATATCTACCAGGACGACATCGAGCCCCGGGGCGGCATGCCGGAACAGCCGACGGTCTTCGATGCCGGGCACCAGGCACTTCCCCGGGCCGCACGCCGGCGGGTGGAGATGGAGATCGGCGACGATCCTCCCGGCGATCTCCGGGCGCTGGCATCGCAGCGCTACCTGCACTCGGACAAGGAGCACCTCTTCTTTTTCGTGTTCACCCTTGAGCTTCCCGGCTGGTTCCAGTTCCCCCGGCAGGCAGAGATGCACCATTTCCCGGTGACCGAGCTGCTGGCGGTCAGAAGGAATCAGGTGCTGCGGAGCGCCGTCCGCGTCTGCCGGGCGACGCTGTCCCGCAGGGTCCGGGTGACCGCGGCGGAGATAGTGCGGCTGAACCTCACCTTGCACGGCCAGGCCAAGCTCGGCGACGAGTTGCTCGCGTGGGCTGGCCGGGGGGGCTCAAGGTCCCACAACACGGTGCAGAAGTTCCGGCGGCTGGAGAAGCAGACCCGCCAGACAATGTTCTCCAACGGCCGGGAAGTGCAGATTGCCGGAGTCTCCGGCCTGCAGTACCGCGAGTTCTTCACGATGCTGCTCCCGCTGTACGAGCAGTTTGGCGTTCCTGGCGCGGCCGAGCTACTCAGGGGAGTGCGGCACGACGAGCCGAAGCGGCGCGCGATGGACCAGCTGTCGGCTCTGTACCAGGACGAAGATCTAATGTCGTCCATGCCCATCGAGCTTTGACGCCCCGGCGGCCTGCCAGGCAAAGAATTATCGCAAGTCGGCGAACCTTGGGATCTTCCGCTCCGGCCGGCCGGCCGGCCCTGTATAAGTATCTGCATGCGCGCCGCAGAGCACTTCGACCAGCTGTACCGCCTGAATGAGCGGTACTGGTGGCGGGACAAGGACAGGTACGCGACGGACCCCGACACCTACCCGTATTCGCTGCTCACGCAGCACACGCTGCGACTGCTCGGCGGCCACGTCCCGGGCCGGGCCCTCGACCTTGGCGCCGGGGAGGGAGCGGACTCCATCCGGCTCGCCCGACTCGGCTACCAGGTCGATGCGGTCGAGATCAGCGAGGTCGCGGCCGGCAAAATCAGCCGCTTTGCACGCGACGCCGGGGTGCAGGTCCGCGCCATTGTGGCAGATATCAGGAAGTTTATTCCAGTCGGCCGCTATGACGTGATCATTTGCAATGGCGTGCTGCACTACCTTGACGAGAAGGAGCAGGTCGTCAGCGGAATGCAGGCGGCTACCCTGCCCGGCGGCATTAACATAATCTCGCTCTGGAGCACTTACACGCCCGTTCCTGACTGCCACGACCGCATCCCGGTATTCTGCGACGACGAGGATGGCATCGTTACTAAGCTTTACCAGGGCTGGCCCAAGGAACTGGTCTACTTTGAGCGCGACAAGGCAGAGACATCGCACTCCGACCTGCCAAGTCACCGGCACAGTCACATCAAGCTCATCGCCCGCAAGCCACCCGCCGACTCGATTGCGCAATGACGCCCGGCCGGCGCCGCCGGCGCCGGCCTAGATCCCTGACCGTCCTTGCACGGCCACGCGGTCGCCCATCGTCATCGCCTCAACCTGGTCGGGTGTGACCTACACGGTCGTGCTGGCGAGCCGGCGCTGCCGGGCCGCGGGACGCCGACGATTCGCGTACGACGAGCTCGGGCGTGAACTGGATCTGCTGATGCGTGTGCCCAGCCGTGCCCCCTGCCTCCGCAAGGAGCAGCTCAGTGGCCGTACGCCCGAGCTGGTGACGCGGCTGCCGAACCGACGTCAGCGGAACGGCTGCAGCGGCAGCGAAGTCAATGTCGTCGTATCCGACGATGGCGACCTCAGCGGGTACCTGGAAGCCCTGCTGGATCAGCTGCTGCAGCATCCCGAGAGCCACGAGGTCGGTTGCGCAGAAGACCGCCGTCGGACGCTGCTGCGCGGGCAGGCCAATGAGCCGCTGGCCCGCCGCACGACCGGCCGCCACCGTGAGCGCCCCGGTCCCCAGTACGACAAGATCTGCCGCTTCGCGTCCTGACACTGCCAGCGCACGCTCGGCGCCGGCCTGCCGGTCGCGCACCTGCGGAAGCGAGGGAGGGCCGCCCGCGAACGCAATCCGGGAGTGGCCTTGCTCCAGGAGGTGAGTGACCGCGATATCCCCGCCATGCACGTCGTCGACGCCCACGCTGCACCAGCCGCCGGAACTCGCCGCCCGGCGGTCCACGAGGGTCACCGGGATGCCGAGCGAGGTAAGGCTGCGCAACCGGGGGCTGCCGTAGTCGACCGCGGTGATCAGGACGCCGCGCACCCGCTGCTCGAGCAGGAGGCCGAGGTACTCGTCCTCTCGGGTCGGGTCGCCGCCGGTACTGCACATCACCAGCGCGAGTCCGTTCTCGCGTCCGGCTTCCTCGGCCCCGCGTGCCACGTCGCTGAAGAACGGATTGCCAGCATCGAGGAAGACGTAAGCGATGAGCCTGCTGCTCCCGGCACGCAGTTGCCGAGCTGACTCGTTGCGCGCGAAGCCGAGATGGGCCATCGCCATCTCGACCTTCGCGCGCGTGGCCGGGCGGACCAGCTCGGGACGGTTCAGCACGTTGGACACCGTGCCGACCGAGACGCCCGCATACTCGGCGACCTCCTTGACCCCAGCGGGCACGCTCACGGGCAGCCTCCGGCATAGTTGAAACGAACTAATGGTAGCCTCAGCCGCCTGCTGCGGACGGGGGCTGACGGCCTCCGGGGAGCCTAGTCGCCGAGTTCGGCGCGGCGGCGGGTGACGAATTCCTCAAGTTCCGCCCGCACTGAATCGTCCAGCGGCGGCTGCTGGTACTCAGCCAGCGTCTTCGCGCATATCTCGCCGGCCCGCGCCGCGGTGTCCTTGCCGCCCATCCGCAGCCAGCGCTCGTAGTTCGAGGTCGAGGACAGCAGCGGCCGGTAGAAGCACTCGCGGAACCGCTCCATCGTGTGCGCGGCACCGAGGAAATGCCCGCCGTGGCCGACTTCGGTGTGCGCGCCGAATGCCAGCGAGGCCTCGTCGATCTCCAGCGGCGTGAACTCCACCCGCAGCATCCGCAGCAGCTCGATGTCGATGATGAACTTCTCGTAGCAGCTGACCAGTCCGCCCTCCAGCCACCCGGCCGCGTGCATGACGAAGTTGGTGCCGGCCAGGAAGGTGGGCAGCAGCGTCATCAGCGACTCGTACGCTGCCTGGGCATCCGCGGTCTGGCTGGAGTTCAGGCCGCCGCCGGTACGGAATGGCAAGCCGAAATGCCGGGCCAGCTGCCCGGTGCACAGCAGGCCGATGCCGGACTCCGGCGTGCCGAAGCTCGGCGAGCCTGACTGCATGTCGATGTTGGACAGGAACGAGCCGAAGATGACCGGGCAGCCCGGCCGGATCAGCTGAGCGAGGGCGATCCCGGACAGGGCTTCCGCCAGCTGCTGGACCAGCGCGGCCGGAATCGTCACCGGTGACATCGCGCCCATCAGCAGGAACGGGGTGAGCACCACTGGCTGACTGGCAGCGCAATACTCGAACTGGGCGTCCAGCATCCGGTCGTCCCAGCGGAGCGGGGAGTTGCAGTTGATCAGCGAGATCGTGGCCGGCGTCTGCTCGATCGCCGCGCGGCCGCCGAACAGGATCTCGGTCATCGCGATGGTGTCGGCGGCGTTCGGGCCGGAGACCACATTGCCCATGTAGAACTTGTCGGTCAGGGTCTGCAGGGCGTAGATCATGTCGAGGTGCCGGGAGTCCAGCGGCGCGTCGTTCGGCTCGCAGATCACTCCCCCGGCCGAGTCGAGTTGGGGGAAGGACTGGGCGAGCATGGTCAGCCGGCGGAAGTCCGACATCGTCGCTTCCCTGCGCACGTCGCCCTCGCGCACGAACGGGCACCCGTAGACGCCGCCGAAGACCATCTGGTCGCCGCCGATGTGCACGTTGTTCGCCGGGTTCCTGGCCTGCACGTCGAACTCGCGCGGGGCCTTCGCCACCTGCTCAAGCACGAACTCCGGATCCAGCTTGACGACGTCACCGTCGACCTGCTGCCCCGCCTTGCGGAACAGCTCGACCGCCTCGGGCTTGGCGAACTGGATGCCGATCTCGGACACGATGCGCCGCCAGCCCCGGTCCAGGACGCCGATCGCATCGGGAGACAGGATCTCGTACCTGGGCATCCGGTTGAGGAACATCGCCACCTCAGTTCCGTGCGGAACGGTGCCAGCTCAGCCAGCGGTGCTCGCTCAGCGAAGGTGCTCGCTTGACCGCCAGAAGGCCCGAATCTAGGATCACATAGTAGAACAAGGTTCCGTAAGATGGAACTCCGCGGTACGCCACCTGGCACGCTGCGGAGCACTCCGGCGGGAACGAGGCGGCGGTGACCAGCCCTACCGGAACGCAGGCAGTCGACCGGGCAGCGCAGCTGCTCAGGGAGGTCGTGCACGGCCCGGACCCGGTCACGTTCACCGAGCTGACCGCGGCCACCGGCCTGGCCAAGAGCACCACGTCCCGGCTGCTGATGGCACTGGAGCGGGCCGGCCTGGTCCGCCGGGACAGCCGCGGCCTGTTCCGGCCGGGCGAGATGTTCGTCAGGTACGCCTGGCGCGGCGGCGCCGAGGCTGGCCTGGTCGGCATGGCCCGGCCGTTCCTCGACCGGCTCGGTGCGGCGACCGGGGAAACCGTGAACCTCGGCGTGGCCGCCAACGGCATGGTCGAGCAGATTGCCCAGGTGGACAGCACGTACCTCATCGGGGGCACCAACTGGGTCGGCCTTTCAGTGCCGATGCACTGCGCGGCGCTCGGCAAGGTGCTGCTCGCGTACGGCGCCGCGCAGCTTCCGCCCGGCCGGCTTGAGCACCGCACGGCCAGGACCATCACCAGCCGTGCCGCGCTGCGGGCCAGCCTCGCCGAGGTACGGCGCCTCGGCTACGCCGTCACCGACGAGGAGCTCGAGCCCGGCCTGATCGCCGTCGCCGCGCCGGTGCACTCCGGCGGGGCCACCGTGGTGGCGGCGCTGTCGGTGTCCGGCCCGGCCAGCAGGCTGACCAGGTTCCGCATCCGCGATGTCGCCGCAGCCTGCGTGACGCAGGCCAATGCACTGTCCACCGTGCTCGGGCACCAGCCTGCCGGAAGCGAGCCAGCCGGAGACCAGCCGCAGGGAGAAGGCGCCGCGTGACCCAAGACGAGCTCCTGAAGCAGCTCTACGATTTCACCCTCGTCGGCAACGCGCCCGAGGTACTCAGCCTGACCAACCTGGGCATCGAGATGGGCCTCGGCCCGGAGATGCTGCTGTACGACGCGCTGATCCCCTCGCTGGAAGAGGTCGGCGCCAGGTTCGAGCGCGGCGACTTCTTCGTCCCCGAGATGCTGATCGCGGGCAGGGCAATGGCCGGTGCGCTGGAGGTCCTCCGGCCGCTGCTGGCCGAGACCGGCGCCGAGTCGATCGGGAAGATCGTCATGGGCACCGTCAAGGGCGACGTGCACGACATCGGCAAGAACCTCGTCAACATCATGTTCGAGGGGGCCGGCTTCGAGGTCATCGACCTAGGCGTGCAGGTCTCGCCGGAGAAGTTCATCGACGCGATCAAGGAACACAAGCCCGACATCGTCGGGTTCTCCGCGTTCCTCACCACCACGATGCCGATGTTCAAGGCGAACATCAACGCGCTGCAGAAGGCGGGCATGCGGGACCAGGTGATCATCATGGTCGGCGGCGCGCCAGTCACCCAGGAGTACGCCGACGTGGTCGGTGCCGACGGCTACGCGGCCGACGCATCGGCCGCGGTGGTGCGGGCCAAGGAGCTGCTGAGGCAGCGCCGGGCACTTGCGCGGGCATAGGCGCTCGTGATGCACACCGTTCTCCGGTCCGGCACTGCCGAGCTTTTCATCGGCCCCGACAAGCCGTTCTGCATCATCGGTGAGAGAATCAATCCCACCGGCCGCAAGCTCTTCCAGGAGCAGCTGCGCCGCGGCGACCTGTCCCGGGTCGAGATCGATGTGGCGCAGCAGGTGGCAGGCGGCGCGATGGTCCTCGACGTGAACATGGGCGCGCCGCTGGCGGACGAGACCGAGCTGATGGTCGCGGCGGTCACCCTGATCCAGCGGCTCACCGACCTGCCGCTGTGCCTGGATTCCTCCATCATCGAGGTTCTTGAGGCTGGCCTTGGCTGCTACCGGGGCAAGGCGCTCGTGAACTCGGTAACGGCCGAGGACGAGCGGCTGGACGCGATCCTCCCGCTGGTTAAGCGGCACGGCGCCGCCGTCATCGCGTTGCCGAACGACGAGGAGGAGATCCCGGCGGAGCCGGCCCGCCGGGTCGATCTTGCCCGCAAGATCATCGACGTGGCGACCGGCAAGTACGGCATCCCGATCGAGGACGTCGTGGTCGACCCGCTGGCGATGCCGGTCGGCGCCGACACCTCGCTGGTGGGCACGACGCTGGAGACGATCGCGCTGCTGCGCGCGGAGTTCGGCGTGAACATGACGCTCGGCGCGTCGAACGTGTCCTTCGGGATGCCCGACCGCGCGTCGATCGGCGCCGCGTTCCTGCCAATGGCGATCAGGGACGGGCTGACCAGCGCGATCATGGATGCCCGCTCGCCGCAGCTTGTCCGCTCAGTGCAGGCCGCCGACCTGCTGCTCGACCGGGACTCGTGGGGCGCGGCGTGGATCGCGGCGCACCGGGCGCAGCAGGCAGCGGCCACGTGACACAGACCAGCGACGCGACCGTGGCCGGCGACGCGACCGTGGCCGGCGGTCCGGTCACGGCCGCCCCGGCGCGGGTTGACCTGTTCTTCGAGCCGGCCGGGACCAGGGTGCGGGTGCCGCCGGGAGTGACGCTGTTCGACGCAGCGAGCTGGAACGGCATTGCAATCGACTCGACCTGCGGCGGCCACGGCACCTGCAAGAAATGCAAGATCCGGATCGTCGAGGGCGCCGCCGCGGTGACCCCGCTGGACGTGCGCGCGTTCTCCGCCGGCGAGCTGCGGGATGGCTGGCGGCTGGCCTGCCGGGTGGTCACCGCGGCCGACCTGCGGGTGCAGGTGCCGCCGCTGGTCACCCGGCCGAAGGCGGCCACCGTCGGAGTCGGCCGGCAGGTGATCCTGCGGCCCGCGGCGCAGAAGCGCTACCTGGAGCTGGCCGAGCCGTCGCTGGCCGACCAGCAGACCGACCTGGAGCGGGTTCTTGCCGCCGTGGATGACCTAGAGCTGCGGGCGGACCTGCACGCGCTGCGGTCCATCGGACGGGTGCTGCGCGCTGCCGACTACAAGGTCACCGCGGTGATCGTGGATGACGTGCTGATCGAGGTGCAGGAGGGCGACACCACCGGCCGGGTGTACGGCATCGCCTTCGACCTCGGCACCACCACGGTGGTGGCCACGCTGCTGGACCTGAGTACCGGGACGCCGCTGGCCGTCGCGTCCATGCTGAGCAAGCAGCAGCCGTTCGGCGCGGACGTGATTACCCGGATCAGCTCGGTCATGATGGATCCCGCCGCGCTTGCGCGGCTCACCGGGCTCGCGCACGAGTCGCTGAACGAGCTGGCCGGCGAGGTGTGCGCGCAGGCGGGCGTGGACCCGGCTGACGTGCTCGAGGTGGCGATGGCCGGCAACGCCACGATGACGCACCTGGCGCTGGGCATCGACCCCGAGCCGCTGGGCGTCGCCCCGTTCATCATGTCCACCCGGCTGTTCCCCGAGGTGCTGGCGGCCGACATCGGCGTCGCGGTGCACCCCAGGGCCAGGGCCGTGGTCTTCCCCTCGTTCGGCGCCTACGTCGGCGGCGACATCACCGCCGGGCTGCTGGCCGCCGGGATGGACCGGGACGCGCGGACCCGGCTGTTCATCGACATCGGCACGAACTGCGAGATCGTGCTCGGCAACCGGGACTGGCTGCTCGGCACCGCGGCGCCGGCCGGGCCTGCCTTCGAGGGAGCGGCGATCCGGTGCGGCATGCGCGCCGCCGACGGGGCCATCGAGGTGGTGACGATGACCCCGGACGGCCTGGACCTCAAGGTCATCGGCGATGCGCCGCCGGCCGGGCTGTGCGGATCCGGCCTGGTGGACGCGGTCGCCGAGCTGGTCCGGCTCGGGCTGCTGGACCGGTCAGGGCGGCTGATTCCGGAGTCAGCCGCGGCCACCGTCGCACCGGGCCTCGCGCCGCGGCTGACCCAGCTCGGCGCGGAACGCGTGTTCGTGCTGCACTGGCTCGGCGAGCCAGGCGACGTGACGCACTCGATCTACCTGTCCCAGCGGGACGTGCGCGAGCTGCAGTTCGCCAAGGCCGCGATCGCCACCGGGTGGGAGATCCTGCTGGAGGAGGCCGGGCTGCAGGCCAGGGACATCCAGCAGGTGCTGCTGGCAGGCTCCTTCGGCAGCTACCTGTCGCCTGCCAACGCGATCAGGCTCGGGCTGGTCCCGCGGCTGCCGGTGCCGCGCGTAGTGAGCGCGGGGAACGTGGCCGGCGAGGGGGCGAAGATGGCGCTGCTGAGCTTGCGGGAGCGGGCCGGCGCGCTGGCGCTGCTCGAGGAGGTGAGATATGTCGAGCTCTCCGACCGCGCTGACTTCAACGACAGGTTCGTCGGACAGCTGCAGTTCCCCGCCTGAAGGTCAGCCGGTCGCGGTGATCGCCTGCGGCGCGCTTGGCGGGCACATCCGCGAGATCGCGGCCAGGCGTGGCTGGACGGTAGAGCTGCACTGCCTGCCTTCGCTGCTGCACAATCACCCGGGCCGGATCGCGCCCGCCGCCGGGCAGCTGGCGCGCGACCTGCAGGCACGGGGCATGCAGGTGGCGCTCGGGTACGCGGACTGCGGCAGCTACGGTGCCCTCGACGCGCTGTGCGAGCGGCTCGGCATCCGCCGGCTTCCCGGGCTGCACTGCTATGACGTGCTGGGCGGGGCCGAGAGACTGCGCGCGATGTTCGAGGCGGAGCCCGGCACGTACCTGCTGACCGACTTCCTCGTCCGCAGCTTCCGCCGGTCGGTGCTCGCCGAGCTCGGGATCGACCGGTACCCAGAGCTATGGCCGGACTACTTCGGCCATTACCGGCGGCTGGTCTGGCTGGCCCAGGCCAGGGACACGGCGCTGGAGGCGGCGGCAGCGGCGATCGGCGCGATGTTCGGCCTGCCGCTGACCGTGATCGACGCCGGCACCAGCGGCCTGGAACGAGAACTCGAGTTCCTGGTGGCCTGCCCGCCAGCGCCCATGATCGCGCCAGCGCCCATTATCCCGAAGGATACGGCGCCAGATAGCACCCAAGTCCTTCGGCATAACGCGCTGGGGATGATGCCGTGATCCGCGGCGGGCTGGTCAAGGCGACGCCGCTGCTGCAAAGCCCCCGGTACGAGGTACTGCCCGCGCCCAGCACCGAGCAGGCCGTGGTCGACTGGGTGCCCAGGCAGCTGACCGTGACGGTCACCGCCTCGCCGGCCAAGGGCCTGGACGACACCCTGGCGCTCACCGAGCGGCTGGCTGGCCACGGCTACCGGGTCGTGCCGCACCTGCCGGCCCGCCTGGTCAGGGACGACGCGCACCTCGGCGACATCGTCGCCCGGCTGATCGCATGCGGCACTGACGACGTCTTCGTGCCGGCCGGGGACGCCGACCCGCCGGCCGGCCGGTTCGCCAGCGCGCTGTCCCTGCTGGAGCAGCTCACCGAGCTGGGCCGCCCGTTCGCCCGGGTGGGGATCACCGGCTACCCGGAGAGCCACCCGAGAATCGGCGACGACATCACCATCCAGGCGATGTGGGACAAGCGGCAGCATGCCACCTACCTGGTGAGCAACCTCTGCTTCGACCCGGCCACGCTGCGGCAGTGGATCAGCCGGGTCCGGGCCAGGGGAGTCACCCTGCCGCTGTTCGTCGGCCTGGCCGGCCCGGTGGAACGGGCCCGGCTGCTGCGGATGGCAGCAAAGTCAGGCGTCACCGACTCGGCCAGGTTCCTGGCCGGGCACACCGAGTGGTTCCTGCGGCTCGGCACGCCAGGCGGCTACAGCCCCGAGCGGCTGCTCGAGCGCGCCGGCGCCGCGCTGGCCTCCCCCGCGTCAGCCGTCGAGGGACTGCACCTGTTCACGTTCAACCAGGTCCGGCAGACCGAGGAATGGCGGCGGGCGCTGCTCGACCGCCTGTCCGCGCACGCACCCCGCTGATCCTCGCGGATCAGTCGTCGAGGGCCTCAACGAACATCCTCGATCCCGGCGGAGCGATCTTCTGGTAGTCGGCTGCAGTCGCCTTCCCCTCGGCCGAGGCGAATCCCGCCCCGAGCGCCTTCTGATCGGCGAAGTACAGCTCGGCGACTCTGTAGAAGGTCTGCTCGCCGCCATCGAGTGCGGCCACGATGCGGCCAGTCTCGGCCCGCTGCAGGCCGGGAACCTTGCTCGCGAGCGGCATATGGACGTCGAGGTAGTGCCGGTCAAAGACGTCCGCGTCTGCTGGCTGGGTGTAGAGGACTACGAGTTTGACGGTCATGCGTTGCACGGTAGGCGGGACCAGCGAAATGGGCAAGGCTGCGCGGCTGGGTAGCCTCGCACGCAGTCCCCGGACCGCCCGGCGCACTCGCCGGGCCTAGCGACGCAGCCTGCCACCGACTTGGCTCGCCGGCTGGGATCGACAACGCCGATTCCAGGTGCAGACTGTGAGAGTCGCGGAGTTCGCACCCGGGCCCCCGCCAGACGGTCGGACCCCGGCGCCGCGGCATCGCGAGCAGGGCGGAGTGAGACATGTTCGAGAGGTTCACCGACCGGGCGCGCAACGTCGTAGTCCTGGCCCAGGACGAGGCCAAGATGCTCAATCACAACTACATCGGCACCGAGCACATCCTGCTCGGCCTCATCCGCGAAAGCAACGGCATGGCCGCCAAGGCCCTTGAGTCGCTCGGGATCGGACTGGAAGCCGTGCGGCACGAGGTCGAGGAGATGGTCGGCCGGGGCAAGGAGAGCCCGTCCGGGCATATCCCGTTTACCCCGCGCGCGAAGAAGGTCCTCGAGCTCTCGCTCCGCGAGGCCCTGCAACTCAGGCACGACTACATCGGCACCGAGCACATCCTGCTCGGCCTCATCCGTGAGGGCGAGGGCGTCCGCGAGGGCGAGGGCGTCGCTGCCCAGGTTCTCGTCAAGCTGGACGGCAATCTCAGCAGAGTCCGCCTCCAGGTGATGCAACTGGAGGAGGAAGACCCGACGACCGAAGGCCTTCCGCCGGGTGCGCGCCTCCACGGCGCCAGGCAGGCGGCCAGCGCCGGCCAGGCCGTGGGCTCCGGGCAGTCCGTGGGCTTCGACCAGGCCGTGGGCTCCGGGCCGGCCGTGGGCTCCGGGCCGGC
>OCZU010001363.1_pt1 | contig 16178 bp, 22 predicted proteins | sample 1539001 | NCBI WGS metagenome assembly OCZU01 (sample SAMEA3539306, study PRJEB22396) | soil metagenome | biome: tundra; feature: field; material: soil | place: USA | collected 2010-05 | depth 0.15 m | reverse complement strand
AAACCCTATCAAGTAGAATCGAGAGAGTTCCCACCAAGGCCGTCCCGTTTATCGGTCGCCAGCGCCTTGCCGCTGCGTACGTAGTCGAGGCTGAGAATCTTCTCGGCTTGACGTTGTTCTCATACGCAGCGAGGTCAGTCAGCCCTCCGATGGCGGTGTGCATTGCGACAATCCGATCCTCAGGAGCATTCAACTTTCTGGCGATGTCCAGTCCCTTATTGAAGAGGTCACGCATCTCGTCAAGCTGCTGCTTGGTCTCACCCACTGTACCCTCCACGTTTACTCGTGCCCGATTTTCTATTTCTGGTCAAGACTAAGAATACTCCGCGGCGGGATCAAGCCGCCCTGATCTCGATTGTCTTTGCACGCCCGTTTGTTCTCTCCAAATAGTCAGCAGCAGCGCGTAGGGTTTCGGGGTTCTCCCGCATTATCCCGATGACCCGATTGCACCTATGACAGAGAATGCCCCGCAACCGTTTCGTCCGATGGCAATGGTCTAAGTGCCAGTTTTGTCCACCCGGTTTATCCGTCTTGCAGATGCGGCATCTTGAACCCTGTGCCGCTAACCATATCTCAAAGTTCTCACTCGTCAACCCGTATTGACGAAGGAGCCTAGCCTCTCGTCGCCTTTCAAACTTTGTTGTGCCCGCGTACTTCCGACGCGCTAGACCCCGATGAGCCGATGAGCATACAAGGCATTCCCGCTGGCATCCTCGCTGCAACGCGCTGACGATTGCATCTGATTCACGCCCACACTTACAGCGAACACGAACGCACACCCGTGAGATACCGCCAAACATCCGCGCAAAAACGGGAGAGACAGTGATGCGGTGTCCAAACGGAGTTCCGCGTGGGATGAGTTTCGGTTCGCTCATTGAGCGCCCCGCGTTTCAAGCGACTCTAACCATGCCATGATGGAAGAGCGCCTGAAGCGTAGCCCACATGGCAATCGTAAAACTGGTATGGGATTGTCGTATCTCGCAGCGCCGCGCCGTCTCGTCAAATTGTAGACTGAGGATTCTTTGGTCTTGAGAATACGAGCAAGGTCTGCAACGGTGAGGATTACGTCATCTTCAGATGCAGGGTTTACAGGTACTGATTGTTCTGAAGGCATTCATGTGCCCTCCAGTCGATGCGGTTCGTTCCTCGCATCTACTCACATGCCAGATCAGGCTTATTGCCGTCTCCCCATGTGGTGCCCTGCACCAGTGTCATGCAAGGGCTTACAGAGTCAATGTCGCACAAGTCTAGATCGAACGCAACGACAAAGATTGTCACTCAAGGCCGTGAAACAATTGAATCGTAATGTAACAGCCGCAAGTCTTTGGACTGTTGAAACATGCGTCGAATCTGGCGATCCGTCGCCGTATTGTCACACGGAAATAATTAGCCTTGAAGAGTGCTATGATGCCGCGTTCAAAGTTCTCGCGCCTTCGGGCCTTCGACGTATTCAGGCTGCTTCATATTGTGAGTTTATTCCAATGACACTAGAACCGGATTCACATTCCATACTTCCAGACCAACAAGGCACGGACGGAGTAACCCCACAAACCAAGGCCACACAGGAAAGCAAACAAGCCACACCCGAATCTCCTGTCGGTTCTTACGTTCAAACAGCCCTAGAACATAAGCGCAATACTCACCACTGCCGACCCGATCAAACGCCAATCGGGAAATATATTCTTGAAGTGTTGGCTGCTGGAATTCTCGGCGCTTATACCGTCGCGGCGATTCAACAACTGAGAGTGATGAGCGGACAGCTTACCCAAATGACTCAGCAATCCAACACGATACAGCGTCAACTGGAAGCCACTGATCGCCCGTGGATCACAGACACTGTTAGGTCGGCTTCCGAGTTCACCGCCTCTAACGGTGCGTTCTCTTGGGCCGTCACAATCAGAGCCGAGAACGTTGGACATTCGGTCGCCACGGCAATATTCCCGCAAGCCAAATTGATCGCCATTCAAGGAGCCGATTTCATTGATGCGCCTCGGCGGAAAGCTAGAGAACTGTGCGACGAAGTGTCGGCCAGATTCGAGAAGGTGAAGAAGGATCCAGTCGTTTGGAGTAACGCCATTTTCCCCGGCGATTCGTCTGAGTTTACGTCCAACCCAATCTTGTGGCCATCCGAAATAAACAGCGCCACCACTTTTGATGGTGGTGTGAAAGTCGGAAGAAGTGTCATCCCCATGTTGATCGGCTGTGTCGAATATCACTACGCAACGTCTGAGAAGCCCCACAAAACGTGGTTCGTTTACACTCTTGCTCACAGCGACGATCCCACGATCCCGTTGCCCACGCGGGTATTCTTCTCCCTTGGAAAGACTGTACCCAGTGCGAATATGGTGCTCATTAAAGCGGATCAACTTGCTGACTAATAGCCCCGTACGGCAACTACTTGCCGTTCGCAGCGGCTTCTAGGAGTTTGATGCCCTTCAGCAGAGCCTCGGGGATCGCCTTCACATACTTGTCAGTCGTCACGGCAAGATTCTTGTGCCGGAGGAGTTCCTTCGCAGCGAGGGCATCACCTGTCAACTGAGTGAGTATCGTTGCGGCTCCACGCCGCCCAGCATAGAGCGTCTTCCATTCGATGTTCTTCGCAGTGAGCGTCGGGACGATGATCCGCCCGATGGGCGTCCGCAGATCGAAGGGCTTGCCCTTTGCGTTTGGGAAAACCCAGCCCTCGGTCTTGTTACCTGATTTCTTACGCCACAGTTCGAGCGGCACACGGACGGGCGCAATCACAGGCAGCGATGCGACTGAACTCTTCGTCTTCGTCTCACCGACGACGTTACGGGCGACAGCACGGCGGATGTGAATCCACTTCCTGCCATGCTCGTCTGGTGTGGAATCGATGTCTTCCCAACGCAGGGCCGCTATCTCGCCGGGACGCAAACCGAGGAAGAAGGCGAGGGCGACGATCAACTGACAATCGACGTGCTCGACGAGAGCAGAGATGATGTCTTCCGCTTCTTCAAGCGTGTAGTGCGCCGTCTCTTCGGGTGCGATGGTCTTGCCCAGAATCTTACAGTCGTGCCAAGGGTTGGACTCGATGACGCCGACGTTCACTGCGTGGCTGAAGATGCCAGAGGCGAGAGAGCGAATGTGTTGTATCGTGTGCCTGCCGAGTTTCTTCGCCAGACTCGTGAGAAGCAGACTCCCGTGATGTGTCTTGTAATCTCTGAGCGGAGTCGCACCGAAGTGCGTGCTCAAATGCTGCGCCCAAATTTGTTTGTAGCCGTGAAGCGTTGAATGGCGAAGATTCTCTTTAGCGAAGGGCAGGTACGTCTGCTCCCAGAATGAAACGACGGTCTGGTTGTTGACGGGAGCAGCATTCGCATTCACTGTCTCCATGTGCTCAGCGGCTTTCTGCTTCACCGCCTTGCAGGTCCGGCTGTGGTACTTGTCATCCTTCTCGCACAGACGAGAAGAACGTTGCGCTCGTGTCGGCTTTCCGTCTACAATCTCGGAGACGTAGTACCGAACGAAAAATGCACCCGACGCTTCATAGATGTGACCCGACTGGTATCTCATGTGCCCTCCCAAATGCACATCCAGAATACCAACTATGCAGCAAGAATGCAGTAGAACCAAAGTGCTACGTCGTAAGTGATTGATTTATAAGCCGGAGAGGTGGCAGAGTGGCCGAATGCGGCGGTTTGCTAAACCGTTGTACGGGCTAACACCTGTACCGAGGGTTCGAATCCCTCCCTCTCCGCCAGATTCTTGCAATCCCAACCACTTAGTTCGCATCATGCTCCTACTGAATGCTCTGCTCTCTTGCCAATTCGCGGGCTTCTAGTGTCCCGTATGTGTCCCGAAGCGTTGGCGCGGTCTGCGGAATGTTGTTTTCGAGCTTCTCCATTGCGCGTTTAACATCATCGGCTGCCGTCTTGATGTAGTAGGTTGCTGTAGTGCTCACATTGGCGTGCCGCAGAATCCGTTGAATCACCATGTCCGGTACTCCGAGTCTGTAGAGATTGCTTCCAAGACCACGCCTTGCCGCGTGCCAGCCGTGCCACTCAGGGATGCGGCTGTCGCGCTTATACGGATGAGTCTCTTTCGGATGTTCCGATTCTCCCTTGCCGCACAATTCGCAGCGATTGAGGGCCGGGAGAATGGTGCGGTTCACAAGGCTACTGAGGGACAGGGGCTTGCCCACGGTGTTTGCGAAAATTGGTCCGGCTTGTGGATTCCCTGAGCGCAGACGGCGTATTTCCAAACGATCCGCGAGCTGTCGAATCACCGGGACTGGCGCACGCCCCTTGCGGGTCTTTGGATCGTTAACATGGCCATTCCAGATCGAGCGTGAAACAAACAACTCACCATCGTGGTAATTTTCCCAGAGCAACCCCTGGATTTCACCGTGCCGCAGACCCATGAACGCAGCCACGGCGAAAGCTGTTGCAGCGGGCTCAGGTAGTAGAGCAAGCATGGCTTGGATTTCGTCCAGGCTGTACGCATATGTTTCCCGCGCTTCTGCTGCCTTAGGATTGACGGCAGCATCGCGGACGGGGTTTTCCCCCTGGAAATAGTCCTGTTGCTTCGCAAGGGTAAAAACGCCGCTAATCACGCTCTTGACATGCTTCAGAGTGTTGCGGCTGAGCTTCCCCGCTCCAATCTGATTCAGCCACCCTTGAACGTGGAATGTCCGAGTGTCCTTCAACCAGACCTGAGCGCAGAGCGACTTGAGATGATCTTCCCAGATGTCGCGATAGCTCTTCGCAGTAGAAGGCCGTTTGTGTTCGTTCGTCCAAGGCAGGTACACGGCTTCCACGAAGTCTGCAATCGTAACAATTCTTTCAGCAGGAATCGTGCCATTGCAGACGGTTCCCATGTGGCGCTGTGCCTCAGTTACGATGTCTGCTGGCGGGCGCTTCCCGCGTGTGGTGACGTTGCCGAGCAGGTGAGTAACGCGCTTGCGCTCGATGGTTCCGCCTGTGTTTCGGCGTTCCCAGTATCGAACGTACCAGCGCTCCCCAATTCGGATGATCTGCCCTTTTTGCTCGCGCATATCTAGCTTCCCCCTTTTCTCTCGCGTTCGCGGGCTGCAACGGCTAATTTCGCAATCCGGCTGCGCTCAGCAGCGGACAGCTTCCGCGCCCTTGCTTTCCCGCCCTTGCTGGCGATCTTGGCGACCTCTGCATCGGACAAATTCCGCGCCCGTGCTTTGCCGCCGAGACTGCCTAGCGCCTGTGCGTTTGGGTTCGGTTTCTTTCCCATGCCGTTCATTATCTTGCTTAGCGGTATGCAAGTCAAGGAGAAAATGGGCCAATCCTTCTTATTGGCGCTTTTTCGCCAGCCAATCCGCCAGGTGAGGCGATCCCCACTCAAACCGAACATAGCGACCCAGCCGGATGCAAGGAATCCGCTCATCCTTCGGAGTGCATGCGCGGGTGCGATTTCGAATCCAAGATTCAGGCACTCGCCAGCGAGCAGCCAGCTCGACGGCATCAATCAGCTCTATGCCGTTTCCAGGTGTGCGGGACATCAATTGGACATCTGCCGTTTCTAGGCTCATCTTTTCAATCCCTTAGAGGTGTATCGCGGTTACAGTAACCGCGTCTCGCGTCAGCTCAACTGCTGGGTTGTAGCTCACCCGGTTGCCCTACACACTTTCGTGCAGTCTGGGCAGGGAACGAGCCGCGGCCCTGGTATGTTGGCCGATTGGTGAATCAGTTGCTCGCCATTGCAGGTGTTGCACTGCAATGACAAAGGGTTCTTCTTTAGTGCTGAGTCAACTGCTGAATCTTCCTTATTGGTCCGGACACTTTTGTCCGTCTGTTGGGCAGCGGTTTGCGATCTCATGAGCACTTGTGTCCGAGCTGGTTGGACGCTCTTGTCCGATCTCCAAATGTTAAACTTTTTCGAATTTGTAACTGTGATCAGAAAACCGTAGGGTGTCCGCCTCAGGTTGATGTACATGTGTTCCTCAAGACGTTTTAGGTGGCGACGGATCGTTCTGTCGCACTCTTGGAGGTCGTTGGCTATTTTCTCGGCGCTAATGACAGAGCCGCCAAGGACAAGGCCCAGGCCTCCCTCCTCTTTCGTGATGCGATCCAGGCACCAGAGAAATACCCACACTGCTGGCCCGATCTTCTTCCGATGGTCAAAAATGCCATTCCAGACGGGGATCGGATACGATTGCTTCCCGCCATACCTGCGTAACGAATTGGCACCGATGCTGCTCACGTGCGGCCCGCTCACACTCAGGACTCCGCACGGCTTGGCTGCACATTGGGGCACGTGGCGACTTTGGCTGCAAAGGATGAGAGTGCCTCCTCGGAGATGAGCACACGTCGCCCGATCCGGCAGACAGGAAGCTGCTTTGTAGCAATCAGATTTTCGAAGGTTCGAAGCGAAACGGAGAGAAGGTTCGCGGCTTCTCGCTTGCTGTAGAGAATTCGGTCTTGCGCCATTGGGTTGATACTCCTTCTGAGATTTGGAGAGTCGAATTCGACTCTCTAATCTGCGCTCAAGAAGTAGCTCAACCCGCGCGTCGCGCTTAGGTCGCTAGAACTCGCGTATTGTCATGCACCCTACCGTACTAGCATGCAACATGTCAAGGCTTTTTCGACTGCGCTTCGATGTAAACTGAAATGATTCCACTCCAAAGATGGAGCGGCGATGGAGCGGCCATGGCTCGCACATACTATGAGATCCTTGGTGTTCCTGTAGGCGCAAGCATCAATCACATCAAAGATTCATACCGTCTGCTCACAAAGAAAACTGTGATAACCGATGCTGCATATGAGACTCATACCCATCCAGCGACACGCCGGGAATACAACGCTCAACTTGCCGGCGAATTCGAGGCGGTGGTGCGGAAGCGAACTGGAGGACCCGCGGAAGGCGGTCTATTAGTTGACTCAGACCGTCATCACCAACTTTTCGGGAGGATTGATTCAGACTCTGCTACTGCCTGTCGGATCACGGCTCTAGCGTCGCTCAGGGAACATGGATTTCGGGATTGTACGGCCGAGGTCGAGCAAGCCCCGAGCTGGAAGCCGTTTCTAGAAGCGAACGGATCGGGGACTGAGCGGTATTTCTTTAGTCAGAATAGCCGATACTTGGTGATGATCGACTTCTCGCCCTTTGTGCCGTCCGGCGAAGGATGGCACACGTTGGGCTGGTGGCTCTACTTTGACAATTGCGAGGAGTGGCAGCCGATCAGAGACGGGGAGTTAGGCGATTACTCTCTACCGTTGGTCCTGCACGAACTGCGAAGCCATTTTGGCCCAGAGGATCGATCTTCACAGATCGATGATCACTGAGACGTTCATCTTTCCCGTTTCGTCGGCTTGCTGCTGCGGCTTGCCATAGGCGCGGGCTGCAATCGTCTCGAACGCTTTCGCGTCTCCCTTGCGAAACTTCTTCAGCATGGCCCGCGCAATCGCATCTGCGTTCTGCTGGTGGGCGGCAATCTCCATTGTGCATGTCGGAGGATTTGCCAAATGCATCGTACAAGACGGTAATTTGTGCCTGGGTAGGCGCAGCGGGAGGCATCGGAGCAGCGGAGAGAGTCGCTGCGCAAAACATAACAAGCAGAAATGATGCAGAATAGGGGCTCAGGCCCGCGTCGCAGCTCATTGTTTCCTCCTCACGTGCACCAAAGTCCCACTAAACCGTCTGATCTGGTGTGAGTTGGAAAGCAATTACACTCCTGCAGAAACAGTCGGGGGCAACATCGTCGGCCGATATACGGACGCCAGTGGTGTGGTTCACGCCTTTCTGGCAGTGGGTGCGCAAAGGCACTAATACCGACCTTGCTCTTGGAAAGGCCACATACCTAACGAAATCAGGCGTTTACACTCAAAACCCCCTCAGCCGAGGTCAATGAGCGTATTGGCGCGGAAGCGGCGCAGAAAAAGTAAGGAGCGGACTCACTTTCAGGGTCTCGCTCCCGCACTCAAGCTACTGCTCACACTTGTTGTAATCTGGTCGTTCGGCAGCGCAAACATTCTTGCCGCCTGAAACAGGTTTTCCGTCAAAAGTAGCGGACACGGTTTTGCTCTTCGTTATGTTGGGACGGCTGTTATCGCAAGACTTTGCCGCTTTCTCCGCGCAGTCTTTCTCTGAATCGGAAGCAACTTTTTCATCGCAACTTGACTGTCCATTGCACTTGGAAAAGGATTCCTTCTCCTTGCCAAGGCAGGCTGTTCGCGTAGTTTTGAGCACGCATTCCCCCGCGAAGGCGGACACGGAAATGCAGAACAACAACAGACAAGATACAAGCACTCTCATTTGTTGATTACCTCCGGGTACGAAGGCTAGCACGTTTCATCGGGCTCTTCCAGCGCACAGTTGCAGGGGTTGGAGGTTCCTGACTGTTGTAATCAGGCGATTACACTCAAGTGCCCCAGCGCAAGGCCATGATGAGTGTAATGGCGATGTTTCAACAACAACCAAAAACCAGACGGAAACTTCAGTATCTGACCTCAAAATCTCAGAAACTCCAAAACTTCTTTGACTTTCACTTCCGCGTATCCCTAACATTCTCTGCCGAGGGTGAACCCATGCGAACAACCACACTCAGGGTCGGCTGTCGGATGTTGATCGGTCTCGCCGGCATCAGTTTGTGCGCCTTTTTTTTGTCGGCCCAAAACTCGCCGGACGACCGGCAGATGACCGATCCCAAATCGGTTGTCTCCGCTTCGAACGCGGCGGCGGGGCCGGTGCCGATTCCCCAGCTTTATTACACGCGGAGCACATATGGTGCGGCGTGGTCGCCCGATGGCCGTGACGTGGTGTTCACCACCAATCTGACGGGACGGGCGAATCTGTGGAAGGTCTCGTCCGCGGGAGGATTTCCGATTCAGCTTTTGCAGTCGGATGATCGGCAATCAGGCGCGGTCTGGTCGCCGGATGGAAAGTCCATTGTCTTCGAGCAGGACTTCGGTGGAGGCGAACTGTATGACTTGTTCGAGGTCTCAAGCGATGGCGCCGAGGTCGTGAATCTCACTAACACGCCGGACATTTCGGAGAGCAGCCCGCATTGGTCTCCCGATGGCAGCATGCTGGTACTTTCTTACCGGCCGAAGACTTCATCGAACGTAGACATTGCGCTGCTCGATTGGAAGACCAAGAAAGTTCGCAAACTCACGAACGAGCAAACCAAGAACCGTGAATGGTATAGAGCGATCTGGAGTGCAGATGGAAAGACCATCTACGCCGACCGCGCGAATGTCGGCTTCACTGACTCTGACGTTTATCGTATTGACGTCGCTACAGGCAACCTGGTGAATCTCACTCCCCACCAAGGCGACGTCGTGAACACCGTATCGTCCTTGTCTCCTGATGGCAAAACTCTGCTAGTCACTTCGAACGAAAAAGGTGGATACGACAACGTCGCATTATTAGATGTGGCCAGCAAGCAGCTAACCTGGGTCACCGACCTGAAGTGGGAAGCTAGCGCCGGAGAATTCTCTCCCGATGGCAAGAGTTTCACTTACACCCTGAACGCCGACGGCCGCACCGACATTTATGTCGTGGATCGCAACTCGGGCCGGGCCACAGTGCTGCGATTTGCCGCAGGCATCACGGTTCCCGTCGGCAATCCGCGGGCCTACTCGCCCTCGGGTGATCGCGTGCTGATTTCGCACCAGAGTTCGACCGAACCCGCTGACTTGTGGGTCTATGACATGGCGGCTCACACATCGCGGCAGTTAACATTCTCGGCGCCGGGCAGCTTGAACCCCTCACGCCTGCCTGCGTCGCAGTTAGTGCATTACAAGACATTCGACGGAAAAACGATCAGCGCATTTCTCTGGGTCCCGTTCAATCTCAGACGTGACGGAACCAACCCCGGGATCGTGCTTCCGCACGGCGGCCCCACAGGGCAGACGGTAGACAGTTTCAACAAGGCCGCTGCCGCTCTCGCGTCTCGCGGCTACGTTTGCATTGCGCCCAATGTTCGTGGTTCGACCGGCTACGGAATGGAATTTCAGCGGGCGAATTACAAAGATCTCGGCGGCGGTGACCTGCAGGATGAAGTCTACGGCGCGCATTTCCTAGCCGCCACCGGCTATGTCGATCCGGCGAAGATCGGCATTACCGGCGGCTCTTATGGTGGATACATGGCCATGATCGCCATCGGTCGAACGCCAGACGTGTGGGCGGCGTCAGTCGAACTTTTTGGCATCACGGACTGGCTCACTGAACAGGAGCACGAAGAACCCGCGCTTCAGCAATACGATCAGTCGATCCTAGGAGATCCAGTGAAGGATCGCAAGTCTTATGAAGATGCCTCGCCCATCAAGTATTTCAAGAATGCCAAAGCTCCTCTGCTGATCCTGCAGGGAGCGAACGACATTCGTGACCCCAAAGAGGAGGCGGAGCAAGCGGAAAAGGTTCTGAAGAAGGAAGGCAAGATCGTGGACGCACACTACTATCCCGACGAAGGCCACGGCTTCGCGAAGCGCGAGAATCAGATTGACGCCATGCAGAGAACAGTCGATTGGTTTGATCGCTATCTGAAGAACAAACAGTGACCAGAAGGCTCAGCTAACCAAAGTCGCTTGGTGTTTTTGGGCGGCTCGGCTCTTCTTTTGCATCACGCAAAAGGGGGAGCACGATAACTGCCGTTAACGTGCGATTTCACTCAAAACCCCTGCCTATATGGGGGCGATGAGTGAAATGGCGATGTTTCAACAGCTATCCGAGTTCACCCACAAAATTGACCATTTTCCTTTCGTCGAATTGCCGCATCATCAAAAATGTGCAGACAGTTGAGATGACTCCGGTAATTAACAGTTCGCGGGGTTATGCCGCTAGAGTTCACAGTGGGGTAAAAGTATGAAGCGAGTTCTGATTCTAATTCTGGCGATAACGACCTTGGCTGCGGCGCGGGACAAGAACTCAAAGGCTCAGCCGGGACCGTATATATTCACCAGCAAAGCGTCTGCTCAAACGCTGAAGGTGCTAATCGTCCAAGCGAATGTAAAAGAAGGGTACGCCCTCGATTCCGACGACCCGTTCCAGTTCCGATTCTCGAAGGCAGCGCAGATGCCCATCGTTAGCGCGCTCTTCGTTGCTTCCAGTGCGTGTGCGGGCATGCCCACAAAAAAGGTCTGGTCATACACACTGGCGGAACTCAATGGCATGACAAAGGTGACCGTGCAGCCTGTCTGGGAATATCCGGACGATTACTGCAAAACGCAAACTCAGGAGTTGATATGGAGCCAGCGAGAGGAGATTGCAGCATTTCAAGCGATGCTAGACAAAGCTCGCTAAACAATGAAGCCCATGACAGTCACGTCGCATCGGAAGCATCTTCACCATTGGTACAAGAGCTTGGCAGGAGGGTTCCGGTGCGCTTGTGAGGTATGGCGCTGCGAGTTTGCCGCAGGAAGCAAACAGTGTGACAGTGCGGCCGAGCACGGTCGCAAGTATTGCCTAGCCCATCTGGCATCCAAGCCGCAATGATTCCTCATCAAAAAGAAAAGCCCGCCACCTCAAGCAGCGGGCTTTGTTCTCGCGCCGTATTTTATGCCGCTTTCTTCTGTCCCGCCTTGATCTTCGCCCATCTCGCCTTTTGAGCGGCTGCGATCTTCTTACGTGCCGCCGCCGACATGGTGTGGGGTTTTGCAGGAGCCGATCCTTTTGTCTTCGCTGCTCCCACTGCTGGCTTCGTTTCTTTCTTAATCTTCGCCCATCTTGCCTTTTGTGCCTGCGCCATTTTCCTTCGTGAAGCTGCTGAGATTACTCGTACTGGCTGGTTTGTTTTCTGGGATGATCCTGAGCCGTTCAGTGACTCCATCACCAAAATTGCTCGATCCAACTTCTCTACATGTGCCTGTGCCTGCTTGCGCTCTTCTCGAAGCTCCTGAATAGCAGCCGTTAGATTTGACATGTTGCCCCCTGGGTTTAACAGCGTTAAACATTGTATAAGATTGGAGTCTTCCTGCATCGACTCCGGCAGTAATGTGTTCGGGTGGCTAGAACGTCCACTAATGTCTTAAGGGGGGTTTTCGTAACGACAATCCAAGAACCAGCTAGCCCAATCAGACTTCATTCGCAGTTCATCACGCTCCGTTGCCCGAATGCTGCTGCTACCATATCGGCACACGATTTCGATTTCACTCTTTGAGAATTGGCCCGTGGTCATTGAGTGTAATGGCGATATTTCAACAGCTAACTGCTAACTGCATCCGAAAGGGCCACACATTGCCCCTAATGTCATCAGAGTGCAGAGGAACGCACCTCCATTAACTACTAATCCGCTCCAGCGACTCCACCCTATTCCAAAGAGTGAAACTACAAACAAAAGTGGCGATCCGTGGAAGGTTACATTCCAGAGCAGCCCCAACGCTCGCGCATGCTGAAGTCTTTCTTGTACATGCAAGTTTGAGGGATCGGATGCATATCTTAGGTACGCGAAGCAGGCGACCGCGAGCAAGAGGAGACCCAGCGCAGTGCTAATCGCACCGATTCTCCGCCTCCAGATTGAAATGACCGGATTCTTAATACCGTTCATCGAATAATCATCCCATGCCCATTGTGCCCTGGGTCAACTGCTGTTAACAGGCGATTACACTCAAGTGCCCCAGCGCAAGGCCATGATGAGTGTAATGGCGATATTACGCCAGTTGTCACCATCGACCTGTCGCCTACGTCTAGGGCAGCGGAACGAAATAATCAATGCGGGTTTGCGGAGTCACTTGTAGGCATTCGAGAATGCTGCTGGTCAGAAGGGTCGAAATCAGCTCTTTGGAACCGCCCACGATAGTGAAGGCATGGTCATAGTCAGAGCAAACACACCAGTTCCGGTTTGGCGGCCACCAATATTCGGGACTGATTTTGTAGCCACTCGTCTTCCGAAACTCATTAAGCTCGTTCAGAGTGCCGCGAAAAAACAGGGGCTTCCCTTGACCATGAAAGCGCCACTCCGAGAAGAGAAAAAAACAATCACTCCCATCGGTGAACCCGTTCAGAATCGAAACCAATTCCCCGCATTCCTCCGTGCTAAGCCACCCGTCATTTGGGCCGGATAGGTGCCGAGGCCAACACCCCGTTTCCAATTTCCTGAGATACCAATTCTGATTTATCTCTGGAACGAACGGTACATTCAACACCTCAGCCACTTCTTTCCACCAGATTCTTGGGCGTGGCGAGTTACCTCTCCGAGTTTCGATCAGTGATCTTAGTTCTTCACATGGCGGGATTCTAAGAATGGCAGTCTCGCTCTCGGTGAGGGGATTGTCGACAATCTCGTAGTGAGCCTCGATCCGATGGAGGATCTTTACATATGCCCCAAATGCTGGCGGCATCAGAAGCGAAAGAAAATATCCGACAGCATGTCGTACCTCGTTATTACTCTCCGGCTCATCGCGACCGCGACGAATCCAATCAAAGGCGCTCTCGTCATGTTCCGGCTGCATAAACGAATGATAGTGGAGGAAATAGCACACGCCAACCGCCAACAACCTAGGATCGTTGTCGAAAACAGGCGATTACACTCAAAACCCCCTTCCGGGGGTCAATGAGTGAAATGGCGATTTTTCGTCAATTGACATACGACGCGACCTTATCTGCCACGTCTAAGACGCCATCCGATATACTTGCACGTTCCTAAAAAACGAAGGCTTATGAAATCGTCACTCTGCGAATTTCAGCTTCCCCAACGTGCAGCCGTCTTGCTACTTGGGGCACTGATCAGTATCGCGTCTGGGTGTCGCAAGACTGACGCGGACGCCACCGAAATTCTTGCAGCGGCGGGCAGTGGCAATTTGGCGAAGGTCAGGTTGTTACTCGACCGTAGTCCGAACCTAGCATTCAGTAGGAACAGGGACGGTTCCACGGCTCTCCACTACGCTGCGTCTTATTGCTTCTTGCAAATCACAGAGTTGCTGCTAACCAAGAATGCCGATGTGAATGCAAAGAACAGCGAAGGCGCCACTCCGCTGCAGTATGCGGCGAGGGACGGCTGCAGTGACACTGCGGTGCTGCTACTGTCGAACAAGGCGAACGTTAACATGGGAGATGGAGTCGGACGGACGCCGCTGTATGACGCTGCAGGGAACGGTCGAATCGAAGAAGTCAAAATCCTTCTCGCCGCCAAGGCCGATATGAATGCGCGAACTCTTCGCGGTAATACCGCTCTAAGCGTGGCAGCCGCTCGTGGCCGCGAGGAAGTTGTGCGGTTGCTGATCGAGAACGGAGCCAACGTTAACGTAGCAGACCTCGATGGTGGCACGCCCCTGCACTGGGCTCGAATACATGGCTACGAGCGTATCGAGGACTTATTGCGGCAGCACGGTGCTCTTGAACTACCGCGTCCGAAGTCAGAGTGGCCCTACCCTTGATCTTCGACCTCCGACAGCAAATCCAGTTGACGAAATCAGGCGATTACACGCATTGAGAATTGCCGGCACCCGAGTTTCGGGCCTCGGGTCCGGACACCAGGAGGCGGCCGTCCAAATGAGTGTAATGGCGATGTTACGCCAATTGACAAAGAAGTCAGGGCCTGTGAGTACCGTGCTGTACCCACTCACTGTCACCCTTGATGCTTAAGGGGAGGGCGGCCAGTGCTTCGTCTGGTCCTTCCACGTCCCACATGTTGACGCAACACCCACACCCTTGATTCTCAGATCGGAATGTGAGGCTGGGTGCCCACTTGGCAAACCAGTCCTCGCAAGCGGTCACTTCTTCAGGATGCGTCACATCAACGATGATGGTTGCTCGGGGCATGGCCAGACGATAGCACGAGGTCAGTGAGTGCTATGGCGATTTTGCAACAACAACGAATTTGTTTGGGCGTTGTAAACTTCTTCCATGCCGCTTTCAGTGGTTCTGCAAGGAATTGATCGAACTCGACGATTCGATGAGGCGTTCCCATCGAAGACCGTTCTGGAACGGTTGCTGCCCCTAGGAGATAGTTCATTTCCTATGTTGGGGTTCATCGATCCATATGGGAATACGCTTTTCAGTGGCGTACAAATGCAGTTGTTCATCCCCGAGTGGGATCGCCTTACGCAGAACGTCACCGACGAAAGTGATCAGAAGTTCCTGTTAAAAGTGCGTCAGATGGCGGAGAGGTGTATGAACCAACCACACACATTCCTGCGCTTCGTCGGGGACTGACGAAATCAGGCGATTACACTCACTGCGAAATTGGCGACCGGGGAGAGAGCGCACGTTCTGGCGTGGTGCTTCGGTTACGCCGCCGACGAGCGCGATCCATCACTGCTCACCCAATCAGACCTATTCCACAGAAAGCGTTCGATTCCTTCTCGCACTGCCTCAATAAGCTCAGGCTCGGTAACGTTGGGTCCACCATCGCTGCGCCGCAGGCAATCGAGACCGTAACGGCGGTGGAGTTCAGCGAGAATCGCCTGGGCAAGCGCCTCGCAATTGATGAGGGACTGGCAATGCGCACACTTCAGCCGGGCCAACGCCTGCTCCTGTTCTGGGTTCATATGACCCTCCATTTTCTTGAGGAACGCGAAATGCAGCCTCAATAGTCGAGGACGTGAGGGATCATCTCACTTGGGGAGGAGAAGAAAATATAGTCCGGCGGGCTTTCGGAGTCAAGCCGTGGCCCCAAGCGTGGCGCAGCGATTCACCTGGCGGCACACAGTTGACGAAATCAGGCGATTACACTCAAGTGCCCCAGCGCAAGGCCATGATGAGTGTAATGGCGATGTTTCGCCAACAATGCTCAAACCAGTGACTGGGGCTGTCAACCCGGAATCATCATCCCGACCGCTTGGAAAACTGCCGCAACCGCTGCTGCGAAAGCAGCTTTCTGGTTCCATCGGGCCTGCTCGATGGCAGTTGCGATAAAGTCACTACCGCCCACCGTTATCCGAGCGGGAAACATCCCGTCAGCATCCTTCTCGTTTTCTGTCTGCGACGCTAAAATCTTTACACGCGCCGATTGAATCCAAAGCAGCCCTGCGGTCAGGGCACCAACTGCAGCCATCCAGTTGAGCATCAGCTTCATCGTTGCCATAGTCGAAACCCTCCGAGATGCGGCGAACGATACACGGTGCCGATTGACGGTGTCCAGCAGGGAAACGCCCAAAGACAAGGGAGAGCAAAGACCTAATGCGACGCGGGACTATCCGGGGTCAATAAGTGTAATCGCGATTTTACGCCAACTAGCGATCCGCCTCCCCTGAGTGGCCGATTTAGAGGGCCAAGTTGTCGGAGATAGGCAGTCCCTTGTGACTTGACAG
>OCZU010001362.1_pt1 | contig 16184 bp, 9 predicted proteins | sample 1539001 | NCBI WGS metagenome assembly OCZU01 (sample SAMEA3539306, study PRJEB22396) | soil metagenome | biome: tundra; feature: field; material: soil | place: USA | collected 2010-05 | depth 0.15 m | reverse complement strand
CACCGTCGTCATGCCCAACGGCTTGGGCAAGTCCAAGAAGGTTCTGGTCATCGCGGGCGGCGACAAGCAAAAGGAAGCCGAAGAAGCCGGCGCCGATTTCGTGGGCGGCGAGAATATTATCCAATCCGAAAGCTGGACAGTTCTGGCCAACTCGGCCCTCGGCTTAGCTGAGGCTTAACTGGTTTAGCTGGTTTAAGTCGCCCAATTTGACTTGGCCGACTACCGAGGAATACAATTGGTGAACATCGGAACTCGGTCGTGGCCGGCCCTCACGCATCGTTGTAACGTTTGGACGCCCGAATACACTATACAAATGTGGTACCTCCCACGCGTGCACTCTGCGGGCGCGACATGAACGGCTGGGCAAAAGTGCTTCAAATTCTGAAGGACTATCTTCTTCCTTTCGTACAGAATCCCGCCGCTGTCGGAAGATGGTTCGATTCCCTGGAGTCGTCGCCGGACGGAAGGCGACTAGCCATCTCGCTCGCCATCGACTTAGTGGTGGGCGCTTATCGGAAAGACGCCCAGGTGATGCTCGGTCAGATTCTCGACCGCGTGGATCACGCGGCGGCGGAGGGAAGCATCGAATTCGGACGGCAGTTGCACGAACATCCGCACCGGCAGGACCTGTATTGCGCATCGACCATTCCGACTACCGATGTGGGCACCGGCTACGCTTCGGTCATCACGCTGGTCAAGTTCATCGCCTGCGCGGGCTTCGCGTTCGGATTCGCGGACACCTCCGAGGACAAGGCTCTGCTCCGGAAGCGCTACGGAGGAGGGTCTCAGGCGCGCCCGCTGCGGGGATATGAGACGTGGTGGACCGCGGAGAACCAAATCGTATGGATCACCTGTGCGCGCCGCTTCTTCGAAAAGTGGCGGGCCTGCGATAATGAAAAGCGGGCCAGCGAGGTCAAAGACGCCCTGGGACTGCCAACGCCCCCTTACGTGAAGAACGGGATTCCTCTGGAGTACGTTGCGGTATGTTATCCGGCTGGGTTCGACCGCCCAGCCCATCAGCCCACAGCGCTCGATGCTTGGTGGCTCGACTCCGGGCAGTGGTACCTCTCGTACGCTAAACTTGATGGGTGGGGTCGCAGCCAGAGCATCTCAGGAACACACGAGTCCCAAGTCGAGCGCGTCCACCGGGCACATCCGTTCGAGCAGGTTGGCTCGGACTACAGCCTTTGGTACCTTGGCATGGCCTCGCTGGGCGTGGAGGATCCGGAGCGCGTGGCTCGTGCGGGACTGGACATCCTGGCCGGACTGGATTACAATTCGCCGCCGGGAGGGCCTTCGGTTGCCGCCGATTGACAGCGCATTCTCTCTCCTTTCCCGCTTTACGGTAGCGCAGTGGGCCGCCTGGATTGAAGGATTCGTGAACGGAACCGCCGTTACACCGTCCGTTTCGCGAGGAAATGACCCTGCACACTTGGCTTTGAATGCCATCTACGACCAGCTACCCGAATCGGCGAAAGCGGTGTTCTCTGGTGGACTGGCCGAGTTGCTGCCGGCCGCGCAACCCGGGCCCGGCCCGGAAACCGCCGCCAAACTGTACACGCTGTTACAGGTTGCCGCGCACGTAGTGCCTCGCCAGGCCCAGTCGCTGCTGGTGGGTCGGCTGACCTCGGAATGTATGCGAGGGATTTCCTACGCGGGCTGGGATTTACATTCGCTGCTGCTGGTCGTTTGCAGCCAGTTCGGCGTCGACGAGAAGGTCACCGACTACATTTTCCATTCCGCGCAATCTGTCGGTGACTTTGCATACCTGGTGATCTGCTTCCGGATGCTGCTAAAGCGCGGGCCCGAAACGACGCCATTCCTCTTGCTGGAGCAGATGCTTGCGGATCTGGAGAAACGCGAGTGCGCCGAGCGCATGACGGAGGTTCTCGATGAAGCCATCGGACGCAACGGCGCTCTGCCACTGCTGGTTTGGTTCGAGGAAGTCGCGCCGCGGCTGAAGGCGCGCGGCATTTCGGGCCTTGACCGCCTTGAGGAGATCGCGCAAGAGGTGGTACCCTGGCCGGAAGAGCCTGATCGGGCGGACCCCAGCATGCTCCTGCTGGCGGGTTGGATGCACGCCCCGACGCGAAAGTTCAAAGCGACGGACATCCGGTCGTTACTTTATGTGCTGCACCGCAGCCGCGATCCGAAGGCCGAAGAGCGCGTCACGCGGGTGTTAAGTCTGTGGGCGAGCCATAATCCGGACTGGGAAATCATCGACGCTGCGGATACAGGAGATCCGCGCAATTATATCACCGGCTTCAAAGATACCGTTCGCATCATCATCCACGACCGGAACGGCGGCGCGGATGAGGTCGAACTTCGGCGCGCGGATTTCCAGCGCGAGGTGGCGCTTGTGCTGACTGTCGCATTAGAGCTCACGCGCCGAGCGGACCCTTCGGGCAGGCATCGGCATCGCCCTCGGCCTGGCTCGCGTCTCGGCGGTCGGACCATTTGATGTAGGCTCGCATGAATCCGGAAATCATCGAACAGATCCTGCAGGACGTCGAGTTGGAACGGCGCGGCGCCACGCTCTACTATGCGCTCGATCCGTTCGACTTGGTTACCTTCTGCTTCCCGGTGTTCCCGGGCGACCGCACGCTCCGCAACCTGGATCAGGTTGCCGATGAGCAGGCCGCGCTCTATGAGGTGGTCTTTGGCCGCGAGCCTTTGCCGATCTTCATGGAAGAGTATGTAAATGAGATCGAATCCATTTTGCGCTACCTGCAAACTCATATAGCAGAAGCCCATGATAAGGCGCGCGCTAGCGGGGCGTTCATTAAGGCGGTTCGCAAGGAGAGGGCCTCTCTGACGCAATCGATCTTGTGCGGCCGCAAGAAAACGGTGGATCCCACGGATTTCAATGTCGTGCTGGCGGTGGTTCTCGGGATCTATAAGCTGGGCATCCAGCGGTTCGAGGAACTTTACGACCGGCTGTCTCCTCCGACGGATCCGGACGTACAACTGCTGCTCTGGGAACTCGACGCGGAGTATCAGGAGAGCGAGCAGACCGAATGGCTAGTGGAAAGGATCTCGGCGCTGGTTCCCCGGGGCAAGCAGGAGAGCGCCGAAGACGACGCGCGGGCGATCGACCGCCTGCTTTTCCTCAACTCCCGGCTGGAGCGCGCGGTTTTGGAGAACAGGCTGCGCAACCGCCACATCTTTCTTTACCTGTCGTCCGCCGGACGCAGCACGGAGATCTTTTCTTCACCGGAACTGCAAGCGCGCTTTCCGGTGATCGACGGCAAGCGCTACTCGCTGCATCGCCGGCCGGAACACATTTTCAACCGCCTGGTGAACAAAGGTCCTAGCGATAACCGGCTCAAGAATCTTTCTGAAACGGCTGAGAATCTCCGCAAGGTGCTGAACCTTCTGCGATGGGACCGCGCGAACCGGCTGAACCGGAAATTCTCCGTTCATCTCCAGCAGTTATGCAGCCAGTGCATTCTGGAGGGCGCTCCCGAAAGCACCTGCGCGGGCTGTCCGAATCTAACTAACTGCAAAGCCGTCTACAATTTGACCGAGCGATTGAGCGAGCAGCGCGTGCGCACGCTCCAGAATCTCGGGTTGATGTCAGTGGTCCGGAACTATCAGGAATTGCGGCTAGCGCAGGCAGACTCGGCGGACGAGCAGAAGTTCCTGGACTTTTTCGCGCACGTGTTGGAAAATGACGAACTCGAACAACAGGCCGCCGCGCGCATCTTGGAAGTGCACCGGCTGGTCCGCCTCCAACTCAAGTTCAGGAATTTCCTGCCATCTTCACGCGCCGGTTCCGCGAACGCAGCCGAGGTCCCCGACCGGAAGCTCCTGCACCTGTTTACGCCCTTTCTCGATACAGGAGGGGTGTATCGGGTCGTCTTTGAAGAGCTCGCCGCAAGCGAGAATGCCATGGCCTTGGACGACAAGCTGACGCATTACGACGAAGCCCTCAGGGCGTTCACGGCCATCGATGCGCCGGCGGAGGGACTCACCGAAGCTCACGAGCTGGTCCGTGCTATCGTTTACTTGGATTGCCCGACTGATGCCGGCGACGCGCTCACTTTCGAACACGCGCAGGAGATGCTGGATAACTACGAGCAGTACAGAAATCACTTCTGGCTCGTTCTAGCAATGGTGGCTCCCCGTTTGCGCCGTTTTGACGACGGAGAATGGTATGCGAATCAGGGTCTCAGCGAACTTCCCGAACTTCGGGACGACCCGCGGCTGCACCATGCGCGGGCGCTGAACCAGATCGCCTGGATCCGCGCATTTCCGGACCATGTTGATCGCGAAAAGAAACTGGCACTGGCAATATCCGAACAGCGGCAAGCGGTCGAACTGTGCATGCGGCCGAATTCTCGATTCCCTCGACTGCTCGGCCTCGGTTACAACAATCTCGCTTATTTCTATTGCTTTAACGAGTTCTCCGACAACTTTGAGGAGGACTCGTTGAAGCTGGCGCGCGTAGCGCTCGACAATTTAAAAAACACTATTCCGAAGGAGCGATGGCCGGACGAAGACGTCAGGTTTTTCCACACCGAAGCGCACGTGGAGTGGTACGAGGCGCGTGCGGCGCGCCGGGCCGGCCTGCGCGACTACGCGCTCTTCAAGCTGGGTAATGCCCATCGCGAAATCACCTTCGCCGTCGGCCGTCGGCCAAAGGAGATGTACAAGCGACTGCAACGACTGATCGAGGCGGAGATGGAAGCGATTTCGCGAGCGAACGCCGGGACCGGGCAGAGTCTTGAGCCGATCTCGTGAGGCGCTCTGGACGAGCGACTTCGAAAGCAGCAGATTCATGGGGTCAGGCTGTGTCCCTCACATCGGCCTCGGCTTTGGGGCGATATTCGCTCCCAAAACCCGACTTGCACGTCCCCCCGCCGATGTGCTAACCTCTCAGATGTCCCTCAAAGACGCTCAATGGGAGGTCCGCGCTTCTAGGCCGGACCGATGGCACCAGTGAGGAGTTAATGGCACACAGGCAAGGAAAACAATACACGGCTGCGGCCAAACAGGTCCAAGCGCGCGATTATCCGCTTGAAGAAGCCGTGCCGCTGCTGCAGAAAATCAAATACGCCAAGTTCGATGAGACCGTCGAGGTCCATCTGCGACTGGGCGTGGACCCCAAGCACGCCGACCAGATGGTGCGCGGCACCGTCGTCATGCCCAACGGCTTGGGCAAGTCCAAGAAGGTTCTGGTCATCGCCAGCGGCGACAAGCAAAAAGAAGCCGAAGACGCCGGCGCCGATTTCGTGGGCGGCGAGAACATGGTCAACAAGATCCAATCCGAAAGCTGGACGGATTACGACGCCGTGATCGCCACGCCCGACATGATGCGCTCGGTCGGCAAACTCGGCAAGATCCTCGGCCCGCGCGGGCTGATGCCCAATCCGAAGACCGGCACGGTCACCCAGGACGTGGCGAAGGCCATCAAGGAGATCAAGGCCGGCAAAGTCGAGTTCCGCGTGGACAAAACCGGAATCATTCATGCGCCGGTCGGCAAGATCAGCTTTTCTTCGGAAAAACTGATCGAAAACGCTTCCAGCTTGATCAGCGCCGTGGTCAAAGCCAAGCCGGCCGCGGCCAAAGGCAAGTACGTCAAGAGCGCTACCCTTTGCTCGACCATGGGGCCGGGCGTATCCCTGGATGTGACTGTATTCAGCGCCAAGGCGGCCATCTAGTTCCCTCGCGGGTGTCGAAATGAAGAATAAAGAAGATAAGAAAAAGGACCTCGAAGCCCTGCGCCAGGATTTGCAGGCGTCCCGGAACCTGTTTGTCACCGGTTACGAAAAGTTGCGCGTCGCGCAGGATTTCGAATTGCGCAAGACCATTCGGGCCGCGGGCGGCAAGTATCGCGTGATCAAGAACAACATCGCCGAGAAGGCCTCCGAAGGCACCGCTGCCGAAGAGCTTTTGAAAAACCTGCGCGGCATGACCTCTCTGGCCTACACGACCTCCGATCCGGTGGCGCTCGCCAAGGCTCTCACGGCCTATGCCAAGACGAATCCGGCGTTCACGTTCAAGGCCGGTCTGGTCGAGGGCCGGGTCATCGACGTCAAGGCGATCGGCGATCTGGCGAGCATGCCGCCGAAAGAGGAAATCTTCGCCAAGCTGCTGTTCCTGATCAATTCCCCGGCGCAAAGGCTGGTATCGGCCCTGGGCGCTGTGGGCCGGAACGTAGCGGTGGTGCTCGATCAGGGTTGCAAAGAGAACAAATTCAAAGCTGATAGCTGAAAGCTGATAGCTGAAAGCTTTTTCAACGATAGGAGTACTTAGGAAAAATGGCGGACATCAACACAATTGCGGATCAGATTCAAGGCTTGACGCTGCTCGAAGCTTCCCAACTCGTCAAACTGCTGGAAGAAAAGCTGGGCGTATCGGCTGCGGCGGCGGCTCCGGTCATGGTGGCCGGCGGCGGACCGGCGGCAGCGGCAGCGCCCGCAGCCGAGGAGAAGACCGAATTCTCTGTCGTTCTCACCGTGGTCGGCGCCAACAAGATCAACGTCATCAAGGCGGTTCGCGAAGTCACCAGCCTGGGCCTGAAAGAAGCCAAGGATCTGGTGGACGGCGCTCCCAAACCGATCAAGGAAGGCGTCAGCAAGGACGAGGCGGAAACCATCAAAAAGAAGTTTACCGACGCCGGCGCCACTGTTGAAGTGAAGTAGAGAGAGCGGGTTCGATACCTGCAAGTTGCTGGAACTAAGAGGCTTGGTACCGGTTCCAGAGTTGGCTGTTGACGACCGGGGTGAGACTCTGGTAGGATTGACGGTTGGGATCTTCTTCTTTCAACCGGACTTGATCCCATTGGTGACTGTGAATTTTGGATCCTGGCACTTAAATTGCAGTTGGTTCGCAACTGCAACGCGTGGATTTGCGTCCCGTTTTGCGTTCGCATTTCCGGTTCAGGATTTGTGTGCCCTTAGTGGCTTCCCCCGCCCTTCTCAGCAGCTCTCGCTGACGACTTCGACCCGGCTCTCGCAGCCAACGATCCGGTCCCGTTCCTGCTCCTCGATTAAATGGCGGCCTCTCCCAGGAGCGACGCTCCTCCGGGTTGGCCGGTGTTTTTGCAGTTCGTAGCTCTTTTTGCTTAGGTTGTTCGGCCCTCAGGAGTTTAAAGAAGACATGGATATTCAAAACAGCGGTGCCGCCCCCGAGCGAGTTGATTTTTCCAAAATCAAAACTTCGATCCCGATTCCGAACCTCATCGAGGTTCAAAAGAATTCCTACGAGCGCTTCTTGCAGATGGACCTGCTTCCCAACGAACGGGAAGATACGGGCCTGCAAACGGTTTTCAGCTCGGTATTCCCGATTTCCGATTTCCGCGGCGTCAGCGAACTGGAGTTCGTCGATTATTCCATCGGCAACTGGGAGTGCAAGTGCGGCAATCTGAAAGGCCTGCACCATTTGCGCTCCACCTGCCGGAACTGCGGCGCCACCATCCGCACCGATCCGTTCCATGCGGGCGACGTGCTTTGCCACCACTGCGGCACCTTCAATAAGAACGTGGTTACGTTCTGCAACAAGTGCGGCGACCCCGTCGGGCTGCAACTGAAATACGACATGGTCGAGTGCCAGGAACGCGGCATGACCTACGCCGCGCCCCTGAAGGTCACCATCCGCCTCACGGTTTACGCCAAAGATCCCACCACGGGGGTCAAGAGCGTCCGCGACATCAAGGAACAGGAAGTCTTCTTCGGCGAAATCCCGCTGATGACGGACAACGGCACCTTCATCATTAACGGCACCGAGCGCGTCATCGTGTCCCAGTTGCATCGCTCACCCGGCGTGTTCTTCGAAAAGGTGCCGGCGCAGGGTTACTTCCTGGGCAAGATCATTCCCTACCGCGGAAGCTGGGTCGAGTTCGAGTACGACACCAAGAACCTGCTGTATGTACGTATCGACCGCAAGCGCAAATTCTACGGTTCCGTTTTCCTGCGCGCCTTGGGATTCAAGACCGACGAGCAGGTGCTGCGGGCTTTCTATACCGTCGACCGCATCTCCATCAACGACAACAAGCTCTACTGGAACCTCTACAACAAAGAGGGAGTGCTCACCAAAGGCCTTACCGGCCTGAAGTTGTCGCACGCCATCGTCGCCAAGACCGGCGAGACCATCGTCAGCCAGGGCAAGAAGATCACGCAAACGCTGTTGGAGAAGAATATTCAGCAATCCAAGATTCAGCAGGCCGAGATCGCGCCCAACGATCTGGAAGGCGCCTACATCGCCGCCGACGTGGTGGACATGACCACCGGAGAAGTCCTCATCGACGCCAACAACGAGCTGACCACCACCGGCGTCCAGAAGTTGATGGAAGCCGGCATCGACGAATTCGAAGTCTTCTTCCCCGAGCGTGACGAGGTGGGCACCGTGATTTCCGCCACGTTGCGCAAAGACAGCGTCAAAGCCCAGAACGAGGCGCTCATCGAGATTTACCGCAAGCTGCGCCCCGGCGATCCGCCCACGCTGGATACCGCCACGCAATTGTTCCAGGGCATGTTCTTCGACCCGCGCAAGTACGATTTCTCGCGCGTGGGCCGGATGAAGTTCAATATCAAGCTGCACGACAAGGCCGAGGCCACCCCGCTCGACAAGCGCACGCTCGATCCCGGGGATTTCCGCGCCACCATCAAGTACCTGCTCAAGCTGCGCAAGGGCATCGGCGCGGTCGACGATATCGATCACCTGGGCAACCGCCGCGTGCGCGCCGTGGGCGAACTGCTGGAAAACCAGTTCCGCATCGGCCTGGTGCGCATGGAGCGCGCCATCAAAGAGAAGATGTCCGTCTACCAGGAAATGTCCACGGCCATGCCGCACGACCTGGTGAACGCCAAGCCCGTTATGGCGGCCATCCGCGAATTCTTCGGTTCCAGCCAACTCTCGCAGTTCATGGATCAAACCAATCCGTTGTCGGAGATCACGCACAAGCGGCGTCTCTCGGCGCTCGGTCCCGGCGGTCTGTCCCGCGAGCGCGCCGGCTTCGAAGTCCGCGACGTGCACCCCACCCACTACGGCCGCATCTGCCCCATCGAGACGCCCGAAGGTCCCAACATCGGTCTGATCTCCTCGCTTTCCTGCTTTGCCTGTATCAACGAATACGGCTTCATCGAAAGCCCCTACCGCAAAGTGCTAAAGGGCGTGGTCGTGGATGAGATCAAGATCCTCAATCCCGGCGACACGCAGTACAAGGTGGGCGACATCGTGCGCCGCGCCGACATCGAAAAAACCAACGCCGCTCTGGGCGCTAAGAAACAGCCGGCCGAGTTCGAAGCGCATTGCGAGTATCTCTCCGCCTGGGAGGAAGACAAGTACACCGTCGCCCAGGCCAATGTGGAGCTCGACGAGACCGGCCGCATCGTCCCCGACCTCTGCAACACCCGCCAGGCGGGCAATTTCGTGCTCAAGCACCGCGACGAAATCGAGTACATCGACGTCAGCCCCAAGCAGCTCGTCTCGGTGGCGGCCAGCTTGATTCCGTTCCTCGAGAACGACGACGCCAACCGTGCGCTGATGGGTTCCAACATGCAACGCCAGGCCGTGCCGCTGTTGCGCGCCGACGCCCCCTATGTGGGCACCGGCATGGAGCGCGTGACCGCCCGCGATTCGGGCGCCGTGGTGCTCTGCAAGCGCGCCGGCGTGGTCGATTCGGTCGATTCCGAGCGCATCATCGTGCGCGTGGAAGGCGGCGCCGCGCATGAAGGGCAGCTATCCCGCGAAGTGGGCGCCGACATCTACCAGCTCACCAAGTTCAAGCGCTCCAACCAGAACACCTGCATCAACCAGAAGCCCATCGTGGCCATGGGGCAGCGCGTGACGAAGGGGCAAGTGCTGGCCGACGGTCCTTGCACCGACATGGGCGAGCTGGCGCTCGGTCGCAACGTGCTGGTGGCCTTCATGCCTTGGCGCGGCTGCAACTTTGAGGACGCCATCCTGGTCAGCGAAAAGCTGGTCAAAGAAGATTACTACACCTCGATTCACATTGAGGAGTTCGAGATCGAGGGCCGCGATACCAAGCTGGGTCCGGAGGAGATCACGCGCGACATTCCCAACATCGCGGATTCCTTCCTGCGCAACCTGGATGAAAGCGGCGTCATCCGCATTGGCGCCACCGTGAAGCCCGGCGACATCCTGGTGGGCAAGGTGACTCCCAAGGGAGAAACCCAACTCACCCCCGAAGAGAAACTGCTGCGCGCCATCTTCGGCGAAAAGGCCGGCGATGTGAAGGACGCTTCGCTCTACTGCCCGCCCGGAATCGAGGGCACCGTGGTGGATTGCAAGATTTTTGCGCGCAAGGGGCAGGAGAAGGACGAGCGCTCCCGGGCCATCGAAGAATCCCAGATCGCCCGCCTGCAGCGCAACCTGCAGGACGAAATCCGCATCCTCACCGACGAGCGCGCCAAGCGCCTGGGCAACCTTCTGGAAGGCAAGCGGCTGCTGGCCGACCTGCACGACGAGAAGACCAACAAGCGCCTGTTGGCCAAAGATACCGATCTGAGCCGCGATCTCATCGAGAAGATGAAATCGCGCGACTTGAAGCGCATGCGCTTCAAGGACAAGGAACCGCGCATCAACGAGCAAATCGACGAAATCGAGGAGATGACCTCGCGCCAGATCGCGGTGCTCGAAAAGATCACCGACGAAAAGATCGCCAAGCTGCGCAAGGGCGACGAACTGCCGCCCGGCGTCATCAAGCTGGTCAAGGTCTACATCGCCATGAAGCGCAAGCTTTCGGTGGGAGACAAAATGGCCGGCCGCCATGGAAACAAGGGCGTGATCGCGCGCATCCTTCCCGACGAGGACATGCCGTACCTCCCGGATGGAACGCCCGTCGAGATCGTCCTGAATCCGCTGGGCGTGCCTTCCCGCATGAACGTCGGCCAGATTCTGGAGACCCACCTCGGCTGGGCCGCCAAGGAGCTGGGCCTGCACTACGCCACGCCGGTATTCGACGGCGCCACCGAGCGCGAAATCAAGAAGGCCCTCACCGACGCGCACCTGCCGAAGGACGGCAAGACGGCGCTCTACGACGGCCTGACCGGCCAGCCCTTCGAGCAGCCGGTGACGGTCGGCTACATCTATATGCTGAAGCTCTCGCACCTGGTGGACGACAAGATTCACGCGCGCTCCATCGGGCCGTACTCGCTGATCACGCAGCAGCCGCTGGGCGGCAAGGCGCAGTTCGGCGGGCAGCGCTTCGGCGAAATGGAAGTGTGGGCTCTCGAAGCGTATGGGGCCGCATACATCCTGCAGGAGCTGCTGACGGCCAAATCCGACGACGTGTACGGCCGCGCCAAGATCTACGAGGCTATCGTCAAGGGCGAAGCCGCCATCGAACCGGGTGTGCCGGAGTCGTTCAACGTGCTCATCCGCGAGTTGCAGTCGTTGTGCCTGGACGTGGAGTTGATGAAGAAGGCGCCGCACGAGGTGCTGGACATGGCTCCGGCGGCGGACTAGCGCGGAGCTTTCAGCCGTCAGCGATCAGCCTTCAGCCAAACCGCATCGAGCCGCGGGTGCTGATTGCTGAAAGCTGACCGCTGAAAGCTGATCGCTGAGATCTGATCGCTGAGAGCTTTTGACAACTAGGAGGCATAAATTGAGATCTTCTCCTTACGATAGAGCGAATTTGATCGCCGATTTCGATTCCATCCGGATCAGTCTGGCGTCTCCCGAAAAGATCCGGAGCTGGTCCCACGGGGAAGTTACCAAGCCGGAGACCATCAACTACCGGACCTTCAAGCCGGAGCGCGACGGTCTGTTCTGCGCGCGCATCTTCGGGCCGACCCAGGATTGGGAATGCTTGTGCGGCAAGTACAAACGCATGAAGCATCGCGGCGTCATCTGCGACAAGTGCGGCGTGGAAGTCACGCTCGCCCGCGTCCGCCGCGAACGGCTGGGCCACATCGAGCTGGCCAGCCCCTGCTCGCATGTCTGGTTCTTCAAGGGCCTGCCCAGCCGCATCGGCCACCTGCTGGACATCACTCTGCGCGAGTTGGAGCGCGTGCTCTATTTCGAAGCGTTTGTGGTCGTCGATTCGGGCGAAGTGCCCGAGTTGACCCGGGGCGAAGTCATCACCGACGAGCGCAAGCGCCAGCTTGACCAGGAGTTCCCCGGCAAGTTCGTCGCCATGATGGGCGCCGAGGGCATCAAAGAGCTGCTGAAGAAAGTGGATGTCGAATTCCTCAGCGAAGACATTCGCGCGAAGATGAAGACCGAAACCTCCCAGCAGAAAAAGCTGAAATTCGCCAAGCGCCTGCGCGTGGTGGAATCGTTCCGCAAATCCGGCAACAAGCCCGAGTGGATGATTCTCGATGTGATTCCGGTCATTCCGCCGGAATTGCGCCCGCTGGTGCCGCTCGATGGCGGCCGCTTCGCCACCTCCGATCTCAACGATCTGTACCGCCGCGTCATCAACCGCAATAACCGCCTGAAAAAGCTGATCGAGCTGCACGCTCCCGACGTCATCGTCCGCAACGAAAAGCGCATGCTGCAGGAAGCCGTGGATGCGCTGTTCGATAACGGCCGCCGCGGCCGCGTGTTGCGCGGCGCCAACAACCGTCCGCTAAAGTCGCTCTCCGATACCCTCAAGGGCAAACAGGGCCGCTTCCGCCAGAATCTGCTCGGCAAGCGCGTCGATTATTCCGGCCGCTCCGTCATCGTGGTGGGCCCTGAACTCAAGCTGAACCAGTGCGGTCTGCCCAAGAAAATGGCGCTCGAGCTGTTCAAGCCTTTCATCTATCACCGCCTCGAACAGCGCGGCCATTGCACCACTATCAAGCAAGCCAAGGAACTCGTCGAGCAGCAGGATCCGGTGGTTTGGGACATCCTCGAAGAAGTCATCAAGGATCACCCCATCCTTCTGAACCGCGCTCCCACGCTGCACCGCCTGGGCATCCAGGCCTTCGAGCCGGTCCTGGTGGAAGGCAAGGCCATCAAGATCCACCCGCTGGTTTGCACGGCCTTCAACGCGGATTTCGACGGCGACCAGATGGCGGTCCACATTCCGCTGTCTCCGGAAGCGCAGATCGAAGCTTCCACGTTGATGCTGTCTTCCAACAACATCCTTTCGCCGGCCCATGGCGGCCCCATCGCCGTGCCCACCCAGGACATGGTCCTGGGCTGCTACTACCTGACCAAGGCGCGCCCCGGCACCAAGGGCGAGGGCCGCACTTTTGCCTCCGTCGAAGACGTGTTGATCGCGCTCGAAATGGGCGAGGTCGAAACGCTCACCCCCATCAAGCTGCGCTACACCGGCAAGGTGATCGACCTGGTGCACGCATTCGACAACCAGAACATGCTGCATACCGAACCCATCGAGTTCGTGAAGCAGTACATGGAGACCACCGTCGGCCGCGTGATCCTGAACGATCAATTGCCGCAGGACATGCCTTTCATCAATGGCCTCCTGAAGAAGAAGGGCCTGGCCCAGCTTGTGCAGTACTGCTACCTGAAGTTCGGGTTGGTGGTCACGGTCCAGATGCTCGACCAAGTCAAGTCCTTGGGCTTCCTCTACGCCACCCGCGCCGGCATCTCCATCGGCATCGACGACATGGTCGTGCCTTCCGAAAAAGCCGGCCTCGTGCGCGAGGCTGAAAAGGAAGTGGTGGCCGTCGAGAACCAATACCAGGACGGCGCCATCACTCACGGCGAGCGCTATAACAAGATCATCGAAATCTGGTCCAAGGTCACCGAGAAGGTTTCCGATGAAATGTTCCACGCCATGGAAGAGGACGACCGCACCGGCCGTTACCTCAATCCGATTTACATCATGGCCGACTCCGGCGCCCGCGGTTCGAAACAGCAGATCCGCCAGCTTTCCGGTATGCGCGGCTTGATGGCCAAGCCCTCCGGCGAGATCATCGAAACCCCCATCACCGCCAACTTCCGCGAAGGCCTCAACGTGCTGCAGTACTTCATCTCCACGCACGGCGCCCGCAAGGGTCTGGCCGATACCGCTTTGAAGACGGCCGATTCCGGCTACCTCACCCGCCGCCTGGTGGACGTCTCGCAGGACGTAATCATCGCCGAAACCGATTGTGGCACCACCGAAGGCATCTACGTGGAGCCCATCATCGAATCCGGCGAAATCATCGAGCCGTTGCGCGACCGCATCGTCGGCCGTGTGGCGCTCGAAGACCAGAAAGACTACGAAGGCAACGTGATCGTGGCCGTGAACCAGGAGATCACCGAAGACCTGGCCGCCGCCATTCAGGCTGCCGGCATCGAGCGCGTCAAAATCCGATCGGTGCTCACTTGCGAATCGAAGCGCGGCGTCTGCGTGATGTGCTACGGCCGCAACCTGGCCTCCGGACGGCTGGTGGAGCGGGGAGAAGCCGTCGGCGTCATCGCCGCGCAATCCATCGGCGAACCCGGTACGCAGCTCACCATGCGTACCTTCCACATCGGCGGAACGGCCTCCCGTATTTCCGAACAATCCACCCAGGACACCAAGTCCGACGGCTTCGCCCGCTACATCGGCGTGCAATCCGTGCGCAGCAAGAGGGGCGAACTGATCGCCATGAACCGCAACGGCATCATGGCCGTGGTCGACGAGAAAGGCCGCGAGAAAGAGCGCTATCAGATGGTATACGGCGCCAAGATCATGATGGAAGACGGGGCGCCCGTCAAGGCCAACCAGATCCTGCTGGAGTGGGATCCCTACACCTTCTCCATCCTGACCGAGGTCAGCGGTACCGTGCACTTCAAAGACCTGCTGGAAGGCATGACCATGCAGGAGCAGTTGGATGAAGTCACCGGCATGTCGCAGCTAGTGGTGGTGGATTCTCCCGACGAGAAGCGCCAGCCCACCGTCATTGTGCGGCCCGACACCGCGCAAGGCACCAAGTCGGAAGCCAAGAAGTACCTGATGCCTACCAAAGCTCACCTGATGGTGCGCGACAACGAAGAAGTCCACGCCGGCGACGTGCTGGCCAAGATCCCGCGCGAAACCACCAAAACCAAGGACATCACCGGCGGTCTGCCGCGCGTGGTGGAGTTGTTCGAAGCCCGCAAGCCGCGCGAGACGGCCATCATGGCCGAAATCAACGGCGCCGTGAAGTACGGCGAAGTAAGCAAGGGACAGCGCAAGATCTACGTGATCGGCGATGGCGGAGAGCAGCGCGAATATTCGCTGCCGCGCGGCGTCCACATCAACGTGCAGGAGGGCGAGAAGGTGAAAGCCGGCGATTCCCTCATGGACGGCCCCCGCAACCCGCACGACATTCTGGATGTGCTCGGCGAGAAGGAACTGCAGAAGTATCTGGTCAACGAGATCCAGGAAGTCTACCGGTTGCAGGGCGTCAACATCAACGACAAGCACCTGGAAGTGGTCGTCCGCCAGATGATGCGTTGGGTGAAGGTCGAAGATATCGGCGATACGGAATTTCTGCCCGAAGAGGTCAAGGACAAGTTCGCCTTCCGCGCCATCAACCAACTCACCGTGGAGTCCGGCGGACGTCCGGCGACGGGCCGGGCGGTGCTGCTGGGCATCACCAAGGCATCGCTTTCCACCGATTCGTTCATCTCCGCGGCCTCCTTCCAGGAGACCACCCGCGTGCTCACCGAAGCCGCCATCAACGGCAAGGTGGACTACCTGCGCGGCCTGAAGGAGAACGTCATCATGGGCCGTCTGGTTCCAGCGGGAACCGGCATGGAATACTACCGGCGCGTCAAGATCGCCGGCGAAGACGTGGTCGAAGAGCCGGTGGTGGAGCCGTCGCTTGAATCCATCCCCGGTTACGACGAAGAGGCCCGCATCCAATACGCCGGCGGCCTCACCGAAAATTCCGGCGACGACTCGCTGGCGGAATAGTAACGGGGCACGGGCACGCGGGTTTCGGATGAACGAAATCGTCTTTCTCGCGAATGAGCCGCCCGAGGGCGGCTACGCGGCGGAGGCCCTCGGCCACGCGATTTTCACGACCGCCAGCACGCTCGACGAGTTGAACTGGATGGTGCGCGACGCAGTCGTCTGCCATTTTGACGAACCCGCGCGGCCCAAGATCATCCGCTTGCACTGCGAAGACTGGGCTACGAAACAACCCGTCAAACGGGAAGTCACGCGCGGTTGACCACTCTTGCGGGCGGCGAGCATCTTCTGAGCATACCTATGCACAAAGTCCTTCCTGTCGCAACCTTGACATGAGCGCAGACCATGTTGCGGCGCGTTTGTTTAGTTAAGACCACGCGCCTGTTTAGTTTAGTGGAGG
>OCZU010001361.1_pt1 | contig 16185 bp, 13 predicted proteins | sample 1539001 | NCBI WGS metagenome assembly OCZU01 (sample SAMEA3539306, study PRJEB22396) | soil metagenome | biome: tundra; feature: field; material: soil | place: USA | collected 2010-05 | depth 0.15 m | reverse complement strand
ATGCGGGCTGCGCCAGCGCCGCGCCGCCGTGGCGCTCGGCGCGCCGGCAGGTGCGCCGATCCTGTCAGGACAAGCGCCCTCAGTGCCAGGAACGCTGCTGGGCTCACCGGCGCCGATGGCCCGGGAGAGGTCTCCACTGCCAGCCCTGCTGAGTCATCGCTGTGCCACTGCGGGACGGCCATGGCGCACTGCCCCAGCGGCAAGCATTGGCAAGCCCGGTGCGAGTGAACATGCGGAAGCAAGTTTTCCCGGCGGACTCCTCGCTACGCCGCTGAGGCCATACCGTCGCCGTGTGGAGAAGATCCCCATGAAATGGCGGCGTCCGAAACGACGGGTCAGGGCTGATCCCAGCCGACTGCGCCTGTGGCCTATCGGCTGGGCGCTGGCAGCCTGTTTCGCTGCCGCGTTAATCGGGCTGGCCGGCCTGACCTGGCTCGCGCTGGTGCTGCTGCGCCACCCGAAGCTGCCACACTCCTCGACTGTCTCACTGCATGACTTCGTCGGGGTGTTGCAGCTGGTGTTCGCATCGGTAGCCGGAGCGGGCGCCCTAGTTGCGCTGGTCATGGCCTACCGGCGGCAGCGGGTAGCCGAGACCGGCACGGCCCACGACCGGACCCGGGTACTTAATGAGCGTTTTACCGCGATCGCCGCGCAACTCGGCGATCAGAACGCCGCCGTCCGGCTAGCAGGAGTGCATGCCATGGCGGGCCTGGCGGATGACTGGGAGGAGAACCGCCAGACCTGCATCGACGTCCTATGTGCCTATCTGCGCATCCCTTACGAACCTGAACCAGGCGACGATGCCCCGGCGGCGGGTCGGCTCTCATTCCGCGGCAACCGCGAGGTCCGTCATACGGTAATCCGCGTAATCACCGCGCATCTCCGAAAGGATGCCCGAGTGTCCTGGCAGGGCCGGGACCTCGACTTCACGGGCGTGGTCTTCGATGGCGGAGATTTCAGCGGCGCGCTGTTCTCCGGCGGTGAGGTCGGCTTCGGCAGCGCGCAGTTCTCGGGCGGCACGGTCTACTTCACCCGCACGCAGTTTTCCGGCGGAAATGTCTACTTCGGCGACGCGCAGTTTTCCGGCGGAAAGGTCTACTTCGGCGACGCACAGTTCTCCGGTGGTCAGGTCAACTTCATCGACGCTGAGCTCTCCGGCGGTGAGGTCAGCTTCGGCGACGTGAAGTTCTCTGCCGGTACGGTCTACTTCGGCAGTGCGCAGTTTTCCGGCGGCAATGTCTACTTCGGCAACGCGCAGTTTTCCGGTGGCAAGGCCGATTTCGTCGGTGCGCAGTTCTCTGGCTGCAAGGTCTACTTCAGCGGCACGGAGTTCTCCGGCAGCACAGTCTACCTCGGCGACGTAAAGTTTTCCGGCGGTGAGGTCTACTTCCAGGCCGCGCAGTTTTCCGGCGGCACGGTCAGCTTCGGCGGCGCGGAATTCTCCGGCTGCAAGGTCCATTTCATCGACGCGGAATTCTCCGGCGGTAAGGTTTACTTCCGCCGCGCGGAGTTCTCTGGCGGCAAGGTCCACTTCAGCGGCGCGGAGTTCTCTGGCGGCACAGTCAGCTTCGGCAACGCGCAGTTTTCCGGCGGCGAGGTCAGCTTCGAGATGGCGGAGTTCACCGGCGGTGAGGTGGACTTTAGTATGGCGGCCAACTGGTCACATCCGCCGACGTTCAGTTGGCAGAGCAACTGCCCCGCCGGGGTCGAGCTGCCAGCTGCGGATCGCGGCCTTCCGAGCTGAAACCGTCCCTGGTTGGTTGAGGGCCTAGAGCGGGTGGATCTGGCCGCCAGTCGCGAGTTCTGCATTCGGTGACGGCTGCAACGCACTCAATTCGGCTACGACCGAGCGTCGGATCAGCCTGCGCGCCCACCCGGGTGGGCGCGCAGAACACTCAGATCTGCGCGGTGCAGCCAGCCACGCCAGCCAGCAGGACTGCCGCGTACTTGCCCTACGTGAGGGCGACCGTGAGCGGATCGATCAGCTGGCCCGTTTGCCGAGCGCGCCCTCTGGGCTGGCGAATTAGCCGGGCATTCCGCGAAACTATGCCTGGTCGGTGGCTGAGCTCGCCCGCGTTGGTCATTGAGCCGCCCGATCCTCCGTCTGGCTCGCCAGGCGGAGGTCGTAAAGTCCGTACGCTACGTACGCCAAACCTAGCGGATTCCACTTTCTGAGCAGATCAAGCCGGGCCCGGCGGATCGCCGTGCCCAGGTGGCACCGGCCGGTTACGAAGGCATCAAGGAATGCCGTGCCGAACGCGTAGGCCAGGCTTGGGAAGACGGTGATCTCGGTCCCGATCACGGCACTCGCCCCGTAGTACGTGAAGCCCTCTACCAGCGTGATCGCCTTGCCTGGCTCCAGCGCCGCTGTCTCGCAGGCGTTGAGCACGACCAGCGGATGATGTCGCTCGAACGCCACTTCATATGTGCTCAGATCAGCCCGGTGGATGCCCCCCTGCCCATCTGGCCCGTCGAGGATGATGCTCGAGCCACGGTCGTCCTCCCCACCATGGCAGAGGAAATACAGCACGTCGTAGCTGTCGTTCTGGGCCTGCGTGAACCAGTCCCCGCGGGACGTCACGTGCTCGGACTGAGTGAATCTCTTAGCCACTTCGCCAGCGTGTGCCGTCACGCCGGCCAGCACCGTTTCCGGCATGGTGCCGATCAGTGACGCGCACAGGCCTGGCAGGCCGACGGACGTGCGCGGTTGCGTGCCGGCCGCCTTTTCGAGGGAGGCCGGCACCGTGATCTCGTGCCGCAGTCCCCAGAATCCGCTCAGGCATACCACCGCCGGGCCCGCATGCGGGCAGCCGGTTTCGAAGCACGCGAGGTCAGCCAGGTCGGTTTCGTCGTGCAACGCGGCTTTGGAATCGGGGCATAGCGACAGCTCCAGATCACGGTCAACGCCGATGTCATAAAGGCCGGCCAGCGGCGGAAAGACGCGCGACCCGTGCGCCGGCGCGATCTCGACAATCCCCGGCCGGCGCATCAGGTCACGTAGCTGCTCCCGATCGGTTGGACTGGCGAAGAGGCTCGTGAGGTACTCCCAGACGGCATGTCCGCGCCCGGCGAGTTCGAAGAGATCCAGCTCCAGGTGGGCAAGGTCCGGGGCGAAGCGCCCCGTGCCATCGAGTGGTTCATAGCGGTAGACGTCACCAAGCTGCCATTGGACTTCGGTCTGCCACGACACCTGTCGCAGCCCCGCGCGGATCGGGTTGACCAGGGCACCGACCGTCTCGCCTTGCAGAGTGGCTGAGTGGTTCCACTGCTCGTTGCCGTCCTGGCCGCGGAAACACAGCCGGTGGCTGCCATCATCGGACTCGTTGACATACAGGGACAGCCGCCGGGCGGACAGGTCGCGCAGCGAAGACCCGGTCAGCGAGCTGACGGCCGAGTACGCCGTGCGCACGCTGAGCCGCGCCCTGGCTCGGTCCACCGGCAGAGTTAGCCTGCGCGCCTGCAGCAGCACATTGCGGTGATAGGCGAGGATCCGGATGTCATAGCTGCCCGTTCCCGGCGGCGTATGCACAGCGAAGTACAGGCGGCTGGCGAGGGCTGCCTGCGCCACGCCGGGTTGCCCGACCGCGCTCAGCACCCGCAGCGGCCGGTCCTGGCCCATCACGAAGCTGCCCGCATACGGCGCCCCGAGCACCGTCAGCTCGGGGTCGGGGAAGACCACGACGTCGAGAATGTCCTCGTCGGCCACGTCGGACAGGTCCAAGGTTTCCAGATCGTCGGGAACCGCTTGCTCATCGTGCGGCCCGATACTGACCCAGACCAGGTGGTCCGTGCCGGGTGCCACCGAGCCGCCGGTGACTGGCTTATCCGGCTGGTCCGCCCGCACCAACCCGACGTTGAGCCGATCCGCCTCACCACGCTGCGCTGGCTCGATTGCCGGGTTCTCGCCGGCGGACGCCCCGGCCGACCTGAGTGCAAGGCGGAGCATGTCACCCAGCCAGTCTGGGGTGCCGCCGGGCTCACCGGCCGTCAAGCTCAGGCCAAGCAAATCGCGGTGAGCGCCGCTGGTCCGGGTCAAGAGGGGATGCACCGTATTGATGCGATGGGTCTGACCCGTCACCAGGGCGCCAACGCCCAGCCCGCTGAGGCTGGTCGGCATTAGATCCTGGATGCGCGACTCAATGGGTCCGGTCTCGATCTCATCCGTGCGTAGCAGCCTAGGCAGGTGTGCGGACACGGTCATCGGGTTCTGCTCTCGCTGCGTCTGCTCCCCGACGAACTCCGTGAGTTCGGCGACATCGCGATTCCGGCTTTGCCGGCCGCTCCGCAGCAGCAATTCGGCCAGTCGCCGCCGTTCTTGTCGCGGATCGTCTGCCAGGGTCTGAGCCAGTTCGAGGATCTCACCGGAAATGACAAGAATCGCGGCGTCCCGGCCGAGCGGTCCGGCCTCGTCCGGCAGCTCGGCGGCCTGTTCAAGAGCGGCGGACAGCCACCCCGCCGCGCTCTGGTCTTCCTGGAGTGCCTGGACGAGTGATCGTCGGACACGGATGACAGGGCGATCCCATCGGCCGGAGCGGCGTGGTGACGGGCTCCATAGATACCTCGTCACATCGCCGAGGGCATCCAGCCGGACCTCGGTGGCCGCCGGTGAACCGGGCAGGCTGATGGCCGCCTGCCGCATAACCTTGTTCCAGACGGCCCGGCGACCCCGCGGCGTCAGCTGCGAGCGGACCGAGGCCATGACTGTGGCCAGGTCGAGGACCGGGACGGTCTCGACATCTTCCATATCCATTCGTTCCCCCGGCGCAACAGTGGCCAATCGCGGGCGGCAATGCTGGTCCGAGCGTACGCTCATCGAAGCGGACGCCAGGGGGACGCGGTAATGAGCAGCACAACGATGATCGAGTATTTCCTGCCAATCAGCCGTGCCCACCTGAGTGCGTCGGTGACCTACGTAACCGACAGCACGATCGGCCAGAATAGTCACGAAGCGAGCTTCCCGGCATCGGTCAGCCATGCCTTCTCTGTGGTCACCATTGCCGATCCGGAACGTCCGAGAACGCTGAGCGTGGACAGCGGAATCTGGCAGGACTATTCCTTCGAGCTTGGGCTCACCGAGGACGGCCGATTGACCACGGCGGACGTGGGGACCACCGGCCGGGCGGGAGCGGTCCTGGCAACCGGGGTCACGGCGGTGGCGGCCGGCGCAGCGCTTCTCGCTGGTCACCTACCGCTTGCCGCCGCGCTCGCCGCGACCGCGGGCAAAGTAGGAGAGCAGCCGCTCAAACAAGCGCCCCAGGTGGCGACGGCGGACCCGGTCTGGGCGGCGTTTGAGCAGGCACATCCAGAACTCGCCCGGCGCACCTCCCGGCTGCTGAAGCAGCATGCGGCCGTCGAGTCGGCCCTCGACGAGGCGCGCGACCAGTTGTGGCTCGCTGTCTCAAATCCCGGTGCCCGGGACGAGCGCAGCCAGCAGATCGCCGCGCTAGAGATGCTGCTTACCGGGTTGGACACGGATCTCGACGGGCTAGCGAAGCAGTTCACGACCTGGCGCGCGAGTACTCTAACCAAGTCGGCGCAGGCGTTCGACGAACTGCTGCCATTGGACGCGCTGCCACGCTGGGCGGACGGCGCGCTCCAGTTTCCGGCCGATGACAAAAGGGCCAGCAACTTCTGGCATTCCGTGCACCGGATCCTGGCAACGGTGGGCGAACCTCCGGCACATACCACCAGCCCTGCGGTGGCAGCGGCGGACGAGTTCCGCATGCTGCGGCCCCGCCCGGTCATGCTGGCCCACATGGCGAAGGTCGGTGATCGTGAGGTGGCAACCAGATTCGACCGGGTCCTCGTCATGGACCACGCGTGCACTGAGCTCTTCGTGCCGATAAGGAAGTCGCGCAACGCCAGGCGGTCCACGGCGGTCAGGCTGTCCGCCCTAGGCGCCCTGACCGGAATCTCTTACAGCGGCAAGTCATCGGCAGCCGCCGATACCGCTGCCTTGGCTGACCTGCCAGTGGACCTGTCGCACAGCCTTGACCGGCATCCGCCTGCCTGAACGGTCGGCTCGTCAGAATGCCCTGGCTCGTCGGCATGTCCAGGGCCGATGAGGCTGACCCGGGGCATGCCAACCTGGTGTCAGGCTTAGCCGACCGGCCTGCGGCCGAGACTGCGTGATCGGTGCCCAGACGGCTCGCTAGCACCGAACGCACCGTAGCTTGCGGATTTCCTCGAACGGCCGGGACTTGGGTCCGCTACTCCGTCAGCGGAATCTCCCGGCTGAGCTGGCTTCCCAGGTCTTCCACGTAGTCACCCCCAAGATTCAGCGGCGTACTTACGCTCGATTCCGGCGAGCTTCCGTACCTTCGCACGTTGCGCTCGTGCATCGCCGGGTGTGCTGCCTGCCGTCCTTGAGCGTGACCGTGACCTCGACGAAGCCAAAGCTTCGGATTCACGGCGCGCAGGTCGGGTCGGCTGCTCGGCTGAGCCGTCGAACAGCCCCCGGGTGCAGACGTCCACGCTGTCATCGGCCATATCGATCAGCCATGACCGCAGGTCCTCCTCGGGCATGCTGGCATCGAGCCAGAACTCGATGCAATCCGGCCGAGGCGGCTCGCGCAGCCTTTGGATAACGAACCCCGCTCGAGGAACGAGAGTATGTTCCCCGCGCGTGGCCCGAGTCCCGGGCGAACAGCCCGGTGTAGACGGCGGCAAATGCCTTCGCCTGGCTGATCGGTGTCTGGCGGGCGACATCGAAGGTGCACACCTGCAGCTCGTCGGCCCGCCACGCGGCGCCAGCTGGTGCAGGAACTCACGCTGTGCCCGGGCAGCGATAGCGCCCGGGGAGGGCGGTCCCGCAGCAGCTTGTAGTGTTACCCTGCCTAACATTTGACAGGATCTGTGAGGGTGGGTAACGTTTGGCCATGGATAAGGCGGCAGACGGCGACGCGCTGGTGAGCCTCGCAGACGTTGCCGAGATGGCCGGCGTGAGCCGCCCGGCGGTCAGCAACTGGCGCCGCCGGAATCCGGATTTTCCCAGCCCGGTGCAAGAGACGGGCGCGACCTCGCTGTTCAGGCTCGCAGATTTGAAGCAGTGGATGGGCAGGCACGGTAAGCGTTTTAACGTTCGTTCGGTGGAACAGCTTGTGTGGAGTGCGCTGAATCGAACTCGTGGCTTGGTGCGGCCTGAAGAAGCTGCGGAAGCGGGCATGATCCTGCTCGGGTATCTGACCTTGGCAGCCCGGCTTGGCGAGGCGGAGCTGATAGCGCTGCGGGCGGCCATCGGCGGCGATCCGCGAACCTGGGAAAAGCATCTCTGGCACCTCGCGGACGAGGCATGGCGGCTTGATCTGGGCAAGACGATCGGACCGGAGATCCAGCCGTCACAGTGGGCCGATTGCGGGTCTTTCCTGGGTGAGGTATTTGACCTAGCCCTGGCCTTCGGCGTGGCTGAGGCATTCGAAGCTCTCGTCGCGGCATCGGCCCGTGGTTCGCGCGTTGCAGGCGAGCACTCCACGCCCTCTAGCGTCGCAGGCTTGATCATGTCGCTGGCGGCTCCGATCAGCGGGACGATTCTCGACCCGGCTTGCGGGCACGGCACGCTACTCCTGGCAGCGAGCCGAAAGGCCGGAGCCCAACTCACTCTGATCGGCCAGGACATCAATGCCGCCGCATGCATCATCACGCGGCTGCGGATGCTCGTGCATGGGCTGTCCGCTGACATAACGCACGGCGACACCCTGGCGGGCGGTACCCCGCTAGGCGGGCAAGCTGACCTTGTCGTGGCCGACCCGCCCTTCGGCGCCTACTGGCGTCCGGAAAGAGCTGGGTTTGAGCACTGGACGTTTGGCGTTCCGCCGCCCACCAGGGCAGATACGGCATGGCTGCAATATGGGATCAGTAAACTAGCGCCCGCGGGCCTCGCAATGCTCATCCTTCCGCATGGCCCCCTCTTCAGGGGCGGAGTAGAGGGCGAGATCCGCCGCCGTCTAATCGGAGCTCACTGCGTGCGTGCAGTAGTCGCTCTGCCACCGGCTCTGTACCCGACTACTGGCATCCCGGTGGCTCTGTGGATCGTGGGCAGGCCTGAGAAGCGTGAGGGGGGAGGCGTCTTGCTGGTCGATGCGTCGCAGCTTGGGTACCGTCAGCGGAGCCGAACGGAACTGAGCGATGCCGACATCGACGCGATTACCAATTGCGTCCGGGCGTGGCAGGCGCGTGGGGAGCTGGCCACCTGCGGGGGCGTCCGGGCGGCCGCTGTGCCGGTTAGCACGCTCCTGGACGGCGATGGCATGCTCGTTCCCGCACGCTGGATCGAAGATCCGGCAAAAGACCCCGCGCAGTGCCTTGAGCGGGTGGTCGTCGCCGAGCAGGATCTGCACGCGGCGGCTACCGCATTCGGCGAGGCATCCTTCTCTCTCCCGCGTCTGGTCACCGGCGGTGATCAGACGGCCCCCCGCTGGGCAATCCGGAAGATCAGTGATATGGCAACGTTGATCCGGCCGCGGCGCGTCGATCCGGATGCGATTGGAACTGGCGACACGCCACTGATCCGTCCTAGAGATCTCGGCCCCGATATGGTCGTTACCCCCAGCGAGCAGGTCGATCTTGAGCTACTGGCCGGACCAGTTGAACTAACCCAGCCCGGCGACATTCTCGTGCTTGCTGATGGAACCCAGCCGCGAGCTGGGGTCGACCATGTCGGAGGCGCGGTCGTGAGCGGCTCGATTCAGATGCTCCGGCCACGGCCAGGCGTGATAGACCCGACTGTGCTCGCGGCACTGATCACCAGCATCGCGCCCAGATACGCGGTCGGCAGCGTGGTCGGGCACGTGGACCTGGCCGCGCTGGAAGTGCCGTGCCCCGACGCGAGGATGTCTCGCTGGCTGAGGCAGGCACTGGATGTTTTGGGTGAGCAGCGCCGGCAAGCGCTTGCGGCCGTCCAGGCCATCGACGGGCTCAGGGCCACCCTCGTCGATGGTCTCGGCTCGGGAGCACTCACGCCCGATGCGGATTGGCCATGACCGTGATGCTTATCGGCGCTTTCTCTGTCGGCGTACCTTCCATTTCCTGGATGATTGTCCGATGCAGGGCATCTGCCGTTACCCAGCGGATCACCGAGAAGGCACTGCAAGGGTGCCCAGCTGCGCAGCGCGCCAACGTCCTGAGGGCTTCCGCCGAACTGGCCAGCGAACTCGGCGCTGACCGCATCACAAGGAAGCCGATTACGTTGTCTCTCGGTCGCCGGTCAGGACGAAGCGGCGATTGACCTGAGTGCCCGGACCGCTGCTCCTGCCGCGGGCATCATGCTTCACGGGCGCCAATGGCGGCGGCGCCTGCGGACTGATCGCGATGGTCACCCGGCGGCGAGCCTGGCCTGCGCCCTGGAAGTCTCGCCGGGCGTGGTCTGGGGGATCGTCCGCGGCACCATGGCCACCGTTAGCCGCGACATGCACGCTGGCGTATCCGTTCTGAATGAAAGGAGATGGAACCTGCGGCCACCTGAACGGACGAGGGCCGACCGGCAGGCGGCCGACGCGCCGCGCCGCCAGGCGGCGGCGCGGGGATGGCCGGCGCCGATGGGCCTGGACGACGAGCGGATCGACGATCCGGCCTACAGACCACACGCGTACTGGCGCCGTGCGCATGGTACCGGCACCACCCGGCCTGCCCGCGCACCCGATACTCCACAGGGCAGGAACCGGCGCCGCAACTCGGATCAGGGTCCGGACCTGGAGGAAGTATCGTAAGCGCCGCGGCCGGCGCTCACCGGCGGCGGTATGTCGAGATGGTGACTGCGTTTTCGCGGCGGGTGCGTCTATGCGGCGGGCTGGCGGACATTGGTGAGGCGGCGGTTAGCCGAGGTCGTTGACGCAGTAGGTGGCGATGCCCTCATTGATAGTTCCGGCGGTGATACGCCCGTTGGTGATGATCGCCTGTATGGTCCAGTGGCCGCATGGCTGGCCATTGTCGCGGTGCACGGTGTCGAAGGTGTCGCCGACGTCGCGGCCGCTGACGTTGCCTGTGAAGATCCGCACGGCGGGATCCTCGACGCCACTGACGCGGGTGCGGCTGGCAACGATGGTTCCCATGACGTCCTGCGGCCGGAGCCGTCGGCCGGGCACGGGCGCGGCGTGAGGTGGTCGCGCAGATGCTGGATTATTCCGCCAATGGTTCTGCGTTCTGGAGGCCCGGCCAACTGCGGAGCTGGTTCGAGGGTGATGATCGTGATGGCGCGATGGAGCGCCTGCTGGGCTTGCTGGATCCCTCTGATGAGGAACCCGAGAACGTGGCCGACGACTTCTGGCGAAGAGTCGGAGTCAACCTGAGGGAAGGGCAGATCAGGCTCATCTTCGTCGCTGATGAGATTCCCGCCAGCTTGCAGCGGCTGGTGGAGTTCCTCAATGAGCAGATGCCGCGGGTGGAGGTACTGGCACTGGAGATCCGCCAGTACCGGGTCGCCGGCAGCAGCACCGGCGCTCTGGTCCCGCGGCTGATCGGCCAGACCGCGCGCGCCCAGGCCGCCAGCGAACAGGCCGCATCCGCTGGGCGCCGCTCAGCGCCGTGGACTACCGGGGAGGTACTGGAGTTCATCGCCCAGACCGGAGACGACGCGGCCGCGGTTGCTGGCGTGGTCCGCGACTGGGCGATCGCGCACCCGCGGATCCAGATCAGCGGCGGCACCGGCCCGAGCTACCCGTCGGTGACGATGTACGCCGACACCGGCGACTCGCGCTCGGCCGGCATGCTCTCGCTGTACGGCAGCCCGAATGGGGGACCGCCCGGCCTCGAGATCCGCATCAAGGCAATGTGCCAGCTGCCCCCCTACGACAGCGATGAGACTCGCGCGCGCTTCACGGCTGACCTGCGCGCTCTGGGCATCCCGCGCCTCACCGACGAGCCGTCCCTGACCGACAAACGGCCCAACATCCCGCTCAGCCAGCTGACCAGCGAACGCCTCAAGAACCTCCTGTCCTTCATCGACCAATGGATCGAGGACGTCCGGGCACACGCCGGGGAACCCGAAGACGCCGACGGAACCCGCCAGCAGACGCACGGCAGCTGACCAGTTGGAGCGCTCTCGATTCGCCCGGACCGCGCCAGCCCAGCCGGAGACTGAACAAACCGCCGGCCGGTGGCCCCGAAAGTGATGTACGCCAGCACAACAGATCAGCCGACCTGGACGGTCGATACCGGCTAAGCCCCTGATCTCACTGCCGCACCAACCCGGCGTTCTAACCCCTCAGCTCGCCAATGACCGCCATCACGAAGCGTGACGCTAGGTCCCTCTGAAGGCTCCGCCGCTCCCGAGACCGGCTCGCGGACATTCGTCATCGCGATATAAGCGGACGGCAGGACGATCGGCACTGGACTGACTTTGGCGAGAAGCTGATCAGTCGCGTTACGGCCTTAGCCTCGGGCTTTCGCCTGGAGGCCGCGCGGACTTGATCATTTAGACACGAAAGGTGCCTTGAGCTGGGAGAATAGGGCTTGTCGAGAGACCTGTCCACGCCAGTTCGGAAGGCACCTTTCACGTGAACAATATCGCTGCTCACCCCCAGGCTCGTGGTGTCCGCCGACGAACGGGAATCGTGTCCCAGGCCGGCGGGGTACTGCTCACCCGGACCCTGCGCGCCACCGGCCTGGACGTGGCCCTTACTACCGCGCTGGGACGGTGGCGGCCAGGCCGGGCAGTGCATGACCCGGGGAAGATCATCGCCGACCTCGCAGTTACCCTCGCGCTGGGCGGGGACTGCCTGGCCGGCATCGCGATGCTCCGCGCCGAACCGGCCCTGTTCGGGCCGGTGGCCTCCGACCCGGTGGTCTCCCGGCTGGTCAGCCGCCTGGCCTCCGACGCCCCGCGTGCCTTGAAGGCCATCCGCTCCGCGCGGGCCGCCGCCCGGGAACGGGCCTGGGCGCTCGCCGGCGACGCCGCGCCCGGCGCGGACAGCGGCCTGGTCACGGTCGACATCGACGCGACGGTCGTGACCTCATGCTCGGAGAAAGACCAGGCCACCCCGACGTGGAAGAAAACGTTCGGATTCCATCCTCTGGCCGTTTTCGCTGATCACGGCCCTGAGGGCTCGGGTGAGCCCTTGGCCATCCTGCTGCGCCCCGGCAATGCCGGGTCCAATACCGCCAGCGAGCACATCGAGGCCACCACGCTGGCGCTGGCGCAGCTGCCCCGCCGCCTGCGCCGCCGGGTCCTGATCCGCGCTGATTCCGGCGGCGGCACCCATGACTTCCTCAACTGGCTGGCCAGGCCGGGAAGACGCCTGGCCTACTCGGCCGGGTTCACCATTACCGACGACGTCCAGGACGCCATCCTGGACATCCCCGCAGACGGGTGGACGCCGGCTTATGACGCCGGCCGCCAGGTCCGGCCCGGCGCGTGGGTCGCGGAAATCACCGGCATGCTGAACCTGTCGTCCTGGCCGAAGGGGATGCGGGTCATCGTCCGCAAGGAACGGCCGCACCCCGGCGCGCAGCTGCGGTTCACCGACATCGACGGCCACCGCTTCACCTGCTTCGCCACCAGCACCCGCGGCGGGCAGCTCGCTGACCTGGAGCTACGCCACCGGCGGCGGGCCAGGTGCGAGGACCGGATCCGCTGCGCCAAGGACACCGGCCTGCGTAACCTGCCGCTGCACGGCTACGGCCAGAACAAGATCTGGTGCGAGATCGTTGCGCTGGCCTGCGAGCTGCTGGCCTGGACCCAGATGCTCGCCCTCACCGGGGCCGCCCGCCGCTGGGAACCAAGAAAGCTGCGGCTCAGGGTCTTCTCCGCCGCCGGGCGCATCGTCCGCGGCGGCCGCCGGCTCAGGCTCCGCATCGCCGCCCGCTGGCCCTGGGCCGGCCAGATCATCACCGGCATCGACCGGATCCAGGCCCTCGCACCCGGCTGACCAGCCCGAAGCCGTCTCATCGACAGGAAAGGACAATCGCGGGCCCGTGGAACCCCGCCCACCCGGCGCGACAGCCGGGCAGCCACGCTGACCACAGGGCCAGGGAAAGGCGCCAGGCCGCAGCCTCAGGCCACCAATCCAAGATCACGAAAGATCGAGGTTAGCTTCCGATTCCATTTCTCGCTTCACGGAAGAGATCCGCAACTTTGAGCTTCATCGCATAGTGGGTCGGATCGCCGGCCCACCAATAAAACGGATACCGGCGGCCGGAAGTAATCCAGGCTTGGCTCATGCCGCTGAGGCTTCCGGATACCGAGCTGCGGCCCTTAGGGAACAGATCTGTTCGAAGGCTCCAGATTTCGTCAGAAGCGATTAGCTTGCCGGGATGATCGATTAGAAGATTCAGAATGAATCGAGCCTTTTCGCGAACGACCAGCGCATAGAACCTCTCAGCGATGGCGCTATCTCCAAGCCCCCACTCCTCGCCATAATGCCTTTCCTTTCCCGTATGTTGTTCCCAGATAGGGTCATCATCGTCGAGCATCACAGAACTCTCCTCTTGTATTTAATGACTTAACAGAGTTGACGCCAGATCCCTAGGCGTGAACCGCTGGTCGACCGTCACGGTCCTCCTTTGTTCGACGCCGTCGCCACGCTTCACGCGGCGGCGCCTAGGTTTCTAGCTTTCTTTTTGCTTTGAGGAATAGAGAAGCTGTGAGCGGTTTCATGCCGTAGCGGGTGGGGCTGCCGGCCCACCAGTAGAAGGGATACCGGCGCTCTGATGCGAGGTGGGGAATCCGCAGCCCGTTGAGTGCCCCAGCGATGGAACGCGAGCTGGAGAAGTTATTCGGCCGGAGCTCGCAGATCTCATCGACATCGAGAAGCTGCCCTGGGTGGCTGATCATGAGATCCAGGAAGATCTTCGCTTTTCCGCCTACGGATGCGTAGAAGGCTTCAGCCAGCTGGGAGTCATCTGTCCCCCACTCCCGGCCCCGGTGGCCTTCCAGTCCCGTGTGCTGCTCCCATAGCGGATGATCATTGTCGAGAACCAGCGAAGCGTCGCCCTCACTCCCGGCGGACGCGATCGGGGTAGTGTCTCGCGAGGCCAAGATTGCGTCGAGCTGTTCACGCAGCGAGGCTGCGATGCGTTCCTCGATGACTACCGCCACGCCTGGAGCTAGGGTTAGCGAGTGTTGCTTCGACACGGTTGCTCCTTTGTTCCTGGGCCGCCCAGCTCAGAGTCATGTGTAAGGGAATTATAAGCATATCCCTTATGGATAGCTTGTCAAGCCCGCCCACTTGGCCACACGCATGCGGCAGGACCCAGGCAGAACGGAGTGTCCGACAGTGCCAGCCCCGGTTTCCGAAGCAATCCGCGCGGCGAAAACCCGCGTGGAACGGGACATCGGCACCCCCGGCCTCGGCAAGCTGCTGAAGGCCTATTTCGATCCGGCATGCGGCTTCGCGGGCGCCATGTTCGACACCCTCGGTGCCAACCCGCGCAACGAGATCACCCGCGATGACCTGCTGGCGGTGACGCTCCTCGACGTGCGCTGGTCGCCGTCGGCGGTCCGGCGGCTGCTCGGAGATGATGCGAAACAGGCCACTGAACTGCTCGCCGGGATCACCTCGGTGAAGAACTTGTGGGAAGTCAGCGAGGAGAAGCTGGCCGCCACCGATCCGCTCTGGAGGCTGCTGACAAAGGGCTCGGATGGAGTCGGCCAGACGCGCGCCAGCAAGCTCCTGGCGCGTAAGCGGCCGCGGCTCGTCCCCATCACCGACTCGATCATCGTCGGCAGGGTCGGGGCAATAGGGGAAACGTGGCAGGCGCTTCGGTACTGCCTCCAGGACGCCTCGCTCCGGCAGGCCATCAAGGCACTCCGGCCGCAGCAGGCCGGAACAGCAAGCGTGCTCCGACTGCTTGACGTCGCCCTGTGGATGCTGCACAGCCAATCAAAAGCTGCAAGGAAGGCCCGGGACACGGCAGGCGTCACACCCGAGCGATGAATGCCGGGTCAGGGGTGCTGCCAGGCATGTCGGCGCAGCCCTGCGATCACCCCGGCCATGCTCACCTGGGCCAGCGCATATCGAGAACCGGACGTCCGGGCCCGTCCGGGACCAACCGGTAGCCGCAGCCCAGGGAGCGGGTGGGGATCGTGGTCACCGCATCATTGTGCGGCCAGGATCGGCCGCGGCTCCGGTCCGGCAGCCATTCATTGGAGTTCAGCGAGCTCACCTCCTCAGGTTGCGCCCAGCGGATACAGGGGACATCGAGAAACTCAATCCGAAGAGGAACGGTGCCGCCTGCATGCCGTTCACTGCTTGCAGGCAATTGGATTGCACCAGCAACGCGCGGTTTACATAGTCGGCGAAGTTGTCGGCCAGCGCACACAGATTGCGGCTGGAGAGCAGGACCTGTCGCTCCGCTTCAGCAGTCGGCTCGCCCTGGGCATAGACGTCGCCGTTCACGATCATCTCGTTCACGTCGTCGTCCAGCCGAACGGACCGCGGCAACCTGCCGGCGACCAGACGAGTCACCGTCGACTTCCCCGCCCCCGGCATCCCCGTCACGATCAGGGACCTGGCAACTCGGCGGCAGTGCTCATGACCGCGATGTTGCCCACTGGACCGCCGGGCCGCAATCGTATTTGCCGAGGCACGCAGCATCCGAATCTGCTGCCGACCAGTCGTTCGTGGACTGGTCACGAAGCGTCGCGGAGCACGTCCGCCGGTGAGCGCACAGTCCCTGTGAGGTGCCAAAACTGCGCCATAATTTCTTGACCTGGTGCTGACTGGGTATTCGTTGATGCGGCTGCCGAGGACAGGCCGGTGGTTATTCCGGCCTCGCTGGCGGGGCCGGGTAACGGATGGCCAGGCCGGGGGAGTGTCATGTGCCATTCGCTGCCGCTGGCCGGGGCCTGGTCGTGCTGCCCGGGTTGGCTCGGGTGCAGGCCGCTGCCAGCTTGCCTTGCCGTGGGGTGACCGGCCTGGCTCTGGGCGAGTTACCCTGAGGTCATGAGCGAGCTGCCAGTCGAGGGGACGCCGGGAGTAGCCGGTGCGGCCCATGATGCCGCGCGCGGGCACGTGGTGTATCTCACCGAGCATGGGGAGCGGCTGGCTGCCATTGTCCCGGCTGAATTCGCCGAGGCGCTGGAGGGCATGAGCGAGCAGGACACCCGGGAGTTGCTGGAGGACCTGGCTGATGCCGCAGCGGCGCGCGAGGCGCTTGCTGAGCCGGGTGAGTCTGTCGCGTGGGAGCAGGTCAGGGCTGAGGCCGGGCTGTAACCACGGTGACGTACCGGATCGAGTGGCGGCCGCGCGCCCG
>OCZU010001359.1_pt1 | contig 16190 bp, 15 predicted proteins | sample 1539001 | NCBI WGS metagenome assembly OCZU01 (sample SAMEA3539306, study PRJEB22396) | soil metagenome | biome: tundra; feature: field; material: soil | place: USA | collected 2010-05 | depth 0.15 m | reverse complement strand
CGGCCAGGCGTGGGTGGTGCTCAAGCCGCCCTCGGCGGCGAGCCCGGAAGCGTTGCAGGGATTTGTCCGCGAGCGCCTCGCGCCCCACAAGGTTCCGCGGGAGGTGCACCTCGTCGCTGCGCTGCCCCGGACCGGCTCGGGCAAGGTCGACCGGAGCGCGCTGCGCAGGCTCGCTCTCACCGGCGACGGAGGAGTCAGACGGGCGTGACACGATTCCGCGCATCTGCCGGGTTCACCGAACGCTGGCAGCATTTCGATTTCAGCGTCGATGAGGGCGTCGCCACGATCACGCTGGCACGCCCCGAGAAGCTCGGCGCGCTCACATTCGACGTCTATGCGGATCTTCGCGACCTGCTCGCCGAGCTGCCCCAGCGGGGCGATGCCCGCGTCGTGGTGATTACCGGCACCGGCCGGGGATTCTGCTCGGGCGGCGACGTCGTCGAGATCATCGGCGCGCTGCAGTCGATGGACTCCGGGGATTTGCTCGAGTTCACGCGCATGACCGGCTCGGTGGTCCGGGCGCTGCGCGAGTGCCCGCTGCCGGTGATCGCCGCCGTCAACGGCATCGCGGCCGGTGCCGGCGCGGTGATCGCGCTCGCCGCGGACATTCGCCTCCTCGCTCGCTCCGCGCGCTTGGCATTCCTGTTCACCAAGGTCGGGCTGGCGGGCGCGGACATGGGCTCCGCATACCTCCTGCCTCGGGTCATCGGCTTTGGGCGGGCCAGCGAGTTGCTATTGCTCGGCGACACCGTCGAAGCCGACCGTGCTCTCGAGATCGGCCTCGCGACTGCAGTGGTGGACGATGAGGCGCTTGCGGAAACTGCCCTGACCATGGCTCGACGCCTGTCTGACGGGCCGGCCCTCGCCTACTCGGCGACCAAGGTGCTGCTCACCCGCGAGCTCGACATGGGGTTACCCGGATCGCTCGAGCTCGACGCCATGACCCAGGCGTTGCTCATGGGCAGCCACGACCACGCCGAATATCACCGCGCCTGGACCGAGGGGCGCGCGCCCAGATGGGAGGGCCGATGAGCACCGAGCACGAGATTGTCACCGCTGCAGATCTCCCTGCGCCGGTCGGCTACGCCCACGCCGTCGTCGCCGCGGCGGGCCGGACCGTGTACCTCAGCGGTCAGACAGCCCAGGGGCCGGACGGGGCGATCTTCGGGGCGTCCATCGTCGATCAGTTCGACCTCGCCGCTCGCAACCTGGTGGCCGCGCTCCACGCCGCCGGGGGGCAGCCCGACGATCTCGTCTCGCTCCAGATCTTCGTGACCGACCTCGCGGCCTATCGCGCATCCATGAGCGAGCTCGGGAGCGTCTGGCGGACCCATTTCGGACGCCGCTACCCCGCCATGGCGGTGCTCGGAGTCGCCGAGCTGTTCGACCCGAATGCCCTGGTCGAGTTGGCCGGCATCGCCGTCATCACATGAGCGCCGTCTACGCGCATCTGACCGCGGCGCATCGCGAGCTGCTGGCCCGGAGCGAGGCTCTGGCGCGAGACGTCCTGGCGCCGATCGCGCACGGCGGCGAGCCGGGCAGGGTCAACCGCGAGCTGGTGGTTGCCCTTTCCGCGCACGGGCTCGTTCCCGAGGTGCTGGAGCGTGGTCGCGAGGTCCCGGCGCTCAACCTCTGTCTGGTGCGTGAGGGTCTCGCGCGGTATTCGACGGCCGCGGAGACTGCCTTCGCCCTCCAGGGACTGGGGGCCCATCCGATCCTGGCGGCCGGCCGGCGCGAGGTCGTCGATACCTGGATCCCGCGGGTCGCCTCGGGTGAAGCGGTCGCTGCTTTCGCGCTCACCGAGCCGGATGCGGGATCCGACGTTGCGGCACTGGCGCTTGCCGCCGAGCCCGACGGTGGCGGGTTCCGACTCACCGGCGAGAAGGTGTTCATCTCCAACGCGCCGGATGCCGACATCTACACGGTCTTCGCGCGGACCACCACTGGTGCCGGCGCCCGGGGCATCACCGCCTTCGCCGTGCCACGAGAGAGCGCGGGGCTGTCCGGCGAGCCGATCCCGTTCGTCGCCGACCACCCGATCGGCCGGCTGCAATTCGACGGCGTCGCGGTGCCTGCGGAGAACGTCCTTGGCGAGATCGATCACGGTTTCGGCGTTGCGATGCGGACCCTCGACCTCTTCCGCCCCAGCGTCGGCGCCTGCGCGGTCGGGATGGCTCAGGCGGCGCTCGACGCCGCGGTCGCTCATGCCGCGGAACGTCAGGCCTTCGGCCACCCGCTGTCGGCGCTCCAGGGGGTGAGCCATCAGCTTGCCGACGTCGCGACCCGGGTCCAGGCCTCGCGCCTCCTGGTCCACTCGGCCGCCGCGGCGCACGACGCGGGGATCACGCCGAACACCGAGGCCGCGGCGATGGCGAAGCTCTTCGCGACCGAGACGGCGATGATGGCGATCGACGTGGCGATCCAGGTGCACGGCGCCAGGGCTCTCGAGCGCGGACACCTCCTGGAGCACCTTTACCGCGACGTCCGCGGCACGCGGATCTACGAGGGCGCTTCCGAGGTGCAGCGCGAGATCATCGCTCGCCAGCTGTTCCGTCGGGCCGGTCGCGGATCATGAGGATCGATTCCACCCGGTGACCGGCGCGGCTGTCGGTGTCGAGGAAGGGCTCGCCGGCGACCCGCAGCCCGGCGTGCCGGTAGGCGGTGTGGGATCGGGCGTTGGTGGCTTCGGTGATGAGCGCCACCACGGTCGCCGACTCCTCGGCGAAGAGGTGGTCGGAGAGGAGCCTGACCGCCCGCGACCCGATCCCCCTCCCTGCGAGCCGGCTATCGCCGATGAAGATGTCGAGCCCCCAAGCTCCTTCCGGCAGGCTCAGTCCGATCTCGGCCAGGTAGGCCTGCTCGGCGGCCCAGGGATAGAACTGGATGAAACCGACCGGTTCAGCGGCGAGCTCGATGATGCACGACGTCGTCTGATCGTCCGCGCCACCGCGCAGCCCGAGGTCCTCGATCACGCGGTCCACCGTCACGGGCGGTTCGTCCGGGTCCCACCACTCTCTCACGTGCGGGCTGTTCCGCCAGTCGACGAGGCGGGCGTAGTCGTCGTCGTGATCCCGCACCCGCCGGATGGCCAGGTCGCCCTCGGCCGCGATGACGTCCTTCATCCAAGCAAGTATCGAGTCACTCGCGAAGCCGGTGCCGGCCGGGATCGCTGCCTACGATGCCAGCGATGCGTGTACTCGTCGTCGAGGATGAACCGGAGGTTGCAGGCAGCCTCGCTCGCGGGCTGGCTGAGGCCGGCATCTCGGTCGACTTTGCCCTGAGCGGTGAGGAGGCGATCGAGACCCTCCGCTCCGGCCTCGCCTATGACGTCGCCGTCCTCGACGTCATGCTCGGTGGCGACGTCGACGGCATCGGCCTCTGCCGCCACCTTCGGCTCCAGGGGGCCCCGACGGCGATTCTCATGCTCACCGCCCGAGACGACGTCAAGGACCGCCTCGCCGGTTTTGACGCCGGTGCCGACGACTACCTGGCCAAGCCCTTTCACTTTGAAGAGGTCCTCGCTCGCGTGCGAGCCCTGAGCCGCCGCCGGATCACACCTCAGCTCGAGGTCCTCCAGGCGGGCAACCTCTCCATGGACAGCGGCGCCCGCCAGGTGATGGTCGGTGGCGACGTGGTGCCCACCACCCGCCGCGAGTACGAGATCCTCGAGCTCTTCCTCCGCCACCCCGCTCAGGTGCTGAGCAAGGAACAGATCCACGACGCGGTATGGGGCGATGCGCAGACCGTCGAATCCGGTCTGGTGGAGGTGTATGCCGGCAAGGTGCGGCGCAAGCTGCAGGCGGCCAGCGCGTCGGTGCTCATCGAGACCTGCCGCGGAATCGGCTACCGCCTCATCAGCGGCGACGCCCCCACGCCGTCATGAGCTCCGCGATCAAGCGCCGAGACGCGTTCAGTCCTCGCCAACCGGCTCCGCTGTTCGGTCGCCTGATCCTGTTCCTCGGCTGCGTGGCGATGCTCGCAGTCGTCCTGGTCATCGAGATCGCGGTCCCGAACAACCCGACCCTCGGCGGGATGCTGTTGCTGGCGGTGCTCTTCGCCACCTGGCTGCTGCCGACCCCGTACGCGGCGGTGATCACCGCCGCCGCAGTGCTGATCACCATGATCACCGCCCTCACCGGCGCGATCGACCCACTGACCGCCAAATTCCAGTTCGTCGCCGTGGTGGTCACCGCGTGCCTGAGCGAGCTGACGGTGCGCTCGTTGATGGCTCGCGACCGGGCTCAGATGGCAACCGCAGACCAGCTGCGCAGATTCACCGCGGATGCCGCCCACGAGCTGCGCAACCCGCTGTCGGCACTCCAGAGCGATCTCGAGATCACCCTGCTGCAGCCCCGCACCCCCGACGAGCTCACCGCAACGGTGAAGCTCGCGCTCAAGAACACGCGACGCCTCGTGAAGATCTCCGAATCCCTCCTCACACTGTCGCGCGGCGACGCCGGGGGGCTCATCACCTCGATCTCGCGGATCGACATCACTGATGTGCTCGAGGAGGCGTTCGCTCGATGGGAAGGGCACGCGATCACGCTCGGCGTGGTGCTGACCGAACAGCTGGACTGCGAGGGGGTCATCGAGGGTGATGCCCTGTTGCTCGGCCGCCTTTTTGACAACCTGCTCGAAAACGCGATCAGCTACACGCCCAGAGGCGGGAGCGTCGCTGTCGCACTCACGCCGTTGCCACCGGCGACGTGTGTCGTCTCCATCACCGACAGCGGGCCCGGAATCCCAGCGCCGCTGCGTCCGCTGATCTTCGAGCGGTTCTCGCGCGGTGACTCCTCGCGGTCCAGGAAGACCGGCGGTGCCGGCCTCGGGCTCGCGATCTGTGCCGCCATCGTTTCTGCCCACAAAGGCACCATCACACTCGATGACGAATACGTTGGTGGAACGCGAATCATTGTGCGACTTCCTGTTACCAGGCTTTCCGGAAGGGTTTGAGATCAGAGCCCATTCTGAATTTGTCGCCTCGTGAGTCGGGGGAATGTCTTTATCGGAGATATCAAAAATGGGCAACAGGGTTCTGGAGGTCGGGGAACGCATCCGTGAGCTGGTGGAAAGGCTCCGGGATAACGAGGAAGGTCAGGGCATGGTCGAATATGCGCTGATTCTCGTCCTCATCTCGATCGTCGTCATCGTCATCCTCAGCACGCTGGGCAAGACCGTGAACAACGTCTTCTCCAACGTGAGCCACGGCCTGTCCAGCTAAGTCCCCCGCGGGCTGCCGGTACCTCGTACGAGGACTGGCAGCCCGTCTTCATGTCAGGCGGCCTGCGCAGCTCCGGCGACCGGTTGCGGTCGCGTCCGTGGCAGCAGCATCGAGAGTATTCCGGTGAGCGCCCAGAACCCGACGTTGAAGAACAGGATGCGCTCGACCGACGACACAAAGTCGCGTCCGAGCGCGGTCTGAGCAGCGCTGGCGAAGGCGGCCTGGACCGGTGCCGATCCCGATGTCCTGCAGTTGGCCGGAGGCGGTGCTGTTGGATCACTCGAGGATGCCTGCTCCTTGAAGCAGGTGGAGAACGTCGAGATCGCCGCCTGCGCCGCCGGTGCCGGCAGGTTTGCCGCGGCGAGCTGGGACTGGAGCTGCGGGGTCACGGTTGTGATCGCGTCCGGCGCGCGGCTCGACAGAAGACCGAAGAACACCACGCCGACAACGGCGACACCGATGGCGCCACCGAGTTGCTGGAACGTGGTGAGCACGCCCGATGCCGATCCCGCGTCCCTCCCGGGGACGCCGGCCAGAATGATGTTGAGCAGCGGCGCGATCACCGTTCCCAGACCGAGCCCGCTGACCACGAATGACGGGATCAGGTCCCACCCGGTGACCTTGATGCCCCGAAGATGCAGGGTTCCGATCACGCCGAACATGCCGATCACGAGCAGCGCAGACCCGATTGCGATCGTGTATTTGCCCAGGCGCGGGGCGACGCGCGTGGACATGGCCGACGCGACCGCGGAGGCGAGGCTCCATGGGATCGTCGTCAAGCCCGCATTGAGCGCGCTGAATCCCAGGCCGACCTGGACCATCAGGCTGAAGGTGAAGAAGAACGCGGGAATGCCCGCGATGAAGACCGCCGAGATCGCAACCCCGACGCTGAAGGACCTGATCCGGAACAGCGAGAGTTGTACTAGCGGGAACTTCGTTTCGGGCAGCGAGCGTTCGTACAGGACGAAGAGCACCAGCATCACCGGGCTGATCGCCATGCAGATGAACGTCCAGGCGGGCCATCCGGCGACCTGCCCCTCGACGAGCGGGTAGACCAGCAGCAGGATTCCCGCGGTGGCAAGGATCACCCCGCCGACGTCGAGACCCTTGGCATTCGGGGCTCGCGACTCGGTGATCAGCCGGGTCGCGGCGATCAGCGCGGCGATGCCGATCGGCAGGTTCACCAGGAAGATCCACCGCCACGACTGGCCGGTGATGTCGTTGCGGATGATCAGTCCACCGGCGAGCGGCCCGGTGATCGTGGCGATACCGATGACCGCGCCGACGAAGCCGAACACGCGGGCGCGTTCCTGTGGCGGAAAGGTCACCTGGATCACCGAGAGGACCTGCGGGTACATCATCGCCGCCATGGCTCCCTGGAGCACCCGGGAGAGGTCGAGCATGATCGCGCTCTGGGCCAGCCCGCAGAGTGCCGACGCAAGCACGAACCCTGACATCCCGATGATGAACAGCCGCTTTCTGCCAAAGATGTCACCAAGTCGGCCGCCGGTGATCAGCAGCACCGCGTAGGCGAGACCATAGCCGGCGATCACGAACTGGATGTCGGCGTTGTTCGCCCCGAGGTTCGAGCGGATCGCTGGGATCGCCACGTTCACGATCGAGACGTCGAGCAGCACCATGAACAGCGCGGTCATCACGCTCGCCAGCGCGAGCCAGCGACGCGGATCGAGCTCGCTCGCCGGGGGAGTCGGAGCCGCCCGCTTGTCCCCCGCGCTGGGCGGGGCAGCAGCCTCAGTGGTCTCGGTCATCAGGCATGCCTCCCACGATCGCGCATCAGGTTCCTATCCCACGCCGGCGGGTGCGGGGGTCCATCTTGCCAGAGTCTCCTTCGCCGCGGGTCCGAGCCCGCAGCCAGGTCATCTACCCGCCAACGGCCCGTTCAGCGCGGTGTGCACGATGCCCACCGCGAGCACCGCAAACATAGTGGCGACGTGGTTGCGCCGGATGCGCCGCCGGGAGTCGCGTTTCGCGCCGGAGAGACCGCTGCCCGCGAACGCGGTCAGGACGAGCAGGCCGACCGCCGCGGCGCCGGCCCAGATGCCGATCTCCTCGCCGGCGGGAAGTGTGGTCCGGGTCACCGACGACAGGCAATGTGCGATCCCGGCCACCGTGGCGACCGCGCCGAGCCAGTTGTGAGCACGGAACCATCCCATCGAGAAGCTCCGTCCCGCGGAGAGACCCCAGCGGTTCACCAGCGACGACGCGATGGCCACGCCGAACAGTGCCGCCGCGATCCAACCGGTGAGCGTGTCGAGCTGGCTCACCGCAACGGGCGCGCGCCGCGACCCCTCCCCAGGGCTCTATTCTCGTGCGTCATGGAGATGCAGTATCGGCACCTTGGCCGCTCGGGGCTTCAGGTCAGCGTTCTCTCGTTTGGCTCGTGGGTCAGCTTCGGCCCTCAGCTCGCCGGCAGCAGCGCTCGTGACTGCCTGGCGGCTGCGCACGACGCCGGAGTCAACTTCTTCGACAACGCCGAGGTGTATGCCGGCGGCCGATCGGAGACGATCATGGGCGAGGCGATCGCGGAGCTCGGCTGGCCCCGGCAGAGCTATGTCATCTCGAGCAAGTTCTTCTGGGGGATCGAGGAATCGGTCAACATGCGCAACACGCTCAATCGCAAGTACCTGCTCCACGCCGTGGACGGGTCGTTGCGCCGTCTCGGGCTTGACTTCCTCGACCTCATCTTCTGTCACCGTCCCGATCCCGATACGCCGATCGAGGAGACCGTGCGAGCGATGCACGACATCATCAGCTCCGGTCGCGCTTTGTACTGGGGCACGTCCGAGTGGAGTGCAACGGCGATCCTCGAGGCATGGGAGATCGCCGATCGCCACCACCTGCACAAGCCGGTGATGGAGCAGCCGCAGTACAACCTCTTCGAGCGCGACAAGGTCGAGCGGGAGTTCGCCCCGCTCTACGACAGGATCGGCCTCGGCCTGACGACCTGGAGCCCGCTCGCCTCGGGGCTGCTCACCGGCAAGTACAGTGAGGGCGTCCCCTCCGACAGCCGCGCAGCGCTTCCCGGTTACGGATGGCTCAAGGAGGACGTGACCAACACGGACGCCAACCGGCGGGTTCGCGAGCTCGGTGTGATCGCGCGCGAGCTTGGGACCAGCCTCGCACAGCTCTCGCTCGCCTGGTGCGCATCCAACCCGCACGTCTCGACGGTGATCACCGGAGCGAGCCGTGTCGAGCAGGTCCGAGAGAATCTCGGGGCGCTCGACGTGCTCGACAAGCTCACCCCGGACATTCTCGCGCGCATCGACGCGATCTTCTGACCTAAGCGCTTTCGAGTACGCGCAGCCGCCCACGCTGATCGGCGGGCTCGGGCTGGACCCAGCGTCCCCCGGCAACCCGGATGGCGTGCGATGCATGCAGCATCTTCTGGATCTCCTCCGCGGGCACCGGTCGCGAGAAGTAGAAGCCCTGGGCGAAGCGGCACCCGAGACTCTGGAGCCGCTCGGCCTGGTCGGCGTTCTCGACGCCCTCGGCGACAAGTCCGAGCCCGAGGGTCTTGCCCATCCGGATGATCGCCTGGGCGAATGCCGTTCGGCGCGGATCCTCGGCGACGTGGTCGACGAACAGCTTGTCGATCTTGAGGATGTCCAGGGGCAGGTCCTGGAGCGATGCCAGTGACGAGTAGCCGGTGCCGAAGTCGTCCATCGAGATGCGAACCCCGAGCGTCTTGAGCTCGTGCAGACGTGCCCGCGCGCTCGCGGGGTCGTCGACCATGAAGCTCTCGGTGATCTCGAGCGTGAGATGCGAGGGGAGGAGCCCGGTCTTGACGAGGATGCGGCTCACATCCTTGACGAAGTCGGGGTGACGCAACTGGCGGGGCGAGACGTTGACGCTCATCGTCACCGTCGGCTCGTCGTCGAGGCCGACGTGCCACGCCTGCCATTGCCTGCACGCCACTTCGAGGACGTGGAGGCCAAGCTCGCGGATGATGCCCGTCTCCTCGGCGATGCCGATGAATTCCGCCGGCCCGACCATGCCCCAGCGCGGATGCTTCCAGCGCACCAGTGCTTCGACGCCGACCGGCGTGCTGGAGGCCATGTCCACGATCGGCTGGTAGAGGACCACCAGCTCGCGGTCGTCGATGGCGCGCTCGAGGTCGGTGCGCACCTCGAGGCGGCGCGACACCACATCCTGCATCCCGGGTTCAAAGATCTCCGACGTGTCCTTGCCCTTGAGCTTTGCCCGGTACATCGCGACGTCGGCGCGCCCGACGAGCTCCTCGGCGGAGATGTCTCTGGATGCCGTGACCGCGACGCCGATCGACGCACTGATGGTGACCTCGCGCCCGGCGATCTTGAATCGAGACTTGAACACCGACTCGACTCGATCGACGACACGTAGCGTGTCTTCGCGATCGGCGGTTTCCTCGACGAGGATGGCGAACTCGTCGCCACCGAATCGCGCCGGCGTGTCCGATGCACGCAATACTGTCTTCAGGCTGTCGGCAACGCGGGCGAGCAGCTCGTCGCCGGCCACGTGTCCGAGGCTGTCGTTGATCTCCTTGAAGTTGTCGAGGTCGAGGAACAGCACCGCCAACGACTCACCGTGGCGCTCGCGGCGCGTGAGCGCATGCTCGAGGCGGTCCATGAACAACGCGCGGTTGGAGAGACCGGTGAGCGTGTCGTAGAACGCCTGCCGGTGGAGGCGGTCGCCGAGGCTGGTGTTCTGCACCGCAACGGTGATCTGCGCGGCGTAGGCGTCGAAGTCGCGGAGGTCGTCGCTGTCGAAGCTGCCCAGGTCACTCAGCCGGTTGGCGACGACCAGTGTCCCGAGCAGCGTGCCCTCACCCTGGAGGAGCGTCGCCATGGCGTCTCGAAAGCCCTGCTCGCTCAGCCATTGGCGCAGCTCGGGGTTCGACGTCGATGGGGTGATGATCACGCCGCGCTGGACGACCTCGAAACCCGCATCGACGTACGACGACGTGGTCTCATCGAGCAGCGGAAGGAGTCGCTCGAGCTGCTCGGCGCTCAGAACCATGTCGACGGCGTCGCGCACGCCGCGCCGGGTGCTGATCGTTCGCGACGAGCCGGTTCCGGTCGCGACCGGCAGCAATGAAACCATCGCGGTGTCCACTCGGAAAACCTTGCAGTAGTGGTCGAGCAACTCTGGAATCGCCGCGCCGCCGGAGCTCGCGCGTTGGAGCATGCCGCTCGATGTGTACAGGTTCTTGAGCCGCTGGTTCTTCTGATATTCGCGCGTGTAGAGCACGTACGCGGCGACGATGGCAGAAAGGGGTGTCAGCAGGAGGAGCAGCATCGGCGGGTTGCTCCCGCCGAGCGCGACGATCACCAGTCCGAGGCTGCAGTTCGCAAAACCGCCGACGAGCACGATGACGATCGGCTGGAGCCATTGGTGGTGTGACTGCCGGCCCTCTGCCAGGGATATGGCGATCACGGTGAGTGCGAATCCCAGCAGCGATGCGATCGACATGAACAGCAGCACCCACAGCCATACCCTCCAGCTGGTCGCGTTCGTGCCGGAGATGTGATTCACGAGGAGTACCAGCGTCTCGGTCTCGATCGCGAAGCTGGCGAGATTGAAGACGAGCCGTATCGGCTCCTGCCGGCGAAGCAGGCCGAGTCCGATGGCTGCGCCGAGCACACGAGCAAGAACCAACTCTCCAGGGTCTCCGGCGAGCACGAAGACACCGATGACCAGCGGGATCTCGCTCAGCGAGTACGACTGAGCCTCCTGGCGGAAGTGGATGAGGACGCGCCACCACTCGGCGACGGCGAATCCGACCACCAGCAACGCGATCGAGAGGATCGCCACCCCGCCGGGCCGGCGCAATGGTGCGATGCCGGCTATGTAGAAGACTGCGGCCGCGGCCGCCATGCAGATGTTCAGGACCCAGATGGGCGCGACTCGACCGGTGCTCGCCGTGGGCCGGCTCACCGGGCCGGCCCTGGCGTCACCCGCATGCTGCTTGGCGGTCACCAAACGTCGTGACACGTCACGCAATCCTGTGCATCGCGATCTCCCGCGGGAGCCTGGCGCCGGCTCGAGGCGGGCCCCCCTCAGGGGCTTCCTGAGTTATAGCGTCGACGCTTCAAACGCGTCATCACGCCCCGGAATCGCTGATGTCACGGGCGATGGGATATCCCCTCGTGGGATACCGCCGGGCGGCGCGGACCCGGAACGCTCCGGGTCGCGCCGCCCCAGTGGTCAGTCGGGGAAGGGGGCCTGGCCGAGCGTGACCGTGGCGCTATGGCTCGCGGCCGACGAGTCCATCCAGGTGAGGGTCACTGTCTGCCCAATCTGGAATCCCTCCATCGCGGTGTGGAGATCGGACGTGTTCGTGATCGTGCTCCCGCCGATGCCGGTGATACGTCCGCAGACGGTCACGCCGGCGCTTGCGGCAGGGTTCGCATTGACGCCGGTGACCCAGGCTCCTGTCGTGGCCTGCGAGGTCGTGCAATTGGGCGTCTGGCCGTTGAGACCTGGCCGGGTTGGTGAGACCGCCACGCCGAGCAGGGCCGCGTTCCCGATGTGGATGTTCGTACCGCTGCCGGCACGGATCTCGGAAACGATCGACATCGCCTTGTTGATCGGGATGGCGAACCCCGTGGTCGAGGGGGTCTCCTGGCCGGGATTCCCCGAGGTCTGGCCCGCGGTGGTCATACCGATGACCTGGCCGGCGGAGTTCACCTCCGGACCGCCCGAGTCACCAGGCTGAATCGCGGCGCTGACCTGAAGCATGCCGGTCAGAGTCTCGTTGTCGCCGCTGTCGTCGCTCGCGGTGATCTGGGCGCCGAGCCCCGCGACGGTGCCTCCGACCTCTGCCGGGGTGCCGCCCTTGCCGAGCGCGTTGCCGAGCACGGTGATCGCGTCACCAACCGAGAGCTTCGACGCGTCACCGATGGGGATGGTCGGCAGGTTGGAGGCGTTCTCGAGCTGGACGAGCGCGATGTCGTCCTTGGCGTCGTAGCCGATGACCTTCACCTTGTACGTGGTGCCGGCGCCGTCGATCTGGGCCGTGATGTTCACGTTGTCATCGATGACGTGGTTGTTGGTGAGCACCAGGCCATTCGAGGTGATGATCATCCCGGTGCCCGCGACCTGGCCGCTGCCGGCCGCCGTGTCGGCGTTGATGTCCACCACCGCCGAGTCAATGCTCGCGATGGTGGCTGCGGAGAGCGCACCACCGGTCGAGGGAACGCTGTTGCCGGTGCTCGGGGTGTTGCCGGTGCTGTTCGAGCCTCCGGAAGGCGACGATCCGCTCGGCGTGGGGGAGGTGATCGAGGCGGTGGTCAGCGCCCACGCTGTGCCGCCGCCGGCGCCCACGCATACGATCGCGAAGGCCGCGAGCGCGGTGCGACGAAAGCCGGAGCCGCCGCGCCGATTCTGTGAGGTGGGAGGCCAGCTCGGAGGACCCCACTCCGGATCGGATGACCACGGACCATAGGAGGCGCCCGCCGGCTCGCTGGGGGGCGGTGGTGGGTTGTTCGGGGGGTATTCCTGCATCTCGTTGGTCATCATCATGCTCCGAGGTTTTCAGTTGGGTGACAGTTCGAGCATGGGGCCCGTAGCTCAGCGTGGCCTGAGCCATGTCTGTGATATTGCTGAGACCCATGATGGGCCTCGTGTCGCTCACAACGGTCCCGACGTCAGCTCCTCGACCTCGTCTTCGATGCCCGCATGGGGCACCGGCGCGAACACGTAATAGACGGCGGTGACGCCGGCGAGTGCCAGCGCCAGCGGTGCGCTGATGAACGCGACGGCGAAGACGGCTGCGTAGACGAGCGTTCCGATCGATCCGCGCAGCCGCGCGTTGCGGCGCTGATCGGCGGGCACCGCGACCAGCATGCGCCCCTCGCCGAGCGACCATTCGAACATCGCGGTGAAGCTCACCGCCATGCCCTCGAGCACCACCGCGTAGACCGCCATCGCGATGTGCGAATCCTCGCTGCCACTGGTGAGGTATGTGGCCATGGTCGCGGTCGCGAAGGGGATGAGCACCACGAACAGCAGCAACGAGAGGTTGAGAAAGAGCAGCGTACGGTCGACCACGACGATGAGGTTGACCCTCGCGTGGTGGTTCACCCAGATGATCCCGACGGTGAAGAAGCTCACCACGTACGCGGCGAACTGCGGCCAGTGGTCGCCAAGCTGGGTGAGCAGCTCTCCGTGGCCGGGTTGGGGGACCGTGAGGTCGAGCGCCAGGAGCGTGATGGCCACGGCGATGACGCCGTCGCTGAAGGCTTCCAGACGCGCCTTGCTCATCTCCGCCGAGAGCGTACATGCACCACGTGGTCGCGAGGCGCGACCTCGGGGTACCATCTGACGGCCGCAGCGCTCGCCGCCGCAGCCCGCCCTTGAACTCGCGTCCTCCTCCACGTCTCACCTGAGGTTCGAGGTTGCCTCGTTCGTACGATCTTTCAGGCCGCCGCCCCGTGCGCCGCCGCCGCGCGTCCCTGAAGACCGGCCGTCATCGGGTCACCAGGGGATCGTTCGTCGCGGCGGGCTTCCTTGTCTCGATCGTCACCGGCGTGCTCCTGTACTTCCTTCCCGCCATTCAGGTCGCGCTCCGCGACACCGGCCAGGTCAACACCTCGCTGGGTGGAACGGCCCAGCTCAAGCCGGTCTCGGCGAGCGAGAACCTCTCGTCGACGTCGCCCTTCACGCTGCTGCTCCTGGGATCCGACAGCGATTCCAAGTTCAACGGCGACTTCCTGACCCAGTCGATGATCCTCACACGAGTCGACCCGGCGACCAGGCACGTGACCATGCTCTCGATCCCGCGCGACCTCTGGGTTCTCCTCTGCACGGGGGGCAACGGCAAGATCGACCAGGCGTTCCTGCATGGCGGTGCCCAGTGCGCGATCCAGACGGTGGAGCGCGACCTCAAGGTCCACATCGACTACTACGCATGGATCGGGCTCCAGGGGCTCGTGTCGGTCCTCAACGAGCTGGGCGGGGTCAACGTCACCGCCAACAACCCGGTGATGGACGACTACTACCCGGCGGATCTCTCCGGCGGCAACCCGTACGACTACGAGCGGATCCTGGTGCTCCCGGGTGCGCAGCACATGAGCGGCACGCTCGCACTCGAGTACGTGCGCGCGCGTCACGACGACGCCTACGGTGACTTCGCACGGTCGCAGCGGCAGCAGCAGATCCTGATTGCGCTGCGTGCCAAGACGAAGCACGTGTCCATCGCTGACATTCCGAGTCTCGCAACGTCGCTGGGCTCGAATTTCCAGACCGACATGAGCATCGGTCAGGTGAGCGGACTGCTGCCGGTCGCTGGATCGGTGCCGCTGGGCTCGATCACGCAGGTGGTCCTGCTGCCTCCGTACACGAGCACCGCGTACGTCGGCGGCCAGGACACGCTGATGCCCAGCTGGTCATTGATCCGGCCTGAGGTCGCCAAATTTTTCCCGGTGGCGGCGTGAGGTGAGGCGAGCGGCGATCCTCATCTGCCTGATGCTGGCCAGCGGCCTGGTCGCCAACCGAACTCTCGCGGTGTTCCAGACGCACGCCACCACCGCGTCACTCATCACCACGACGAGCCCGCAGGTGCGCCTGCCGGGCACCATCTATGTGAGTCAGCAGGGCTCCATCTATGCGATCTCGGGCTCGACGGTCCGCCGTCTCACGCTTCCACAGGGAGGCGATTGGACGCAGCCGCGCGTCCTGCCCGACGGCTCGCTGCTCGTCATCCGCAGGTTCGACGCGTACTCGGACCTCTATCACGTGAGCGCTTCGACTCACGTCATCAACCAGCTGACCTCCGACGGCCAGGCGAGCAGCAACAGGACGCTCCAGCTGGACCACTGGATCCTCTGGCCGGCGATCGGACCCGACGGGACCAGCGTGTACTTCGCGACCGATTCGCCGAAGCCGGCACTCCGTCAGAGCTACGAGGTGGATTTCTCGCTGTGGTCGGCGCCGCTCGGCACCGCGTTCAACATCGGCGATAACGGGGTCGGTGGTGCAACCCGCTGGTCGGTGCCCGATCTCTTCACGGGCGGTGACATTCAGCCGGTGCCGCTGCCGGACGGCAGCGTGCTCTATTCGAGCTATGCGAACACGGGTAAGGGAACCGTCGTGACCGTGCTCGGTCTGCAGACCACTCCGAACAGCCCCATGCGATCGCTGACCACGCCGCACCAGGAATGCGGCGCACCCGCCGTCGCGGCGGACGGCGTGACCATCGCGATGGTGTGCACCAACTCGGCGCAGACCGCGGATCTGGAGGTTGCGACGCTCGCGGGCAGCGCACTCGGCCCGTTGCGAGTGGTTGCCGCGAACTGCCTCTGCAACTCGCCGTCGTGGTCGTCGAGCGGCCACAGCCTTCTCTATATGAATGCGTCCGACCCGGATGGGAACTTCGGTCTCTGGTACATCGCCAACGCGGGTGGTGCGCACCCCGGCGCTCCCCGCCGGGTCACCGATTCCAGTGTCGACCTCGACGCGACGTCGGCCGCCGCGTGGTCGAGCCGTTAGTCGATCAGGCGGCAGGCTGGGTCAGGTCGTACACGGTTGCGCCGTCGACCGTGGTGGCGGTGAAGCGCTGCTCCACCCACTGCGCGATCTGGCTGGAGGTTGCGTTGATGCTCCCGCCGAGTGTTCGGCCGGATCCGATGAAGTAGTGGATGCGGCCCTGGGCGACGTACTGTTCGAACTGCGCGAGGCTCGGGGCGGGATCGGTGCCGTTGAAGCCCCCGATCGCCATGATCGGATCGTTCGTCGCCAGCTGGTACCCGGCCGCTGAGTTAGCGTCGATTGTGGCTGCAACCCAGCTGTACTGGCCGGCGTTGGTCTGCAGCAGCTTGACCAGGGCCGCGCCGGGGATGCTCGCGTTGAGGAAGCCGCCGCCGCCGCCGAATCCACCACCGCCGGCCCCGCGCGGGAAGCCGCCTCTGCCCGTGAAGCCGCCCGGGTTTCCGAAGCCGCCTCCGGGGAGGAATCCGCCGCCTCCGAAACC
>OCZU010001358.1_pt1 | contig 16191 bp, 18 predicted proteins | sample 1539001 | NCBI WGS metagenome assembly OCZU01 (sample SAMEA3539306, study PRJEB22396) | soil metagenome | biome: tundra; feature: field; material: soil | place: USA | collected 2010-05 | depth 0.15 m | reverse complement strand
TCAGGGCAATGATGGCCACCACAACGACCATCTCCACCAGGGTGACGCCGCGGCGGCCAGTGGCATAAGGGGGGTGCCCTCTGGGCCGCCTTGTGCATCCGAGCGAAGCTCGGACGTCCGGGTTTCGCTCGGTTAGGGAATCTTGCCTATTTGTTTTTCCAGCTGACGATGTCTGCATTGGTCCCTTCGCCGCCGGGTTGGCCATCGGCGCCGAGGCTCATGATCTCCGGTTCGTCGGGCTGATGTTCGCCCGGAAAGTGGTAAATGAAGTCACGAGACCAGGCATCCTTGGGGATGTCTTTCGGCATGTAGGGGCCGTTCCACTGGTTGACGTCGGCGGGCTTCACGCGCAGCGCCTGCAGGCCCTGCTCGGTGGTGGGGAAGGTGCCGGTATCGAGTTTATAGGTGCCCAGCGCGGTCATAAAGTTATCGATCTGGGCGCGGGTGACGGTGACTTTCGCTTCATCCGCCCGCTTGAACAGAGCGGGTCCGACGAGGGCCACGAAGAGCCCGATGATGGTCACCACCACCAGCATTTCGATCAGGGTGACACCGGCTTGGCCGGAGCGTTTTCGATTGCGTTTCGTAGTTTTCGCCATGGTTATATCGCCACTTCGTTAATGCTCGTAATCGCGAGCAGCATACTCAGAATCAGCGCGCCGATCAGGACCCCCATCACCAGGATCACGACCGGCTCGAAGATCGCGGTGAAGCGCCGGATGGCGGCGCGCGTATCGGTTTCGTAAATCTCCGCCATGCGGGCGAACATCTGGTCGAGCCGGCCCGTCTCCTCGCCCACGGTGAGGAGGTGGGCGGCCAGCGGCGGGAAAACTCCGGCCTTGCGCATGGGTCCGGCGATGCCTTCGCCGCGTTTAACACCCATGGCGACGCCGGCCAGGGCGCCCGAGATGGTCTTGTTATTCAGGGTGGCGGCGGCAATGCCCAGCGATTGCACCAGCGGCACGGAGTTGCCCACCAGGGTTCCCATGGCGCGCGCGAAGCGGGCGGTTTCGGCCTTGAGAAGCGCATCGCCCAGCAGCGGGAGTTTGAGGCGCGCGCCGTCCCACCAGAGGCGTCCCTTGACGGTGCCGGTATAAACCCGCCAGACGATCAGGGCAATGGCCAGAGCGCCGGCGCCCACCCACCACCAGGCCGTCACCACGCTGCTCACTTCCAGCAGCATCTTGGTGGGCAAGGGGATCTTCATGGTGGAATCGCTGAAGATGCTGGCAAAGCGCGGCACTACGAAGGTCAGCAGGAGCACGATGGACGTCAAACCTACGCCGGCCAATAGCGCCGGGTAGATCATCGAGGAAATGATATAGTTGCGCAGGTCGTCGCGCGAGCGCTCGAACTCGGCGAGGCGCTCGAAGATGACGGCCAGAGCGCCCGACGCTTCGCCGGCCCGCACCATGTTGGTGTACAGATCGCTGAAGTACTCCGGGTGCGTGCCCAGGCTGTCGGCGAGCGAGCGCCCGCCCTTCAACACACGCAGGATGTCGAGCACGATGAAGCGGAAACTGGCGCGCTCCGACAGTTCGGCGGTGATGCTCAGGGCGCGGTCCAACGGGACGGTGGCGTTGAGCAGAGTGGAAAGTTCCTGGGTGAAGAACAGGACGTCGCGGCGTCCCTTGCCGAAAGACGGCAGTTTGAATTCCAGGGCGGATCTGCCGGGAGCGGAGCCAACGTAGATTGGGGTGAGTCCCTGTTTGCGCAGTTCGCGCGCGATCACCTTCTCATCGTCGCCGGTGAGGCTGCCGGAGCGGACTTTGCCATCGCTGGCCACGGCGCGGAAAAAGTAGGTGGCGGCCATCAGAATTCCTGTGTGACCCGCATGACTTCTTCCACCGTGGTGACGCCGTCCTCAATCTTGCGCCAGCCGTCTTCGCGCAGATTGCGCATGCCGTTCTGGCGCGCCGTGCGGGTGAGGACGCTGGCATCGGCGTTGTTCATGATCAGCTTGCGCATCTCGTCGGTGACATCCATCATCTCGAAGATACCCATGCGCGAGGCGTAGCCGCGCCCGTTGCATTCCAGGCAGCCGGCGCCGCGCCAGGTGAGTACGCTTTCGCCCTCGGGGGACATCACCCTGCCGTTGGGCTGCTTGCAGTGCGGGCAGATGACGCGCACCAGGCGCTGCGCCAGCACGGCCACCAGGGAACTGGTAATCAGGTAGTTTTCCACGCCCATGTCGGTGAGGCGCGTGATGGCGCTGGGTGCGTCGTTGGTGTGCAGCGTGGAAAAGACCAGGTGGCCGGTGAGCGCGGCGCGGATGGCCACGTCGGCGGTTTCGCGGTCGCGGATTTCGCCCACCATGATGACATCCGGATCCTGGCGGACAATGTGCCGCAGGCCGCTGGCAAAGGTAAGACCGATCTGCGGATTGACGTGAATCTGGTTGATCCCGTCCATCTGGTATTCCACCGGATCTTCGATGGTGATGATCTTCTTATCCGGCAGGTTGATGCGTTTGAGCGCGGAATACAGCGTGGTGGACTTGCCGCTGCCGGTGGGGCCCGTGACCAGGAAGATGCCGTGGGGCAGGCTGGTGAAGTGCTCCATGCGGGCCAGCATGTGGTCGTCGAAACCGAGCCGGCGCAGATCGTAGAAATCGCCGGCCGAGCGATCGAGCAGGCGCATGACCACACTTTCACCGTAGAGCGTGGGCAGCGTGGAGACACGCAGATCGACCTCGCGGCCGACTACCTTGATTTTGATGCGGCCATCCTGCGGCAGGCGCCGTTCGGCGATATTCAGCTTGGCCATCAGCTTGAGGCGGCTGATAATGGCGGCCTTGAGTTCGCGGGGGGGCGGCTCCTGATTGAAGAGCACGCCATCCACGCGGAAGCGCACGCGGAATTCCTTTTCGAACGGCTCGATGTGAATATCGCTCGCGCGCTTCTCGATGGCCTCGGCGATCATAGCGTTGACCAGGCGGATGACGGGAGCTTCGCTCGCCATGTCGCGCAGGTGCTCCAGATCGGCGCCCGCCTGTTCGTCGTCGCCCTCGGCGTAGGGGCGCTGTTCGCTTTCGCCGTAATTTCTGTCGATGGCGTCGAGGATTTCCTGCTCGGCGGCGAGAGCGGTTCGAACCTGCAGGCCGCTGAAGGCGCGCACCGCGGCGATGGTCTCGAAATCCAGCGGATCGGCCATCGCGATGGTGAGCGTGTTGTCCACCAACGCGACGGGAATGGCGCGGCACTGCCGCAGGAAGCGGTGCGACATGCCCTCGATTTCGGGGGCGGAAGGTGGAACCCCATCCACGGCCACCAGCGGGATGTCCAATTGATCGCTGAGCGCGGCCAGGACGTCCCGGTGGGCCACGGTGCCCATGTCCACCAGGATTTTGCCGATCTTATCGCCCCGCTCCAGTTGGAGTTCCAGCGCGCGTTCGATATCCTCGGCCTCGATCTTGCCGCGATCCAGCAGGATTTCGCCCAGCCGCTGATTCCGCGGGCCGCGGGCTTCGCCGGTTTCCGGCTCGGGATGCGGGGGAAGGGCGGCAGCCACTATCGTTCTTCCGTATCGAATTTGCTGGCAGCGGAGGCGCGGTCCGACCGCATGATGACTTGCGCGGGCATGCCCGCGGTATTTTCCCAAGTGCCGTAATACAGGCGGACCACCAGCACCAACTGCTGGCCGGCCGGGATTTGCACAAAGGCCGTCGCCATATTGCGCAGCATCTCCGTCATGGCCGCCTTCAGGAGCGGCATGCGTTCCACGCGAAGCTGGTGAACGTGCGCCGCCAGTTCCGGCGGGATCTGCTTGCGGAATGGGCTGATCCCCGGGGTCCGCACGAGGCTGACTTCGGTGGTGAAGACTACCCCGTAGTCGTCGAGTTGCACGCCGCGCGTATCGCCCAGCAGGTCCACGGGATCGTCGACACCCGCCATGGTCAACAAGCGGTTGTTGAACGCCCGCTCCAATTCGGTGATGGTTTGCGGCAGAATGCGGGCCGCCCTGGGGGCGGGCAGGTTGGCAGAGGCGAGGGCTGCCGGTTTGGCGACCTGGCACCACGCCGGGACCAGGCTCAACAGGAGAAGGGCGCAGGCGGGTTTCATTTGCCCTCTCCGCTCTCGCCCGGCTGAACGTACATGGCCATTTGCTTGGTAACCTGGGCGCGCTTGCGATCCGCCTCGGATTCGCCGGCAATCCACCAACGGGCGCTCCGCAAGGTCTCGGCATTCTGGTGTTCGAAGTAAGCAACCAGTTGCTTGTTCTTCTCAGTCTGGCGGGCATCCACCGCGGCCACCGCCTGGGCGACGGCCTGCTGAATCTGCTGCTCGATCTGGTGGGGGGAAGGAGTCACGGCGGCCACGGTAGCGACCGCCGTGCGATCCGGCGCGGGAGCCGGTCGGGTTGCGGCAAAATAGAAAATCGACGCGGAAAGTACCACCGCGGAAGCAAATCCCAGGCGCGCCGTGGATGCCCAGAAGGCGCTGAGCCAGCGGCGCAGGGGAGAGGGCTCGAATACCTGGTCGCTGACGAAGGCGATGCGCTGCGGAATTTCTTCGTCGCGCAAAGAGAATAGAGCCGCCCCGGTCAGTTCCAGACGCTCCAGCTCTTCGCGGCAAGTGAGACAGGTTTTGACATGCGCTTCCACCTGGACCCGCTCAGGGAACGGCAATTCCTGGAGAAAGTAGTCCTTCAAATCGAATGGCGAGCAACTCATGACACACCTCTTGCCTTGATGGGAGCCAGCTCGATTTTAAGCAGTTCGAGCGCGGTGTAGAGGCGGGACTTGATGGTGGAAACCGGGCAGGAGAGAATCTCGGCCATTTCCTCGAACTTGAAGCCCTGGTAAATCTTCAGTACCACCGCTTCGCGCTGGTCCGCGGAGAGGCGGTCCAAAGCGCTGGCGACGGCCAGGGAGAGCTCGATGGGAAAGACCGAACTGCCGCCCACGGTGATCTTGGTCTGGGTGGCTTCGGGCTCGATTTGGTCCACACCGGTCTGTGGCTTCCGCTTGCGGAACATGCTGTACGCCTCGTTGTGCGCGATGCGGTACAGCCAGGGGGCGAAGCGGCCTGGATCGTCGAGCTTGCGGAGGTTCTGGTAGGCTTTCAAGAAAGCGTCCTGCGTCAAGTCCAGAGCGTCTTCCCGGTTGGCGGTGATGCGCAGCAGGTAATTGTAGACACGCTTCTCCCAGCGGGAGACGAGGAGGTTGAAGCTCTCCACGTTGCCCCGGGTAGCCTGGCGAATCAGGTCGGCATCTTCGACCGCCCGAAAAATCAAATCTCTGGCTCCTTGTGACTAGACGCAGTGCGCCCGCAAAAAGTCGGACGGGATATCTATAGTTTAGCGGGATTTGGAGGATGTGGGGGCGGCGGGAGTCCCGGCTGGGAGTCCGGGCCGGACGGTGTACGATTGAGGAAGCAATGGTTAAAGCCTCTGTGCCGGCCGGTCCGCGCCTCGTGCACCGCCGTGCGTAGTCCGCGAGAAATCTACTTTCGCCTGCGCCAGGAAGTGGGCAACCTGGCGATGTTCCTGTTTCCGCCGGCGGGTGCGGCGGCGCATCATGCGCGGTCTGGTTTACAGCCTGGGCTGCTGCCGGACGCGGCGGTTGTCGCCGCGGCCCTCCGCGATACCACCTACGCCGCCGGGGTGGAGCGTATCGCCGGCCAGATTCTGCTTCACCGTTTTCCGGTCCTGGGAGTAACGGTCGAGACCCCACCGGCGATCGACTGGCGGCGCGATTACCTGCACCAGGTGTCCACGGGCACGCCGTACTTCCGGCGCTTGCCCTATCTGGACTTCTCGCGAGCCGGCGATCACAAGGTGATCTGGGAGTTGAACCGTCACCAGCACCTCACCCTCCTGGCACAGGCGTTTCTCCTCAGTGGCCGCCGCGACTACCTCGACGAAGCCTTCCGCCAGGTCGAGAGCTGGCTGGATGCCAACCCGTTCCTGCGGGGAATCAATTGGGCCAGCGCGCTGGAGGTGGCCTTCAGGGCGCTCTCCTGGACCTGGCTCTGGCACATGGCCGGCAGCGAGATGCCCGAAACCTTGCGGGCGCGTTTTCTGACCGCCCTGGAGCGTCATGGCCGTTACCTGGAGTTGAACGCTTCGGTGTATTTTTCGCCCAACACGCACCTTCTGGGCGAAGCGGTAGCGTTGCACGCGCTGGGCGTGTTGTTTCCCGCATTTCCCCATGCGGCGCGCTGGGCGGCGACTGGCGGCCGCATCGTGGAGCGGCAGATGAAGCGCCAGGTCCGCGGGGATGGCAGCCACTTCGAGCAGTCCGCCTGGTATCACGTCTACGCTCTCGATTTCTTTCTACTGTACCGGTTGCTGGCGAAGCCGCCCGCGACGTTCGACACGCGGTTGGCGGCGATGGCGGAGTATCTGGATGCGCTGCTCGGCGTCTCCGGCACGCTGCCGCTCATCGGGGACGACGATGGAGGCCGCCTGTTCCACCCCTACGGCGAGCGCGCCGGGTTTGGCCGCGCCACCATGGCCACCTGCTCGGTGCTGTTGAACCGCCCCGAATGGCTGCGCGCTTCCGCCGATCTCCACGAGCAGGCTGCCTGGTGGTTGGGAGCGGACGTGTTGAGCGCTCGTAGCGCGCCGCCGGCGGCGCGCGTCTCGCGGTTCTTCGGCGATGCCGGCGTGGCGATTATGACCGCGGGCGATGTTCAGATCGTTGTCAAAGCCGGACCCTTCGGCGAAGGGTCCGGGGGGCACAGTCACAGCGACGTGCTCAGCCTGACCGCGCGTGCCGGCAGCCGCGAGATCCTGATTGACCCCGGCACGTTTACCTATGTGGCCGACCCCGCCGGACGCGATTGGTTCCGGGGATCGGCCGCGCACAACACCGTGCGGATCGACGGCCGGGACCAGGCCATTCCCGGCGGTCCCTTCCGCTGGAACCACAAACCCTCAGTCGAGATGCGCCAGTGGATTACGTCGCCTCTGCGGGATTACCTGGATGCAACTTGCGCCTATGCCGGTTTCACTCATCGCCGGCGTATCCTGTTTGTAAAGCCTGCCATGGTCATCGTGGTGGATACCGTTGACGGCCCTCCTGGCAACCACATCCTGGAACAATTCTGGCATCTGGACTCGGCGGAAGATGCCGCCCGCTTCAGCTTTAGCGCCCCTGCCGGGGTGGTGGAAGCCTGGCGCTCGCGCGCCTTTTGCAGCAGGGAACCCGCCACGGCGCTTTGCGTTACGGTGCGAGGGCCGCTGCCGGCACACATCGCAGCCATGCTGGACCTTTCGCAGTCCCCCGCCAGTTTCCCGCTGGAAGTTCGGACAGAGGGGGACGCGATCGTCGTGGGCCGCACGCCCTGGTCGGCATGCGACCCCCTGGTGCGGCTTTCCGCCGGGGGGTTCAACGATGCGTAGGGAGACACCGTCAACCAGGGAGCTTACACGCTGCTCAGCACGATGCGGTGTACTTTCAAGAGAAGATCCACCTCCTGGCGCGGCAGTTCCAAGGCGGAGGCGATCTGTTCGACCCCCTCGCCGCGGCGGTGCATGCGTAATGCGTGGGAGCGTTTACTCAGGTTGAGGCCGGGCTTGGGGAGGCCGGGCGGCGGCGCAACCGGCGGGTGATTCTGCAGATCGTGGAGTTGGGCGGCCAAGGCGTCCAGGGTGTCGCGGAGCGCCTGGAGTTCGGCGTCCCGCTGCGATTGCCGGACGCCGGCCCGTCCATCCATCTCGCGCAGCAGCCAATGGGCGCGATAGACTGCGAACAAGCTGGTGGCGGTGGCGCAGAGTATCAGGCCGCACAGAATGCTCAGGGGGATCAGCAGCGCATTCATCGTACGCTCCGCAGCCGGTCCGACCGGCTGATGATTTGCTGAATCCGTACGCCGTAATTACCCTCCACTACAACCACTTCGCCACGCGCGATGAGACAGTGATTCACCAACACCTCCACCGGTTCGTTGACGCCGCGGTTCAGTTCCACAATGCTGCCCGTAGTCAGCTTCAAGACATCCTTCATCGGGATCTCCGTCTTGCCAAATGAGACACTCACCGGCAGTTCGACATCCAGCAGAAGGTCCATGGTCGGCGGGACATCGCCCCCGCGGGCCTGCACCGTGCCGCCTCCGGCATCCACTGGGCCGGCGGGCGCTTCGGCGTTTTCGCCGCCTGCCGGATGCGCGAGGAGGGTCGCCAACTTGGGACTGAAGCCGATCCATAAGGGAGCTTGAGGCGCGTCGCCGAAGATGAGCGAAACCGAAGCCGCGGCTTCCGGGTTGGCGTCGGGCGCGCGCTCCGCGCCGGCCTCGCAGGTTACCTCGCGGCCCAGCACGCCGCCAATCGAACGGGCCAGGCCGGAGAGCGATTGGCCTAGAATCTCCAGCCAGGTGTTGCGCGCTTCGTTGGTTTCGACGGTTTCGAGGCCGGCGGCTTTCAGCGTCAGCGTGCCGGCATGCTCCCAGGTGCTGCGCGGTGTCGCTACCCAGACCGCCGCGCCCGGGACAGTCTGGAAAGGCTGCTCCCACCACAACAGGTCCGGCCCGCCAGGCGGCGTGGAAGTGGCCTCCCAACGCACTTCGGGCTTCTGGTCGGCCATCGAGGCCACCACTTCGGCCAGGCCCGCGGTCCAGTGATCGAGCAGGCCGCGGATCTGTTCCGTCACCAGGTCGTGGCCTCCGCCGGCGCTCATGCCCCGACCATCCCCCGCGCGGAAGGCCATTGTTCGGCCAACTGGCTCCGCAGCCGCACGATGGCCTGCGACTTCAACTGCGAAATGCGCGACTCGTGCAGGTTTACCACCTGGGCAATCTCGCGCAAGGTCAATTCCTCGTGGTAGTAGAGGCTGAGCACGACTCTCTCGATTTCTGGAATGAGCTCGATGCTCGACGCCAGTAGTTTCTCCAGTTCCGCCCGTTCCAGCAGCGCGGAAGGAAGAGTCTCGCCGGTGTCGGGTAGATAATGCAGCAGGTCCTTGCCCTGATCGCTGCCGGCGTACTCAAGGCTGGCCAAATTCAGGCCGCGGATCTCCACCAGCCACTCGTGGTACTTGTCCAGGGTGATTTCGAGTTCCGCGGCGATGTCCTCCTCCGAGGGCGGCCCCTGTAAGCGCTGTTCCGCGACGGCGATGGCAGCCTCGATCTGTTTCGACTTGCGCCGCTTCTGGCGCGGCGCCCAGTCCAGACCGCGCAGGCTGTCCAGAATGGCGCCGCGAATCTTGTACTCGGCGTAGGTTTTCAACTTGACATTGTGGACGGGATCGAAATGGTCGATCGCTGAGATCAACCCCAGTACACCGGTAGAGACCAGGTCGTCGAGGCTGATGCTGTCCGGCAGACGCTCCTGGATCCGCCGGGCGATCAGCCGCACCTGAGGCAGATGTTCCAGGATGAGACGCTCGCGCTCATCGTCAGTCATTTGACCAGACACCGTGTAGCCATACATACGCTTCCACCCATCGCCTGCTACCTTTCTAAGCGGCCGACCGCGTCCTGCCGCCGGCATATGAAAACACCAGATCCAGCACGCGCTCGGAAGTGGCGGCTTCGAGATCCTCGGGAATGCGCTGGCCCGCGGCGAAGAAGGACAACGGCTTGCCGGAGCGTGCCGCTTCATTGAAGATCGGCCCGTAAGACCCGGTTTCATCGAGTTTCGTGAACAGTAGATGCCGCGGCCGTAAGATTTCAAAAGCATCCACCATGCGCGAGAGGTCGGCCGCCTTCATGGATGCCGGGAGCACGAGATGCGTGTCGATGTCGTCGCGCGTGGCCAGAAAGTGCGCCAGACTTTCCGAATCTTGCAGGTCGCCGTAGGCCAACCCCGGGGTGTCGATAAAGATCAGTTCCTTGCCGTGGTTTTCCTCGATCGACTGAGCCAGTGACGATACCGTCTCCAGCACCTGAAAACCGACGCCGAGGATCGCCGCGTAGGAGCGCAACTGATCGGCCGCCGCGACGCGCTGCGTATCGATGGAGAGCAGCAGAACGGGCCGGCGAGCCGCCAGCCCGTAGTTCACGGCAAGCTTGACCAGGGTAGTTGTCTTGCCTGAACCGGAAGGTCCCACCAGCGCGACGATGCGCGGCGTTGCAGGGCCGCGGCCCAGCGTCCCATCGGCGGTAAAACGGCTGGCAGTTTCCTCCATGAGCGCCCGCTGGAAGGCAGCGCCGTGCGTCTTCGACGTGGCCCGTCCGGGCGCAAGCTCCTGGCCGTTCAGGCGATCTCCGGCGGCCTGCACAATCTCGCGCGCCAACTCCGCCGATACTTCCGCGGCGGTGAGCGCGGCATAGGCATCGGAGAAGTCCGGGGAGACGCCTGTCCACTGTGTCGGCGCGTAGGCCGTGCGGGTGATGGCGTGCCGCATCCCTTCCAACTCCTTCTTGAGTTCCGCAACCTCGGTGGAGAGCCGGTTCCCCGGCGGCGCCTGTGGAACCGCAAACGGCTCGGCCCGCTCGCCTGGAAGGTTCAGGGAGGCCTCAGCCGGCGCCACGGCATGGCCGACGTTGGCAAAGACAACTTCGTATTCGCCCAGATGGCGAACCTCCAGCGGTGCTTTGCGGCTGTTCACCAGCATTGCGTCCGGCCCCATCTCCTGACGCGCGGCAGCCATCGCGTCCTCCACGGTGCGGGAATAGTAGGATTTGATCTTCATCGCGTTCTCCGGCCGCATTCCATCGGGCCGCTACACGTGGAATCTATCGGCGGAGCCGGGGATTTTCTGTAGGCTGCTATTGAAGATTGCCCAGCGATTGCACGCGCAGACCGGGCGGAACTTCGTTGTGCGCCAGGAAAAAGAGGTTGGGCAGGGTGGGTTCACCGAGTTGCCGCAGGAAATAGCGTGCGCCGCTGGTTGTGATCGCCACAACCGGCGTCTCCGGCTGTTGGATGCGAGCCGAAATGCGATTGAGGATTTCACGAATTTGTTGCGGCGGAAGGGAAAGATGACTGTTCTGTTCGCCGTGCTCGACGGCGGATTCCACCGCCTGCTCGATCGCCGGGTCGAGGAACCAGGCAGGCAGGTCGCCCGCCCGGTTCAGATACGGCTTGACCACGGCGCGGCGGATGGACTGCCGCACATACTCGGTCAGCAGCACGGGATTGCGCGTGGAACCGCCGGCCTCGCCGAGCGCCTCCAGAATCGAGACCGCGTCGCGGATCGAAACCCGCTCCCGCAACAGGTTCTGTAGCACGCGCTGCACGGTGGAGAGCGGCAGCAGCTTGGGAACCACGTCCTCGACCACCTTCGGGTGCTCCACCGCCACCCGGTCCAGCAGGCGTTTGGCATCCTGCCGGGAAAACAGTTCGTGGGCGTAGCGGCGAATCAGCTCCGAAAGGTGTGTGCCGAGCACGCTTACGCTGTCCACCACGGTGTAGCCGGCATGCCGGGCGCGTTCGGCACGCTCGGCCGGAATCCACAGGGCGTTCATCCCGAATGCCGGGTCCCGCGTGGCTTGGCCTTCCATCGGAGCGCTGGCGGCGCTGCTGGGAATCGCCAACTCGCAGCCCTGCGGCAGTTCGTAACGCGAAACCTCTACGCCCTTCAACGAAATGACGTATTCCCGGCTGCGCAGCGCGAGGTTGTCGGTCACGCGAACTGGCGCCAGCAGGTATCCAAGGTCGCCGGCCAATTGCCGGCGAATCGCGGAGATGCGGCGCAATAACGCGGACTCCTGTCCGCCGTCCACCAACCCGATCAGACCCAACCCCACTTCGATTGCCAGGGGTTCGACGCGCAGCAGCGACTCCACGTTGTCCTTGGCGCCGGCGGGCTTCCCCGCCTCCTCAACCGGCGCGGCGGCCACCACCTCTTTCCGGCGCATCTTCCAGCCCGCCGTAGCGGCTCCGCAGCCCAGCAGCAGGAAGGGCAGTTTCGGCATGCCGGGAAGCGCGGCCAGCGCCACCAGCACTCCGCCCGCCAGCATGATCGGCTGCGAGTTTCCCAGGATCTGCTTGTGGAATTCGGCCCCAAGCCGCGCTTCGCTGGAGGCCCGGGTTACGATCAGGGCTCCCGAAATGGAAATCATCAGCGCCGGGATAACGGTCACCAGGCCATCGCCGATAGTGAGCACGGTGTACGTCTCAATCGCCTTGCGGAGGTCCATCCCGTGTTGCAGCACGCCAATCAGGAAGCCGGCAATAATATTGATCGCCGTGATCAGAATACTGGCCACGGCGTCGCGCTGTGTGAAGCGCGATGCGCCGTCCATGGCGCCGTAGAACTCGGCTTCGGTGGCCAGCGCCTTGCGCCGCCGTTTGGCTTCGGTTTCGTCGATCAGCCCCGCGTTCAGATCGCTGTCGATCGCCATCTGTTTGCCCGGCAGGGCATCCAGGGTGAAGCGCGCCGTAACTTCGCTGATGCGCACCGCGCCGTGATTGATCACCACGTACTGAATCGCAATGAGCACCAGGAAGATGACGGCGCCGATCACGTAATTCCCGCCCACTACGAAGCTTCCGAACGCTCCGATCACCTCTCCGGCAGCCGACGTCCCGGTATTGCCGTTGATCAGAATCAGGCGCGAGCTGGAGATGTTCAGCGCCAGGCGGAACAAGGTCAACAGCAACAGGGTGGTAGGAAACGAGGTGAATTCCACCGGTCGGATCAGGTACAGGGACACCATCAATACGATCACCGACACCAGAATGTCGGTCACGATCAGGAAGTCCAGCACAAACCCCGGCAGCGGCGTGATCAGCGCGATCACGATGGCAAGCATGGCCAGCGGCACCACGAGTTCGCCCAGCGTGTCCAGAGGGAGGTTCAGCAGCCATTTCGGCAGGTTGCCGGCGGTACCCGGCGCGGCGATGGCTTTGGTTGGCGTCATGCTATCCCGGCATCCTCCCGTTCATCAGCTTGAAGATGTAGGCCAGAATTTCGGCCACCGCGCGGTAGAGATGCGGCGGGATCTCCTGGCCGACTTCGACGGATTTGTAAAGCGCCTGCGCCAGCGGCGGATTCTCCACGATCGGCACCTGATGCTCGATCGCTATCTGCCGGATGCGCAGCGCCAGGTAGTTCTTGCCCTTGGCAACCACCAGCGGCGCCGCCATGCTGTCCATGTGGTATCGGATGGCCACGGCGAAGTGCGTCGGGTTGACTAACACCGCGGTCGCCTTCGGCACCTCTTTCATCATCTGGCGCCGCACCCGGTCGCGTTGCAGGCGGCGGATCCGCGCCTTCATCTGCGGATTGCCTTCCACGTCCTTCATCTCGTCGCGGATTTCCTGCTTGCTCATGCGCAGTTCCGATTTGTGGCGGCGAAGCTGGCGAGCCAGATCGACACAACCGAACACCAGAAAGACCGCCGCGGCCTTCCAGAACAACTCCATGAGCGAGCTGCCGATCAGGCTGAAGCCGCTTTCCACACTTTGCATGGGCAGCGCCAGAAAGGTTTCCAGCTTGTCGCGCGCCACTACCCACACAGCCCACAGAAACATCGGCAGCAGCACCAAAGCCTGGCCGAGCGACGGCAGATTCTGCTTGGGCAGGTCTTGCAGGCGCGCAATCGGGTTGAAACGCGCCGCATCCGGCACGAGCTTTTTGAAGCTGATGCCGAATTGCGTGGTCGCCAGGCGAAAGGCCACGGTTGCAATCGAAACCCCGGCGCCCGCCAGGGTCAGCGGCAGGAGGTTGCGCCACGCGAGCTGCCAGGCAAGGTGGATGAGGTCTTCCGGCCGCAACTCCGCCGTGAAGGCGAGGCGCAGGATCGATCTCGTAGTCTGCCGGAATTGCCCGAACCAGCCGGCGCCGCCCGCGCCCAGAAGCGCCAGGAAGACCATAAACTGCAGTGCCGCGACGAACTCCTTGGCTACCGGAAACTGACCCTGCTCGCGAGCCTTCTTGAGGCGCTGCTGAGTCGGCTGCTCGGTTTTCCCGCTCTTGTCCGCCATGACGCGTCATATTCCCAACATTCGGTACGCCGCGGTCCAGGCATGCCCGGCGATTTCGCGCAGTATGCGCGGGAATATCGAAGATATCCAGGCCAGCAGAATCAGCGCGGTGAGCATCTTGGCCGGGAAGGCCAGGCTGAGCAACTGCAGTTGCGCGTTGATCCGCCCTAGCAGCGCCAGCGCGACATCCACCATCACCAGAAGCGCGACCACGGGCAGGGCCAACCGCACGCCTACCGAAAACAGCGTCGCGCCCAGCCGGATCAACGGCTCCGCCGCGGCCCGGCCAAAAACGTATGTGCCCGCCGGGACCTTTTCCAGGCTGAGCGCGAAGAGGCGGAGGATTTCGCGATCCAGCCCCATGGCGAAAAACAGCATCCCGGACATCAGTTGCGCAAATACCAGGAGGATGCCGGAATCGGCTTCCGTATTGGGGTCGATCGTGGAAGCGTAGGCATACCCGGCCTGTAGCCCGAGCACCTGCGCCGCCAGCGTGAAAGCTTCCAGGGCGATGGCTACGGAAACCCCGATCGCCAGGCCCACCGCCGACTCGGCGAGGGCCCACCCGGCGAGCGCCGGCACGGTGACGGTGTCCGGCCGTACCACGGGCCATTGGGTGTAAAGCGCCAGGGTGAATCCCAGCGCCAGGGCGATGCGCGCCGGCTCGGGAGCGCTCTTGACTCCGGGCAGGGGCACGAAAATCAACGATCCGCCGACGCGCGCCAACACCAGCAGAAATCCGTAGAGGGCGCCGGCGGAAAGCGTCACATTACCGGGCATAACGGCCAAGGTCCCCGAAGAGCGCAATGGTGTAGCTCATGGTCCGGTGCAGCATCCAGGGAAGCAGGAACAGCAGCCCGGCGAGAAACGCGAGCAGGCGCGGTATGGTGCTGAAGGCGTTGTCCTGCATCGAGGTGGCGATCTGCACCAGACTGATCGCGAGGCCCGCAATGAAGCCGATCGCGAGCAGGGGCGCCGCCAGCCAGAACGTGGTCATCAGCGCCTGACGGATAATTTGAACCACGGTTTCCGGTGTCATAAGTAGAAGCTCTTCATCAGCGAGCCAACCACCAGGTTCCAGCCGTCCACCAGCACGAAAAGCAGAATCTTGAAAGGCGCGGAGATCATGACGGGCGGCAGTTGCACCATGCCAATCGAGAGTGTCACCGAGGCGATCACCAGGTCGATGATCAGGAAAGGCAGAAACAGCACGGCGCCGATCTGGAATCCGGTCTTGAGTTCCGAGAGAATGTAGGCGGGGATCAGGATCTTGAGCTCAAGATCGTCCGGAGTGCGTGGCGCCGGCGAGTGCGAGATCTCGAGGAATAGCCGGATATCTTTTTCCCGCGCGAAGCGCGCCAGAAAGTTGTGCAGCGGTTTGGCCCCCTGCTCGATGGCCTGCGCGGGCGTGAGTTGCCCGCCTTCCATCGGTTCCCACCCCTGGTGGTACATATCGGCGATCACCGGTTGCATGACCAGCAAAGCCAGAAACAAGGCGAGACCCAGCAGCACCTGATTGGACGGTGTGGACTGCGTCCCGAGCGCCTGCCGCAGGAAATGCAGCACCACTACGATGCGCAGAAACGGAGTGATCGACATCACCGCCGCCGGCAGAAGCGTCATCAAGGTCAGCAGAACGATAATCTGCATCGGCACGCTGAGCGAAGCGCCGTTCTTCCCGGCCGAGATTCCGAGCAGAGAAAACGGTTCGCCCTGTGCGGCCGTGGCGGGCAGCGCCACGGCAAGACCTCCCACGATACGGAGCAGTTTCACCGTCCGGCCTCCGCGGCGCGGCGCACGAAGCGCTCCACCAGCGAGCAACCGGAGGGCGAGAGTGCCAGCAGCAGTTCGGTTTCGCCCACGCGCACCAGGTGCAGGGTGTGCTGCGGCCCCAGCGGCAGGCGCTCCAGAGACTCCATTCGACGCCCGGTGGCTTTCTTCCCCAGCGCCACGCCGGCGAACCCTCGCCGCCGCAATACCCACAGGCTCGCACTGAGCAGCAGCAACACCAACGCGACCGCCGCCACTTGTTGGAACACTTCCATTGCAGTCCTCCCGGCCATGGGTGAATTCACCGTCCGGCCCGTCAGAAGTCGTCCCGGAAGTCGGTGATGCGCACGCCGAGGGTGTTTTCGATTACCACGATCTCGCCGGAGCCGCAGAGCACACCGCCGATGTAGATATCGATGTTCTCGCCCGCGCTTTTCGCCGTGCCGATTACGCAGCCCTCTTCGAGCTGCAGCACTTCGCGCGTCGTCATCACGCGCCGATCCAGTTCGACTTCGATATCCACCGGCACATCGCCCAGCGGCGCAATCTCTTCCTGAGGCGTCATCTTCTTCCTGCAAGTAATCGGTAGTTCCCGGGCAAAGGTTT